>Ga0209655_10000370_pt1 | contig 16977 bp, 13 predicted proteins | sample BogFormECP03_OM2_FD_188236 | JGI IMG/M metagenome (GOLD analysis project Ga0209655, IMG submission 188236) | Bog forest soil microbial communities from Calvert Island, British Columbia, Canada - ECP03_OM2 (SPAdes) (version 2) | ecosystem: Environmental > Aquatic > Freshwater > Wetlands > Bog ...
AATCGCCTTTATTCCAAGCTGGGCGTTGCCGGTCGTTGGCGATGAAGTATCCGCAGAGGACGACAACGCGCGTGCATGGCGCTGTGGCTTCCTGGGAGGCTGCGGAAAAAAGAGCAAGAGCAATTCCTCAGGCGCTAAAGCGCATTGGTAGCCAAGAACTTAGTGTCGGAGCCAAAGCTCCGACCCCGGAAAATCAGAGCTTTTCCGCAACCCGCCAGGGCGATAGGGGATTTTCGATACGCTGGAGTATACTTCGCGCGCGTGTGCGGTGAAGGAGCGTGGCGATGCGGAAATATATTGCGGAGTTTGTGGGGACGTTTGTGCTGGTGTTTGGCGGGGTAGGGAGCGCGGTGCTCGCGGGGAGATATATTGGTTTTGCGGGGGTGGCGTTTGCGTTTGGATTGTCGCTGCTCGCGATGGTGTATACGATCGGACCAATTTCCGGGTGCCACATCAATCCGGCGGTAACCCTGGGCGTATTGCTCGCGAAGAAGATCGACTGGAAAGATGCGCTGGTGTATATGTTCGCGCAGGTGGCGGGGGCGATTGTTGGGGCGGGGCTGGGGCTATTCATTGCCAACAGCGTGCCGGGCGGTTACAACGCGGCGGCGCAAGGTTTGGGAGCGAACGGATATTTGCTGCACTCGCCGGGGGGATATTCGATGGCGGCGTGCTTTTTGGCGGAAGTGATTTTGACGATGTTTCTGGTGCTGACGGTATTGGGATCGACGGACGTGAAGGCGCCGGTGGGATTTGCCGGGCTGGCGATTGGACTGGTGCTGACGCTGATTCATCTCGTGGGGATTCCGATTACGAATACGTCAGTGAATCCGGCGCGGAGTATTGGGCCGGCGATTTTTGTGGGCGGGTGGGCGTTGCAGCAGTTGTGGTTGTTTATTGTGGCGCCGTTTGTAGGCGCGGTGGTGGCGGCGTTGGTTTATGGCGCGATGCGGTTGCCGGACGTGGTGATTAGCACGCCGCAGGCTGAGCGGGCACTGGCTAGCGAGCAGGCGGAACGGGGTAAGGCTGGAGTGTGAGCTAGGATTGGCCGCGCGGAATCGGGTGACGCTCGGATTCCTACGCTTTGCCGAGATGGGGCGCAGCATGCTGCGCCCCTACAAATGACAAATGGATGCGCGGTGGTTTAGGTTTCTTTTAGTTTCAGCTTGCCGGCGGATTTGTTTTCTTCGAGGAAGGCGCGGAGGTCGGCGGAGATATCGAGCAGGCGAATCCATTGCTCGTAGTAGAGGGTGACGGGGAAGCGGCCCAGACCGTAGACGCTGACCCCGCCTTTTTCGCCGACGCGAAATTCGAGGGCTCCGGTGCGCTTGCCGGTGGATTGTTTCTTGAGTGCTTCGAGCTGAGCCTTTAGTTCCTCGTAGCTTGGTTCGGCCATCGGTCATGCCTCCTGATAGATTTCTGCCCACGAGCTTACCTCGAAACACACCTAACTTTCAGCTAGTATGCGGTTTGAGAAAACGGCGATGACGCGAAGCTGGTTGGCGGCGTTTATTTTAATGGGTTGGTGCGGCGCGATTCTTGCGCCCGGCGCTAGCGCGCAGTTTGAGGAGCCAGCGACGACGCGCGGCGCTGCGGCGGACGCCGACGAGGTGCAGGCAAAGATTGCGGACGTGGAAAAACGATTGCCGCAAATTCCGGACCGGGGCGCGGCGCTGTATTTTCTGGCGGCGGCCAAACAACACCTTGGAGAGACGCTGGAGGCGCTGAAACTGCTTAAGGAATGCCTGGCGCTGCATCAAGGATTTGATCCGGCGGGAAGCCCGAGCTTAAAGGTGCTCAAAGGCGACAAGGAATTTGACGACCTGGTGGCCGGGGTGCATCGAGACTTTCCGGTGGTGACACACGCGACGCGGGCGTTTGGCACGGAGGAAAAGGATTTAATACCGGAAGGGCTGGCCTACGACCCGCGGCAAGATGTTTTTTATTTAAGCAGCCTGTTGCGACGGAAAATCGTGAAGATCGCGGCGGACGGAAAAGTTTCGGATTTTGTGCCGGCGGGACGCGACCATTTGCTGCCCGTGCTGGGCATTCGCGTGGACCCGAACGACGGAACGGTGTGGGCGAATTCGTGGGATGAAAATGGCGATCGTTCTGAGCTTTTGCACTTCGATGCCTCCGGCTATTTGCTCGGGCGATATCGGCCGAGCGATGGGGCGAAGCATGGTTTTAATGATTTGGTGGTGATGAAGAGCGGGACGATTTATTTGACGGACAGCGTTAGCGATCAGGTTTTGCGATTTGACGCGCGGGCGCGCGCCTTTAGCGTGATACCGGTTTACCGTGAGCTGTCCGCGCCGAATGGCATTGCGACGAACGATGACGAGCAACAACTGTTCGTAGCCGATGATTTTGGCGTCGTAAGGATGGAAGTGATCCGTGGTTCGAGCGGTGAGGTGAGCCCGGGGCCGCGTAATACCCTGGCGGGAACGGATGGGCTGTATTGGTACAAAGGCAGCTTGATTGCGGTGCAAAATGGCATTGGGTCGCCGCGCATTGCGGCGTTTCGCTTATCGCCGGATGGCACGCATGTGATCAGAACTACGGTGCTGGAGAATCGCAGCGCGTTTATGGACCAGCCTACGACCGGGGCGATTCGGGGCGATACGTTTTATTTTATTGTGAACAGCCAGGGTGGGAACCTGAATGGCGATCACGTCCTGGACGTGACTACGCTGGCGCCGGTGCGCGTTGCTGGTTTGCGATTGCCGTAGGGTGCCTGCGTGGCTGACGGGCTCCGACCGACGACGGCTGATGCTACGGGCAGGCTTGCGATTTTTTGATCGGATGGTGAAGAGGATTACGCGGTAAAAGCGGCGTCAAGCCGCCGCACTCCAAAAACTTCGCAGCCGCCGGCGATGGACGGGACTAGTAGGACGCGGTCGCCTTCTTTTAGTGGCGAGGATTCGCCGTCTAGGAAGCGGATGTCTTCGTCGTTGAGATAGATGTTTAAGAATTGGCGGATTTGGCCGGAGTCGTCGCGGACGTGGCGGCTCAGGGCGGGGAAGCGCGTGGTGAGTTCGTTGAGCGCGGCGGCTACGGTTTGCGCGGAGCAATCAATTTTAGGCGCGCCTTCGGTGAAGCGGCGGAAGGCGGTGGGGATTTCGATGCTGATCGACATTGGTCAGGCTCCTTTTCCTACGGCGGTTGGCACCGCGAGTTGTTGATCGAGCAGCGCTTCAAAGGCTTCGAGGCGCGGCGGAATAGGTTCGGAGAGCGGGTACTCGGCGACCAGGGCGTCGGTGGTTTTTAGGCCGTTGCCGGTGATGCAGACCACCGTGGTTTCGTGTTTCTGGATGCGGCCTTGCGCCAGGAGTTTTTGCGTTACGCCCGCGGTGACGCCACCGGCGGTTTCGGCGAAGATGCCTTCGGCTTCGGCTAGTTCCTTGATGGCGGCGATGATTTCTGGGTCGGAGATGTCTTCGGCCCAGCCGCCGGATTCGCGGATTAATTTCATGGCGTACGGGCCGTCGGCGGGATTGCCGATGGCTAACGAGCGCGCGATGGTCTGCGGCTTTTGCGGCTCGAAGCGGGCGAGGTTGCGTTTGACGCCGTCGGAAATGGGCGAGCATCCCGTTGCTTGCGCGCCGAAAAACTTTACTGGCTTGGGTTCGACCCAACCGAGCGTGACGAGTTCGCGGAAGGCTTTGGCGATTTTGCCGATGAGCGAGCCGCCGGCCATGGGCACTACTACGTTGTCCGGCAAGCGCCAGCCGAGTTGCTCGGCGATTTCGAAGCCGTGAGTTTTGGAGCCTTCGGCGTAGTACGGGCGGAGATTGACGTTGACCAAGCCCCATTGGAAGCGGTCGGCGATTTGTGCGCAGAGGCGGTTGACGTGGTCGTAATTGCCCTGAATGCGGACGATGCGCGCGCCGTAGACGGCGGTGTTTAAAACTTTGGCGGGCTCGAGGTCGGCGGGGATGAAGACGCAGGCGTCGAAGCCTTGCTGCGCGGATTGCGCGGCGACGGCGTTCGCGAGATTGCCGGTGGAGGAGCAGCCTACGGTCTGGAAATTGAAGCGGCGGGCGGCGGCGAGGGCTACGGCTACGACGCGGTCTTTGAAGGAGAGGGTGGGAAAACACACTGCGTCGTTCTTGACATATAGATTTTCTACGCCCCAGCGTTCGCCGAGGTGACGCGCGCGCACGAGCGGCGTTCCGCCGACGGAGTTTGGCGGAGTGAAATCCTCGGGAAGCGGCAGAAATTCCTTGTAACGCCACATATCGAAGGGACGGGAAGAGAGATTTTCGCGGCGGGCGGTCTTCTTTAGGGCGTGGTAATCGAAGGAGACTTCCAACGAGGCGAAACAATCGTCACAGAACGAGCGCGGAGCGTTGCCCCAGGTCTTGCCGCACTCACGACAGCGCAATTCATAACAGTCAGCCATACATTTCCCCTGAACCAACGAGAATCAAGGCACTTTTCGCGCCAATGCTGCGGCAGTAATGAGGATTCAGGGCGGCGGGAGGGGTAGAAACAAAAAACCCTCCGTGCCAAAGTGCTCGGAGGGGATCTCAGAAATGCTTTCTGGGAAACTCTACAGCTCTTTAGCAGTTTTTTACGTGGAGCAAGTTGCCCTTAAATCGCCACGTGTGCTGCAACAGCAGCACTTCATTTATGCCTCAGAAGCGGTATTCCTGTCAAGCGACTAAGTACGGGCGACTAAGTATGGCTGGGTTTTCCAGCTTTTTCCGCGAGAAGGCCTAGCGCGATGCGCACACCGGTGTACTTCAACCGAGAACACCGGTGTGCTGCGCGATTGCATGAGCGGTTTGGCTGGGGGCTTTTAGCGGACGCTTGTTACTGGGCGCCGAGCAGAGCTGCCCAGAAGGCGCAGTTGTGGGCCGTGGCGAAGTTTGTTTCTTGTGTGGGAGTTGGAGGGATTAGCGATTGGAAATCGCCTACCAACGGATTGTAGGGCGCCCAGAAGGGGGTGCCGGGGCTGTTTGGCGTGCCGAATTTGGCGAAGTTGGTCCAATAGTGCTGCATGGTGCTGGAGAGTTGCAGCTGTTGGGGATTGAGCGGCGGGTGGGGCACGGTAACCGGTAGATTGAAGATGTACTGAATCTCGGAAGCGTGAGCCGCGGCGTACGGGAAGGACACTGGGGGCAGAAAATCCTGCGGGGCGTTCTCGTCGTTGAATTCGTACGTGGAGAGCGGCACGAATTGAGACATGGATAGGTCAGCGCCCAAAGCTGGGCAGGCGAAGACGACGTCGGTGCCCGCGGTGGCGAAGGCCAGGTCGGCGGAAGGGAAGCTGGCCAACGGATACTGGGCGGCTACGAGCGGAGCTGCGGGTCCGACCAGCGTGGCTAATGCGGCTTCATAGGCGGCTGGGTTGTTGGGGATGGGGCCGGAGACGAAATCAAAATCGATGGCGGTGAAGAGGCGCCATTCATCGTGATTGCTGCCTTGGATTACGGGTACGTGATGGAACTGACCGGTGGCTAGGGCGGTGTTTAGGGAGAGCGGAAAGAATCCACTGTCAATGTTGGGGGTGTAGCCTGCGGGGTTTTCGGTAGCAAGGATAGTCGTAACCGGGAGCGCGCGGAGGCAGGCGGCAGTTTGGCTGGAGCAGCCGGCGGCGGTGGCGAAAGTGGTTCCCGTGGCTTCCGCGGTGGCCAGGGTCTGGGTGGTCAGGGCATAGGCGCCGCTTTCGATGATGGCTTTGTGAAATAGATGCTGCGCCGGGGGCGAGGCCAGTTGCGAGAAGACGCTGAGACCGCCGGCGGATTCGCCGAAGATGGTGACGTTCAGCGGGTCGCCGCCGAAGAAGAGGATGTTGTCGCGGACCCAACGAAGAGCGAGCTGCTGATCCATCAGGCCGTAATCGCCCGCGGAACCGGTGGCGAAATCACCATCGTGGTCGGGATCGGTTTTTTCGTCGGCGAAGGCGGGGTGGGCGAGAAAGCCGAGCGCGCCCAGGCGATAGTTGATGGTCACGACGATGACGCCGTCCTTGACGAGGGCCGTGGGATCGTAGTCATCACTTTCGCCGGAGACGAGCGCGCCGCCGTGGATCCAGAACATGACCGGGCGAGGACCGGAGAATACGGCGGAGTCTGGCGTGTAGACATTGAGGAAGAGGCAATCCTCGGTGACGGAGGCCAGTCCAAAGGGTGACGCGGGCTGGGGGCAGTGGTTGGCGAATTTGGTGGCTTCGAGCGGGGCAAACCACGGGGCGTGCTGAACGGGCGGCTGCCATCGAAGGTTTCCGACCGGCGGTGTAGCGTAGGGAATGCCCAGAAATTCGCGAATGCCCGCGGATGAGACGGAGCCTCGGACGAGGCCGCTGAAGGTGAAGACCAATGGCTTTTGCTCTTGTGCTGGCGTGATTTTGGGCATCGAGCAAAACACTACTACTGCGAAAAGCATGGAGATGGCGCGAAAGAGCGGCTGCGTGCGACGAGAATTCATTCGTATCCTCCCTAGATGGGGAACGGCTGCGAGGACGTGCGCGAACCCCTTTTTAAGTGCCCGACGATCCACGCTCCACCGCGGTGGCAAGGCTCAGAGAGTGAGGGTTTATATCATTATTGTGTTACTGTCAATTGCAAATTTCGATGCATGGAAACACTCGGCCGGCGCTGCAATGAGTCAGATAGACTCAATACATGGCTAAGCGGCTGCAAGTGACTCTGCAGGATGCCGACTATCGGGAAACCCAACGCATAGCGAAGGCACGGGGAATGTCGATCGCAGGCTGGGCGCGGGCGACTCTATTGCAGGCTCGTCGAAACGAGCCTTCTCGCAGTGTCGAAGAGAAGCTCGCCGCTATTCGAGAGGCATCGAAGCATGAGTTTCCTTCCCCGGACATCGATACTATGCTTGCCGAGATCGAACGTGGATATGACGGAATGCTGCCTTGATGCTCGTCGATTCTAATATTTCAATGTGGCTGCGCACCCGCCGCGGTTGAGCTGTTCCTCATGAAAACCCAAAACATAAGCGAGCTAGTGAGCCGATTTATCCAACAGTTGTTTTAGGTAGGACTGCCAGGCTACGGCCCAGGTGTGGGTGCCGTGGCCGTGGGTTAGGTCGCTGATGGGGAGGAGGATGAACGTGCCGTTTTTTAGGCGCGGGGCTTGTTTTTCGGCGATGGCTAGTTCGGGCGGGTTGATGAAATCGTCGGCGGAGTTGATCCACATTACGGGGACGGTGATGTTCTCTAGTTGCGGGCCGGGATCATAGTTGCGGGAGGCGCTTACCTGATAGATCAGATCGTTGGCGTCGAGCGCGGCGGCGCGCTGGTCGAGAGTGTCTGCATATTTATCGGCGGCATCGCTGGTGGAAAAGGATTTTTGCATGACCAGAGGGGCACTGCCGGCGATGACGAGGAGGTCTTCGGCGGTGCGCAGGCCATCCTTCGGCTCGGTCTTATATTCGCCGTCCTGGTATGCGGGGTCGTTGCGGATGGCGTCGATTAACATTTTGCGCCAGAGGCGATTGCGGCCGGCGATTTGCGCGGGCAGGCAGGCCATGGGCATGAGGGCGTCCATGAAGTTCGGATAGGTTTCGCCCCAGACGAAGGAGTGCATACAGCCCATGGAGGTGCCGAAGATGAGGCGGAGGTGCTGGATGCCGAGGCCTTCGGTGACGAGGAGATGTTGGGCAGCGACCATGTCGTCGTAATCGTAGTGAGGGAAGTGGGCGTGCATGGCGTCGCTGGGCTTGGAGGATTTGCCATGGCCGATGCCGTCCGGGAGGATGATGAAGTAGCGATTGATGTCGAGGAGTTGGCCGGGGCCGAAAAGTTCGCCGGCAAATTGCGGCCCGAGGAAATTCTGACCGGAGCCGCCGGTGCCGTGGAGGATTAACACGGCGTTGGTGACTTGGCCTTGAGCGTCACGCTGGGGCTGGCCGAGAGTTCGATAATGAAGTTTCAGGAATGGAAGTTGCTCGCCGGATTTGAATTTGAAGTCGTGCGCGATGTAATCGCTTTCGGTGACGGGATATTGCGCGGGGATGACCGTTTGGGCCGAGGCGGTGATTGCGGAGAAAACCACAACGGCAACCAAGAGCGTCAAAGGAAATGTGCGAGCAATACGCGAAGCCCAACGTGAGACGAGGGTCATTGTCCATTCCTCAAGAGGCGCTGTAACCGAAGCGCGCTGTAACCGGCGCCCTAGTATAAAAGGTTTACAACAGATTTGGGGGTTGGTGCGTCAAAGGAAGAAGAGCGTCACGGAAGCACACAACCCGGCCATGTGGACAGTCGCTTGCGGACAGGGGTGGGCAGTAATCGTCCCGCTGCATAAGATTTGTCGCGCAACCGGGTGCAAACTGGGGTGTTATACTTCGAGGGATCCGGGTTTGTGGTCCCAACACGAATAGGAGCCTTACACATGGGCGAGCAAGTGAAGGATTTAGTAGGTTGGGCGCGCAGGCGCAAGATTTTAGCAATGGTGTTCGTGGCGCTGACGTTGGCGGCGGGCATCATGATCGGCACGGTGGTATCCGGGCGTGTATCGGCAATGAAGGCCCTGAACTTTGCGGGCACGAACGCGACGCCACTGGTGGTACCGGATCCGGTGCCGTCTTCGAATTCTTTTTCGGGAATTGTCAATCGGGTGGAGCCGGCAGTGGTGAATATTGCCACCACGCAGGTGCTGGATCGCAAGTCCGCACTGCGCGGAAAGAAGCACGCGCAGCCGAACGACGATCAGGGCGATGACCCGATGCAGGACTTCTTCGACCGCTTCTTCCAGGGGCAGGGCGGGCAGGATGCACCTCCGCAGGCGGAACGGAGCCTGGGTTCGGGCGTGATCGTGGACAAGCGCGGATATATTTTGACCAACAATCACGTGGTGGACCAAGCCACGAAGATTCAAGTGCAGCTGAACGGCGAGACGCAGAAATTTACCGCGAAAGTTGTAGGGATTGACGAAGACACCGACTTGGCGGTGATCAAGATTGATGCCGGAAAGGATTTGCCGACGGCGAAGCTGGGAAATTCCGAGGGTGTGCAGGTAGGGGACTGGGTGCTGGCGATCGGCAGCCCGTTTGGATTGCAAGCGACCGTGACCGCCGGAATTATCAGCGCTAAGGATCGCGGGGGAATCGGACGGCAGTTCCAGAAGTTTATTCAGACCGACGCAGCGATTAATCCCGGCAATTCGGGCGGACCGCTGGTGGATTTGGCCGGCGAAGTGGTGGGCATCAACACGGCGATCATTACCGGAAGCCGCGGTTACGAGGGCGTAGGATTTGCGTTGCCTTCGACGACGGCGATCAACGTTTACAACCAGATTATTGCGCAAGGCCGCGTGACGCGCGGGTCCATCGGCGTGAGCTTCCAGGAGGATTTGGGGACGAACTCCATCACGCTGAAGGAGCTGGGCGCGTCGTACGGAGTGGTGATCGAAGGCGTGGAGCCGGGCAGCCCGGCGGAGAAGGCTGGACTCAAGGGCGGCGACGTGATTACCGCGGTGAATGGCCAGCCGGTGAAGAGCGGGAACGATTTGGTGAACCCCATTTCGCTGGCGTCGATTGGCAGCAAGGTGAAGATCAATTACGTACGCGACAGAGCGCAGAAGGAGACCATGGCGACGGTGGAAGACCGCACGCGCGTGTTCCCGAATGCGGCGGGACGCCTGGGCGAGCAGCCTGGCGAGCAGGCACCGCCGGAGTTTGGCTTGCACGTAAAGGAGCTGACACCGGAGCGTGCTCGGCAGTTGGGCATGGACGGCTCGAAGGGCGTGCTGGTTTCGGAGGTCGATCCAGCCAGCTTTGCCGACGACCTGGGCTTTGGCCGAGGAGACGTGATCGCAGAAGTGAACCGACAGAGCGTGAACACGGTGGATGAGTACACGAAAGCCGTGGCGCAATTGAAGCCGGGAAGCAACGTGGTGTTCAAGGTGCTGCGGCGTCAGGATAGCGACCGGGTGTTGACGGTGTTTCTGCCCGGTATTGTCCCCGCGGACAACCAGAAGTAGAATTGCGACCGAACGGCGAGGGATTTCCCGGAGAATAAGGGAGATTCCTCGCTGCCTTTTGTAAGCGAAGATTTTCTTCTTGAGATAATGACGCGCAGAACGCTACGGCTAGCCCTGATGGTATTTGCGACGGTGGGGCTGGGTGTGCTGTGCGGACAATCCACACTCGGTACGGCAACCAAACACAAAAGAAGCAGTGATGCTGCGACGGCGCATAGCGGCAGAGCGAAGCGTGTGTCCAGCGTCACAGCAGGTAGACAGGCTACGGCGAAATCGTTGCATACGACTTCCAAGAGCGCAGGAACTACCCCGGGGAGCGCCACCGCTGGTAACAAAGCGAGCGGTGGCAAGGCGAGCAGCGGCAAGACGGGCAGCGGCAAGGCGAGCAGCGGCAAGGCGGGCGGTAGCAAAGTGGGCGGAGCCAAGGCGAGCGCGAACAGCAAGTCCGGCAAGCGCGGAGTGAAAAAATCTTTGGGCGGGCGGCAGCGCGGGCAGATGGCGCCTACGCCGGAACGCATCACGGAGATACAGCAGGCGCTGGCGAAGAATGGGGCGTTGAGCGGCGAGCCTTCCGGGAAGTGGGATGACTCGACGACGGACGCGATGCGGAAGTTTCAGGCGGCGCACGGATTGAACGCCAACGGAAAATTGGATGCGCCGACGCTGAATCAGTTGGGGCTCGGAGCGTCAACGGCAGGCATGGCGGCGCCCGCGCCCGCGGTTAAAACTTCGTCTACCGCGCTACCCGCGGATATTCAGCAATAGAGCTTAGGATCGTTCTCAGAAAGAAAAAGCACCGACGCTTTTTATCGCGCCGGTGCTTTTTGCTTTGTGGGAGTTTTGTGGCCGTAGGTTTCAAGCTACGGGTTCGTTAACTTTGGCGAAGAGCACAGAATGAATTCTGTGCTACTGGTTTTCCGCCTGGGCCTGGAGGACTTCTCCGGGTAGACGGATGATTGTTGGGCGCGCGTCGGGAGCGACGCTGGTTGAAAAAGCGTCACGCGAGCGGGCGCCGAAAGACGAAGGACGGCGCGAATCATTGCGGCGATTGCGGTCGTAGCCGCCACGGGGGCCGCTGCGCGAGCCATCGCGAGAACCCGCGTGAGAGCTGGAGTGCGAGCCAGCGTAGGAATTTCCGCGCGAATCATCGCGAGGCGCGCTGCGATGCACATCGGGGCGGACGAACGGTGGACGTGCGCCGCCGTTTGGAGAGGTTGCCGCGTGTGAAGTCGGGTTGCTCATGTTCGGGGGCGCCGCAGAGCCGTCGTTGGCCAGCAGACGCTCCATCTTGATGCCGAGTTGGCGCTCCATATGAAAAATTTCGGAGCGTTGTTCGCGGGAAAACATGGTGGAAGCCATGCCTTTGCTGCCATTGCGGCCGGTGCGGCCTACGCGGTGAATGAAATTCTCGGCGACGTCCGGCAGATCGTAGTTGATGACGTGGGCGATGTCCTGCACGTGGATGCCACGCGACGCGACGTCAGTGGCCACGAGAATCTTGATGCGGCCTTGCTGAAACCCGGCCAGCGCGGAAAGGCGCTGGGACTGCGAGCGATCGCCGTGAATCATGGAGGCGGTGAAACCGTCGCGATGGAGGTTTTTGCAGATGCGTTCCGTGCCGCGCTTGGTGCGGGCGAAGATGAGCACGCGGCCGGTTTCCTTGTTGAGCAATCGCGCCAACAGTTCTTGTTTCCGATCGGTGGCGACTTCGTAGGCCTGCATTTTCACGTTTTCGGAAGGTTTAGATGTGGAGCCAAAGGCCAGGCGGACCGGCGTGCGCAGATAATCCTTAACGAGGTGCGCGACGCTGGCTTCCATGGTGGCGGAAAAACACATCGTTTGACGTTCTTTCGGGAGGATGCTGGCGATGCGCTTGAGCGCGGGAAGGAATCCCATGTCCAGCATGCGGTCGGCTTCGTCGAGAACGAGGATACTGAGGGTGCGGAAATTTACGAGCTTGCGTTCGAGAAAATCCTCGAGGCGACCCGGGGTGGCGACGATGAGACGGGCGCCCTTGCGGATGGCTTGCAGTTGCGCGCCTTCCGAGAGACCGCCAACCACGGCGGCGGCTTGCGTGAGTTGTTTGCCGCGCAGGGTGTTATAGACTTCGACGACTTGTACGGCGAGTTCGCGCGTGGGGACGAGGACCAGAGCGCCGACGCCGGGCGTGGTCTGTTTGAGAAGCTTCTCCATGACGGGAATCATGAAGGCCAGCGTTTTGCCGGTTCCGGTTTGCGCGGTGGCGAGAACATCTTTGCCATCAAGCGCTACGGGAATCGAGGCAGCCTGCACGGGCGTGGGCGTAACGAACTTCATGGCCGCGAGGCGTTCCTTCATGTAAGGGGAAATCATTGATTCTGAAAAACTTTGCATTTCACAACTTTCTTGCTGGCTTGTGCCGGCGCACACACGGAGTTCCGAGGGCGCACGGCACGTAGTGCCAGGCTCATTTTAGATTACGCGTATGACGTACGGAGAAGACTGCAGGCGGGGATTCTCAGATTACCGCAGGTAACGCACCAGAGGGACCGCACAACACAACCGAAGTGATAAGCGCGAAGTAAGAGTAGCACAGGTTACGTCAGAATGCACCAGGAATTACCAGGTTGCGCGAATGGTTAACCCACGAGCGCCGCGCTGAGGCGCGGCGTCCGGAAAACAGCCAAAAAACCTCGAATCGGAATGTGCCGGGTCCAATTGGCCCCAAACGATGTCCGGTTGCGCGGAATCGAGGACCGGACTAGGATGTTTTCCCGCACGACGCCGCAGTCGCGAAATGCGTGGGCAAGGAGGCCCTTTGAGGTTCAGCTACGGACACGGCCGCACGTTGCTGCTTGCGACGCTCTTGATGGCGGAAGCGGCGGCCGCGGTTGCGCAAGACCAGACGCCTCAGGGTTCGAACCCGAGTCTGCCGGGCCAAGCGATACCGGGGACGACGGGAGTCAGTCCGTTCGCGGGCAGCGTGTCGGGGAAACTTATCCCGGGAGTTCTGCCGCTTTCACTGCAGGACGCCATCGACCGCGGCTTGAAACAGAATCTTGGGCTGCTGCTTTCGAATGCGGATGTCCGTTCGGCGCGCGGGCAGCGCTGGGAACAATTGAGCGCGCTGCTACCGCATGTCACGGCGGCCCCGTATGTAGCGGATTCGAAAAGCAACCTCTCGCAAGTGGGCTTCACCAGCATCCCGGGACTGCCGATTCCGGCAGTGCTCGGTCCGTTCTCTTATTTTGATGCGCGCGTGGCGGTGACGCAGTCACTCTTTGATTGGAAGTCGATCAATGCGACGCGAGCGGCCAGTCAGAGTGTGAAATCGGCGGAATATTCGTACAAAGATGCGCGCGATTTGGTGGTGCTGGCGGTGGGCTACACGTACCTGCAGGCGATTGCCGATGCGGCGCGGATCGAAACGGCGGATGCGCAGGTGAAGACGGCGCAGGCGCTTTACGATCAGGCGCAGGATCAAATGACTGCCGGAACATCTCCGGCGATCGATGGGCTTAGAGCCAAGGTGGAGCTGCAGACGCGCCAGCAGCAATTGATCCAGGCGAAGAATAACTTCGCCATCCAGAAGCTGACGGTGGCGCGGGTGATTGGGCTGGCTCCTGGGCAGGAGTTTGAGTTCACGGACAAATCGCCCTATCAGCCGTTCGATGGAATCACGGCGGAGGAAGCGCTGAATCGAGCCTATGCTGCGCGTTCGGATTATCAGGCCGCGGATCGGGACGTTCGCGCAGCGGAGTTTTCGCGCAGCGCCGCGCGCGCCGGGTATCTCCCTTCGCTCTCTTTTGATGCGGACTATGGCGCCGGAGGGGGGCACCCTTCGACGGCGACGCAAGTCTTTAATGTGCGCGGAACTCTATCCATTCCGATTTTTCAGGGCGGGAGCGTGCACGGGGACGTTCTGCAGGCAGACGCGCGACTGGAGCAAGCGCGCGAGCGTCGGGACAATCTGCGCGCGCAGATCGACGCCGACGTGCGCGCGGCGCTGCTGAACCTCGAGTCTTCCGCGGAACAGGTGAAGGTGGCGCGCAGCAACATCGATCTGGCGGAGGAGACGCTGGTGCAGTCGCGGGATCGCTTCCAAGCTGGGGTGACGGACACGGTGGAAGTGGTGCAATCACAAGAGCTGGTAGCGAGCGCGCACGAGCAGTACATCTCGAGTCTCTATAGTTTCAACTTCGCGAAAATTTCTTTGGCGCGCGCACTCGGTATGGGCGAGGCGGGGGTCAAAGAGTACTTCAAGGAAAAATGAATATGGCCGAAGAGAACCCATCCCGTTCGGCACCGAGTGATGCCGCGGAACCACCGGCGGATAGCTCGCCGTTGAAGCGCACACCACCACGAGCACCGGCGTACCGACGGTCGAAGTCTCGTCGCAACATCGTGATTGTGGTCGTGGTGCTGGTGGTGTTGGTCGGGGGCGTATTTTTGTGGCGCTACTTGAGCAGCTATGAATCGACGGACGATGCGCAGGCGGACGTGCATTTGTATGCGGTGAGCGCGCGGATCTCGGGTTACGTCATTAAGGTGAACGTGGACGACAACCAGTGGGTCGAGAAGGGTACGGTGCTGGTGGAGATCGATCCGACGGACTATGAGGTGGCCGCTGCGCAGGCCCAGGCGAATCTGGAGAACGCAGAAGCCACCGCGCAGTCGCTGAATATCACCGTGCCCATCACTTCGGTGAATACGGCCAGCCAGCTGAGTTCCACAGCGTCGGATATTACCAATGCCGACGCCGGAATTATAGCGGCGCAGCGACAGCTTACCGCCGCGCACGACCAGGTGGAGCAGGCCCAGGCCAACGACGTGAAGGCGCAGGACGATCTTCGCCGCTACAAACTGTTGGTGGACAAGAAGGAAGTGGCGGAGCAGGTATATGACACGGCGCTGGCGGCGGCGAAATCCAGCACCGCGGCGGTTTCGGCAGCGTTGGCCAATGAGTCTGCCGCGCAGCAATTCGTGGCGCAAGCAGAGAGCCGGCTGGTGCAGGCCCAGGCCAACCACAAATACGCGGAGACCGGGCCGCAGCAAGTCTCTTCGAGCCAGGCGCGGGCGCGCGCGGCAATTGCCGATGTGCAGCAAAAACGCGCGCTGCTGCAGCAGGCGCAGTTGAATCTGCAATACACGAAGATCGTCGCGCCGGTTAGCGGCGAGGTGAATAAGACGGTGGTGGTCGGGCTCAACGTGCAAGCCGGGCAACAACTGCTTACGGTGGTGCCGCTCGACGAGGTTTGGGTGACCGCCAATTTTAAGGAAACGCAGCTCAAGCACATGAAGGTTGGACAAAAAGCTGAGCTGCACATCGACTCGAGTGGCCGCACGCTGAAAGGGCACGTGGACAGCATCGGCGGGGCGACGGGCCCGCTTTTCAGCTTGCTTCCGCCGGAGAACGCCACTGGGAACTACGTAAAGATCGTGCAGAGAATTCCCGTGAAAATCGTTCTGGAACCGGGCGAGAACAAGGAACGCGCGTTGCGGCCGGGCATGAACGTCGTACCAGATGTGTATTTGCGATGAGCACCGCGGCGCCCACAATCGAGCCGGAAGTCTGGAAGCCGAAGTACAATCCGTGGCTGATCGCGGCGGTCGTGGCCTTGGCGGCGTTCATGGAGGTGCTGGACACCAGCATCGCAAACGTCGCCCTGCCGTACATCGCGGGCAGCACAGGTGCCAGCAACGACCAAAGCACGTGGGTGCTGACCTCCTATCTCGTTTCCAACGCCATCATTCTACCGATTAGCGGCTGGCTCGCCGGCACGCTGGGGCGGAAGCGTTTCTTCATGACGTGCCTGACGATATTTACGGTGAGTTCACTGCTTTGCGGAATTGCCCCCAGTCTCGGTCTTCTGCTGTTTTTCCGGGTATTGCAGGGCGCGGGCGGCGGCGGCTTGCAGCCGATGGCGCAGGCTATCCTGGCGGACACCTTCCCGCCGGAGAAGCGCGGCTTAGCGTTCGCGTTGTACGGCATCACGGCCATCATGGCCCCGACGATCGGACCAACGCTGGGGGGCTGGATCACGTTTAACTATTCGTGGCGGTGGATCTTCTTTATCAACATACCCGTTGGCGCGGCGACGTGGCTTTTGGTACGCCGGTTCGTGGAAGACCCGCCGTATCTGGCCAAGATCAAGGCGGCTGGGGTAAAGCTGGACTACATCGGCATCGCACTGCTGGCGCTGGGGATTGGCGCGTTGCAGATCCTGTTGGACAAGGGTCAGGAGGACGACTGGTTTGGCTCGCGCTTCATCACCACGCTGGTGGTCATATCCGTCGTTTGCCTCATCTCCCTGGTGATCTGGGAATGGTTCCAGAAGGCGCCGATCGTCGATGTACGCCTGTTCAAGAGCCGTAATTTTGCCAGCGCGAATCTGATGATTTTTATGCTGGGCGTCATGCTGTTCAGCAGCCTGGTGCTGATGCCGCAATTTTTACAAACAGAGCTTGGATACACCTCGCAGTTGGCGGGCCTGGCGCTTTCGGCTGGAGGACTGGTTTTGCTTTTTGAGATGCCGCTCATGGGCCAGCTCACTACCAAGATTCAGGCGCGCTACTTGATTGCCGCAGGCTGGCTGTGTCTATGCATGGCCATGTATTACTCGACGCAGCGCATCGATTTGTTGATTAGTTTCAAGGCGGCGACCTTGCTGCGGATCACGCAGGTGATTGGACTGGGGTTTTTGTTTGTGCCCATTACGCTGGTGGCCTATGTGGGGATGCCACCAGAAAAGAACAATTCCGTGGCGGGCATCGTAAATTTCATGCGCAACATCGGGAGCAGCGTGGGCACCTCAATGGTGACGACGATCATTGCGCGCCGTTCGCAATTTCACCAGTTCCGCCTGGTGCAGAATGCGCGCCCGGACAATCCTAGCTTTCAGAACTCCATGAATGGCTTGAAGAGCCTGTTGCTCCATTCAGGGGTGAGCGGGAGCGGGCCGGACGCGGAAGCTGGGGCTCTGGCAAGAATTTACGAAGCCGTGCAGGCACAGGCCGCCACCTTGGCGTATGTAGATGTTTTTAT
>Ga0209655_10000371_pt1 | contig 16974 bp, 16 predicted proteins | sample BogFormECP03_OM2_FD_188236 | JGI IMG/M metagenome (GOLD analysis project Ga0209655, IMG submission 188236) | Bog forest soil microbial communities from Calvert Island, British Columbia, Canada - ECP03_OM2 (SPAdes) (version 2) | ecosystem: Environmental > Aquatic > Freshwater > Wetlands > Bog ...
CCCCGACGGGGTGGCAGACCACGACCGGCCACTCGCACCCCGTGGGCAGCGAGAGGCCGGGCTGGCCGGCGACTGGCTGCGGGCCAACGTGCCTGCGATCGACGGGGTGCTCTGCTCGACAGCCACCCGCGCCCGCGAAACCTTGGCGCACACCGGCATCGACGCACCGGTCCGCTACGTCGACCGGCTCTACGACGCCGTCCCCGGAACGGTGATCGACGAGATCACTCGCGTCGACGACCACGTCGCGGTCCTACTCGTCGTCGCACACGAGCCGACCATGAGCCAGGTGGCGCTGGGCTTGGCCGGCGCGGACAGCTCCAACACCGCTGCCGTCGAACGCATCTCGACGAAGTTCCCGACGTCGGCGATAGCCACACTTCGACTCACGGGCAGCTGGAAAGACGTCGAACTCGGTTCCGCCCAGCTAGTCGATTTCCACGTGCCGCGCTAAAGCAGGCCAGAGCCTACTTCTTGCAGATCTCAACCGTCGTTTTGATCTTGTCGTCGAGCGCTTGGCGCAACTCATCTTGAGTGAAGTCCGCCGCGCCGGCGAGGTAACCGATGGCGAGCTCCTCGAGGTTGCCGCCCATGGCGTTGACCGATTTCGCCAGGTCGGGCGGCGTCGCAGGTTCTTGGTTCACGCGGTCTCGCAGAAACGCCCCGCCGCTAAAGAACGCCAGCCGAGCGGCAGTCGCTACCGAAAGCGCGCCGATGGGCCCTCCGTTGTCCGGGTTCTTCAGGCGAGAGTTTCGGACCACCGCTCGGTCGACGACCATGAACGTCTCGCAGATGTGCTTTTTCGCGTCTTTGGTTTGTTGGTCGCTGTAGGTGCCCGAGCCCGCCGCGCCCTTGTGTGGGTAGTAGAAGTACCCCGCGACGGCAAGGCCTGTGGCGACGACGGCAAGCACCAACGCCGCCACTGCGACCCACTGCAATAATTTCGACCCGCGTGGGGCGGGAGACGAATCCTTAGCGTGTGACACCGGCTCAGACGCAGCGGTCGACTCTACGGTGTCGGATTCGGGCGAAGGTTCCTCCGCGGCGGAGGTTGGCTCATTGGAAGATGTCTCAGACATTCGACGATGGTAACGTTCGCACCTCGTAGCCGGGAGCTTTTGGGGTGTCAAAAAATCGCTATATCAATCGTTTTGCTGAACATTGCGCATCACGGAGGAAACATCCGGCGCCCCGGTAGGTTTGGCCGTCGCATTTTGGGCGGTGACTAGCACAAACAGAAATCCGTAGTACAACAGTTAGTTTCGCGCGCAGTGCCGACAGGGACCCTGGTACTAGTTGCCGGCGCAAGTTGGGGACGCTCAGCGCCAGGGCTTGAACCGTTCCGGATCGCAGCTTGGTGTGGGAACGAAAGGCCACCTTACTGGCGCGGTGACAGTTAGCGCCTGTCAGGCCATGGCATCTATTTCACGCGAAATTACGAGTTCGTGGAGAGCGTCAACTCCATGAGCTTGATGGCCTGCGCGCAGGCGTCGATACCGGGCGCCTGCGGGTTGACCCACCATCCGACCACGCCCGCGGCGTCGCTGGCGACGCCACACGCGCCGTTGGGGTCGTTCGGCCGCATCACGATCGACGTGACACCGGCAATTGTCCGGTTCTCGATCTGATACTTCAGGTTCTCGGCAACCTTGCGCTCGTTGTCGAGGCTGCCTTGCTCGAACCAGAACCGGGTGATGTCGATCAGTCCGCCGGGGTTGGCCGCCTGCCAGCGGCATATCGCGCCGACGAAGGTGCTCTGAATGTCTTGCGGATCGGCGCCCACCGTCTTGGCCAGGACGTCGGTGGTGAGCACTTCGCATTCCTTCTGCAGGTTCGGGTACTGCTGCTCGGAATTGTTGTTGCGTGGCTCATCGCCCATGCCCGCTTTTTGCGCGGTGCCGGCCACCGATTTGGTGCAGCCGGTCAACACGGACACCGCCGTCGCCACGACGGCCGCACCCACCAAGACCCGATGACGCACGCTGGCACTCATTTTGAGTTCGCAATCGACTGGCGCGCAAGCTCTTTGGCGACGTCGCACGCGTTGGGGAAGGGCTTCTGGCTGAAGTTCACCGACCATTCGATGAAGTCGTCGCCGAACTGGATCCCGACCTCGCAGAGCGAGTCACCCAACGACGGGTCGTTACCGACGGCGATGAAGCCGCTGTGGCCGTTGATGTTGATGTCCTCCACACTGGACCGCGACAATTCCTCGGTCTTGCGTTCGCGGCCGATCGGGCTCCCGCGATACCAGGAGAAGGAGAAATGCGGGCCGAGGATCCCGCCGCCCGCGAGCCACTGGCAACCCACGGAATTCTTCGCGGTGTTGACCAGCCCGGTTACTTTCGTCAGGTCGTTCACCGTCTCGTCGCTGACGCCTCCGCACTGCGGGAACATCGGCCCGTGTTTCCCCTGCCCCGACGCCGACGAGGACGACCCGGGCGACTGGGATTGGTTAGAGCCGGAATGGGAGCACGCGGCCACCACGGGCACCAAAGTCGCCGCCGCCAGGGCCAGCGCCGCCACGTCACGCCGCACGGCTACGGAACCTTCTGCTGATCACAGGATGCACTGTAGCGGCAGCACCTAGGACCAACCATTGCACACGCGGTGACCTGTACTTTCTTTCTCCACCAGCGGCCCTCGTGTAACAGTTACCACATGCTCTTGGCACTGCTGCGCCAGTACGTCCGGCCGTATCGACGGCTGGTGGCGACAGTGATGACGCTGCAGTTGATCAGCACCCTGGCCTCGCTGTACCTGCCGACGGTCAATGCCACGATCATCGACGACGGCATCGCCAAGGGAGACACCACCACGATCGTTCAACTCGGCGGGGTGATGTTCGCGGTCACCGCGCTGCAGGTGGTGTGCTCGGTCGGCGCTGTCTACTTCGGCTCCCGGACCGGGATGGGGTTCGGGCGCGATCTCCGCTCGGCCATGTTCCATCAAGTCACCACGTTCTCCGAGCACGAGACCGCCCGGTTCGGCGCCCCGTCCCTGCTGATCCGCACCACCAACGACGTCCGCCAGATCCAATTCCTGGTGCAGATGACCTGCACGGTGCTGGTGACCGCTCCGATCATGTGTATCGGCGGCATCTTCATGGCCATCCACCAGGACGCCGGGCTGTCATGGCTGCTGCTGGTCAGTGTCCCGGTGTTGGTCGTGAGCAACTACTGGATCGTCGGGCGCACGCTGCCGCTCTACCGCAGCATGCAGCGGCTGATCGACAACATCAACCGGGTCATGCGCGAGCAGTTGTCGGGTGTGCGGGTGATCCGGGCCTTCGCCCGCGAACCTTTCGAACGACAACGATTCGCGAAGGCCAACCTCGCGCTGTCGAACACCACACTGAGCGCCGGCAATTGGCAGGCGTTGATGCTGCCGGTCACCACGTTGACCGTCAACTGCTCCAGCGTCGCGCTGATCTGGTTCGGCGGCTTGCGTATCGACAGCGGACGGATGCAAGTCGGCTCGCTGATCGCGTTTCTCGTCTACTTCGCGCAGATCCTGATGGCGGTGATGATGGCGACGATGACGTTGATGGTGTTGCCGCGCGCCGCGGTGTGCGCGGAGCGGATCAATGAGGTGTTGTCGCTCACCCCGGCGGTCCGTAGCCCCGAGCATCCGGTACGGCCGACTTTACGAGGCGTGGTCCGGCTCGACGGTGCGACATTCCGCTACCCCGGCGCGGATCGTGCTGTGCTGCAAGATATTTCTTTCACCGCGCTACCCGGCACCACCACCGCCATCGTCGGGAGCACCGGTTCGGGGAAGTCGACGTTGGTGTCGCTGATCTGCCGGCTGTATGACGTGACGTCCGGCGCGGTTCTGGTCGACGACGTCGACGTGCGTGAGCACGACATCGAAGAACTCTGGTCGACCATCGGGCTGGTGCCGCAGCGCGGCTACCTGTTCACCGGGACCATCGCCGACAACCTACGAATCGGCGCAGCCCCAGGACGCGAAGTAACCGACGAAGAGATGTGGGAGGCACTGCGGGTGGCCGCCGCCGACGAATTCGTGCGGGCACACGACGACGGGCTGCAGATGCGGGTCGCTCAGGGCGGTGTCAATTTCTCCGGCGGGCAGCGGCAGCGGTTGGCGATCGCGCGGGCGGTGATCCGCCGTCCGGCGATCTACCTGTTCGACGACTCCTTTTCGGCACTCGATGTGCACACCGATGCGCGGGTCCGCGCTTCGCTGGCTGAGATCGCGGCCGATGCGACGATGATCGTTGTCGCACAACGTATCTCGACCGTTACCCAAGCCGACCAGGTGATCGTCGTCGACGACGGACGGGTAGTTGGTGAGGGTACGCACGAATCGCTGCTGGCGGACTGCCCCACATATCGGGAATTCGCCGAATCGCAGTCGATGGACGCCGGCGTGGGAGGCCAGCGGTGACAAACACTGCGCAGCGCACTCCCCAGTACCCGAATCAGCGGTCCCGCGACTTCAAGGGGTCTGCCATCCGGCTGGTGAAACGCCTGGCGCCGCAACGGCGCACGGCCGTCGCGGTGATGGTCCTGGGCATCGCCGGAACGGTGATCGGCGTCGTCGTGCCACGCATCCTCGGCCATGCCACCGATCTGCTGTTCAGCGGTGTGATCGGCCGCCAGCTGCCGGCCGGCATCACCAAGGCTCAGGCGGTCGCGGCCGCGCGGGCCCGGGGCAACAACAACTTCGCCGACTTGCTGTCCGGGATGAATGTGGTCCCGGGCCGGGGTGTCGACTTCGGCGCGGTCGCCCGCACCCTGGTCCTGGCACTGGTGATGTATCTGCTTGCCGCGCTGCTGGTTTGGGCGCAGGCCCGGCTGCTGAACGTCACGGTGCGACGCACGCTGCAGGCGCTGCGCGCCGATGTCGAGGAGAAGCTGCACCGGCTGCCGCTGGCCTACTTCGATTCCCGGCAGCGCGGCGAGGTACTCAGCCGGGTCACCAATGACGTCGACAACCTTCAGACGTCGCTGTCGATGACGATCACCCAACTGCTGTCCGCGGTTCTGACGGTGGTGTCGGTGTTGGCGATGATGCTGACCATCTCGCCGCTGCTGACCGGGATCACCTTGCTGACCGTGCCGCTGGCGCTGGTGGCGACGCGGGCGATCGCGCAGCGCTCGCAGCGACTGTTCGTCGCACAGTGGACCAACACCGGCCGGCTCAACGCCCACATCGAAGAGACCTACAGCGGTTTCACCGTGGTCAGGACGTTCGGTCGGCGCGCCGCGGCCGAAGACGAGTTCCGTCGACTGAACGACGATGTGTACCAAGCCAGTTTCGGCGCGCAGTTCATCTCCGGCTTGGTGTCACCGGCGACGGGTTTCATCGGCAACCTCAGCTATGTGGCGGTCGCAGTGGTGGGCGGCGTGCAAGTGGCGACCGGCCAGATCACGGTCGGCAGCATCCAGGCGTTCATCCAGTACGTCCGCCAGTTCAACGCGCCGATGAACCAGGTGGCCTCGATGTACAACACCCTGCAGTCCGGGGTAGCCAGTGCCGAGCGGGTTTTCGACCTGCTCGACGAGCTCGAAGAATCACCCGACCGCAAAGCACTCCTGCCATCGCCCAACGGTGACCGGCCAACCGGGCGCGTGGAATTCGACCATGTGAGCTTCGGCTATCGCCCCGGCACCCCGGTGATCGACGACCTCTCTTGCACCGCCGAACCGGGCAGCACGGTAGCGATCGTCGGGCCGACCGGGGTGGGCAAGACCACGCTGGTGAACCTGCTGATGCGCTTCTACGACGTCGATTCCGGCCGAATCCTGGTCGACGGCGTCGACATCACGACGATCAGCCGGCAGTCGCTGCGTTCTCGCATCGGCATGGTGTTGCAAGACACCTGGCTCTTTGGCGGGACGATCGCCGAGAACATCGCCTACGGCCGACCCGACGCCAGCGACGACGACGTCATCGAAGCCGCGAAGGCCGCGTACGTCGACCGGTTCGTGCACACGCTGCCGAAGGGATATGAGACCCGGGTCAACGACGCCGGCAGCAACATCAGCGCCGGCGAACGGCAGTTGATCACCATCGCACGGGCATTCCTGGCCCGGCCGCAGCTGCTGATCCTCGATGAGGCGACCAGCTCGGTGGACACCCTCACCGAACTGCTGATAGCAAAGGCCACCCACGAGCTTCGTCGTGATCGGACGAGTTTCCTTATCGCGCATCGCCTTTCGACGATCCGAGACGCCGACGTGATCTTGGTGATGGAGTCGGGCAAGATCGTCGAGCAGGGCAACCACAGCGAACTGTTGGCCCGGCGAGGCGCGTATTACGCGATGACTCGGGCCTAAAGCGGCCTACAGCTCTGGGCCCTCCGCACGCAGGTCGTCGACCGCCGACATCGCGTCACGAAGCTTGGCCAGCCACTCTTCGGTGTGCTCGCCGACCAGTTTCACCGACCACGCCAGCGCATCGGAACGAGATCGGGCCACGCCGGCGTCGACCAGGGTGTCGAGAACCTGCCGCTCGGGCTGCTTCAACCGCGTCATGACCGGAACGGCGATGTGGGTGAATAAGATTCGCTCATCACCGACCTCGACGCCCCAGGAAACCTTGCGGCCGTAGCGGTCCTGCGCCTCGTCGGCGATGTTCATCCGTTCCGAACGGGTCTCTTCACGAAATCGCGAGACACGACCCGACGCACGAGCTTCGCTTTCTTCGTTCTCGGATTTCTCGGGATCGGCGAGCTTGCCGATGACGGTGATCTCTTCGCGGTCGACGACGACCGTCGGGTCGCCGTCGAACCAGGCGTCGGGCAGGCGTCCGGCGAACCAGTCCGCGGCGTCGCCGGCGTCGGGTTGGCCGGCTTGCTGCCAGCCGCCGGGGCGGCCGTAGCTGCGCCCATGTCCATGATGATGCTTCATGCTTACATAATTACACCATTGCACTGCATGCAGAAATGGGTTTCGCCCCGGGCGAACAACCCGGACGCCCAGTGTGGGCTTGGGACACGTTTTTCGGCGGAAACCGTGACAGACGCCCACATTCGGCGCGAAAGAAAACCGTTGATATGACCTGCGAAGAGTTGTAGTTTTAGGAGCGAAGCAGGCCCGGAAAGCGACGATTTCCAAAGAGCCGGTCAGCGGAGTGAAAACCGGCCGCGCAGGATGTACGAGACGCCTCCCAGCGTCCTCCGGGCCTGCCCCTATGCGGTCTCAGCGTCGCCTCGCCGGGCGCGGAACAGCCTCGCCTCACCCGTGATCCCCTTGAGGTGACGCGCGCCCGCGAACGACCAACTGAAGCCAGCGTCGTCGCCGAGCTCATCGCGCGTCGACTCGGCGGCCAGCACCGCGCCCGGCCGCGCCACCGCCGTCACCCGACTGGCCAGGTTGACCGGGCTGCCGAACCAGTCGCCCGCCCGGCTCACCGCAGACCCCGACGCGATGCCGCCACGTAGCCGAGGGAAGTTGTTGTCGCCGTCGGTGACTTCGACAAGCTTGAGCACCGCGTCGAGCAGCGGCGCCGGGTCGGTGCACACGAACATCACCGCGTCGCCGATCGTCTTGATGAAGCGCACGGGCGGGACCGCCACGTCGCGGGCGATCTCGGCCAGCCGATTGGCCAGCTGTCCCAGCTCCTCGGCCGGCACCTCCTCGCCGAGCCGGGTGAAACCGACCAGATCGGCGAAGGCGACAGTGACCTGGCGTGCGCCAGGGAGCGGCGCTCCGGCCGCTCGCTCGCTGGCGGTGACGGCCTCGGTCTCCATCATGTTTCTGAGCTGCATGAACAGCATTTCCTCGATCCACGGGCCCAGCAGCGGTGTGATCTGACTGACCAGTGCGTGGGATCGCTTGGCGATTTCCAGTTCGGTGGTGCCCGGTTCTATGACAGCCGCCATGGCGGTATAGCGCATGACCTCGGCCGCGTGCGAGAGCCCTTCGGCGAGCACGCGGGTGACCAACACGAGGTTGTCGGGATCCAGGCCGAGTTTGAGGAAGTGTCGAACGTGGGCGGCCGCCTCGACGTCGGCCCGCATGTGCACGGCCGCGTCGGGATCGTCGATCCTGGCCAAACCGATGGCGCGCTGCACCCGCTGAAGTAGGTCAAGATCGATGCCGTAGGCGTCGGCAATTTCTCGCGTCGACACATAGGTACCGTCGTCGCCGATCACTCGACGGGTTGCCAGCAACAACGACGCGGACGTGCCCTGAATCTCCTCGGCGGTGATGCCCTGCTCGAACAGCCACTCGATCAGCTCGGCGCGCTCGGCGCGTGCGCTGCCCTGCAGATCTCCCAACAACTCGTCGATGTCGGGATCGACCTTGTCATCCACGTCGCCAACGTATAACGCGGCGGGGCATCATGGGAATCCCATGACCACACCGCTTCTGGAAGGCTTTGCGCCCGTCGTCGACGACGGCGCCCGGCTGCTGATCCTGGGATCTTTCCCCAGTGTGCAATCGCTGGCCACCGGCCAGTACTACGGCAACCCGCGAAATGCGTTCTGGCCGATCACCAGTGCACTGTTCGGCTTCGACATGCAGGCGCCCTACGAAACCCGGCTGGCCGCATTGCAATCGCACGGCGTGGCGCTCTGGGATGTGCTGCACAAGTGTCGCCGCGCCGGCAGTTCAGATGCCAAGATCGATCCAAAGACTGTAGTGGCCAACGACTTTGGACAACTATTGGCCGCTTACCACCGCATCAGGCGGGTGTACTTCAACGGCCAGACTGCGGACAAGCTGTTCCGCCGACTGGTCCAGGTCGACGCACCGGTCAGCTACCAGCTGTTGCCGTCCACCAGCCCGGCGCGTGCGATGCCGCCGGGCCAGAAGCTGGACGCCTGGCGGGTGATCGCGCCGTCATGACACCGGCGGCCGCCGGTGGGCCCACGGCCTCGCCGACTCGATCTGCACACTCAGCGACACCAGCGTCGCCTCGTCGCATGGGCGGCCGACCAGCTGAACCGACAGCGGAACACCGTTACGGTCGAGTCCCCACGGCACGACGGCGGCCGGCTGGCCGGTGAGATTCCAGATCTCGAAGAACGGCACGCGCCTCGCCACCAGCAGCAAGCTCGAGATGGCGCCGCGGCGTTGGTAGGCGCCGATGCGCGACGGTCCGGTGGCGTTGCCAGGAGTGATGACGACGTCGACGTCGTCGAAGATCGACTGGATCCGCGCGGCCACCGCCGACTCCCCCGCACGCACAGACGCCATTCGCCGGTCTGAGAGCAGCGACCCGATGCGCGCCATGCTGCGGGTCCGCTGCTCCAATCGGTCCTGATGCGGCAACGCGCGGACGTCGTCGTAAATGCCCCGGAAATAGCGCGGCAGGAAGTTGGCGTAGATGGCGGCCGGTGGATAGTCGGGGTCGCGGACGACGACGTCGTGGCCAAGCTCGCGTAGCAGCTCACCCGCTTCATGGACCGCTGCCCGTTGCTCCTTGCCGATGTTGACGACCAGCGGCGGTGGAACCTTGGTGCTCAACGCAATTCTCAGCCGGCCGGGCTCGCGCGCCGCGGCGCCGACGAATCCGCCGTCCGGGCCGGGCATCGTCGTCGTGACATCCAGGAGCAGCGCCGCGTCCTTCACCGTCCGCGCGAGCGGACCGTTGACGCTCAGCCCGCACCACGCGTCGTCGTGCGGCGCGAGCGGCACCCGATCGCGTTGCGGCTTGATCCCGAACAGACCACACCAGCCCGACGGGATGCGGATCGAGCCGCCGCCGTCGGAACCCAGCGCCAGTGGCGCCAGCCCGGCGGCCACCGCGGCACCGCTGCCGCCGCTGCTGCCGCCCGGACTGAGCGCGGTGTCCCACGGGTTGCGGGTCGCCCCGAACGTCACGGTTTCGGTGAACGGAAAAATCATCATTTCCGGCACACTGGTTTTGCCGATGATCACCGCGCCGGCCGCACGCAGTCGAGCGACCACCTCCGCGTCGCGGGTTGCCGGCGTCGAGACGGCGCTGCTGCCGTACGGCGTCAGCTCGCCGGCGACGTCGACGTCGTCTTTGATCGCGACCGGGACGCCGAGCAGCGGCAGCCGCTCGCCGGCGTCGAGGCGACGCTGCGCGGCCAGCGCTTCCTGACGCGCGGTATCGGCGAGGACCACGCGGTAGCTGCGCAGTTGTGGGTCCAGCCGCGCGATGCGGTCCAGGTAGATCTCGAGCAACGAAGGCGCGGTGATCGTGCCCCCGGCCAACATCCGCGCCTGTTCGGCCGCTCCCGCAAAGGCCAGATCTCTCACGTCCACGTCGAGGCACACTACTGCTATGGGCGACGCGACGTTCGATCAATTGACCGAGCAGCAACTGCGCGGGCGTAAGACGATCAAGTGGAACCATTTCGGGCCCGACGTGTTGCCGTTGTGGATCGCCGAGATGGACTTCTCCACCGCACCGGCGGTCGTCGACGGCATCCGCGCGTGCGTCGCCGACGAGGAGTTCGGCTATCCGGCCTTCCGGGAGGACACCCTCGCGCGGGCGACCGCCGACTGGTGCCGACGCCGTTACGGCTGGCGCGTGGCGCCGGACTGGGTTCGCGTTGTTCCCGACGTCCTCAAGGGGCTGGAAGTCGTGATCAACTTCCTGACCAGACCCGAAAGTCCGGTCGTGCTGCCCGTTCCCGCGTACATGCCGTTTTTCGACGTCCTTCGGATCACCGGTCGTCAGCGCGTGGAAATTCCTATGCTGCAGGATGATTCGGGTCGATACGTGCTGGATCTGGATGCACTGGACGCCGCATTCGCAAGTGGGGCCGGATCGCTCATCCTCTGCAATCCGAACAACCCGCTGGGCACCGCATACCGCGAGGACGAGCTGCGGGCCATCGTGGACACCGCTGTTCGCTACGGCGCGCGGGTCATCGCCGATGAGATTCACGGGCCGTTGGTCTACGGTCGGCCGCACGTCGCCGCCGCGTCGGTATCGGACTCGGCCGCGCACACCGTCATCACGCTGATGTCGGCGTCCAAGGGGTGGAACCTGCCGGGTCTGATTTGCGCACAGGTGATCCTGTCCAACGAACGGGACGCCCGTGACTGGGAGTTCATCAACAAGCTGCACAAGATGGGCGTGTCCACTATCGGTATCCGCGCCAACATCGCCGCGTACGACCACGGGGCCGACTGGCTCGACGAGTTGCTCGAGTACCTCCAGGCCAACCGCGATCACCTGGCCGCGAGCCTGCCGGAATCGAGTCCGGGCGTGCAGGTCAATACCCCGGAGGCCACCTATATGTCGTGGGTGGATTTCCGGGCGCTGAACCTGCCGATCGAACCCGCGGACCACCTGCTGTCCAAGGCCAAGGTGGCGCTCAGCCCGGGCATCCCGTTCGGCGCCACCGTCGGCTCGGGTTTCGCGCGGCTGAACTTCGCTACCACCCGCGCAATCCTCGACCGCGCGATCGACGCGATCGCCGCGGCGCTACCGTGACGGCATGTCGTGTGTGTTCTGTGCGATCGTCACCGGTGAGGCGCCGGCCATCCGCATCTACGAGGATGACGACTACCTGGCCATCCTCGACATCCGCCCGTTCACCCGCGGCCACACGCTGGTGATACCGAAAAAGCACACGGTGGATCTGACCGATACCCCGGCGGAGACCCTGGCCGACATGGTGGCGATCGGACAGCGGATCGCCAAGGCCGCCCGCGCGACGGAGTTGGCCGACGCCACCAATGTCGGTATCAACGACGGGTCGGCCGCCTTCCAGACGGTGCACCACATTCATCTGCACGTGCTGCCGCGGCGCAACGGCGACAAGCTGTCGGTGGCCAAGGGGATGCTGCTGCGCCGCGACCCCGACCGCGAGGCGACCGGTCGGCTCCTACGAGACGCGCTGGCAGAGATCGACGCCGGGCGGTAATACTGGGCGTATGCCTCTTCCGTCCTGGCTTGAGCAAGGTGTGCTGCCGCGAGTGTTGCGGTTCCACGACGCCGTCTATCAGAAAACGAACGGCTGGATCGGACATCGGACGCTGGGGGTACCCAGCCTGCTGTTGCACACTGTCGGCGCCAAGACCGGCGTAGCCCGCACCGCGTCGCTGAGCTATGCCCGCGACGGCGGTAACTACTTGATCGTCGCTTCGAAAAGCGGCGACCCGAAGGCGCCGGGCTGGTATCACAATCTGAAGGCCAACCCGAACGTCGAAATCAACGTTGGTCCAAAGCGTTTCGGCGTCACGGCTAAACCCGTGCTACCCGATGACCCGGATTATGCTCGGCTGTGGCAGATCGTCAACAAGAACAACGGCGACCGATACACGGCTTACCAGAAGAAGACGACCCGGCCGATCCCCGTCGTGGTGTTGACGCCCCGCTAGAAAAGCTCCTTCGCCAGCAGCTCCAGCGTGGTCGTGCGACCGGGAGCGGTGGCCGGATCGGTGCCGCGGTGGGCCGATGCGACCGGATGCACCATCACCTCGTCGACATCGAACCGTTCGGACAGCGCGTGCAGTTGTTCGGCGGCCTCAGCGGGTGTTCCGAGGACCGCGCGGTCGAGGCCGCTACTCACGATGCGCTGCTGCTCGGGTGTCAGTTCGGCGCCGCGAACGTCCTCGACGAGTTCCAGCGGCCCCAGCGGTTGGCCGGTCCGCAACCGGGCCATCATGTGCAGGTTCGGCAGCACCAACGCCGTTGCCTCTTCGTGGGTTTCGGCCACCGCGGCGTTGACGGTCAGGAACGTCACCGGCTCCGCGGCCAGCTCGCTGGGCACGAACTGCGACCGGTAGAGCGCGAGTGCCTCCTCGGTGCCCTTGCCCGAGAAGTGGTGAGCGAAGACGTAGGGCAGCCCCTTGGCCGCGGCGAGCCGCGCCGAATACATCGACGAGCCGAGCAGCCACAGCCGCGGCTCGCTGGCGGCGGCCGGCGTGGCCTTGAGAATGTAGTCCCCGTCGCGCAATTGCACGGGCACCCCGCGAGCGCTCATCATGGCCCGCACGTGGTCCAGGTACTCCGGAAACTGATCGATGTCACGGTCGTCTCGTCCGGCGGCGCCGCGCAGCATGAACGACGTCACCGGATCCGAGCCCGGCGCCCGGCCGATGCCGAGATCGATGCGGCCTGGCGCGGCGGCTTCGAGCAGCGCGAACTGCTCGGCCACCGCCAGCGGCGCGTGGTTGGGCAGCATTACACCACCGGACCCCAGCCGCAGCGCGGTGGTTTGCGCGGCGAGATATGCGATGACCACCGGCGGGCTGGTTGCGCCCACCGACGGCATGTTGTGGTGCTCGGCGACCCAGTAGCGGGTGAAACCCAGCCGGTCGGCGGTCTGCGCCAGCCGCACAGTCGCCGCCAGCGCATCCGACGTGGTCTGGTCGGTGCGCACCGGGATGAGATCAAGCACGGAAAGCCGCATGGACCTCTTAACGCCAGTGGTCACCCGGATAGTCCTGCGATCGCCGCGGCCCGGCCGAAGACCTCGTCGAGCATCTGCGTGGTCAGCTTGCCGGTGAACGTGTTCTGCTGACTGGGGTGGTAGCAGCCCAGCAGCACCACCTCCCCATGGGCGGCCCGCACGGTCGCCTCGGCGCCGTGACCGAATTTTGGCTGCGGGCGCGGAACCTGACCACCACCGGAACGGACCATGTCCAACGACGAGCGCCAACCGAATCCGCCCAGGGCCATGATGACCCGGACGTCGCCGCCGGTCAGCCGCCACTCGGCGGTCAACCACGGCGCGCACGTTGCCCGCTCGGCGGGCGTCGGCGCATTGTCCGGCGGCGCGCAGCGCACCGCGGCCGCCACCCGGGTGCCATTCAGCGCCAGGCCGTCGGCGGCGTCCACGCTGATCGGCGAATTCGCCAACCCGGCCCGGTGCATGGCCGCGTACAGCACATCCCCGGATCGATCACCGGTGAAAACCCGACCGGTGCGGTTGGCGCCGTTCGCGGCCGGGGCCAGCCCGACGATCAATAGGCGTGGACGCTCGGCCCCCCACCCCGGCACCGCCCGGCCCCAATACGGCTGGTCGGCAAACGACCGCCGTTTGGCCAGCGCGACTTCCTCGCGCCATTCGACCAATCGCGGGCAGGCTCGGCACACCGACACCTCGGCGTCGAGCTGTGCCGGCGATTCGGCGGCCAGAGCCATCGCGGCCACCTGCGCTTGCGCCGACGCCACTGGCGTGCGAGCGGTCGCCGGATCGCCGGGCCAGCCGGTGCCGGGCTTCACCGGAGAATCGAAGAGAGCGCCGGTCCGTGGGTGCGCGAGATGGGCGAGGCTCACCGTTCTACTGTGCATGAACGGCGAAAATCGCTCGCCCGCCGGGCATGCCCGCTGCTAGATTGCCTCCCCGAGTTGCCATGTCCACTTCCTCCCCCGCGTCCCGGCGCGCCCGCCGGCCTATCTATCTCATTCTGTTCGCGGCCTTGGCCGCCGCGGCGGGCAACGGTATCTCGCTGATCGCATTTCCCTGGCTGGTGTTGCAGCACAACGGCAGCGCATTCGACGCCTCGATCGTCGCGGGCGCAGCTTCGTTGCCGCTGCTGTTCTCCACCCTGATCGCCGGCACAGCGGTGGATTACCTTGGTAGACGGCGTGTTTCGCTGATCTCGGATGCCTTGTCGGGAACAGCGGTGGCGGCGGTCCCGGTGCTGGCGATCGCGTTCGGGCACGACAGCGTCACCGTCGGCGTCCTCGCCGTGCTGGCCGCGCTGGGTGCGCTGTTCGACCCCGCCGGCATCACCGCGCGGCAATCGATGTTGCCCGAGGCCGCCAGCAGTGCCGGGTGGACCCTCGACCGCACCAACGGTTTCTACGAAGCCATTTTCAACGTCGCCTACATCGTCGGCCCGGGGCTCGGCGGGCTGCTGATCGCCACCATCGGCGGCATCAACACGATGTGGGTCACGGCCGGTGCGTTCGGTCTCTCCATCCTCGCGATCGCCGCGCTGCGGCTGCCCGGCGCCGGAACGCCACCGGGTGCAGCCCGCCCCGAAGGGCCGTGGTCCGGGATGGTCGATGGGCTGCGATTCGTCTGGAATCTCCGGGTGCTGCGCACGCTGGCGCTGGTCGACCTGGCGATGACCGCCCTGTATCTGCCGATGGAAAGCGTGCTGTTCCCCAAGTACTTCACCGACCGCCATGAGCCTGCGCATCTGGGATGGGTGCTGGTGGCGATGAGCATCGGCGGGTTAGTCGGCGCGCTGGCGTACCCGCTGCTGGTCCGCCACTTCAGCAGGCGGTGGACGCTGCTGACGGCCACGTTGACGTTGGGCGTGAGCACAGCGCTGATCTCGACGCTTCCACCGCTGCCGGTGATCCTGCTACTGTGCGCGCTCATCGGACTCGTCTACGGGCCGATCGCCCCGATCTACAACTACGTCATGCAGACCAAGTCGCCGCCGCAGCTGCGCGGTCGGGTGGTCGGTGTGATGACGTCCCTGGCATATGCCGCCGGACCACTGGGCTTCATGCTGGCCGGCCCGCTGACCGATGCCACCGGGCTTCAGATGACGTTTCTGGTGCTGGCCATTCCGATGATCGCCATCGGCCTGGTGTCGCTTCGACTTTCCTCGCTTCGGGAATTGGACGAGTCGCCCGGGCCTGGTCCTGGGCCTACGTAGGATCGCTGCCATGGGCGCCGATGTGCTGGCCGGCCTGATCGCCGAGCTGCCGGAGGGAATGGTGGTCACCGACCCCGCGGTGACCCAGTCCTACCGACAAGACCGGGCCCTCGACCCGTCGGCGGGAAAGCCGATCGCGGTGGTGCGCCCGCGACGCACCGAAGAGGTGCAGACCGTCCTGCGGTGGGCCAGCGCTAACCATGTCCCGGTGGTGACGCGCGGCATGGGCACCGGCCTGTCCGGAGGCGCCACCGCCGTAGACGGCGGGATCGTGCTGTCCACCGAGAAAATGCGCGACATCGACGTCGACCCGGTCACCCGCACCGCGGTGTGCCAACCCGGCCTGCTCAACGCCGAGGTGAAAAAAACCGTCGCCGATTATGGACTGTGGTACCCGCCCGACCCGTCGTCGTACGAGATCTGCAGCATCGGCGGCAACATCGCGACTAACGCCGGCGGGCTGTGCTGTGTGAAATACGGCGTCACCACCGACTACGTGCTGGGCGTGCAGGTGGTGCTGGCCGACGGCACCGCGGTCCGGCTCGGTGGACCGCGGCTCAAAGACGTCGCCGGGCTGAGCCTGACCAAGCTGTTTGTCGGCAGCGAAGGCGCACTGGGGGTGATCACCGAGGTCACGCTGCGACTGGTGCCGCCGCAACAGCCGTTGAGCACGGTGGTCGCCAACTTCGCGTCGGTGGAAGCCGCTGCCGAAGCGGTACTGGCGGTGACCGGACAGCTGCGCCCGGCGATGTTGGAGTTCATGGACTCGATCGCGATCAACGCGGTGGAAGACAAGCTGCGGATGGGTCTGGACCGCGGGGCCGCCGCACTTCTGCTGGGCGCATCCGATGAACGCGGGAACGGCCGGGCCGAAGACGCCGAGTTCATGGCCGAGGTGTTCAGCAAATACGGTGCGACCGAAGTGTTTTCGACCGACGATCCGGCGGAAGGCGAGGCGTTCGTCGCCGCCCGCCGGTTCGCGATCCCCGCTGTCGAGGAGAAGGGTCCGCTGCTGCTCGAGGACGTCGGAGTGCCGCTGCCCGCGCTGGCCGACCTGGTCGGTGGGATCGCGCGTATCGCCACCGAACGCGACCTGATGATCTCGGTGATCGCGCACGCCGGCGACGGCAACACCCATCCGCTGATCGTGTACGACCCCGCCGACGCCGCGATGACCGAGCGAGCCGAGCTGGCATACGGGGAGATCATGGACCTTGCCTTGCACCTCGGCGGCACGATCACCGGCGAACACGGCGTCGGGCGGTTGAAGCGTCCCTGGCTGGCCCGCTATCTCGGACCCGACGCGATGGCGCTGAACCGGCGCATCAAAGACGCGCTGGACCCGCTGGGCCTGCTGAACCCCGGCGCGGGCGTCTGAGTCACCCCGCGTCGACGCGAACGTGCGGCTGGCCGCACGCTCGAGCCCGAACATGCTGTAGACGGTATGGGGGCT
>Ga0209655_10000373_pt1 | contig 16933 bp, 14 predicted proteins | sample BogFormECP03_OM2_FD_188236 | JGI IMG/M metagenome (GOLD analysis project Ga0209655, IMG submission 188236) | Bog forest soil microbial communities from Calvert Island, British Columbia, Canada - ECP03_OM2 (SPAdes) (version 2) | ecosystem: Environmental > Aquatic > Freshwater > Wetlands > Bog ...
TTCACGAGCGCCGCTCGATCAGATCGGCGCATTCAAGATGCGCATGGGTTGGCGGTTCAAGTGGGTATCGTCTTTCGCGAACGACTTCAATCGCGACTATAACGTGTCGTTCTCGAAGGAAGAGATGGCCAACGGACAGATGTATTACAACTACGCGATGCAGGAATTCCCGAGCGAGGAAGGCCCCGGGGCGAGCGCGTTCTATAAGGACGAGGATGGGAACATCTTCCACACGTATTCAACATTCGGTCGCGGGCTGGACATATTTCTGGGAGCGTATAACTGGCTGGATATAGCTCCGAAGGGACGCGACGAAGATGGACTGGCGTATTCGATGGCATGGGTGAAGCACCACGACAAGTATGTTGACGGCCAGGCGGCGGATCCTCTGAAGACGTACGCGCAGCCGAAAAGCTCGGACGCGAAATGTTGTTCCGCCGAGAACGACTAGCGGTGGTTGCGCTGTACCGCATCGGGGAGGCGCCAGTGCGTGGGTACTGAACACCCTGGCGCCTTTGCGGGCTGAATTTTCGTGATGCGATCAGGCGGCGGCTGCGCTTAAGAGGGCTTCGACCTTGCTGTCTAAAGCTTCCGCCACTTTCGACGCTTCGGGACTGTGGTAGGTGGCGAGGAAGCTGGCCATCTTGTCGTAAGTGAGATGCACTCCGTCGGGGCGCTCGTCCACCAAGATTGTGACGGGTGCATGGGAGCCGGCATCCGGCACATGTTCGACCATTTGCGCCATGATGAGCGGGTTGCCGACTACCAGGCGCACACTTTTTGGCGCGCGTTCACCGAGTTTTCTGCGCAAGACCTCGCCCAAGTCGTAGCGTGCGAATTCCATCAAGCCTGCCGTTCCGATGACTTTCTGCACGGCAGCTTCTAGCTCCGCAAAAGTTTTCGCCGACGTCATATCGTTGCGAAAGGTTGCCATATTGGGGTGGCCAATGGCGGCGTCGAGCTTCGCGAGAACATCCTGGAATGACTTGGACGAAACCACAGTAAACCGCTGCACTTCAATCCGCTTGGTGGTCACTTTGTTGCTCCTGTCGCGTTAGCTTGCGCCCGCACTGTTGCCAGGAATTGGATGAATTTCGCTACGCGCGGGATACGGCTTTTGTCTGAAATAAATTGCAGCCTCCGGATTGGCCGTCAGAATATAATCCTGCCAGCGTGAATGGCGCTGACGCAAAGTTCTGCGCGTTGAGCAGAGTAGCGCCCTCGCGACAGGAGGCGGCACGATGGATGGTCCCATGGCAGTTGATCATCACGCTGCCCTTAGCGATTACCTGGCGGCCGAGCGCACTGTTCTTGCATGGATCCGCACCGGCCTGGCTTTGATGGGCTTCGGCTTCGTGGTCGCGCGCTTCGGACTTTTCCTGCAGGAGCTCCAAGCCGCACAGAACAGTCCGTCGGCCCAGGCATACGGGCTTTCGCTGTGGTTTGGCACTGCGTTGATCGCCGTCGGAGTGTTCGTAAATCTATTTGCGGGATGGCAGCACGCGCGGTTGGTCCGGCTGCTGGATCGCGGCGATGCAGTGCGCACGCGTCCCGCGGGAGCAGCTGTTGCGATCGCGATTTTTCTGGCATTGGTCGGATTGGCGATGACGGTTTACCTGATTTCGGTGCGCGGTTCGGCACATGCAACGACCGGGAATAACCCCGGAATAACGAGGAGGAGCCCATGACATCAATAGCACCCATGGCAGACAACGGAATTATCAGTCAGGCCAGCAACCATTCGGTGGACGAGACGGTGGAAAAGCTCAAGGGCATTCTGCAAGCGAAGGGAGTGACGCTGTTCGCTCTGGTGGACCACAGCGGCGAAGCGGAGAAGGTTGGGATGAAAATGCGCCCCACGAAGCTGCTGATTTTCGGAAATCCCAAGGGCGGCACTCCGATCATGCTGGCAGCTCCCAGCGCGGCGATTGACTTGCCGCTAAAGATTTTGGTTTGGGAAGATGCGCAGGGGAAGGTGTGGGCCTCCTACAATAGTCCGGCGTATTTGCAGCAGCGGCACGGCATACCGCAAGATTTGCTGCCGAACATCGCGGTGGTGGAAGCGCTAGCGGCCAAGGCGGCGGAGTAAATCGCGGAGCCCTAGTAGCACAGCAAGCGTTCACGACGCATCATACGTGTTCTGCCCGTCGGACCCGCCTACTGCACACCGGCGTTCGCGAAATCTTGCGGTCCGGGAAACATGCCACGCAGATACGTGGCGTCCCAATTGAATTGCCACCGGCCTTTCTCCCGTGCGAAGCGCAACGGACCCGGTGTGAAATCCACCCACTGGCTCCATTGGCCGCTGTGTTTGCTGACGACCACGTTCGACATGCCGTCCAAAACCATCCCCGGCTGCCCGCCGCCCTCGCGACAGGACGTGGGCTGGAATTCCGCTCGGCCGACCCACTCGAAGCCGTTCAGTTTGTCGGACTCACTGAGGTCCTGCGGCACTATCGCCTTGATCGTCAATGCGCGGCACTGACGCAGAAAATGATCGGGCGCGTACGGACTGCCGGAGACTATGGCGGTCGTCCATCCATCGGATCCTTTGCGCCAGTGGCGCTGCAGTTCCGCCATGGCAGCGCTTTGCGCTTCGCGGTCCGCGCTGGTGAGCCCGGGAATGCCTTCGTCCGCAGAGCTATCGGAACTGGAGTGGCCGCAGCCAGTTGGCCCGAGCAGCACCACCAGCACGAGTGCCAGCGAGATGGGTGAAGTGGCGCGATAGACTCTCATCACGAGCTTCCTTTCTTTGCGAAACTTCGCGCGAAGAATCGCAATCGTTTATTTCACTTTCTCGAGTCGGGGAATCATGGTGTCGCGTGGCCCATCAATCGTGCCGTCTTTGTTCACGGTGAAGATCAGCGGGCTGGGCAGCATGGGCCCGAAATCGCCGCGCGCGACGATCTTGTTGCCGTCAATTTTGTAGGTGCCGTCAACGGCGTACGCGCCGAGCGCTACGTAGGCCTTGCCATCTTTAAATTCGGCGTTGATTGTGCCGCTGGGGTCCCGGTATTTACCTTCGGCGCCACCTCCGCACCCCACGGCCAGAGCTGCCGAAGCCAGAACGAAGACCAGAAGTGCATTGCAGATGGATCTACAATTCATGAGACTCTCCTGAGCAGACATTCGAATTTTTGATTAGAAATAGCGCGCAGGCCTCTCTGGCTGGGCTTCGAGAGGCCGGCACGCAAATGCCATCCGTTGCCGTATGGCCGCTTACGGTGCTACAGTTCCGCTCATAGACGGGACCTGCAGCCAGCGATAGACGGGTTCCCCGGTATGACCCTTCACTACGCTATGCGCGAAAGCGAAAGAAAAACCGTCACGGCGGCGAAGCCTTCTCAGGATGCTGGCAAATTCGGAGCCGAGCAAACTGGCGCGACCGCCACGAAGAGACAAGCGCTGGACCAACTGTTCAGCGTCACATATGAAGAACTGCGCAGGTTGGCGTCGAGCGTCCGGCGCGGCGACCCCAGCGCGACGCTCAGCCCCACCGCACTGGTGAATGAAGCCTGGCTGAAGCTGGCGAAGTCCCCTGATGTTGGCGTGACGTCCAGACTTCATTTCAAGCGCATCGCGGCGCGCGCGATGCGGCAGCTCCTCGTGGAAGCGGCGCGGCGGCGAAATTCCGGGAAGCGTGGCGGCGGCGCGAAAATTACCGTGACCTTTGACAGCGAATTTCAGCCTAAGCCCTCCGGCGAAGACGAGTTGCTGGCGCTGAACACCGCGCTGGAAGAGCTGGCGCGCATGAATCCGCGACAGGCGATGATGGTGGAAAGCCGCTTCTTCGGCGGGCTGGATATTCCAGAAACCGCAGCGCTCCTCAACGTATCCGAAGCCACTGTTCTTCGCGATTGGCGAGCCGCGAAGGCTTGGCTCACTCACGAGCTTCGCCGGGCGTAACGGCCGATCGCTGCGCCGCTTTCTTGCCATTTCAGCCGGAGAGTAAATATGGACAGTACTCGCTGGCAGAAGGTCCAAACTCTTTTTCACGAAGCCGCAGACATGCCACCGGCGGAACAGCGCGTTTTTCTGGAAACGCGATGCGGTGACGATGCCGCGCTGGTCAGCGAGGTCTTGATACTTTTGGAGGAAGACGCGCGCGGCGGATCGTTGCTCGATGGCGACGTGGCTGAAGTTGCCAGCCAGATATTCAACGATTCGTCTTCGGGGCCGCTTCCGTTCAAGGAATTCGGGCCGTACCGCATTAAACAGGCGCTGGGTGAGGGCGGCATGGGAGTGGTTTACCTGGCCGAGCGCGAGGATCTTGGCAATGAAGTTGCCATCAAGATCTTGCGCGACGGTTGGGTTTCGCCCGCGCGCCGCGAACGTTTCAATGCCGAACAGCGAACTCTCGCGCAGTTGAATCATCCCTCCATCGCCCGGCTTTACGACGCGGATACGTCGCCGGACGGAACTCCGTTCTTCGTGATGGAGTATGTGGAAGGCATACCGCTCACCGATTACTGCAAGACGAAGAAATGCACGATTCCGGAGCGATTACAATTGTTCCGAGCGGTTTGCGAAGCGGTACTGTACGCGCATCAACACGCAGTGATTCACCGCGATTTGAAACCTTCCAACATCCTCGTGAAAGAGGATGGCAGCATTCGGCTGCTTGATTTCGGAATCGCCAAGCATCTGGAAAATCTGGGCGAGTTGGTGGACCAAACCATCACTGGCCTGCGCCTGATGACGCCGGCCTACGCCGCGCCCGAACAGATTCGGGGCGAGCAGGTGGGGATACACAGCGACGTCTATTCGCTCGGAGTGGTGTTGTACGAATTGCTTGCCGGGCGGCTGCCGTACGATTTGTCGAGTTGTACGCCGGCACAAGCTGAAAAGGTTTTGACCGAGCAGGAGGCTGCGAAGCCGTCGGACGCTGCCGCCAAATCTGCCGCGGCTGCGTCGTCCGCAGCGTCCGCGGAAACGAACGGCAGCGCGGTGAGTGCGAGCAGGGCAACGTGGGCTGATCTGGACGTGCTTTGCCTCACGGCGATGCACAAGGATCCGCAGCGGCGCTACCAGTCGGTTGAAGCGCTGATACGCGATGTGGATCACTATTTGAATGCTGAGCCCCTGGAGGCGCGGCCTGACACGTGGCACTACGCGCTGGGCAAATTTGTTCGCCGGCACTGGCAGTGGGTTTCCGCAGCGGCTGTGATGTTCACGCTGCTGGTGGGCCTGGTGATTTTCTACACCGTGAGATTAGCCAGGGCGCGCAACGCGGCTCTGATGCAAGCTGCGCGAACCCAGCGCATCCAGCGGTTTATGCTGAATCTCTTTCAGGGCGGGGATCCCTCCGCGGGACCCGCGGATGATTTGCGCGTGGTGACGCTGCTGGATCGCGGCGTGCAGGAAGCGCGCAGTCTGGATACTGAGCCTGCGGTGCAGGCGGAACTTTTCGAGACGCTGGGCGGCATTTACCAGAAGTTGGGAAAGCTTGAGCAGGCGGATGCTTTGATGGAATCGGCATTGGCAAAACGCGAAGCGCTTTATGGCCCAGACAGCACTGAGACGGCGAAGGGCCTGCTGGCGCTCGGATCGCTGCGTGACGCGGAGGCAAGGTATCCCGATGCCGAGCGGCTGATACGACAGGCGCTCGATCGAGACCGGCGCCACTTGCCGGCAAATGATCCGGCGGTGGCGAAGGCCATGCTCGCGCTGGGAGGAGTGCTGGAAGATCGCGGGGCTTACGATCAATCCATCGCGATATTGGAGCAGACCGTGCAAGTTTATTCTGCTCCAGGATCGGAGCCTGCCGATCTGGCGGATAGTTTGTACGAGCTGGGCAACGCGGAATTTTATGCGGGCCACTATGAAAAGTCCGAAGAGATTAACCAGCGCGCGCTGGCAATCTACAAACAGATTTACGGCGAACGGCATCCGCGCGTGGCCGATGTGTTGATCAATCTGGGCGCGATCCGGCTGGACACCGGGCACTACCGCGAGGCCGAACAATATGACCGCCAGGCTTTGGACATCGTGCAAGCCTGGTACGGCAAAGATAATCCGGAGACGGCGACCGATTTGACGATTCTGGCGCGGTCGTTGGTTTACCAGAAGCGTTACGACGAAGCATCGGACCTGCTGCGGCAATCGCTGGCGATCAAGGAGCGCACGTTTGGAAAGGTGCATCCCAGTGTGGCTTCGACGCTGAACGAGCTGGGGTCCGTTGCGCTGCAGGAGGACAAGTACGATGCCGCGGAGCAATACTTCGAGCGGATGGCGGACATTTATCGGACGGACTACGGAGAGCAGCACTATTTGTACGCCACGGCGCTTTCGAATCTAGCCAGCGTGTACACGGCACAACACCAATGGACGCGCGCCGAGAAACTCTACCGCCAGGCAATTCCCATTTATGTGGAGTCGCAATCGCCCACGCACATTAATACGGGCATTGCGCGAATTAAGCTGGGCAGAACTTTATTGCGCCAGCGACGCTATGCAGAAGCAGAAGCGGAGACCCACGCCGGGTACGACATTCTGAGCCCGCAGATGGATCCAAAAGTGAGCTGGTTGATGAACGCGCGCAAAGACCTGGCGGAAGAATACGACGGGATGAAACAGCCAGAGCAGGCGGCAAAGTATCGGGCGGAGATTGCAGCGACCGCGGCTACGCCTCCAGCAAACTCCGCGAAGAAGTAATCGCCGCCGCTCGCGCCACGCCGAGCGATGTAACGAGTGATCTCATGGCGCGCCGCTGTCGGCTGCGTTATAGACCCAGATCGCTGAGTCCCGGATGATCCGCGGGGCGCGCTCCGAGCGGCCAATGAAACAGGCGCTCGGTCGGCTTGATGGGAAGATCGTTAATGCATGCATAGCGGTGATGCATGACGCCCTCGGTGTTGAATTCCCAGTTTTCGTTGCCGTAGGAGCGAAACCATTGCCCGGAATCGTCGTGCGATTCGTAGGCGAAGCGCACGGCAATCCTTGCGCCGTCGAACGCCCAGAGTTCCTTGATCAGGCGATATTCCAGCTCGCGATTCCATTTGCGCGTCAGAAACTGAATGATTTCCTCGCGGCCATTGACGAATTCCGCGCGATTGCGCCAGCGGCAATCCACTGTGTAACCCAGCGCAACGCGTTGTGGATCGCGCGAATTCCAGTTGTCTTCGGCTTTGCGTACTTTTTGCGCGGCGGTCTCGCGGGTGAAGGGTGGCACTAAACCAACTTGAGGTTGACTAGCCATTTCGTTCCTCCTGTACAGCATCGTCGAATGAGATATGGGCCGGTGTGCTGCGGTGGCTCTGAAATCCACCGTAGGGTTGGATGAACAACGCAGCGAATCGGATACATTTTTCGCTGGCACGAATTGGGGCGCGAACTGTGTGCGCTCCGGATGAACGATTACGACACCGTGCGCCGGACTTCGGCTTGCCCAGGCAAAATCGTGAACTCAAGCGCTTGCAAGTCGGCGCGCAACTGATCGACGGACTGAAAACGGATTGTGTGGATCCCGACGGCACGCGCCTGCTCCAGATTTATCTCCCGGTCATCAATAAACAGCGCTTCGGAGGGCCGCACCCCCAAGGCGTCAATGCAGTGCTGATAGATTGCGGGCTCGGGCTTGACGCTGCGCACTTCGCCAGAAAAAATGTGGTGATCGAAATGGCTGAGCCACGCGAAGTTTCTTCGCATGTGCGTGGCCATGTCGGCGGGCATGTTGGATAGAATCGCCGTCTTGAATCCAGCCGCGTGCAGCTGCTGGACCCAGAGGATCATGGCGTCGTTGAGATCGCTCCACAGTTCCAGATCCAGCTGGCCCGCCTGTTCAATCGCATCCCTGCCGACTTTCACGCCTGCCTGCGTCGCGAATTGCTGCCAATACTCACTGGAGAGCAAATCTCCGCGATCGTATGCAACGCGGGTCTGCAAATAAATCGGCAGAAAAGTTCTCGGATCCATCTGAAACATAGCAGCGAGGCGTTCGATCGTAGCGGTGGAGGGTGTATGGCACAGAACTTCACCGTAATCGAGTATCACCGCGCGGATTTCGGTGAGTTTACCGGCTGGAATGTGACCATTGACAGGCATACAGGGCCTCGCCCTTCATGTTGAATCAGCCACGCGCGTTCGTCAAATGCGATTGTGCCGTGCGGCGTACGGTGATTCCTCAGGTGATCTCAACGTGGCGTGAAGTCATTCCAGGCACGATGAAAATTGCCAACGTGTTTTTATGTCAAGGCGCGGGGACGACACGCAGCGCCAGATCTTCGCTCGCCAGATGCAAATAATCCTGCAACACGGCCACGACGAGATTGTGATCGTCGCGCTGCGGCAGCCCGGAAACGGTAATCGTACCCACGCATCCCGTGCCCGCAAGAATTATCGGGAAGCAGCCGCCGTGCGGAGCGTAGTCTTTGGGATCGAGCCCCGTTTTTGCCTGCAACGTGGTCTGAGCGCGCTGGTGCGTCAAGCCGATGGCGTAGGAACTACGATGATAGCGCTCGACGACATTGCGTTTGCGGCGAATCCAGTCCGCGTTGTCCGGCGTGGTTCCCGGCATGGCGTACGAAAATAGTTGATGTCCATTGAGATGGATATCAATGGCCACCGCGACGCCGCGTTTTTCGGCTGCAGCCTTGAGAGCGCTGCCTACGGCCCATGCCGCTTCGGAATCGAATTGCTTGAACTGCAGGCGTTTTTCCTGCTGCGCGATCTTTTCAAGGTCTTGATCAAGGGTCATGAGACTTCCATTTGAAGAATGTTGGATCGAACAGCTTGTGTTCGCAGCAGCGCGGCGCGACCCAGGGTCCGCGACGAATCATAACAGATTCAGAGGCCTCACAATTTGATCGGGTCGAAGGGCAATTCGGCGCGCGCCGCCGAACTTTTCATGCCGGTCTCCAGCACGTTGATCACGTCCAGCGCTTGTTCGGGAGTTACTGGATTGGGAGCGCCAAGAGCAATCGCGTCGCGAATTCCTTCGTAATAGGCGAGATAGTTCCCGGGCACATTCGGAACTTGCCGCTTATCGAAGCCATCACCTTTCTTCGTGATTAGGGTTCCTGTCTGCGGGTCTTGTCCCCATCCCGCAGCGCCCGGAATCTCTCCCTGCTTCAGAGCTTCTTCCTGCGGATCCATGCCGAATTTTGTATAGCTTCCCAGAGAGCCGTGAATCGCGAATCGCGGAGTTTCCGCGACTACGAGCGACGCGCCATGCAGAATCACGCGATTGCGGCCGTAGCGCAGTATGACGTGAAAATAGTCAGTCGCCTGGCCGCGCGGGCGCTGCATCTCCAGGTCCGCATACACACCTTCGGGACGGCCGAATAATTGCAGCGCCTGATCCACAAGATGCGGGCCGAGATCGAACCAAATGCCGCTGCCCGGTCCCGGCAGCTCGCGCCAGCGCTGGCGCGGTTCAGGGCGATAGCGGTCGTAGTGCGATTCGAAATGAGCCACATCGCCGAGCGCGCCACTCGCCACAACTTGGCGCACAGTGAGAAAATCAGAGTCCCAGCGGCGATCCTGAAAAACGGAGATCACGCGCCCGCGGTTCTTCGCCAACTTGACGAGTTCCGTCGCTTCGGCGAGCGTGTTGGTGAAGGGCTTGTCCACCACAACGTGTTTGCCGGCGTTGAGGGCTTTGCTGGCGAAATCGAAATGCGTGATGTTGGGCGTCGCGATCACGATCAAATCAATTTCCGGAAGAGCGAACGCTTCTTCGGCTTTCGCGAGCACCGTGACGTCGTAATCTTTTTTGACCTTCGCGGCGTCGCTGGAAACGATATGCGTGAGGCGCAATCCGGGCACGTTTGTCAGCAGCGGCGCGTGAAAAGTTTTGCTGGCAAATCCATAGCCGATCAGCGCGACTTGCAACGGTGCTGCATCCTTCGAACGGTCAACCAAGAGGCATTCTCCTCAGGCGGCTAGAACTCGCCCAGACCCGAAAGTGCTTGCGTCACCAAACAGCATTCTCTATTCTCTAACCGCGCCGATACGGCGCTCCCAAATCGATATTCTACTTGAGGTGACGCAAACTTGCCTCTACCACTACGATTTTTTCGTTGGACTGCCCTGCTATCCTTCGTGTTTCTGATGATTCCCACACGCATTGCCGGCCAGGCGGCGTCGCGCGCGCTCGAAGCGAAGTGGGAGTTTCGCGCCGTCGGCAACACGGATCGCACGGAGTTGAAGGAATGGCACGCGGCGCAAGTCCCGGGAGTGGTTCAGACCGATCTGCTGCGTGATGGTTTGATTCCCGATCCCTTCTACCAGGACAACGACACCCGTTTGCAGTGGATTGGCCTGACGGACTGGGAATACCGGACCACTTTTCAGGCCGACGCCGCAACGCTGGCGCACGATCACGTGGATCTGATTTTTGATGGGTTGGACACCTACGCGGATGTTTATGTGAACGACCAGGCCGTGCTGCACAGCGACAACATGTTCCGCCGCTGGCGCGTCCCGGCGAAAACCTTGCTGAAGGCGGGCCCGAATACGCTGCGCGTGGTGTTTCATTCGCCGATCGAATCCATGATTCCGAAAGTGAAGGCGCTTCCGTACATTTTACCCTCGGTTACTTCGCATAACACCGGAAACGAAGAAGACATCGCCACCGCGCCGTACACGCGCAAGGCGCCGTATCAATACGGCTGGGATTGGGGGCCGCGGTACGTCACGGAGGGAATCTGGCAGCCGATTCGTCTGGAAACCTGGGACGCAGTGCGCATCGAGAATTTTCATGTGCAACAGCAGCGAGTGAGCAAGGAATTTGCCGCGCTTGCCGCTGAACTCGAAATCGAGGCGAGCCGCAGCACGGTAGCGATTGTTGAAATTAACTACGGCGAACTGAGTGGCGTTGCGGCTGCGCCCATTCGGCAGAGCGTGCAATTGGAACCGGGCGTGAATCGCATCAGCGTTCCGATTCACGTCGCCAATCCTAAGCTATGGTATCCGCTGGGCTATGGCGCGCAGGATCGCTATCGTTTCGCGGCTACGGTGCGCATCGGGCGCGACGTCGCTGCCGACGCGTCTCTGAAAACAGGGCTGCGCTCGATCGAGTTGCGCAGGGAAGTCGGCAAGACGGGCAAGAGTTTCGCGTTCGTCGTGAACGGTATTCCCGTCTTCGCCAAGGGCGCAGACGTGATTCCGTTCGATAGTTTTCCGAACCGCGTGACGCCGGAAATCCATCGCCAGATTCTGGAAGCGGCGCGCGACGCGCACATGAATATGGTGCGCGAATGGGGCGGCGGCTACTACGAGTCGGACGATTTTTACGATATCTGTGACGAACTGGGCATCATGGTGTGGCAGGAATTTATTTTCGGCGGCGATATGGTTCCGGGCGGCGCGGATTTTCAGGAGAACGTGAGGCAAGAAGCCATCGAGCAGGTCGAGCGGCTGCGGGATCATCCCAGCATCGTGCTGTGGTGCGGCAATAATGAGATTGAGACGGGCTGGGTGCACTGGGACGATCGAAAAATATTTAAGGAAGCCGTCTCGCCGGCCGACCGCGAAAAGGTGTGGACGGATTACGTGGTGCTGTTCCATAGCGTTCTCGCGGGTGTCGTCGCGCGCTACGGGAATCCCGTGCCCTATTGGGCCAGTTCACCGAGCGCAAATTTCGAAGATCCTCCCGACAGCCAAACCAACGGCGATGTGCACTACTGGCAGGTGTGGCATGCACTGGCGCCCATCGAAATGTATACGCAGCAATTCCCGCGCTTCATGTCCGAGTACGGTTTCCAATCTTTCCCGGAAATGCGCACAATTCGAACGTTTGCGCAGCCCGGCGACATGGACATCCATTCCGCGACCATGCAGGATCACCAGAAAAATCACGGTGGCAATGAACGAATCCTCAGCTACATGTTGCGCTGGTATCCGGAGCCGAAAGATTTTCCCTCGTTCGTGTATTTGAGCCAGGTGCTGCAGGCGGAGGCCATCAAAGTGGGCGCGGAACATTTACGGCGGCAGATGCCCAATACAATGGGATCGCTTTATTGGCAGTTGAACGATTGCTGGCCGGTGGCTTCCTGGGCCAGCATTGATTACTACGGCCGCTGGAAAGCGCTGCAATATTACGCGCGGCGATTTTACGATGACGTGCTGGTTTCGCCGTTTGCGCACGATGGCAAGGTGGACGTGTATGTGGTGTCTGACAAGCTACAACCGCTGAGCGGCCAGATCCATTGGCGCCTGCTGGATTTTAACGGCAAGGTGCTGATGGAGAAAACACAGGACGTGCAGGTGCCCGCGCAGTCCAGCACGGTGTACTTCACATTAGATCAGAAGGAGCTGCTGGCGAACGCTGATCCGAAGAAAAGTTTTCTGGTCTTTGATCTGGCGGTTGGCGGACAAAACGTTTCGCGGAACCTGATTTTCTTCGACACGATGCACAATCTCGATCTGCCCAGATTCGGCGTGACCACCGATGTTAACGGGGCGACGCTGAAGACAACTTTTTCGAGTTCGCCTGGAATTGCCACCTCGCTGGAAAATTCGAACGGAACGTATGCGCTAACGCTCCGGTCGCGAGGCCTCGCGCGCAGCGTTTACATTTCGTTCGGGGATCTGGATGTGCAAGCCGCGGACAATTATTTTGATTTGCTGCCGGGCGAGCCGGTCACCGTAAAGCTCAAGACGCCTGCTTCGACTTCACTCGATCAGCTTCAACGCTCGCTGCAGGTGATATCGCTCACCGATGCGTTTCCGGGTTCGCCAACGATGCACTAGCGTGCTGCGGAGTCTTCGGCTCAGCAAATCCTATTTATTGTTTGCCGATGCTGCAGCCGCCGCCGAAAGCGTGAGGCTGCCGCGAAGTACGATGTCCTGACACGAACGTCCCACCAGAATTTGGAATTCACCTGGATCGGCGCGCCATTGTTTCGCGTCTGCATCGTAGTAGGAAAAAGAGCGGCCACTCAAAGTTACTGTCGAGGTTTTTGTTTCACCCGGTTTCAGTTCGATTCGCGCAAAGCCCTTTAATTCTTTTGCGGGCCTGGGCACTTTCGGGTGCGCCTCCGCCACATAAATTTGACCGACATCAGCACCTGCGCGCGTCCCTGTATTCGTCACGTCGAACGAAATCTGAAACAGCGGCTCAGAAATTCCGTCATGCTTCGCGTTCGCGTCCGCAGGCTTGACGGCAACATTCGCGTACTGAAAAGAAGTGTACGAAAGCCCATAACCAAATGGAAACAAAGGCTTTGTGCCGTCGTGCTCGTAGCCCCGATAGCCCACGAACATGCCTTCCTTGTAGATGACGCGTTTGGTCCCGGCTGCCGGGTAGTAGTTATCGTGCACTGGATTATCTTCCCAGTGGCGCTCAAAAGTCGCCGGCAAACGCCCCGACGGATTCACATCGCCGAAAAGAATTTCCGCGGCAACTTTGCCGCCTTCTTGCCCGGGATACCAGGCCTCGAGCAACGCCGGAACGCGATCGATCCATTCGTTCATATCAACGCCGCCGCCGGAAGTGAGCACGACGATGGTGTTCTTGTTCGCGGCGGACATTTCCTGGATCAATTCATCTTGCCCGGGAGGCAAACGGAAAGTGCGGTCGGCGCCTTCGCTTTCGGATTCCGGATCAAAACCTGCTGCGACCACGACGACGTCCGCCTTCGCCGCCAGCTGTCTCGCGTCCGGAAGCACGTAGCTGCCTTGACGCGCGATTCCCATGTGCAGGTGCCCACCCAGCCACCTGGATTCGCCGTGATGTTCGAGGACAATTTTATGCGCCCTGGCATCGAGAGAGAGCGTCGCGATACCCAGCAGCTCTTTGGAAATAGTCCAATCGTCGAGCACGATTTTGTCGTCAACGTAGGCGCGGTAGTAGCCGCCGTCTTCTCCCGTCGAGGTGACAAAGAGATCGTATTTTCCCGCGGCGCTCGGCGTGTAATAGCCGGTCCATCGCGAGGATAACGCCTCGGCGGGCAAACTCTTGCGGCTCGGCGGTCCGAAATCAGCGTGATCATCAGTGCGCGTGAGGAATGGCTTTCCCTGCAAATCTTCATTGGTGAAATGTTCTGCCTTTAATCCTGCAGTACCGCCCGACGGAGCGGTCGAGAACGATGTCGCGGCTGACATTTCACTTACAGTGGGAATTCCCGGGCTGTAAAAAACCTGACCGCCATTTCCTACATAGTCGCTGATGCCTTGCACGAAACTCACGGGTGCAAACGGCACGACGTGAGCGCTGCCGCCGCCCACCGGCACCGCAGGATATGCGTCAGGCCCGACCACCAGAATGGATTTGACCTCGTCTTTCTTGAGCGGCAGCAAATTGCCTTCATTCTTCAGCAGCACGGCGCCTTCACGCGCGGCTTGCAGCGCGACTTGATCGCCTTCGCGGTTGTAACGCGAGATCGTCAGATCGGTTTGCTCGCGGTCCAGCCATCCGAACTGAATCGCGACGCGCAGGATGCGGCGAATCTTGTCGTCAATGGTCGCGACGCTCACCGACCCGTTCTTAATCGCCGGAAGCAGCTTCTCGCGGTTCAGGAATTTCCCAGAAGGCATCTCGAGGTCCAGGCCGCCATTCGCAGCGCCCACTGCGTCATAGGTCGACGTCCAATCGGACATTAGGATTCCGTCGAAGCCCCACTCTTTTTTCAAAACTTCATTATTGAGGTAACCGTTCTGCGTCATGTGGGTGCCATTCGTCAAATTATAGGAATCCATCACGGAGCGCACATGGCCCTGTTTCACGGCGGTTTCGAATGCCGGCAGATAAATTTCTCGCATGGTGCGCTCGTCAATGATGGAGTCCACGTTGTGGCGATCGAAGTCGGAATTGTTTCCCATGAAATGTTTCGCTGTTGCGCTGACTCCCTGGCTTTGCATTCCCTGGATGTAGCCCACCGCGATTTGACCGGCCAGATACGGATCTTCGCCCATGTATTCGAAATTACGGCCATTCATCGGCGCGCGATAGATGTTGAAGGCCGGTCCGAGCATGAAATGCACGCCCTTCGCGCGGGCGTCGCGTGCGATTTGCGTGCCTTCTGCGGCGGCGAGCGCGGGGTCCCACGAAGCGGCGAGCGAGATTCCGCCTGCCATCGTGGTGGCAGGGCCGCCGTGGCGAACTCCAATCGGCCCGTCGGCCATGCGCAGACGAGGCAAGCCCAGGTCGGGATACGCGCGAATGTAAAAATCGTCCTGGCCGCCGAGCATGTCAATCTTCTGCTCGAGTGTCATCTTGCTGAGGATCGCCTCGACGCGTTGCTCGACGTCATCGGGCGCGGCAGTAGCAAGAGGAACCAGCGCTGCAGCGGTCACAATGAACAGCAAAGCGAATATCACACCGATTTTGCGCTGCGACAGCGTGGTGTGCATGCGTGCAGGTGTCATCAACTGCCTCCTTCCAATCTTTCGTGCAATTATTTATTTCGGCGGATCGTCTGCGTGGCCCGGGTTGCCTTGCAATTTGCGAAATTCTTGCATTTCACGATCAGCGTCCGCGGTCTTGCCCTGCTTGCGATAAATGCCCGCCAGGCCAAAATGCGCTTGCGCGGCAAGCGCAGTGTCTTTCTCGATGTTCAGAACATGCAGCCACGACTTTTCGGCCACGCTGTCGTCGCCATCCAGCGCCGCGGCCTTGCCGAGCATGTAGAGAGTTTCAGGCATGTCCTCTTTCAACTGGTTGGAACGAACGAGGGCTTCGCGCGCTTCGTGGAATTTTCCCAACTGCACTTGCGCTTCGCCCAGGCGATAGAACGCTTCGGGGCTGCCCGGCTGAACTTCCGTTTCGAGCTGAAATTGATCCGCGGCCTTGTCCCATTGCTGCGCTCGGGCGTAAAGCTCACCAAACTCGAGGTGCAGGCCCGCAGTCTGCGGATGCAAGCGCAGCGCTTCCGAAAATTCGCGTTCGGCGCTGGGAACATCGCGCAACGCGGCATAATCCTGCGCCATCATCTGATGAGCGCGCGCGGAATCCGGGAATCGGTCTTCGAGTTCATCAAAAACTTGTTTGGAGAGCAGGCCAGCAGCTCTGCCGTAATAATACAAAAGGTCGGGATCATTCGGATTTTGCGCCAGGGCTTTTTGCAGAACTGGCACAGCCTCCGGCAGTTTCCCTGCTTCAAGCAGAGCGATGCCGAGCGCGTCCTCCGCGTGTGCTTTCTCCAGGTGCGGAATTGCTTCGCTGGCATAACCTTGCGCGAGCAGCGCGTATCCCAGCAACCGGTGGGCGCCTTCGAGATTGGGGCTGAGCTCGACGGCTCGCTTCAGTGGCGGAATGGCGGATGCATAATCGTGTTTCGCGATGTAGATGTCGCCCAGATCCACGAACGCGATAGCCAACTTGGGATCCACCTCGGTGGCTTTCTGAAATTCGGTCACTGCTGCGTCCAGTTGTCCGCTCTTTTCGGCCTCCACCCCGGCATGCAGATGTTGCAGAGCCGGAGACGGCGCCGCCGCTGCCTGCAGCGCGAGCAAAAGTGAAAGCAAAACGCCGCTCATGCTTTCTCCAGCTCGCGGATCTCTAGAAACTGATCGGCTTTGACGTTTTCAAGAACCTGATGGGCGCCGGAAGGCCAGTACACTTCGACCTTCGCGATTTCAGCCGCGCCGAGGCCGAAGTGCAAGCGCTTGTCGCTGGAAGAAATGTAGCTGCCCGCGGTGGTCGCGAATCGCACCTGGCCGTTCACCAGCACGCGCGCGCCCAGTCCATCGCGGTTGCTCCTTGTGCCGCGCAGAGTGATGGAAAGCCAATGCCCAGCGCCGCCGTGATTCATCAGCACCAGCGGCTCGCCGCCCAGCGAAGTAACCACCACGTCCATCCAGCCATCGTTATTCAGGTCGCCGAAGGCAGCACCGCGGCCAGCTATCGCCGATGTGATTCCGGAGTCGGCGCGCTCGAAGCGCCCATTGCGATTGTGCGCCAGCAGGGGCGGCTCTTTGTAATGCAGCATGTGGTCGATCGCTTCCACGTTGTCCAGCACGTGGCTCTGCGCAACGAAGAGGTCCTTCCAGC
>Ga0209655_10000374_pt1 | contig 16931 bp, 11 predicted proteins | sample BogFormECP03_OM2_FD_188236 | JGI IMG/M metagenome (GOLD analysis project Ga0209655, IMG submission 188236) | Bog forest soil microbial communities from Calvert Island, British Columbia, Canada - ECP03_OM2 (SPAdes) (version 2) | ecosystem: Environmental > Aquatic > Freshwater > Wetlands > Bog ...
GTGGCGCCGGCTGCGAAAATGATTCCGAAGGGGGCGCGGGTCACGATATTGCCGGATGGCAGCCTGTATGGATTGAATTTCGAGACTTTGCTGGCGCCTGCGCCGGAATTGCATTACTGGATTGAGGATGTGGACGTATCGTACGCCAATTCTTTGACGCTGCTGGCGGCTGGGGCATCGCGGCACGCGGCTGCTGCAAAGAAACTTTTGCTAGTGGGCGATCCCGTTTCGCCGGACGCGGAATTTCCGAAATTGCCGCAGGCCGCGGCGGAAATGACTGGGATCGAGAATTATTTCCCCGCGGCCGAGCGCACGGTTTTTTCCGGCGCGGAGGCGACGCCCGATTCGTATCTGAAGAGCCAGCCCGCCGATTTTTCCAACATTCATTTTGTAGCGCACGGCACGGCGAGCCGCACCAGCCCGCTCGATTCGGCCGTAATTCTTTCCAAGCAAGGAGACGATTACAAACTCTACGCCCGCGACATCATTCAGCATCCTCTGCACGCCGACCTGGTCACGATATCCGCGTGCCACGGCGAGGGCGTGCGCACTTATTCAGGGGAGGGCCTGGTCGGTTTGTCCTGGGCATTCTTGCGCGCCGGCGCGCATGGCGTGATCGCCGCGCTATGGGAAGTGAACGATAATTCCACGCCGCAGCTGATGGACCATCTGTATTCCGAAATCGGCAAGGGTGTCCCGCCGGATGCGGCCTTGCGCGACGCGAAACTGGCGCTTCTACATTCCGGCGGCGTCTATCGTCGGCCATTCTATTGGGCGCCGTTCGAGTTGTACCGGGGATCGTAGTAGTTCGCGGAGCGGAGTGCGGCGTGATCTCGCGTCCGACATCGCGAAAAGCTGGGGCGCAGCAAGCGGCGCCCCTACCGTCAGACTAATCTCCCCACGATGTTCGTGGATGGCCTGCACGGCGTGCCGTGCGCCTACGATTTGCGTGACAAGCGAATGAAGATCAAGTATGCGACGAGCAGGATTGCGAAAATTGCGGAGATTATGGCGCCTGCGATGCGATCCCATGTGCTGGTGAACTTCACTTCGACTTGATGAGCGCCTTCCGGAAGCGCTACCAGCATTTGAGCGGTTTCTGGAGCTGCGTTAAGCCGAGCGGATTTGCCGTCCACTTGTATGTGCCATCCTGGATAATTCAGCAGGCGCAGCGCTAGCGTGACTGGCGTTGCGCTCTGCGTCGTAAGGCGCTTCTCGTTTGCGTTCCAACGCTCGATGTGCACGGTGCGCTCGGGCGCGGGTTTGAGAACGTTTGTTTCCGCGATGAACTCCTGAATGCGCGGCGCGGGCCTGCCGATTATTTCGCCTGCGGGGTCGATGCCTGGCAATTCGTAGCGATCGCAGCCGAGCGGTTGATATTCGTCGGTGCCTTCGTAGCCGCGGCCGGTTTGAATGGACTTGGTGAGGACCGGAATATCTTCGCTATCCCACCAGCCGTCATACACCAGGGCGGCTGCCAACGTCGTCAGAACAATAGCGATCGCCAGGCCGCCAAGCCAAGGCCGCTTGGCGCGCCCGAGTGCCGCGGCGAGAAAAAACGCGAACACGAAATCCAGCACGCCGAGCCAGCGCCAGGGAAACTGAACAAATTCCAGCTTCGGCAGCACGCGCCACAAAAACATGCTGGGAGGAAACATCAGCAACACCGCTGCGGAGCCGAGAACCAGAAGCATCCACCAGATCTCCGGAAACTCCCGGCGGCGTCGCGCCACAATTACGGCGGCAATGCCGGTAAGGAGCATCACTCCCATGGCCGCGCCTGAAACCTTCCAGTTGAAGAACAGGAATTCGGGATCGATCGCGTGCGTGAACAGGAAGTTTTGGTCCGGGCTCAAGAGATCGGCGAAAACCTGACGAATTTGCACCCAGCGCTGTTCGTAAGCCGCTGGAAAAACATAGAACGCTGCGAGGCCGAAGCCCGAAGCCATGGAAGCACCGCCCAGAAGCAGGGGCCGAAGGCCGCGCCGCAAAATGGACGCTACGAAGCACAGCAACATCAGCGAGTAAGTTGCGAGCACCGCGGCGGGCGCGTTCGCCAGCCAGATCAGCGCGAACGGAACAGCGACGAAATGCAGACCGCGCCAACCTTCGCGCAGCAAGCCCACCATGCCGCACAGCGCCAGCGGAAACAGCGCGCTTGCCAGCAGCTCGGCGAAATCGGCGCGGTAATACACAATGATCAGGTGATACGGATTTACGGCGTAGAGGACTGCGGCAGCTGCGGCCTCGCGAGGCGTGAGCCACTCGCGCGCGAATCGCCACATCGAATATCCGGCGAGCAAAAGCGCGAGCCAGATGAATGCTCCTGGTGCCATTTTCCACGGCAGCAGCGTGCCGAGAGCCGCGCCGAGCATCCAGGAGCCGGGAGGATAAAAAACGAAACGCGGCTCGCCGTAGCCCCAATTAGCCCATTCGGCCCAGCGCGGGAAAAAAATGCCTTCGCGCCACTGGCCGGCAACATCGAGCCAGGAAGCCAGATGAAACTGGAAATCGTGGCCGGACGCGTTGCCGAGAAAAAACATGGGCGCGATCACGGCCGTGGCTGCAACGGCCACGAGCAATAGCGCCAGGCGCGGCGAGTCTGCGGATGCGCGCGACGCAGGCTGCGATGTGGGTTCGGTGATTACGCTCGAGTGAATGGTTTTCGTCCCATTGAGAATTGCCGCATCCGGAAGTGAGTCTCCACGGCGAACCGTCAGAGAATAACGAATTGAGCGCGCGTTGCACCACTCGCACGCCTTGCGTCAGTTGGACAGTCGGCGCTTGCAACCCGGAGAGCGCAGCATCGCCTAGCAGAGTATGCGTGCAAGCGGCGCGCTTGCCAATACGCTGCCGCAACGGGTAGAGTTCTTCGGGATTGAACGCCACCGATAATGTCTGTCGCACTTTGCCTGGCAGGAATGCCGGTATCATGACTGTGCCAAACATGGCCGATAAGGGATGAGCATGGAACGCGAGTTGACAGCCGAAGAGCAGAGGCTGCGAGCCAGCGCCGAGCGCTACGCGCACTGGAAACGCTGGGGCCCTTACCTGGCGGAGCGGCAGTGGGGCACCGTGCGCGAGGATTACAGCGCGAACGGCGACGCGTGGAATTATTTTCCGCACGATCACGCGCGCTCGCGAGCCTATCGTTGGGGAGAAGATGGCATCGCCGGCTTCTGCGACCGCCACCAGCACATCTGTTTCGGCCTGGCAATGTGGAACGAAAAAGATCGCATCCTGAAGGAGCGGCTTTTCGGTCTGACCAACGCGGAAGGGAATCACGGCGAGGACGTAAAAGAGTATTACTACTATCTGGACGCGACGCCCACCAGTTCCTATCTGCAATTTCTCTACAAGTATCCGCACGCGGCGTTCCCTTATGACCAGCTGCGCGAAGAAAACGCCAAACGCACGCGGCACCAGCCCGAGTACGAGCTGATTGATACCGGGGTGTTCGCGGAGAATCGCTACTTCGACATTTTCGTGGAATACGCGAAAGTCACATTCGAAGATATTGCGATCCGCGTTACCGCATGGAATCGCGGTCCCCAAGCGGCGCGGCTGCATCTGCTGCCTACGCTGTGGTTTCGCAATCGCTGGGACTGGGGCGATCCGTACAACACGCCGCAAGCCGCGCGCGTGGCGGGATACGAAGGCGGGGAGTTATTGGAGCTGACCGAATTCCATTACAGCCAGCGCTGGCTGGTGATCGAAGGAAATCCGGAGCCGCTCTTCACAGACAACGAGACGAATATGGAGCGGCTGTTCGGGCAGAAGAGCAAGACTCCGTATGTCAAGGACGCTTTCCACCGGTACCTTATCAACGGCGAAAAAGGCGCCGTGAATCCTGCGATGACGGGGACGAAGGCCGCCGCGCATTTTGCGGCGGAAATCGCGCCGGGCCAAAGCTGGACGATCCGCGCGCGGCTGACGGACCAGAACATCGCGGAAAATCGCACTCCGGCGCGGGAACTCTTTGGCCCGGCGTTTGATGCGATCTTCGACCTGCGCAAGAAAGAGGCGGACGAATTTTACGAAAAGCGCATTGACCCGAATCTGAGCGAAGATGCACGCCGCGTGCAGCGTCAAGCGTTTGCGGGCCTGCTGTGGTGCAAACAAAGCTACCACTATGATGTCCGCCGCTGGCTGGAGGGAGATTCGACGCAGCCGAAGCCGGACGCGAGCCGCTATTTCGGCCGCAACCACGAATGGACGCACCTCTACAATTCCGATGTAATTTCCATGCCGGACACTTGGGAATACCCGTGGTACGCCTCCTGGGATCTGGCGTTCCACTGCGTTTCGATGGCGCTGATTGATCCCGAATTCGCGAAGCAGCAGCTGATTTTGTTTCATCGCGAGTGGTACATGAATCCTAGCGGGCAGGTTCCCGCGTACGAGTGGAATTTTTCCGACGTGAACCCGCCCGTACTGGCCTGGGCGGCCTGGCGCGTTTATAAAATTGCCGGCCGCGTGGAAGGCCAGCAAGATCGTAAATTTCTGGTGCGAATGTTTCACAAGCTTCTGCTCAATTTCACCTGGTGGGTGAACCGCAAGGATCCGGAAGGGAAGAACGTGTTTGAAGGTGGTTTCCTGGGTCTGGATAACATCGGTGTGTTCGACCGGTCGTCGCCACTGGGACCGGGAAATTTCATCGAACAGTCTGACGGCACCAGTTGGATGGCCATGTTTTGCCTGGACATGCTGGCGATGTCCATGGAACTGGCGCACGACGACCCGGCGTATGAGGACGTGGCCAGCAAATTTTTCGAGCACTTTGTGTACATCGCGCAGGCGATGAACGATATCGGCGGTGAAGGAATCGGCCTGTGGGACGAGAATGATGGCTTTTATTACGACGTGCTGCATCTGGGAAACACCAATCTTTTGCCAATGAAAGTTCGGTCCATCGTCGGCTTGACCTCGCTGTTTGCAGCGGAGACGTTTGAGCCCGAGGATTTGGCGCGGGTACCGGATTTCGTCAAGCGCATGGAATGGTTTCTGGCGCACAATCCGGACGTTGCGGAGCACGTGGATATGTCCCAGCGCACGGACAAAGGCGCCCGCGTGTTTTTGTGCATTGCGAATCGCAAAAAACTCGAGCGCATCTACAAATACCTTCTGGATGAGAATGAATTTCTTTCGCCGCATGGCGTCCGGGCGCTTTCCAAGTATCACAAGGACCATCCGTTCGTCCTGAATGTGAACGGAGTTTCACAGGCGGTGGATTACGAGCCCGCCGAATCAACGGGCGATTTGTTCGGCGGTAATTCCAACTGGCGTGGGCCGGTGTGGTTCCCGCTGAATTTCCTGCTGATCGAATCGTTGCAGCGCGTGCATCACTATTACGGCGATGGATTCAAGGTGGAATGTCCCACTGGGTCCGGGCAGCAGAAGGCGCTCTGGGAAGTAGCCCAGGAAGTTTCGCGCCGGCTTTCGCATATCTTTCTGCAGAAAGATGGGCGGCGCGCGGTGTACGGCGATGTGGAATTATTTCAGAAGGATCCGTTCTGGCGCGACCTGATTCTGTTCTACGAGTATTTCAACGGCGATACTGGCGCGGGATTGGGCGCGAGCCATCAGACCGGCTGGACCGCTCTGGTGGCCAAATTGATCGAGCAGAGCGGGGAATAGCAGCCGGTCTTTTGAGCGGTGCGTTGCGTTCAGAAATCCGTGACCAGCCCCAGTCCCAGCGAAACGCGGTTGATATAGTTGAAATACGCGACAGTGAGGACCGTTTCGCGCACGGCCGCGTCGTCCCAGCCGGCTTGTTTCACGGCGTCGGTATCGGATTCTTCGATGTCATCCGGATGGCGCGTCAATTTGTCCGCGAAGCGAAACAGCACCTTCACTTTGGAATCCACCGCGGCATTTTCATAGTCGGCAGTGAGTTTGCGCGCCAAAGCCTTATCCACGCCGAAGCGCCGCAGCAACTCCATGTGAAACATCACGCAGTACGTGGAAGAATTGATGCCGCTTACTACCAGGCCGATCTGTTCTTTCACGATCGTGGAGAGCGCGCTGTCGCCCATGACCGCGGCGCTCATCTGCAATTGCGCTTCGATCACTGCCGGCTTGGCGCCGAGCGTCTTGAAATAGTGCGGTAAAAATCCCAGGTTTTGTTCAATTTTTCCGTATAGCTCGCGCAGTCGTTCGTCTGCCTGGGCCTCTTCGATCTCGTTTACGAATGGCATCGTGTGGCTCCTCGCATGAAATAGACGCGGAATATGGGCGAAATTTAGGCGTTCGCGCATTGTATCACGCACAAATGATTGGCACGTCACAAGGGACCATCGCGTGAATGGATGCGGGGGATTGGTTTGGCGCATGACGCCAGCGCGGAGAAGAGCGCCAATCTAGCGGGCAGCCTCTACCAGTTCGATGAGAACTTTTTTCGCGTCGGGCGCGGTAGCCAGAAAGAAATTGACGCGGGTGCCGTCGGCGCCGGCCCGCGTGGCGGGATAGAGCGGTGCCAGCGCGAATCGCGTGCGCAGGATCTCCGCCGCGCGATCCACATCGCGAACATAGATTTCGACCTGCTGAATGCCTTCGCCGAACTTCTGCAGGAAGCGCGAAATCGCGCCGGGCCCCCCGGGCTCGCGCGCAGTGAGAATATCGAATTCGATGGAGGCATCCAGGTGCAGCTCGAATTCCTGGGCATCCTGATCTGTGGGCACCTGCGCGAGCCGCGGAGAATTATTGGCCGCGCGAATTTTCTGGAACGTATCGGGTTGCACGGCGATGCCGACGACGATGGCGGATGGCCCGAAGTGGGCGTGCGTCGCGCCAGACGGCTTGCCCGGCAAGGTCAATTCGCGGAATTCCGGATCGGAAACCCAACGAGTCAGCAGCGGCGTGCAAAGACTGACGCCTGCGAGGTAAAGCCGCATGCCGGACTCAGCCTTGAGCCGCGCGTCCGAGCTTGCTAGGTCCTGAATCCATCGAGCGATGCTCGCGGCGTCCGTCATAAGATGCCTGGTGTCAGGGCGCCACGGTGTGTGCTGGTTTTACAGCGTTGATATTGGTGAGGGTGAGGTAGCTCGGTTGGCCGGCGCGGACGGTTACCGGCACGTCCCAGCGTTCGCGCGCGTCGCCCGCGACGGCTTCGATATTCAGCGTGCCGAGCCAGTAATTTCCAGGAGGAATGCCACGCAGAGCGCCCTGGCCTTGCATATCCGTCTCGGCGCGAGCCACCAGATATTTTCCGCGCGCCAGATCCGCGGTTTCGCGGTTCAATTCCGCTGCGTTCTTGGCCTTCACCATGTCCCACTTGTGGCCGGGGTTCACCTCTTCCAGGCCCAGGTCCAGGCCATCCTTGCTGCCGGGGTCGGCGATAACGAACGCGCGGATGGCATCGTGGTATTCGATTACCAGGCGATCGTACTTGGCAGGATCCTTGGTGCGGTCCTCGATCTTGTATTTTGGCGTGGGGAAACCCGCGGTGTGGTCGCCGACCATTCTCTCCGTGTATGCAGCGAAAAATTCCGGAACGTTCATGATGTCGTCCGCTTTGAGCATTTTGGTGAAGTCTTCGCCGGAGAGACTGACGCGGTGGTTGGTCTTCATCCATGCTTTCAGTTCCTTGGAAACGTCCAGCGCGTCTATGAATTTATCCTGATTTGCAGCGGGCGAAGCGGCTTCAGCTTCCTTCTCAATATCGGCGTAACTTTTGCTCAGCAAATAGAAGGGAAGGGTGCGCACGGGTTCGTCTTCTCCGCCCGAAGGTGTGACGCGCGCTACAAATTGCACCGAGCCAGTCTGCGCGGCCGCACGCGGAGCTTTCGCCATTGCGCCCGCAACGAGGAAGAGCACAGAAAGCGTGGAGACTGAAATCCTGGAATAAATTTTCATAGCGCCCATCGTAGCAGATGCGCTGATGCGCAGATACGGGATGGTCGTGAAGGTAAACGCCTGGGTGCGAACCAATATTGCGGACGAGAAGGGATCAGTAGAGGTGGAAAGTTACTTCGATGGTTTGACGCACCGGCGCGGGCCGGCCATTTGGTCCAGCGGCGGGCCGGAACCTCCAAGTGCGCACCGCTTCGATGGCTTTTTCGTCGAGACCCAGGCCGAGGCCCTTGAGCACCTGAATATCAGTGGCTTTACCTTCCGCCGTGATCACCGCGACCAGCGTGACCGTGCCCTGATATTTTGCTTTTACAGCTTCGTCGGAATATTGCGCCTGCGGGCAATAAATGCAAGCTGGGTAGCCGTAGCCGCCTGTGCCGGCGTTGAAGACGCCGCCGCCAGTACCACCGCCTGATCCGGGACCCACGCCACCGCCCTCGCCGCTCCCCACTCCCGTGCCGTTTCCGGAGCCGATGCCATTGCCGCTGCCGGGGCCGTTCGAATCATTGATTACTTTCGAAAGCGGGTCGCCCCAGTTGTTCATGTTTGGGCTGGGCAGCTTCAGTTCCGGCGGGCCTAGCACTGTAGGAGTCATTGCCAGGCGCGCGTTCGGATTCGTGACCACTTTCGGCGGAGTGAATTGCGTCATCGCGAACTTTGGCAGCTTGCCGCGGCTCGCGGGCAATGGATCGTGCGCACCACCGCCACCGCCGCCGCCGGCTTTTTTCGCGCCGGGAGGCAGCTTGGGCAAGAACGGCGAAATCGCGATGACATCGACCTGCGAATTAGCTTTGGTTGTCGAAGGCGAAGGCAGCACCAGCAGCAATGGCCCGATGATCAGCACCAGAATTACGACGTGGACAGCCAATGATAGCGCCTGCACGCGGGTGAATTGCGTGTTCTTCGACCACAGCTCCGGCACGGCCACCGGCTGGCTGGTGGTCTTCAGCGGCGCGAGCTTCGGCGGCGAGATGATGTCGCGCAAGTTCTGCCAGAAACCGCCGAACCCGGCATTCCAATTGACCAGCAGGTCGGAATTCACCGGGCCCTTCGGCGCCGGCGCCAAGAACTCGCTCAGGTTGTCGCGCAGGCTCTCGCCGAATCCGGGAGTGTTGAATACCGTGGCCTTCATCCCCTTCGTGTTTACGGGGCGTTCGAAGAGGAAATCCCTAACGTTGGAAAAGAAACTGCGTAGCTCGGAATCCGCGACGGGAGACTTGTAGCGACCGATCTGAAGGGTCGGTTCCGCCTTGGTGCCGCTTGTATCGGTGATTGGCGTTGGAATGTCTGCCATCTGAGCTGCCTGGTGTCTCCTGCCGGAGTCCTATGTAACCTTAGACGCGCCGCCACGAAAAAGGATGTCTGGCCGGGCGCGGCTGACACCATACAAAAAGCATTGTAACATACGAGTTGCAAGTTTCGTTGTGCAGCAACTCACAACTATGCTCCGCTCGAGCTGTCAAGGAGCCAGGTGTTTCAGCTGCCCCGCGCGCAACTCTATCTCGCAAGATAGAAAGGCTTCCGAACCCCTAGAGATGGCTAAACCTGTGGACCTGAAAAGCACGCTGAATCTTCCTAAGACGGATTTCCCCATGAAAGCCAAGCTGCCTGAGCGCGAGCCGGAGCAGCTCGCTGCCTGGGAGGCTCAGGGGTTGTATTACCGCATTCTGGAATCGCGCGCGGATGCGCCGCTATTTGTGCTGCACGATGGCCCGCCATATCCCACGGGCGAAATCCATCTGGGCACGGGATTGAATAAGGTCGTGAAGGACATGATCGTGAAATCCAAGACCATGTCCGGGTTTCGCGCGCCTTACATTCCAGGGTGGGATTGCCACGGCTTGCCCATCGAGACGAAAGTGGAAAAAGAGCTGGGCGGGAAAACCAGCAAGGTGCCGGCCGCGGAATTTCGCCGCATGTGCCGCCAATTCGCCGCCGGGTTTGTCGAGAAGCACAAGATTGAATTCAAGCGCTTGGGAGTTCTGGGGCAGTGGGACCGGCCATATCTCACGATGGATGCGCGCGATGAGGCTTCGATTGCGGGCGCATTTCTCGATTTCTACGAGAAAGGCTACGTTTATCGCGGGCTGAAGCCCGTGTATTGGTGCATCTTTGACCGCACGGCACTGGCTGAAGCGGAAGTGGAATATGAGGATCACACCAGCCCTTCCATCTGGGTTCGATTTCCGGTCGTTGCTGGTGAGAAAACGAAAACCCTGGGACTGGATGGCGACGTCAGTGCGTTGATCTGGACCACCACGCCCTGGACGCTGCCTGCGAACCGCGCGCTGGCGTTTCATCCGGAGTATGAGTACGTCGTGGCGGATACGTCTGCGGGAAAATTGCTGCTGGCCAAAGAACGCGTGAATGCGCTTGAAACCGAACTGCACATCGAAGTTCACGAAGTGCACGGCAAGTGGAAAGGCTCGGACTTCGAAGGCATAAACTTTCAACATCCGTTTCTAGATACGCAGTCTCCCGGCGTTCTTGCGGATTATGTGACGCTCGACCAAGGCAGCGGCATCGTCCACACCGCTCCCGGGCACGGCGCGGACGACTTCCGCACCGGCCAGAAATACGGGCTGGAATCCTACGCGCCGCAGGACGACGACGGACGATTCACCGAGGGCCTGCCGGAGTACGAGGGCAAGACGGTGTTCGAAGCAAATCCCATCGTCATCGAGCTGCTCAAGAAACGCGACATGCTCGTCGGCGAAAAGAAAATCACGCACAGCTATCCGCATTGCTGGCGCTGCCACAATCCGGTAATTTTCCGCGCCACCGAACAGTGGTTCATCCAGATGGACGCCGGTTCGGCCGCGATTCCTGCGCCGAAAGCTCCGGCTCTGCGCCCGCGCGCGCTGGAAGAAATCGAGAAAGTGAAATGGCTCCCGGCATGGGGTCGCGAACGCATGCGCGAGATGATCGCCGGGCGTCCGGACTGGTGCATTTCGCGCCAGCGTTTCTGGGGCGTGCCGCTGATCGTTTTTTATTGCGATGCCTGCGGACTGCAACTGAAAGATCCGGTCGCGCTTCGCCACGTGCTGCCGTTTTTCGAACGCGAAGGCGCGGACGTGTGGTTCACGCGCACGGCCGAGGAGTTGCTGCCGCCAGGAACCAAGTGTTCTTGCTCCCACGGCAAGTGGCGGAAAGAAACGGATATTCTGGATGTGTGGTTCGAATCCGGCTCGACGCATCTGGCGGTGCTGACGCGCGACAATCAGCGCTGGCCGGCCGACGTTTATCTCGAAGGACCGGACCAGTATCGCGGGTGGTTCCAGAGTTCGCTGCTGGTGGGCATCGGCACGCGCGGCGGTGCGCCGTATCGTGAAGTAGTGACACACGGCTGGACGCTCGACGAAAAAGGCGCGCCGATGTCCAAGTCCCTCGGCAACGCCATCTATCCCGCGGAAATCTGTGCGAAGTGGGGCGCGGATCTGCTACGCATTTGGGTCGTCTCGCAGGATTACACCGCGGACGTGCGCATCTCCGAAGCAATGATGACGCAGCTCGCGGAAGCGTACCGGAAGATCCGCAACACTTTTCGCTTCGCGCTCAGCAACCTCTACGATTTTGATCCGGCGCGCGATTCGGTGGCTGACGCGGATCTGTGGGAAATGGACGCGTGGATGCTGCGGCGCACGGGCGCTCTGACGCGCGAATGCCGCGAATGGTACGACAGCTTTGAATTTCATCGCGTTTATCACGCGCTGCATGATTTCTGCACGGTGGACCTCAGCTCGTTTTATTTTGACGTGCTGAAAGATCGCCTGTACACGTTCGCACCGAAAAGTCGCGGGCGGCGTTCGGCGCAAACCGTTGTGTATCGCATCGCCAGCACTTTGTTGCGGCTGATCGCGCCCATCACCGTTTTTACCGCGGAAGAAGTGTGGAAGCATTTGCCGCGTGCTGCTGCGGAGCCAGCCAGCGTGCATATGGCGACGTTTCCGGTGGCGGCGGAACTGGAACGCGTGCTTGACGACGCGCGTGCGAAAAAGTGGGATCGCTTGCTGCAAGTCCGCGAAGAGGTGTTGAAAGCGCTGGAGCCAGTGCGCGCCGCGAAGACAATCACTTCCGGGCTCGAATCGCGCGTCACGATTGCGGCGAACACCGATTTGGCGGCGCTGCTGCGCAAGTACGCAGCGTTTCTCCCGGGCCTGTTCATCGTGTCGCAAGTGGAAATCGCAGACGGAAAAGCAGAGGGCGCCACACCGAGCGGCATCGAAGGCTTGCAGATTCACGTGGAGCGCGCGCACGGGAAAAAATGTGAGCGCTGCTGGAATTATTCCACTCACGTCGGAGAAAACACGGACTATCCAACGGTGTGCGAGCGCTGCGTCGCTGCGCTGAATGAAATCGAACGCGATGGCGCCCTGCCTACGGGGAGTAAACAGTCCTGATGCCCGTCTCCTCGCGTTTTCGTGGCCTCGCGCTGGGAATCATTTCGCTGGGCGCGCTGGCAGCGGACCAATTCAGCAAGCACGCGGTGGAAAAACATACGGCGGTAGGTTCGCTGCGCGTCGTGATACCGGGCCTGTTGAATCTGGTGCACACCACCAATCCCGGAGTCGCGTTCGGCCTGTTCGCCGATTCCGAAAATCCCTGGAGAGGTCCGTTGCTGATCGCTTTTTCCGTGGCCGTAATCGCCATGTTGCTGTGGTTGCTCGCGACGGGCCGCGCGGGCGGGCGTTTGGGGGAGTGCGGCCTCGCGCTCATATTGGGCGGGGCACTGGGAAATGTGGCGGACCGTTTCCTGCGCCACAGCGTCACCGACTTCATTGACTTCCACATCGGCGCGCATCACTGGTACACATTCAATCTTGCGGATTCCGCCATCGTGCTCGGCGCCGCGCTGGTGGTGCTGGAACTCTTTCGCGAGCAGGCGCATCCTAATCAGGAGCCGGCATAGGCATGCATCCGATACTATTCAATTTTTTTGGCATACCGATTTATTCCTATGGTGTGCTCGTCGCGACGGGCGTGCTGATCAGTTTGTGGTACGGCCGCCGCCAGGCGCCCCGCGCCGGCATCGATCCCGACAAGCTTTGGAATATGGGGATTTATTTCGTCCTGGTAGCGCTGCTGGTGGCGAAAATCTGGCTGATTCTGAGCGCGTGGGATTTTTACATGGCGAATCCGCGCGAGATTTTCAGCGTCGCCACCTTTCAATCCGGCGGCACTTTTTACGGCGGCGTCGTCGGCGGCGTGCTAACGATATTGCTCTACACCCATTTCCAAAAGATGGCGCTGCTGCCCACGCTCGATACTTGCGCAGCCGCGCTGCCCATCGGCCACGCTATTGGACGCCTCGGATGTTTCGCGGCGGGTTGCTGCTACGGCAAGCCGACCGCAGTGGCGTGGAGCGTCGTGTTCAAGAATCCCATGGCCGAGCGGCTGGCCGGCACCCCGCTGGGAGTGCATCTTCATCCGACGCAGCTATACGAAGCGGGGTTGGAATTCCTGAATTTCCTTTTTTTGATGTGGCTGGGCAAGCGGCAGCGCTTCGTGGGCGAAATTTTCGGGACTTACCTGCTGCTGTACGGCACGGAGCGCGGCATTATCGAATTCTTTCGAGGCGATCCCGGCCGCACTATGATGTTTCATGACAACGTTTCGCTGATGCAGGTCACGAGCCTGGTGTTGATTCTGACGGGCGCGTTTCTGTGGTGGCGCGGGCTGCAAGGCAAGGCGCCGATTCAGCCGGTGACGGCAGCGCGCACCGCAGCCGGCGATTAGGGTTGGGCAAGCTTAACTGATATCTTTCCGCGCCGCTCCTGTGTGAATCTTTAGGGGCGGGTCTCAGACCCGCCCCTGTGAAACCAATCGCTCGCGAGAATTCCTGACGGAACCAACGAATCCCTTCATGCACAATTATTCTGACACCGAAACCGACGACAATTTCGACGCGCCAGACGACTCGCTCCGTCACCATGAATTCGTGGTGTCCGAAGAAGACGCCGGCCAGCGCCTGGATCGTTTTCTCGCCGCGCAATTTCCGGATGTGAGCCGGACGCACGTGCAGGCGCTGATTGACGAAGGGCGCGTGCGCGTCAGCGGCATCGCCAAGAAACCCTCGCATCACCTCGAATCGGGTGAAACCATCACCGTGGAAATTCCCGCGCCTCCCGTGCCCGGCGTGGAACCGGAAAATATCCCCCTCAACATTCTTTACGAGGACGAAGATATCGCGATTGTTAACAAGCCAGCTGGAATGATCGTGCATCCCGGCGCGGGCGCGGATACCGGCACGATGGTCGCCGCGCTGCTGCATCGCTTTGGCGTGGAAAAAGGCCTCTCCAGCGTCGGCGGCCCGCTGCGCCCAGGAATCGTGCATCGCCTCGACAAAGGAACGTCCGGAGCGATGGTGATCGCGCGCAACGACGCGGCTCATCTGAAGCTGGTGGAAGAATTTCGCGCGCGCCGCGTGCAGAAAACCTACCTGACGCTTTTACACGGCAACGCCAAGGGTGACAAGGGGCGCATCGAATTGCCGGTAGCGCGCGATTTGCGCCGCCGTTCGCGCATGACCGCCCGCCGCAGCGAAGGCCGCGAAGCGCGCACCGATTGGCGGCTGCTTCTGCGCCTCGGCGCATTTTCACTGATCGAAGCGGACCTGCACACCGGTCGCACGCACCAGATCCGCGTGCATTTTTCCGCGCTCGCTCTGCCCGTTGTCGGCGACACTCTCTACGGAGCGCCGCATCAGGAATCCATCGGGCGCGAGCAGTTACCTTCCCTGGGACGCAACTTTCTGCATGCCGCGCGCATCGCACTAGAACATCCCCGCACGGGCCAGCGCATGGAATTTCGCGCGCCGCTGCCGCAGGAGTTGCTGACGTACCTCAGGACTCTCGGCTCGCTCACGAAATCTGCTCCGGGCGGGATTGACGCCGCATTGCGGGATTACCTATGATAATTCGCGTGAGACCACTGCGCACGATGGCCCTGCGTTTAATACTGCTGCTGTCGGCGCTGTTCCTGATTTTCCCCGACGCCTCCCGAGCGCAACAAACTCCGTCGCAAGCGCCGCCACCTCCCCGTCCCCCGGCTAGCTCCAGCGACGCGCCGGCGCAGAACCCGGAACAGAGTCCCGCGAAGCCCGCGTCACCTCAAGCGACTACCCCGCCGATCACTTCCACCACGGGACTAGTGCACCTCGTCGCCACCGTGATGGATCGCCGTCACGAATTCGTCACCGACCTGGATCAGGGTGATTTCAAAGTCCTGGAAGACGGCACACCGCAGGAAATTCGCTACTTTGGACGCGACACCGACCTGCCGTTGCGCATCGGCATCCTGCTGGATACTTCCAATAGCATCCGTCCGCGCCTGGAATTCGAAAAGGAAGCGGCCAACGATTTTCTGCAGCACGTGATCCGCAGAAACAAGGACCTGGCGTTCCTGATGACTTTCGACAACGAGCCGGAAGTCATTCAGGATTTCACGGGCGACCTCGCGCTGCTCTCCGATGCAATTCGCAAACAGCGCGCCGGTGGTGGCACGGCGCTGGACGACGCCATTTATCGCGCCGCTGAAAAGCTTTCCAATCCTCCGCTGCCCAAGGGACCGAATCCCGAAGTGCGCCGGGTGCTGGTCGTCATCAGCGACGGTGACGACAATCTAAGCGATCACGCGCTGAGTGAATCCGTGGAAGCAGCCATCCGTGCCGAGGCCGCGATTTATTGCGTCAGCACCAATACCGACTGGCTGGCCATTGACGGCGACAAGCCGCACAAGATGCACGTGGAAGGCGGCGACAAAGTTCTGGAAGAATTTGCGGATCAGAGCGGCGGGCGGGTTTTCTATCCTTATAAGGTAGACGATCTGGCGCAATCGTTCGTGGACATTGGCACGGAACTTCGCAGCCAGTATTTCATCGCGTATTCGCCTTCGAATCCGCAATCCACGGGGAAATATCGCAAGATTGAAGTGCAGACGGATCGCAAGGGCCTGAACGTGCGCACCCGCAAAGGCTATTACGCTACGTCGCCCACCGCACCACAGTCGCCAGGCAATTAATCCCACTTACGATCGAGGTTTTCTCTGACGATGCGACGAGCATCGTCATCCTGAGGGCGGCGCCTTTGTTTCAAGCCGCCCGAAGGATCTCTCCCGCGCTCCCGGACTGTCGCGGTTTTCTCTGCGTCTCCGCAGTAAATTCAAACCACTCACGAAGTACCGAAAACCGCCCGCTACTTGAACGGCGCGTAATATCCCTTACGCGCCAGAATCTTCACATCAGGACGCGCCACAGTCACTTGGATCTTGCGGAACGTCCCATCGCGCTTGATGTTGGTGGGGTAATAGCCCAGCACATACTGCGAACGCAATTCTTCGGAAAGTTCGTCGAATGCCTTTTCCAGCGACTTTTCATTGTGCACGTCAATCACGCGCCCGCCGGTGTCTTCCGCCATGCGGTGCGCCACGCCGGGTCCTGTTCCGAATGTCGCCATGCGATCCGAAATTAGCAGCACGTGAATTACGGCGTCCGAGCGCTGGGCGGCCTCGATCGCGTCCTGCATGCGCAATTTGCTCCCGGTGTCTTCCGCGTCAGTCAAAATGATCACACCCTTGCGTCCCGCTTCGGTGGCCAGCTGATCGTGGCAGGCCAGATACACTGCGTCGTAGAGGTCCGTGCCGCCGGCATTAGTGCCCCCCGGAAATGTGCCAGGCGTCACCACGCCGCCTCCACCAACGGAATTCACACGGGTGCTGCGAATGGCACTGGCTAGCACGGAAGTGTCTTGCGTGAAATCAGCGACTAGGTCCACGTCGAAGTCGAACGTGATCACCATGGCCTCGTCTTTCGGACGCATCACCTCCCGCAGGAATCGCGATGCGGCGTCATGTTCAGCGTCAATCATCCGGTCCATGCTGGCGCTGGTGTCAATCAGCATGCCCAGCGTGATCGGCATGTTTACTTCCTTAGAGAAAAATTCTACCTTTTGATCGACTCCGTCCTCGGTGATCTTGAAATCTTCCTTGTTCAGGTCGTTGACGATGCCGTGCTGCTTGTTGCGCACCGTGGCAAACACGTTGACGACGTTGGTTTGAACTTTCAGGGGACCCTGCCCCTGATC
>Ga0209655_10000375_pt1 | contig 16896 bp, 12 predicted proteins | sample BogFormECP03_OM2_FD_188236 | JGI IMG/M metagenome (GOLD analysis project Ga0209655, IMG submission 188236) | Bog forest soil microbial communities from Calvert Island, British Columbia, Canada - ECP03_OM2 (SPAdes) (version 2) | ecosystem: Environmental > Aquatic > Freshwater > Wetlands > Bog ...
CTCATGTTTTTTTCTGGCTGGCTTTTCGCGCGAAGCGTACGTTCGGTCCCCGCTCGATCCATTTCTGTGATAGGAATTCCCGCGGACATGAACAGGTTGGAGCATCCACGCCGTTGTGCATCGCTCGCTCTTGCGGCTCTCGCGCTTTTTGTTGGGTGCCTTGCCACGCCGAGGTCGCTCGCACCATCGCCGAGCGCCGGTGATTCCAACGATTCTTACGTTGCCGCGCAGCTTCGCGAGCAGCACATTCCGGGCTTGGCGCTTGCCGTTATCCGCGATGGGCGCGTCTTAAAATCGCAGGGCTACGGCCTTGCCAATGTCGAGCTTAACGTTCCGGTCACGCCGGACACCGTTTTCCAATTGGGTTCCATCGGGAAGCAATTCACCGCGACTGCGATTCTCATGCTGGCGGAAGACGGCAGGCTCTCTCTGGACGACAAAATTACGCGCTATTTTCCTGTTGCCGCGCCGCGGTGGAATGCCATCACTATCCGCCATCTTCTAAATCACACCTCCGGCCTGGCCGATTACACCGACGACAAATACATTGCGCCAGGCGGCCTCACGCCACTTCCCGAAGAACTCACCGATGAGGAAATCCTGCGCCGCTTCACCGCGTTACCGTTTGATTTCAAGCCTGGCGAAAAATGGAGTTACAGCAACACCGGCTACGCCATCCTGGGCTTCCTGATTCACAAAGTAAGCGGCCAAACCTACGGAGATTTTCTCGAAGCGCGCATGTTCAAGCCGCTTGGCATGAGCGCCACGCGCGTGATCTCTGAATCCGACATCATCCCCAACCGAGCCGCCGGCTACTTGCTCGTAAAAAATGAAATCAAGAATCAGTATTGGGTTTCACCGCACTGGAACACGCTCGCGGACGGCGCTCTCTATTCCACAGCGGCCGACATGACCAAATGGGACGCCGCAATCACCGCGCGCGCTTTACTCAGGCCCGGAAGCTACGCGCAAATGTGGACACCGGCCCCGCTGAATGACGGCAAAAGTTATCCCTACGGATTTGCCTGGGACCTGCTCGAAGTAAACGGCCACCGCCTGCAGGAACATGGCGGCGCCTGGCAAGGTTTCACAGCTCACTACGCGCGTTATCCTGACGATCATCTATCCGTGATCGTGCTAACGAATCTCGGAGCCGGGCCGTCCGATCCGGAAAAAATCTCTCACGAAGTGGCCGCACTCTACATTCCTGCGCTAAAACTCCCGCAGCAGTGAAGCGGTTTAAATGCTCTGGCGCGATACTTGGAACGAGCTGAGATGCTGCCCTGAAGGGACCGCTACGAATTCCCGTCCGAACCGCGAAGAACACGAACGGATCCTTAAAAAGAGGACACAACAAGAGGCGTTGAAACGAGGCCTGGCAGAGCGCGCGCCCGCAATCCAACGCACGCCGCAAAGAACCTTGCGAGCGGAACGCTAGCTCAGCGCCTTCTTCATGCGCTTCGTAGTCGTCTGCAACTGCTTCTTCAAAGCGTCAATCTGCTTCGAAATAGCGGCCAATTCTTTCTTGGCCACCGATCCAGCCTTCACCATCTTGTGCGCGCGGCGGTCGGCCGTACCCACCGCGGACCCAATCGACGCCGCAATCGTCTTCAATCTGCTCTTAGCCATCATCGTCCTCCCGAAAAATGCGCCGTAATCGTATAACCCGCGCCACCCAACGTCAATCACTCAACGCGCGGGTGAACACGTAAGTATGATTCCTTCAATGCCATACAGGTGACGCAAACCGAGTGAAACTTTCCCTCCACTCGCGCCTCTAATGTTACTGTCGGACTATTAAAATCGGTACGCGAAGGACGTCATCATGACCCGAACAATCTCCACAGTAGCTGCATCAATCATCATCCTGGCGCTAATAGCCTTTTTTCTGACGTCGAAGCACACGCAAGCCAGCCCGTCTGCCCTGCCCGCCGCCGCTCTTGACGACACGCTAGCCACGACGCCCGGCCAGGAAACCATCGTCGTCTCCGGCGGCTGCTTCTGGGGCATTCAAGCCGTCTTCGAGCACGTGAAAGGCGTAACCTCCGCCACCGCTGGCTATGCCGGCGGCACTGCGGCCACCGCCGACTACGAAACGGTAAGCAGCGGAGACACCCGCCACGCTGAATCTGTTAAGGTCGTTTACGATCCGTCGAAAATCACGCTTGGCCAGATCCTGCGCGTTTTTTTCTCCGTAGCCCACGACCCGACGGAGCTCAATCGCCAGGGTCCCGACTACGGCAAGCAATACCGCTCCGCGATTTTTTACACGACCGAGAATCAAAAGAAAATCGCCGAAGCCTACATCAAGCAATTGAATCAGGCTAAAGTCTTCAGCGATCCGATCGTCACGCAACTGAATTCCAATTCCGGTTTCTACGCCGCCGAGGACTATCACCAGGAGTACGCCACAAAGCACCCGGAAAATCCGTACATACTCTTCAATGACGCGCCAAAAGTAGAGCACCTACGCCGGCAATTCCCAGATCTGTATAAAGCGCAATAACGCCTAGCCAATCGCAGGGGAGGGTCGTCAGACCCCCCCCGTATTTCGGCCCTCGACCACTGCCCCCAATCACGGACTCTTCCCCGCCGCCGCAATCAATTGCAGTTTCAATGTCTGCTTATCCCCTTCATCCAGATGCACGCGCGTCCCCGAGCCCTCGATCGCCTCGATGACCGCAGGCTCGCGATAAGCGACGCTCTGCGCGTCCTCCCATGCAAACGCGCGGTAATCCCCGGCGGGAATCCCGTGAATCGCAAAATGCCCCGATGAATCAATCTTCGCCGGAAAATAATTCTCCTCGCGCATCCGTCGCGCCCCTTCGGGAATCAAAACCACATCTCCGCGGCAAGCCGCCTTCCCCTCCGTTTCTTCCACCGTTCCATCCAATCTGGCCGCCGCAGCGCTCAATCGCACCACCAGCGCCGCGCCCGATCCTCCGCCACCAATCCGTACTCCATTCTCCAGCACGTCCACTGTCCCCATCCGCGCCGACTTCACAAAATAATCCTCCGGCAGTCCATGAACGCGCACATCGTATGTTCCCGGCAAAGCGTCGCTGATCACAAAGGATCCATCCGGCTTCACCTCTCCGTTGGACGCCCGCAAGGGCATTTGCACGCTTCCGTAAAGGGACACCTTCAAATCTCCGCTCGGCGATTTCCCACCATCGTCCATCTCCAGCGTCCCGCGAATGTCCTCCCCGGGATACACCCGGATATCAACGTCGTCCAAACTCGAGTTGGACAATTCGATTTCCCGAAATCCCCCGACCTGGCGATGGTCAATAGGAGTCGCGGTAAATGCGATCGCTGCGTACCGCCCAGGCGTCAAATTGCTCTGCGTGTAACGCCCATCGTCGCCATTTTCTACGAACGACGCTCCTCCACTCCCGTTGCTTTTCACTTCCGGATCGAGCCGCTGGAAAAACGTGATCGCGCCTTTCATGGCCTCGCCAGTAACGCCATTCAGTACTCGCCCGCGCACGCGCAGCACTTCCGACGGCCGCACGGAAATATCCGCTCCCGAAAATTCCTCACCGGCCTTCAGCTGCACGGTCGTTGCTGCACGCGCGTCGACGGTGTCGCCGTAATACACCGGACGGAAACCCTTCACCTCGGTCGCCTGCCCTTTCGTATCAGACTCGGCTGGGTGCTCAAGAGAGGAGACCCGGAGCACGCTGACGTAATACTCTCCCGGCTTGAGATGGAAGAACCGGTAGCGCCCGTGATCATCCGTCTCGGCAAATCCCATCGTTGCAAACGACCGCTTTCCCCCGTTCGCGACCAGCCGCAGCGCCTCCAAACTTGCCCACGCGAGCGCTTCTCCATTCGCGTCGTAAACGGTTCCTTCAATCGCCGCCGGCGCCAGCAATTCCAGCCGCACGCCCGCGATGTTTTGCCCCGCGGCCAGATCAATCGTGCCACCGTTGCGCACGTCGCTTCCACCACAGGCGATCTCCGGCACCGAATAGCCCGTCTTGCTGGCAACCAACCGATACTCGCCTGGTGCCGGTCCCGATAGAGAGAATCGCCCCTCCGAATCGGTGAGCACACTGTAAGCCGCCGTTTTGGCCTTCCCGGAGAACAATTCGACATTTGCGTACCGGATCGCCGCTCCCGAAGGCAAGCTAACCACCGTGCCGTCTACGGACGCTTTGGTATCCCGGCCGCCCAGGCTCGCACTCGCGCGCGATCGCCACGGCACAGACGCAAACAACAAGGCCACGGCGAGGATACCCGGCAAAACTCGTTTTATATCCATGAACGTACCGCAATCGTAATAAAGAACAGCAGTTTTTGCATTTGAATTTGCATGCGCGCTTGCACTTGTAGAGGAGGACCGTCCCGCGTCGCGGGGATCCATCATAATATTATCTTGAACATATTTTGCCGCCATGTTCCCATCGTTCCGGAAACAAAGACTGCTCGCAGGGATATTAAATAGAGAGGAAGACCAAATGATCACGAATCCAGTCACCCGCAGAAATTTCGCCGTCCGCCTGGCCACGCTCCTGCCAGCAATCGGCGTAGCCGGAACCACCTTTACATCAGCAGCATTTCCCAACGCTCAAAAATCCACCGCCGCCGACGAAATCACGCACACCAACGAAGCCATCCACCAGGAGGTAATCTTCAAAGCCTCGCGTAAGCGGGTGTACGAGGCGCTCACCGACGCAAACCAATTCGAAAAAGTAGTGCAGCTAAGCTCCGCCGTAAAATCCGGAATGGTCCCGCCAGGCAAGCCCGCGGAAATCAGCCGAGAACCCGGCGGTGCCTTCGCGCTATTCGGCGGCTACATTTCGGGCCGCCAATTGGCATTGGTCGCCGACGCGCTCATCGTCCAAGCCTGGCGCGCCGGCAGCTGGGCGCCCAACTACTATTCGATAGCAAGATTCGCGCTGACCGATCAAGGCACCAATACCAAGCTAATTTTCGATCACGCCGGTTTCCCCAATGAGCAAGCTCAACATCTGTCCGAAGGCTGGCACGTAAATTACTGGGAGCCCCTGGCGAAATTCCTAGCCTAACTGACTGGAACGGGCCGCTAGCGGAGCTTCTCTATCATCAATCCTGTTATCCCGAGGCCGCTTCTCGTCGAGCGCTTTGCGGCCGCGCGTAAAACGCGAGGGTTGTGCTCCGTCTCTTCTCACGCATCGCCTCGCCTTTTCGGAAACTTTAAATTTCGTTCCGCGCTCTTCCCCCTCACCGCCGATCCGGGAAGTGGTACAGCGTCTGATACCCGATCGGGCGCCCATCGCACGTCATCACCGGAAAACTGGTCCCCAGAAACCAATTTAGAATTTCCTTATTCGATTTTGGGTCCGAGCTGTAAACGACCTGCGCCGAGCGCACCGCTCCAATCGGACTAATCTCGAAATAAATATCCATATCCAGGTCATCGAAGCCCACTGGAATTCTGGCGCCGGACAGCGGCTCGGGATGCCCCTTCAATTCTTCCGTCCCATTGCACAATTTTGAAGTCACCGCTCCCGCCGGCGGCGCGAACTCATCCGCCGCAAATTCATGCACGGGAACCAACTTCTCCACCGTCACCTCAATCGCTCGCTTGCCCCATCCGGAAAACGCAAAGTGCCGCGGATATTTCTTGGCCCCGAATTCCTGGTAATCGCTATATTCATAGCTGCGCTGCGTCTGGGCAGGTCCGTCCAGACCCGCGTCAATGGAGGCCAACTCGTTCGTCGCCACATCCACGCAAATCTTAAGATCGCCCTTGCCCGGACCCATCCAAATGCACGTCGCCTGTTTGCCGCTGACGCTCTCGTTCTCCACGCGTCGAACTTTCGACACCTCCGGCAATTTCTTGCGCAGCTCCAACGAATCCATCAGCTCTCCGAGCTGCCAGATCATCAACGGAATGCCGTCGGTATTCCGCTTAGAATAATAATTTTCTCCCCGTGCGACGTCGGTCTCCTTGTAATCCGGAAATCCAATCACTCGCCGATACCGGTCCGGCGCGGCCCACGACATCGCAAACACGCCGTCCACAGATTTCGCCCCGTCCGTAAGCCGCGCCTTGGCCTTCAGTAAAAACGGCGCCCCGTCCGCTCCACGAAGATCCACCAGATTCCAAGCCTTAGCCAAAAGCGCCTCAGCCTCGGCAGTCCGGTCGCCACCGCGCAAATCAGGCAGCGCAATCAACGCAAACGCTCCGGCTGCGGCGCAAAGCATGCAAGCAATTAATCGCATTCGCGTCGGCATATTTTTCGTTTGGAGGTTATCACGCGCCGAATTGTGGAAACAGATCCCGGCCTGCAAAACCTGTACCAACGTACAGTTACCTTCACTGCACAGATTTGGGCGATTGCCTTGCCGCTGCCGCGATGGCGCGCACAAAATAGTCTCAGCTGGAAGGGCCGCGCAATTCCATTCAACCGGCAGGGGCAACCGATGAAATTTACAACCAAGAATCGTGCAGGACTAGTTTCCGGCGTCGTAGCGGCCGTGCTGCTTTCGTGCGCGGGGCCATGCTTCGCGCAGAACGTTGCCGACGCAGCCAAGCTGGAGCGCGAGCGCAAGCAGCACTCTGCGCACCGCGCCAATCACGTCTATACCAATGACGATTTGAAGCGCAAACACATCCTGGTCCCTGAGGATCAAGAGCGCGTACTTGAAGCGCGCCGCAACGCCGCATCACCGGCCTATGATGCCGACAACAATTCCGCGACGCCCGACGCACCCGCGAGCGTGGCAGGCGCTTTGCCCGGCCAGCCAGACATCAACGGCGTGCCCGTTATTTCGTTGCTGCCTTTCTCATTGCCGCAAGCACAGGCTTTCGGTGAATTCGCGCCGGCACTTTCGGCACCCTATTTCGCGGCCAAGAATTTCAGGACGCCGGCAGCACCCCGAGTGCGGCGCGCGCATCCGATGCTTGACGATGCGCTGATCATTGACCTGCAAAAAAATCAGTCGCTGCCCGCGGCTCCGGAATTCCCGGCGGGGCCAGCGCCTACGCCGGCGCCATCGGATGCCACGCATTTCGCGGCCCCAACGCACGTGCATGCTTCCGCCGCGGCACATGCGACAATCGCAGGGCACGCAACAACGCCGCTTGCGACAGCCACGAGCACCGTTCGCGTTCAGCGCGGCGATTCTCTCTGGAAGCTCGCGGAAGAGCATCTCGGCAACGGCGCTCGCTGGCACGAACTCGCTCAGCTCAATCCCGAGATCAGCGATCCGAATGTAATCCACGTCGGCGATTCGATTCGCCTCGCGCCGCAATCGCAAGAATCACAGATCGCCAAACGCTTCGTCGTGCGTCCGGGCGATACGCTCTCGAGCGTAGCGCAGGCAGAATTCGGCAACGCTCGCGCGTTCCCGTGCATCGCCAATGCCAATCCAAATCTGCGCACTGCAGATTTGATTTTTCCGGGGCAGGCGCTGGTTCTCCCGGACACCTGTCCCATAGTCCGCTAGCACACCTTGTCGCGACTGTCATCCCCAACCCCTTCAGGGGTGAGCGATCTGCATTTGTCTTTGTGATCGCGTCTGAAGCCCAGCGCTAAAGCGCATTGATGAAGCGCGACTTTTTTCGGAGCGCTAAAGCGCTCCTCCCCCGAATAAATTCGGGGGCTGCCACCGTGTTTCTGCGGCTCCGCCGCAACGAATGCGGAGATCCCCGTACGAAGCTGCAACCGAGATCAAGTTCGGACTCTAACAGCACCCGCGGTTTGCTTGACTTCACCCATCCCCTTCGCTAATGTCCCCGCTGCCGCGATGCACGCTGCTTCTGCTCCGTGTCACGGTTCCTCTCGAAATCAGAGGTCGGTCCCTTTCAATTAATCCGCAGCGCAGCCGAGGAGGTCGGCACCTACGATGAAAAAGATTAGTGGAGTTCTGGTTGGAGTGTGTCTGTTTCTAGGAATGGCAGTGGTTGCAACGGCCCAGGAAAACAGCCAGCAGATGGGTCACAAGCCGCCGAAAGTTCTCACCATCACGCGCGAGTTCATTAAGCCCGGCAAGAACGGCATCGCGCACGATAAGACCGAAAGCCTCTTCGTCAACGCCATGACCGCCGCCAAATGGCCCACGCACTACCTGGCCATGGATTCGCTCACCGGCAGGCCGCGCTCGCTTTTCTTCACCGGGTATGAGTCCTTCGAAGCGTGGCAGAACGATTATGTCGCGGTGACGAAGAACCCTACGCTTTCGGAGGCGCTGGATCGCGCCAATGAAACCGACGGCGCTTTGCTCGACTCCACGGAAAATTCCGCGTTCGTTTACCGCGAAGACCAGAGCTACAACGCCGAAGTGGACATGCCGCACATGCGCATGTTCGAAATCGAAGTTTTCATCGTCCGCCCCGGTCACGAAAAGGATTGGGACGATGCCGTCAAGCTGGTCATGGACGCCTACAAGAAAGGCATGCCCGAGGCTCACTGGGCCATGTATCAGGAAATGTTCGGCACCGGCGGCGGCGAGTACCTGGTCATCACTCCGCTGAAATCCGCCGCGGAAATCGACAAAGCCTTCGCCGACAACCCGAAATTCATGGCCGCCATGGGCATGGAGGGCATGACCAAGCTCAGCGAACTTTCCGCGTCAGCGATCCAGGAGAGTTTCACAAACCTCTTCGTTTTCAGCCCCAAGAAGAGCTACATCGACGAGAACTGGATCAAGGCCGATCCCGACTTCTGGAAGCCCAAGGCGATGAAGGCCGCACCGATGAAGAAGGCTGAAGCTAAGAAAACCGAGTAGCCAGCAACTCGGCGATCGTCACGCTGCGATTTGCAGTTGGTCGCAGCACAAGAAGGCCCGTCCCGCGATGCGGGACGGGCTTTTTTCTTTGCATTTGCTTTCGCACCGCCGGTTTACCGCGACTCGCGAAGGACGTTTCTGCTTACCCTGAGAACTGCGAAGAGCCGGCATCGGACGATTGCAGATCCAGCCATGCCACCGCCCGCTCGCGAGCCCTGTTTTGCAATTTAATCTCCGCCGGCCCTCACAATTCCAGCTACAATGGCCGCATTCCCGGGGAATGTCCGTCTCTCGCACTGCGGTACGCGCCACGCCATTTGCAATGTGCCGAACTCAACCCGCGATGTTCGGCGGTTGGAGGTCACTTATGCTGAAGAAACTCGCCGTCAATTTCGCGATCGTGTGTTTAGCTTTTTCTGTTTTTGTGCCGGGAATTTTCGCGCAGGACAAACCGAAAGACACTCAAGCAACCCCTGCGGCTGAATTCAAAATTCCGCCGGAAGATTCCAAGAAAACCAATCCGCTGAAAAATGATGCGAGCGCCGTCGCCGACGGCAAAAAACTTTTTAGCTCGCAATGCTACCTCTGCCACGGCAAAGATGGCGACGGCAAAGGCGAGCTTGCGCAAGACATGAAACTCACGCTGCGCGACTATCACGACGCCGCCGCCCTGAAAGGCATGACCGACGGCGATCTTTTCTACATTCTTTCCAAGGGAAAGGGAGACATGCCGGGACAGGACGATCGGCTGACGGAAACGCAGCGCTGGCATCTTATCGTTTACATCCGATCGCTAGCTGGAAAAGCGATGCCTGCCGCAGCAAAAGACGAAAAGAAGGCGGAGTAACGGTGTTTAGAGGCAACTTCGGTTAATGCGCCATTGTTTTAACGGTCAATTTCGATGCGTCGGCCGCGAGGGCCTTAGTTAACTGCAGCACCATATCATTCACAGCTTCACCCAGAATCGTCTCCTGAAATTCCCTGCTATCGAAACCGGAGTTCCCGGATCGGAAATCATGCCAAGTGCTTCCGCCGCTGGTGAGAGAGATGCCCTCGCGCTTCGATTCGCCGCGGCCACTTGCGACGGCCACAATCTCGCCGGTAGCGACGTCAACGATCCGCGCGTCTGCCGTGACTCTGGCCTTGATTTTCCTGCGAATGACCTCGTCTTGGGGAACCGGCCGCTCGTGGGCATCCTTACCGAATAGCGTGACGCTTCCAAGAATGACGCCGTCCGCACCAAGACGTTTCCCTAGCTTCACGGCGAATTCGTAATCGTAGCGGTCGCTTTTGGAAAAGTTGTGTTCCGCCAGGTCAGCGGACATCTTTTTGGAATCGACGACGAGGTAGTTGCCGTCCTTGGCCAGCTGTTGCGCAAGCAGCCCGGCGATCCCCTTTCCGACATCCACTTTATCGCCCAGGACATCGGTGCCCACATCGGTGGCGTCGAAGTCGAGAACTGCGACCAGCTTCTTTTTCGATTGGTCTTGGTGAGAAGCGCGCGCGCCCGCGTGCCACGCGGCAAAAAACTGTAGCGCAACCGCAATTGTGAAGACCAGACTAAAAAACTTAATGGATCGATTCATCGCGCTGCAGCCTGCGCTCCTGCTTGGAGAGTTGTGCCACTCCCGCTCGGCACATCGTACTTAAATTCTCGGCCAGATATTTGGGATATTTTATTGCGAGGCAAGTTTTCGCTGAGGAAGACACGCTGGCCAAGGCGAGTCTCGATCTAACTCCGGCGGCATTATTCTGATCGGAGCGCTTCGACGGGATCTACGGCTGTCACGCGTCGCGAAGCCAGATAGCTTGCCACGAACGACGTAGCAACCAGCACGACCGAGACGCCGACATAACTCAGCGGATCGGCTGGGCTGACCCTGAATAACAGGGACGACATCAGGCGCATCAGCGCGAAGGACGCCGCCAGGCCGCAGGCCACTCCGATACCCGTGAGCCACAAACCGTGGCGCACGAACATTCCCGTCAGCGATCGTTCCTGCGCGCCGAGCGCCATGCGAATTCCGATTTCGCGCGTCCGCTGCGAAACGGAAACCGCAGTCACTCCGTAAATCCCGACGATCCCGAGCAGCAGCGCCATGCCGCCCGCCACGCCTAGCATCACGAGCGTGAACGAAGTGCGCGCCAGCGACTTGGCATAAAAATATTGCAGCGTGTGAATCCCAGCAAGCGGCAGATTCGGATTCACCGACCAAACCGCCTGCCGCACCTCGCTCATAAAAGCTTCCGATCCGGCGCGCGGGCTGCGAATCACCACGGCCAAGTCCCGGACAAATTGCGAATCGTCGGTGTGCATGCGCCCGGCTAGAAACGGCCAATAGACCGAGGCCGCGGGCTCTTTGTTGACGCCGTCGTCGTACACATCCGCAACCACGCCGATGATTACCTTCCATTCGCCTGTCGTGCCCACGCGCATGCGTTTCCCGATCGCATTCGAAGGACTTCCCCAATATTCATGGGCGAGACTTTCCGACACGATGGCGATCGGCGTTTTCGCGTAAATGTCGGTCCAGGTGAAATCGCGGCCCGCGATAAACGGAGTGCCCAAAGTTTCGATCAATCCGGGTGATACATATTTAAATCTACGAATGGCCGGAAGCTCTCCCTCGGCGTAAGTCCGGCCCTCCGGAAAAATGGGATCGAAACTTCCTTGCCCGTCCATGGGCACGGTCGAAGAAAGAGCCACGGAAGTGACTCCCGGAATCTCGGCAATTTTGCGCGTGATCGCCTCGTCCATGCGAGCCACCCTCTCAGGTTCCGGCACTTGCGCCTCAGGAATGGAAATGCGAAATGTTTGAAGCTCGGCCGGCGCGTTAAATCCCGGCCGCACCTGCGTCAGCGCGTGAAACGTGCGGATCATCAATCCCGAGCTGATGAGCAGCACAAGCGCAAGCGCCACTTGCACCACCACCAATATATTCCGTGCGCGATGTTGTTCGCGGCTCTGGCTCAGCGCGCGCCCGCCCTCGCGCAAGCTGGTGCCCAGACGCGCGCCGGCATACTTCAGAATTGGAATCGAGCCAAAGAGCACGCTGGCGAAAAGCGCAATTCCCAACGTGAAGAGCAGAACCGGAATATTGATCCCGATCTCATTGATTCGCGGCAAACCCGCAGGCGCCATCGCCACCAGAACCCGCAGGGCGAGATACGCAAGCACCAACCCGAGCGCACTGCCAAGCAAGCCAACGACGACGCTCTCGAACATCAATTCACCCGCGATGCGCCCGCGCCCAGCGCCGAGAGCGGCGCGCACCGCGAGTTCCTGACGCCGTCCTTCGACGCGCACAAGCAGCAAATTCGCCACATTGGCGCAGGCGATCAGCAACACCATGCCGATTGAGCCCATCAAAATCCACAAAGTCTTACCCACATCGCCGGTTAGCACTTGTTTGAACGGACGTAAATTTGGCTCGATGCGCGCTGACTCGAAAAGCTTGAGGCTGAATCCAGGCGGCGCGGGAAAACTGCGGCTCACGATCGGCAACATCCGCGCCACGTCGGCGCTTGCGCTTTCGATCGTAGCCCCCGGCTTTAGACGCGCCACCGCTTGATAACTGAAATTGCCAAGCATCGTTTTGCTACGATCGAATTTAAACGGAAGGATCACCGAAGGATCTTCCATGTCGAGAAAGTGGAAGCGCTGTGGCATCACGCCGATAATCTGCCGCAACTTCCCGTCGATCATGATCGACTGGCCGACGACCGACGGCGATCCGCCGAACCTGCGCTGCCAATAGCCGTAAGTGATCACCGCCGTCTCCGGTGTCCCCGGCAAATCGTCCTCGCGCGTGAACCAGCGACCCTGCACGGGCGGAATGCCCAGAATCGGGAGCGTGCCATCAGTGACTTTGAGCGCGCGCACTTGCTCGGGCTCGGCCACACCAGTGATGCTCACGGAATCTTCGTTATACAGGCCGATGTCCTGAAATGTGTGATTTTGTTCGCGATAGATGAAGTAGTTCGAGGGCGCCGCGATGAGTTCGGTGATGTTGAGGCCGGGCGCGGCGTGCCAGACGCCGACGAGTTCCTCGGCGTGAGGATAGGGCAGCGGCTTGAGGAGCACGCCTTCGAGTACACTGAACACCACGGCGTTTGCGCCCACGCCTGCGGCAAGCGTGATCAAAGTGATGGCGGTGAACAACGGCGCGCGACGCAGTCTGCGAAGGACCAGCCGAAGCTGTTGCCCGAACGAATCCATGAGGCCAACTTTCCGAAGAGTCTGCGTCTGCGCAAGGGCCCCGGCTCGCGCGACACATTCCTCAAGCGACAAATTCCTCAAGCAATGATACGCAGGCTCGCGTGCGGAAGTTGCAGCAAATTTTGCGCTCTTTGGATTCGCCGTGCGTTGACGGTGCCGGACTCGCAGCGTAATATGGCGGTTCGCGCGGCTCTTCTCTCATGCTTGAACAGACCGTCTCTCATTATCGAATTCTGGAAAAGATTGGCGGCGGGGGAATGGGTGTCGTCTATAAGGCCAAGGACACGCGCCTGGGCCGCAACATCGCCCTGAAATTTCTTCCTCCGGAAATGGCCAGCGACAAAGTGGCCCTCGATCGCTTTCAGCGTGAAGCGCGAGCCGCCTCCGCCCTGAATCATCCCAACATCTGCACAATTTATGACGTAGGCGAAGCCGAGGGCCGCTCGTTTATCGCCATGGAGCTGCTCGAAGGCCAAACGCTGAAGCACCGCATCAGCGGCAAGGCTCTGGACGCGGCGCTGGTAGTCGAATTCGGCATTCAGATGGCCGACGCGCTGGACGTGGCGCACGGCAAAGGCATCATTCATCGCGACATTAAGCCCGCCAACATTTTCATCACCGAACGCGGCCAGGTAAAAATTCTGGATTTCGGATTGGCGAAGGTCGAACCCAAGCGCGCGCTCGCCACAGAATCCACGCTCGAAACCGCCGGCGGCAGTGCTGCTGCCGGCGCTGGCGAAGTGGATCTCACCAGCCCGGGCAGCTCGCTCGGCACCGTCGCGTACATGAGCCCTGAGCAAGCCCGCGGCGAAGAGCTCGACGCGCGCACCGATTTATTTTCACTCGGCGTGGTGCTCTACGAAATGGCTACCGGCACTCTTCCGTTCCCGGGCAGCTCGACCGCCGTGATCTACAGTGGGATCCTGAATGCGACTCCGAAGCCCGCCAGCAAGGTGAATAGCAAGTCGCCGGCCGATCTCGACCGCATCATCTCCAAAGCCCTTGAGAAAGATCGCGACATGCGCTGCCAGGCCGCGGCCGAATTGCGCGCCGATCTGAAGCGGCTGAAGCGCGATTTGGATGCTTCTTCGCGAAGCGAAACCGCCGCGCGCACCGCTTCGGCTGCGTCCGGCGGGGCTGCCGCGGCACCGCAAACATCGACGAAAAAGAAAACGGTGGCGGTGCTCTATTTCGAGAATTTGAGCGGAGCCAAGGAAGACGAATACTTCCGCGATGGCATGACCGAAGACATCATCACCGAGCTATCGAAAATCGCGCGCATGGAAATTTTCCCGCGCTCCGAAATGCTGGCCTTCCGCGACAAGCCGGTGACCGCGCCGCAGGTGGGAGACAAGCTGGGCGCGATGTATGTGCTCGAAGGGTCGATCCGCCGCGCCGGCAATCGCCTGCGCATCACGACACAACTGGTGGAGAGCGCCACGCGTCATTCCGTCTGGGCCGAGCGCTACGACCGCGAGATGGAAGACGTCTTCGCCATCCAGGAGGAAATTTCGCTCAGCATCGCGAAGGCTCTGGAGATCACGCTCTCCCCGCAAGAAGAAAAAGTGATCGCTAGAAAGCCGACGGGCAACTCGCAGGCTTACGATTTCTATCTGCGCGGCCGAAATTATCTGCGGCAGCGCCAATTCGAATATGCTCTCGCGATGTACGAAGAAGCGGTGAAGCTGGATGCAAATTTTGCGCTGGCCTACGCCGGAATCGCCAGCGTCTGGGGCGGCATGCACGAATTTCGTAGCGCCGATCCGCTCTTCGTCACCAATGGCCTCGAGGCCCTGTCCAAAGCAGAGCGCCTGGCGCCCGAGTCTCCGGAAGTACTCGCAGCATGGGCGCGGATTCGCTACGCGCAACTGCAATATGACGAGGCCATCCGGCTGGCACGCCAGGCCATCTCGCAGCAACGAGATTGCGAAGGCGCGCACGACGTGCTCGGCCGCGCGCTTTTTTCCTCCGGGCGATATGAGGAAGCGGCACAATTGGCCGAAAGCGCGCTCGAAGTAGTCAGCAACGATTACAACGCGCTGGTCCCGCTGATCAACTCGCTCGAAATTCTTGGCCGCATCGCCGATGCCGAGCGTCTGCGCCGCCGCGAAATGGAAGTGCTCGAAGAACAGTTGCAGCAATTTCCAGACGACGTCCGCGCACGCACTCTGCTGGCCGCCGACCTGGCCATCTTCGGGCGTCCCGACGACGCGGTTCGCCACGTCAGAATCGCGGTGGCAATGCGCCCTTCGGATGCGAATGTGCTGTACAACGCCGCGTGCACCTTCGGCCTGCTGAAAATGAAAGCCGATGCGTTAGCGACTTTGAAGCGATCCCTAGACGCGGGCTATTACAACGTTGACTGGTGCACGAAAGATCCCGACCTCGCCATCCTGCACGACGATCCCGAGTTTCAAAGTCTGTTAAAGCGGCCGCAGAATAAAACTTAGCGCGAGCGGCCGCTCTCTGTACTTGTGCAGGCCGCTGCCGATGTCAGCCGAGCCGGCTTGTGTCAGTCCGTACGCGATCACCTCAATACGCTTCGCGACGGTGCCGGAACGAGTGCAACACGACATCGCGGCCAAAAATATCGTACCTTAACCGGTATTCTCTCCAACGGACGCCATTGTCCTTCTCCCGGAGCCAGACCGACGAGCTTTTTTATCTTGTGTCTCGCCGTGCGATTCTGGGGGTCTTCCTGGAGGATGGCGAGCAATTCTTCAAAAGCCTCGATAAGGGCGGGGTTCCCTTTCGAGATCTTGCGGAACTCTCGCTCAAATGCGGGCGAGGTTAAGACGCGAAAAGATTCGGTCACGCAGGCACTTCACTTTTTTGGCTTGGCGCGAGCGACTTGCAGAGATGCCAGAAATGTCTTTGCGCTGCGTGCCTTGCCGCGCCGGTATTCGTCGGAGCTCTTTCTGATCTGTTTTTTGAGTCCCGGCTGCTGGGAATCCAGGTAATCCTCGAATTCGTCGGCGCTCATGAGTCCGGCTACTGGAATACCGTCTTTTTCCAGAATGAAATACTCACGGTTGACAGCAGCACGGCGGACCACTTGCCCGAGATTAATGCGCGCTCTGGTGATCGGAATACGGTGTACGGTTTGCTTCATGGGGCGCCTTTAATGTCTTAGATTGATCAATGTTGATTAACATCAATCATCGCACCTGGTACTAAAATGTCAAGCATAAGGACGCTTCACCGGCGCGTGAATTCCGGAGGATACGGATTGGCGGCTTGGGTGTACGATGGATTCGAAATTGGCGGTTACTTAGACGATTCGGAGCTGACTTGTGAACAAACTCGTACTGATTTTTCTGTTTTTGCTGACGGCGCAAGCGGCCTCGGCGCAGGATTGGGCGCGCGTGCGCCTGTCGAAATCGCCGCGGCATAGCGAATGGGCGACGGTGAAGCACGACGGCCGCTCGGTGGACACTTTCGTGGTTTATCCCGAGACGAAGGACAAGCGCCCGGTGGTGCTGATCATTCACGAAATTTTCGGGCTGAGCGATTGGGCTCAGGAGCTGGCGGATGAAGTGGCGGAAGCAGGATATATCGCCGTCGCTCCGGATTTGCTTTCTGGCATGGGGCCGAATGGCGGGCGCACCAGCAGCTTCGCCGAAGGCAAAGCTACCGAGGCGGTCAGCAAACTTAATCCGGATCAGGTGACCGCGGATTTGAATGCGGCGGCGGACTACGGACTGAAGCTGCCGGCGTCGAGCGGCAAGTTGTATGTGGTGGGTTTCTGCTGGGGCGGGTCGCAGTCGTTTCGATTTGCGACCAACCGCGGGGATCTCGCCGCAGCGTTTGTTTTTTACGGCGCGCCACCTGAAAAAGGGGACATGGCGAGAATCAAGGCGCCCGTCTATGGATTCTATGCCGGCAATGATGCGCGCATCGGCGCGACGGTGCCCGGCACGGTCCAGGACATGAAAGCCGCGGGAAAAACTTACGAG
>Ga0209655_10000377_pt1 | contig 16866 bp, 13 predicted proteins | sample BogFormECP03_OM2_FD_188236 | JGI IMG/M metagenome (GOLD analysis project Ga0209655, IMG submission 188236) | Bog forest soil microbial communities from Calvert Island, British Columbia, Canada - ECP03_OM2 (SPAdes) (version 2) | ecosystem: Environmental > Aquatic > Freshwater > Wetlands > Bog ...
GAGGTGTAGAACCCGCCGTCGGGCAGTGCCGGAAGGCCGGCTGGAGGGTGAGCGAATGAACGCATCAGTGGAACGCCAGTTAGATCCGGCACGCCGGAGCATCGAGTCGCGGGATTTTGAAGCAGGGTTGCGGCGAAAGATTGTGGGGCAGGACGAAGCAGTGCAGGCGGTGGTGGACCTGTACCAAGTGTTTCGCGCCGGGTTGAATTCGCCGGGGCGTCCGGTGGGGAACTTGCTGTTTTTGGGGCCGACGGGCGCGGGGAAGACGCGCGTGGTGGAAGCGACGGCGGAAGTGCTCTTTGGAGATCCGCGCGCGGTGATCAAGGTGGACTGCGCGGAGTTTCAGCACTCGCACGAGATCGCGAAATTGATTGGCTCGCCTCCGGGATATTTGGGACATCGCGAAACACATCCGCTGATAACCCAGGAAGCTCTCGCGCAGTACCACACGGAGAAATTGAAGATATCATTTTTGCTTTTCGACGAGATTGAGAAGGCTTCGGATGCGCTGTGGCAATTGCTGCTGGGAATTTTGGACAAGGCGACGTTGACGCTGGGAGATAACCGGCGAGTGGATTTGTCGCAGACGATGATTTTCATGACGTCGAATCTGGGCGGCGTGGAAATTACGGAGTTGATGACTGGTGGATTGGGATTTGCGCCGCTACAGCGCGCGGAATCGAAAATGGGTCTGGACGAAAAGGTGGAGAAGACGGCGTCGGAAGCCGCGAAGCGGAAATTCGCGCCGGAATTCATGAACCGGATCGACAAGACCGTGGTGTTCCGTCCTTTGCGCGCGGCGCAGCTGGAACAAATTCTGGAAATTGAGTTGGGTATGGTGCAGCAGCGCGTGCTCGAGACTGCGAAAGGACGATTCTTGTTCCGAGTGACGCAGCCGGCGCGGGATTTCCTGTTGAAAGAAGGCACGGACATGAAATACGGCGCGCGGCACCTCAAGCGCGCGATCGAGCGGTACGTGGTGTATCCGCTGGCGAGTTTGCTCGCGACAGAACAGGTGTCGTTGGGCGACGTAATTTCGATTGACTGGCACGGCGGGGAGCTGGGATTGACGTTCTTGAAAGAAGCGGAGGGCGCGCAGATACCAATGCCCGCGCCTGCGGTAGAGCGCCCATGCGAAGCGGCGGCCGCGATTTCCGATGCGCGCTCTGTGCCGATGGTTTCGGAACGAGCGCTGGGAGAAAGATTCACGGTTCGGCCGATTCGTTGAGATTGGCGGCGAAGGGCCGAAAGCAGTCCAGCTCGACACGCTGGTGATGCCGGATTCAAACACGTGAAATTGTGGTGGAGAAAAGCTGAAATTGTTTGGCGCGAGACCGTGGATTTTTCCCAAGCTCGCGGCATCGTGATCCCGAGCGAACGCGGCGCGACGACCGCCTGAACGATGAAATCCATCCGAGTTGCGGAAGGCAGGGCCGCGCGTGAGATGACGGGAAAAACATTCCGACCGCAGGGGGAGCGACCTTACGGGCGGGATCGAAACCGCGCGTGAGGGCCTTGCAAAGCGGGCGCACCGCCTGGGGAAAACTATTGCGAGGCGACGAATCCCTGATGATTGGCAGAGCGCGATGGAATCCCTGGCGGATCGGGCCCGGTATTGTGTTTGTAGTGGTGTACGTGCTGCTGGATCGCACGACTGTTTATTTTCAGATGTGGTCTGGGGTGAGCGCGTGGTATCCGCCGGTAGGACTGGCACTAGGGATGCTAGTGGGCATGGGACTGGCGTACGCGCCGTTGATGCTAATCGCTGGGGTGATCGCCGGCATTGTGAATTACCACCAGTCACCGTACACCGCGGCCTTCTGGATTATCAATTTCGTCGTCGTGGGAGCGTACTCCGGCGCCGCGTACTTGCTGCGTCGCGTGCTGCGGGCGGAATCGCCGTTCCAGCGCTTGGGTGACGTGTTCCGGTACGTGGCGGTGGCGCTGGGTGTGGCGATTTGCGTGGCTCCTCTGGGAGCGCTCTCGCTCTTATGGACCGACTTGATCCATCCGGGCGACTACATCAAGGCGAGCCTGAACTGGTTTATCGGAGATTCGGTGGCGCTGTTGTGCGTCACACCTTTTCTACTGATCCACGTGATGCCGTGGGTGCGGGAGCGCGGAGAACGGTACGCGCGCGGGGAGCGAGGTGGCCGAGCGAAAACTCCGTCACAACCATGGCGCGCCACGGGACGAGGCGGTGTATTGGAATCATCGGCGCAGGCCGGGAGCGTGATTCTAGCACTGGTAATCGTTTTTGCATCGAACCTGGCACAAAGCCACGAGCTATTTTACCTCCTGTTTCTGCCCACGATCTGGGTGGCGGTGCGGCATGGGATGGCGGGGGCGACATGGGTCGTGCTGGGGCTGGATATGGGCGCGATGACGATGCTGAAACTCTATCCGGAGGATTTGCACCGCCTGGGGATGCTGCAATTCCTGATGTTTATCGTGTCGTTGACCGGCTTGTGCCTGGGGGCACTGACTACCGAGCGGGAAAACAGCGAGCGAGGGCTGCGGGCGACGGAAGCGCGACTGCTGGCGATCGTGGGCGCGATTGACGAAATCGTCTTTGAATTCGACGGCGCGGGAATCTTTTGCAACGTGTGGACGACCGATGAATCGGCGCTGGCACGGCCGAAAAAGGAGATCCTGGGCTCGAGCATCAGTAGGATTTTCGGAGACGAAATCGCGCGACCATTTGTGGAGACGGTGCGGCGCGTGATTGCGACCGGACGCGGCGAAAGTATTGAATACTCGCTGCCGTTCGGGAACGAGGTGCGCTGGTTTCTGGGACGCGTGAGCCCCATCCAGCCGCCGGGCGAAGCCGCCCGGACCGTGTGCATGACGGCGCGGGACATCACGCCGAGGAAAGAGGCGGAAGACGAACTGCGGCGAGCAAAAGAAGCGGCGGAGGCGGGAAGCCAAGCGAAGAGTGAATTTTTGGCCAATATCAGTCATGAGTTTCGCACCCCAATGAACGGAATCCTGGGGATGACGGAATTAATTCTGGATACAGACATCAATTCGGAACAGCGCGAATACCTGGAGATGGTGAAAAGTTCCGCGGACTCGCTCTTGCGCCTGCTGAGCGACATTCTGGATTTTTCGAAAGTGGAAGCGGGCAAGGTGGAGTTGGTGGAACACGAGTTCGCGCTGGCGCAAAGCCTGGCGGAAACGCTGCAGGTGATGCGATTCCGCGCGCAGCAGAAAGGGATTGAGCTGCGCTGGCGCATCAGCCCGGAAGTACCAGAGCGAGTGATGGGAGATGCGACGCGGCTGCGGCAGGTGCTGGTGAACCTGGTGGGAAATGCGATCAAGTTCACGGAGCGGGGAGAGGTATTGGTGCAGGTGGAAACGGAAGAGCAAAGCAAGGAGCGGGTGGTGCTGCATTTTCGAGTGAAGGACAGCGGCATCGGAATACCGAAGGACAAACAGGCGATGATTTTCGAAGCGTTTACCCAAGCGGACAGCTCGACGACGCGCAAGTACGGAGGGACGGGATTGGGACTGGCTATCACCACACGCCTGGTGACGCTGATGGAAGGAAAGCTGTGGGTGGAAAGTGAATGGGGCCACGGCAGCACATTTCATTTCACGGTGACGTTCGGGCTGGTGCAGGAAGAATCGGCACTGGTCATGCGTGACCAAAATCGCGAGGGCGAGTTATGAACGAGACGAAAAACGTTCGCAAGAGAATATTGATAGCCGAGGACGATCCGGTTTCGCGGCGGCTGCTGGAATTATTTCTGGTGAAGTGGGGATTTGAAGTTTCCATCGCCACTACTGGAACGGAAGCGCTGCAGATGCTCGAGAGGCTGGACGCGCCGCGCCTGGCGATTCTGGATTGGATGATGCCGGGACTGGAAGGCGTGCAGGTTTGCCAAAAGCTGCGCGAATCGGCGGACCGGAAGTACGTTTACGTACTGCTGCTGACGGCGCGCACCCAGAAAGAAGATTTGCTACAGGGCCTGGAATCGGGCGCGGATGATTACTTGACGAAGCCTTTTGATGCGCAAGAACTGCGGGCGCGATTGCACGTGGGGCAAAGGATTCTGGACCTGCAGGACCAATTGATCGCGGCGGGGGAAGAACTCCTGTACCGGGCGACGCACGACAACCTGACGGGAGTGGTGAACCGTGGGGTGATTCTGGATACGCTGAGGCGGGAACGATCGCGCCAGGCGCGCGAAGGCGGGTCGTTCGGAATCGTGCTGATGGACCTGGACCATTTTAAATATGTGAACGACACGTACGGGCACCTGGCCGGCGACGATGTGTTGCGCGAAGCGGCGCAGCGCATGATGGCCTGCGTACGGCCTTACGATTCCGTGGGGCGGTACGGCGGCGAGGAATTTCTGATCGTGGTGCCCTCTTCGGACGCCATGGGCACGCTGGGACTGGCGGAAAGAATCCGGCGGGCGATTGAAGCGAAGCCAATGATGACGAATTCGATTCCGATTGCGGTCACCGCGAGTTTCGGGGTGACCGCAAGCATTGATAAGATGCCGCTGGATGCGCAGGAGATTTTGCAGCTGGCGGATGCGGCGCTGTATCGGGCGAAAGAACGTGGACGAAACCGCACGGAGCTTGCGAGTGCCACGGATTTGACGGTGAAGCATCCGACTCCTCCCGATCCTTTGGAGCAGAAAACTACCACGCGTTAGAGCGCGAACCGGAACATTCCTCGGAAGGTCCTCTGGATTTGAAGGCGAAGCGCGGCGAATGGGCTTGCGTTCGGGTTTGCGTGTGGCGCGGCGCTGCCTGTGTGTGGCACGATTTGCTTCCTTGCGTGGTGTGGATTTGCGGTAGAGCTGCGCGGGAAGGACGGCGCCGGAAAATATGTCGCGGCCGAAATTGTTTGTGGCGGCTTCGAGCATGGAAGCGTCCGCGGAGGTGCTATTTCGCTGGCACGCGGAGCCTGGAGCGCTGGAACGGTTGACTCCGCCATGGGAGCGCGTGGAGATGATCGAGCGCGCCGCGGGAATTCGTGATGGAGACCACGGGGCGATGTGGGTCTACGTGGGGCCGCTGCGTTTGCGTTGGACGTTTGAGCATACCGGCTACATCGAAGGGCGGCAGTTTCGTGATGTGCAGACTTCCGGACCATTTCGCCGTTGGGAACACACACACATGTTCATTCCCCAGGGGGCGGAGGCTTGCCGGTTGGAGGATCGGATTGAGTACGAATTGCCGTGTGGGGCGTTGGGAAATTTCTTTGGGGGTTGGGTGGTGCGGCGGAAATTGGCGCGGGTGTTTGAGTACCGGCACCGGGTAACGGCGGAAGCGATGCGAAAACCACACTCTTCGAAAATAGATGGGTGAGGCACGCTCGCGCCGTGGTTTGAGTTTGTGCACTTCTAGGGAGGGTCTGAAACCCGCCCGTACGGACCATAGCAGAGGTGAGGGGGTTTTGTGTGTGCCACTGGGCAACGTACGGCGGCGTATGGCGCTGGCTTTGTTTATTTGTAATTTGCGGAGTGAAAGCGATTCCGCGGGCAGGGGAATTTAGTGTACATTCTTAGGTGTAAGCGAACCGCGCCGAGAAACATTTGCGCCTCGAAAGGGTCCGGCCATGAATCCGACCAAACCAGGATCGGTTGTCAGCAACGAAACGGGCGCAGAAACGCGCCGCGAGACGCTGAGCGTCACCGACAACCGTACGGGCCGGCAGTTTGAACTTCCGATCACGAACGAGACAATCAAGGCGCTGGACCTGCGTCCGATGAAGTTGCAGGACGCCGATTTTGGGATGATGAGTTACGACCCGGCGTTCACGAACACGGCATCGTGCTCGAGCAAGATTACTTATATCGATGGTGACAAGGGCATTCTGCGGTATCGCGGCTATTCGATCGAAGAGCTGGCCGAAAAAAGCACATTTATCGAAACGGCCTACCTGATTTTGTACGGCGAGCTGCCCACGAAATCGCAGCTGGCTAACTGGTCGTACAACATCACGCATCACACGTTTATTCACGAGAGCATTAAGAAATTCATTGATGGATTTCATTACGACGCACACCCAATGGGGATGCTGATTTCCACGGTGGCGGCGCTTTCGACTTTCTATCCGGACGCCAAGGATATTTTTAATCCGGATTCGCGGCGCAAGCAGACGTACCGGCTAATCGGGAAGATGCCAACGCTGGCGGCGTTTGCGTACCGGCACACGCTGGGGATGCCGTTCGCGTATCCGGACAACGATTTGAGCTACTGCGGGAATTTTCTGAACATGCTGTTTCGCACGACGGAATTGAAATACCGCGCGAACCCGACGCTGGAGCGCGCGCTGGACATTTTGTTCATTTTGCACGCGGACCACGAACAGAATTGTTCTTCGACGGCGATGCGCGTGGTGGGCAGCTCGCACGTGGATCCTTATTCGGCGACGGCGGCGGCAACGGCGGCACTGTACGGGCCGCTGCACGGTGGAGCGAATGAGGCGGTGCTGCGGATGCTGCTGGAAATCGGGTCCATCAATAATATTCCCGCGTATATCAAGAGCGTGAAGGCGGGAGAAAAGCTGCTGATGGGATTCGGACATCGCGTTTACAAGAACTACGATCCGCGGGCGCGCATCGTAAAGCACATTGCTTATGAAGTGTTCGATGTGATGGGGAAGAATCCGCTGATCGAGATTGCGCTAGAGTGCGAGCGCATTGCGCTGGAGGATGAGTATTTCGTGAAGCGCAAGCTGTATCCGAACGTGGATTTTTATACCGGGTTGATTTACCAGTCCATGGGGTTCCCAACGACGATGTTTCCAGTGCTGTTTGCGATTCCGCGGACGGCGGGCTGGATCGCGCAGTGGGAAGAGATGCTGCTGGATCCGGAGCAGAAGATTTCACGGCCGCGGCAGGTTTATTTGGGCGCGGATCTGCGCGGGTATGTTTCGCTGGATAATCGGAAGTAAGACGGGTTCGGCGATAAAGGCAGTGGCTAGTGATTGGTGGTAAGTGGCTAGAAACAGCTCCGAAGCTTGTTGCGTTCTCACCCTGTACGGCCCAACTGACAAAAATTGGCACGTTGTTACGCAGGCTTTTGCTGTATAGTGCGTTCCGCGTAACGCTTTCTGCGTACGGCTTCTCCCCGGAGCCTACAGCTTAAAAGTGATTGCATCTGGCGGGAATCTCTGGCAAAACACTCTATCGCCCCCGGGGGGCAATCCTGATGGACATTTCAACGCGCCAATCTGGAACAGCCACGATTGTGGACGTGGTTGGCGACATCACCCTTTACAATTCGCCGCAGGTGCGGAAAGTGCTGTTGGAGCTGCTGAAGGATAAGAAAGCACCGCGGGTGATCGTGAATCTGGAGAGAGTGCGGTACATAGATAGCGCCGGGGTGGCGTCGCTGGTGGAAGGATTGAAGCTATCGCGAGATTTGAAGAGCACGTTCGCATTGTACGGGTTGAGCCGGACGGCGCGGGAAGTTCTAGAGCTGACTCGGCTGATCAAAGTATTTGAGGTATATAACAACGAAGAGGAAGCCTTGCGCGGCGGTAGCACGAACGTCGCGCCCGCCCGATAGGAATTCGGGCGGTTTGCGCGGATTTAGTCATAGAGTTTCACCCGTCTCGACCCACTGATGCCACTCACAGAAACTATTGGCGCGGCCACCATAGATGGTTTGGCGTATATAGGGGGCCTGGCGCGATTGATTGGCGGCGCGATACGAGCCGTCTTCATCCTTCCTTTCCAGGGCAAGAAATTCCATATTGGCCGTGCAATCCACCAAGCGATGTCTGTCGGGGTGGAAGCGCTGCCGATTACCTCGCTGATTTCGTTTTTTGTGGGGACGATTCTGGCGGTGAACGCGGCGTACGAGCTGCGCAAGTTGGGCGCGCTGCACTTTGTGGCGAGCGGAGTGGCGATCGCGATCACGCGCGAGCTGGGACCTTTGATGACGGCGATCGTGGTGATCGGGCGGTCGGGGTCGGCGTTCGCGGCGGAAATCGGCACGATGAAGGTGAACGAAGAGATTGACGCGATGGAAACGATGGCGCTGGAGCCAGTGCAGTTTCTTGTGGCGCCGAAGTTTCTGGCGATGGTGCTGATGGTGCCGTGCCTGACATGTTGGGCGGATTTCATGGGGGTGCTGGGCGGAGGCATGTTTGGCGTTTCTAGCGCGGGGTTTACGTGGGGCACTTACATTCAGGCGACGCTGGACGCGCTGGTGCAGCGCGACATCATCACCGGGCTGATCAAGGCGGCGATGTTCGGGCTGGTAATTACGGCGGTGGGCTGCCAGGAAGGTTTCTTGACGGGATTGGGTTCGGAACAAGTGGGGCGCTCGACGACTTCGGCGGTGGTGAAATCTATTTTTATGGTAGTGATGGTGGATCTGGTTTTCACGACAATTTTCTACGTGACCTCGCCACGGTAAATTTATGAGCCCTAATCCCACGCCGAAGCCGAGCGCGACGCCTTCAGCGATATCGGTGCGCAACTTGCGCGTGAAATATGGCGAGCGCGAAATTCTGCACGGCATCAGTTTTGAAGTGCCGGCGGGTGAAACGCTGGTGATATTAGGCGGGTCGGGCTCGGGCAAGAGCACGCTGCTGCGGACGCTGGTGGGACTGGAGACGCCCGCCTCTGGAGAGATCTGGATTCAAAACAAGGATTTCGCGTCCATATCGGAAGACGAGCGCGACGAATTATTGAAAAAGATGGGAATGTCGTTCCAGGGCGGGGCGCTGTTTGGGTCGATGACGGTGGGAGAAAATGTGGCGCTGCCGCTGCAGGAACACACCAACCTGGACGAATCCACGATTGAGATCATGGTGCGATTGAAGCTGGACCAGGTGGGGCTTTCGGGTTTTGAGAGCTACATGCCCGCGCAATTGAGCGGCGGGATGAAAAAGCGCGCCGCGATCGCACGGGCGCTGGCGATGGACCCGGAGATATTGTTTTTCGACGAGCCTTCGGCCGGGCTGGATCCGATTATTGCGGCGGGAATTGACGAGCTGATATTGAAATTGAAGAAAGCGTTTCGCATCACGATCGTGGTGGTGACGCACGAGCTGGCGAGCGCATTCTTGATCGCCGACCGGATGATTTTGCTCGATAAGGGCGTGATCGTGGCGAACGATACGGTAGCAGAAATGCAGAAGAGCCAGCAGCCGCGGGTGCGGCAGTTTCTGGACCGCGTGCCGGAACCGGAATTGACGGGGGAGATTGATTATCTGCAGATGTTGACTGGGGACGTACCACCGCAGCGTCAATAGAACGACGCCAGAACCGGCTTGCCGGGACTGGCGAAGTAAAGGGCCCGTGATATACTCCCCCGCAATCCAGGGGCAGCTGCGCGCTGTAGTGCGCAGAAATAGTCGAGGACACGGATGGAATCGAAGCGCGAGCAGGCATACGTCGGACTCTTCGTGTTGGTAGTGGCCGCCTTGCTCATAGCCACGGTGTTTGCGCTCTCCGGTACGCTGGATAAAGCGGACACGCCGTACCACGCGTATTTCAAGAACGCCGGCGGATTGGGGCCGGGCGCGGAAGTGCGGTATTTGAACGGCCCTCCGGTGGGACGGGTGAACAAAGTGCAGTTTGACGCGCAAGACCCCTCGCGGATGAAAGTGGATTTCACGGCGAAGCCAAATATCCCAGTGAAGACGGACAGCACGGTGGTGGTGACGAGCACGAGCCCTTTGGGAGAAAATTTCCTGGAGATTCTGGCTGGATCGGCGGCGGCGCCGCGAGCGCAGCGCGATGCCATATTGAAATCGAAAGAACCGACGAGTTTTTCGGACATTGCGGACAGCATCAACGCGCTGACGCCAAAGGCGAACGAGCTGATTGAGAACCTGAATTCGCGGGTGGTGGAGTTGAAGGTGACCCTGGCGCGGGTGAACGACCTGCTGAACGATGAGAACCGCGCGAATGTCTCGGCGAGTCTGAGCAACGTGCGCGGGATGCTGCAAGAGGATCGGCCGTTGGTGCACTCGACGCTGAATCATATCAATGACGCGACGGCCAACCTGAAGCCCGTGATTGCGAGCTTCCAGAAGACTTCGGACCAGGCGGATGAAACGCTGCAGCATCTGGACGGAATGCTGACGGAGAACCGCGCGGACATCCGGCAGGCGATCATTGATCTGCGCAAGGCGCTGGTGAACGTGGATTCGCTTGTGGCATCGCTGAATGACACGGTGACCGACAATCAGGAAAATCTGGATGAGATTATTGATAACCTGCGTCACGTCACGGAAAACCTGAATTCGTTCACGGAATCCATCAAGACGCGGCCCTATTCGATCCTGCGCGCGGCCGACCCAAAGCCGCACAAACCCGGTTCGGCGCCTCCGAAATAGCGGAACGGAAGCGACAGGAGAATTCGTTTGCAGAGACAGCCAGGCAACGACGCGAAGAAACATCGCGAGAAGGAGCAACGAGTGTTGAGCCGTCGCATGCAGTTAAGCGCACTCCTGATTCTGGCGATGCTCGTGGCCGGATGCGGCGCGGCGCGCCCGGTGAAGTATTACGTTCTGGATATGAACCCCGCGCCGGCGAATACGGCCTCGGCGCAGATTCCGGTGACGCTGCTAGTGGGCCGACTCGTGGCCTCGCAGCTGTATCACGACGACCGGCTGGTGTACGGGTCTGGTCCGGTACAGCTGGGGACATACGAGTACGACCGCTGGGCGGAACCGGCGGCGGATATGGTGCAGAATATGTTGGTGACGATCCTGCGCAGACAGGGTCAATTCCGCGCGGTTTCGAAAGTGACGAGCAATGTGCGCGGGGAGTACGTGGTGCGCGGGCACTTGTTTGCGATGTACGGCGAGGACCAGCCGGAGCTGGTGGCGCGTTTTACGCTGCAGCTGGAATTGTACGATCCGAGCACGCGGACTATGGTGTGGAGCCAGATCTACACGCACGATGAACCGGTGCAGGGCAAGACTGTGCCGGATATTGTTATAGCCATGGATAAGAACGTGACCGCCGGATTGCTGCAGCTTTCGGCTGGGATCGAGCAGTATTTTGTGAACCATCCGCCGCAGCAGGCCCAGCCGGGGAAGTGACACGGCGGTGCGAGGTTCACAGTACCGCTGCTGAGTTCGTACCTCAGCGGCTGAAGTTGGATTGATTCTTCTGCTCTAATTTCGTGGCTCTTCGAGCCTGTCACAAACAAGCTCTGGGGACGAACTGAGCCACGACCTGCAAAGTTTCCTTCGTTCTCTAAGAGACTCCACACAAAGTCTGCAGCCTATAGATAATCGCGCTGCGTTTCATTTTGGAGCAGGGTTCAAGTTTTTTTTCATTCTTCCGATAACTCCCTCGTAGGACTCCGTGCTGGTGGTTCGTACTGATGATCCGTACTGGCGGTGCGTGCCAGCGGATGGATACGCGCGTGCTGCGTATAACTCCGAGTGGCGTACCGGGGCGGGAATCGTCTGTGTTGGGGATGTGCGGCGCGACGAGAGAGTGGGTATGGATTTTTTGCGACAGGTGTTCGGGGCGGGCGAATTCATGCCGCATGGTTATTGCTACATGTGGAATCCGGGATTGGTGTGGCTGCACGTACTATCGGACTCGCTGATTGCGCTTTCCTATTTCACGATTCCATTCACGCTGCTGTGGTTCGTGCGCAAGCGCCGGGATTTGCCGTTCAGCTGGATCTTCGTATTGTTTGGGGCGTTCATCGTGGCGTGCGGGGCGACGCACGTGATGGAAGTGTGGAACCTGTGGCACGCGCAATACTGGCTGGCGGGCGGGTTGAAGGCGGTGACGGCCCTGGCGTCTGTGGCGACGGCGATTTTGCTGGCGCGCCTGATGCCGCAGGCGCTGGATCTGCCGAACATCAGCGACTGGACGCGGGCGAATGTGGCGCTGGAGAGTGAAATTCACGAGCGGCGCGAATTGGAAATTGATTTGCGCATGAGCGACGGCCGTTTTCGCGAACAGGCAGAGTTGCTGGATCTGACCCACGACGCAATCATCGTGCGCGATCTGCGCGATGAAATCACGTATTGGAATCGCGGAGCGGAGGAGCTGTACGGGTGGCGAGCCGAAGAAATTTTGGGCAAGCTGACGCACGAACTTTTCCAGACGGTGTTCCCGAAACCGCTCGTTGAGATTGAAGCGGAAACACTGGGGAAGGGATTTTGGGAAGGAGAACTGATTCATCATCGCCGTGATGGATCGGCGGTGACGGTGTCCAGCCGCTGGGTGCTACGCCGAGACGCGCAAGGCGAGCCAGGCGGAATACTGGAAAGCAATCGGGACCGCACGCAACACCAGCAAGAGGAAGAAAAATTTCGCAATCTGCTGGAGTCAGGACCGGATGCAATGGTGATCGTGAATAAGCGAGGGCAGATCCAGCTGATCAACGCGCAAACAGAAAAGCTATTCGGCTACTCTCGCGAGGAGCTGATTGGAATGCGCGTGGAAATTTTGGTGCCGCAGCGTTTTCAAGGCCAACATTCCGGCCATAGAGAAGAGTACGCGCAATCGCCACAGCCGCGCTCGATGGGAGCGGGGCTGGACCTCTACGGGCGACGTAAGGACGGAAGCGAATTCCCGGTTGAAATCAGCTCGAGCCCACTGGAGACGTCGGAAGGGACGCTGGTTTCCAGCGCGATCCGTGATGTAACCCAGCGCAAGAAACTCGCGGAAGAATTTCTCGAGCATGAGATGCGGTTTCGCATGTTGATTGACGCGGTGCAGGACTATGCGATCGTGAGCCTGGATGCCGGCGGTTTGGTCACTACTTGGAATACCGGGGCCCAGCGGCTTAAGGGATACAATTCCGAGGAAATTATCGGCCAGCATGTATCGCGTTTTTACAGCCGTGGAGATATCGAGGAGGGAAAACCGGAGAAGAAGTTGGCGGAGGCCACCGCATCTGGACGGGTGGAGGATCAGGGCTGGCGCGTGCGCAAGGATGGCTCGCGTTTTTGGTCGGAGGGGGTCACGACCGCGTTGCGCGGGCAAGGAGGAGAATTAATCGGATTCGTGAAAATCGACAAGGACATCAGTTCGCGCCGCGCGTCCGAAGAACAAATCCAAAAACTGAATGCGGAACTGATGCAACGGGTTGACGAACTGGCCGGAGCCAATCGTGAACTGGAATCCTTCAGTTACTCGGTTTCGCACGACTTGCGGGCGCCGCTGCGGCATATGGACGGTTTCGCGCGGATTCTGAGAGAGGAATATTCCGGAGCGATGCCGGTGGAAGCGATTCGCTACCTGGACCGTATTCTGACGGCTGCGACGCACATGGGTCAATTGGTTGATGATCTGCTGAACCTGGCGCGGATAGGCCGCACGGAACTGAAACGTGAAAAAAGGCAGATCGCGGGGCTGGTGAAGCAAGTGATGGCGGAGTTGCCCGCTGAAGCGCAGGAACGAAGTATTGAGTGGAGGATCGAACCGCTGCCGGAGATGAACTGCGATCCGGGGCTGGTGAAATTAGTGTTTGCTAATCTGCTGGCGAACGCCGTGAAGTTCACGCGGAACCAGGCAAGTGCGTTGATTGAAGTGGGCTCGCGCGTCACTGACGGCCAGCTGACGATTTTTGTGCGCGACAACGGAGTTGGGTTCGATCCGCAGTATGCCGATAAGCTCTTCGGAGTCTTCCAGCGGCTGCATCGGCAGGAGGACTTTGAAGGAACGGGCATTGGGCTGGTCACCGTGCAGCGGATTGTCCGACGGCACGGAGGCGAAATCTGGGTGAAATCGCAGGTGGATGCCGGAGCCACATTTTTTTTCACGCTGGGCCCGCTGTCACAATCGTCAGATGAACCGCGGACCAAGGAGATCGAACATGCATGAGACAGAAACAGTAGAAATTCTGTTAGTGGAAGATAATCCCGCCGATGCGGAACTGGCGCTGCACGCGCTGAAGAAATCCAAGGTGGCCAATCACATTCTGCACGTGCGCGACGGAGCGGAAGCGCTGGATTTCATGTTTTGCCGCGGTGCGTATTGCGGCCGCAGCGAAGAGAATCGGCCCGTGCTGGTGTTGCTGGATTTGAAGCTGCCAAAATTGGATGGGCTGCAAGTATTGAAACAAATCAAGAGCGACCCGCGGACCCAGGCAATCCCGGTGATCTTGATGACTTCGTCCAAGGAAGAGTCGGACATGGCGGCTGGATATCGGTTGGGGGTGAACAGCTACATTCAGAAGCCAGTCAACTTCGGGGAATTTCAGGAAGTGGTGCGGCAACTTGGAATGTACTGGCTGCTGGTGAATACCAAACCGCCGGCGGCCGCGTTCCAGACTCGCTAGGAGCCAGTGATTTCATGTCCGGGATTCAATCAAAACACTCATCGGTGCCGTCGCGGTCGCTGCGGATTCTGATCGCAGAAGACAACCGCGCGGACCTGGAACTGACGATACGTGAACTGGAGAAGTCCGGTCTGGATGTGGAGATTGATTCGGTGAGCACCCGCGCAGCGTTCGCCGGCAAACTCCGCACCCATACGGTCGACATGGTTCTTTCCGACTATCGCATGCCGGGCTGGACGGGGATGGACGCGTTTTCCGAGATCGTAAAATCGGGGCAGGACATCCCGTTGATTCTGGTTACCGGAACGCTGGGGGATTTGAAGGCGGTGGAGTGCATTCAGATTGGAATGGCGGATTACGTCCTGAAGCAGCAACTGGCCCGATTGCCGATGGCGATCTTGCGGGCGCAGGAAGGAAAGCTGCTGCGCGACGCCGAGAAGGAAACGGCGGCCGCTTTGCGGGAAGGTGAAGCGCGGTTTCGCACGCTGGTGGAAAATGCGCCAGACGCGATTGTGGTGCTGGATACGGAGAGTGGCACATTCAGCGATTGCAACGAGAAGGCGCTGCGGCTATTCCGGTTGACGCGCGAGGAGTTGATGCGCTGCGGACCGGGAGAATTGAGCCCGGCGTTTCAACCGGACGGGCGGGCGTCGGCGTTGGCGGAGCGTGAATGGTCGGATCGAGCGACCGGAGCGACACCCTATTTCGTGTGGACGCACCGGAATTCGCAGGGCGAAGAAATTCCATGCGAAGTGCACGTGGTGCGGCTGCCTTCGCCGGCGCGCAATCTGATCCGCGGCAGCATTCTGGATATTACGGAGCGCAAGCGCGGGGAAGAAGCGTTGCGGGAAAGCGAGGAACGCTACCGCAGCCTGGTGAACAACGCGACGTACGGGATTTACTGGGTGACGCTGGACGGGGATTTGCTGGATGCGAATCCGGCGTTGGTGCAGATGCTGGGGTACGAGTCCATTGAAGAGTTTTTGGATATTGATAATTGTTTGCTTTTATACCGCGATCCCGCCGTGCGCGCGGCGGTGGCGACCCGCTATCGCAATTACGATCGCGGGGACGCGACGGTGGAATGGAAACGCAAGAATGGCAAGATCATCAGCGTGCGGCTGATTGGCCGGCGAACGCGCGACGTGCGGCGCAACACGGACTGCGTGGAAGTGATAGTGGAGGATGTGACCGAACGGATCGCCCTCGAGAAGCAACTGCGGCAAGGGCAGAAATTCGAAGCGATCGGGCAGCTGGCCGGGGGAATCGCGCACGACTTCAACAACATGATCGGAGCGATTCTGGGCTGGGCGGAGATTGGGCTGGACGAAACGGGCGCGGACACGCGGTTGCACCGGCATTTCGAAAAGATCCGGCACCAAGCGGTGCGCGCGGCGGCGTTGACCAAGCAATTGCTGGCATTTGCACGGCGGCAGATCCTGGAGCCGCGCAACATGGATCTGAACCACAGCGTGACGGAGACGCTGAGCCTGCTGGAGAAAGTGATCGGCAGCGATATCGAGATTAAGACGAATCTGGCCGCGAACCTGACGCTGGTGCGCGCCGATCCGACGCAAGTGGATCAGGTAATCATGAACCTGTGCATCAACGCGCGCGACGCGATGCCAGGCGGCGGAAGCCTGACGATCGAAACGGGCAACAGCGTCTTCGACGAAAAATATTGCGCGATGCATACGTTCGCGCGACCCGGCCATTACACCATGTTGGCGGTGACGGACACCGGCACAGGGATGGATGCCGCCACGCTGGACCGCATCTTCGAGCCTTTTTTCACTACCAAGGAGACGGGCAAGGGGACGGGGCTGGGCCTGGCCACGGTGTATGGGATCGTCAGTCAGCATGATGGTTTTCTGCAGGTGTACAGCGAGGTGAACGTCGGCACGACGTTCCGGATTTATCTGCCAATAACGCCGACGGCGGAAAAAGCTCCTGTGGACGAAGAAGACACCGGCCCGGTGCGCGGCGGAGTGGAAACGATTCTGATCGCCGAAGATCACGAAGGGCTGCGCGAGCTGGCGCGGGAAACGCTGACGAATCTGGGATACGACATATTGCTGGCAAACGACGGAGAAGAAGCGGTGCGCGTGTTTCAAGCGAATCGTAACCGCATTGATTTGCTGTTACTGGACGTGGTGCTGCCGAAGATGAACGGTCCGGAAGCCTACGCGCGGATATGCGCTGAAAAACAAGATGTGCCGGTAATTTTCGCGACGGGGTACAGTCCCGAAATGGAATTGCTCCGGAGCGCGCAGGAGCTTGGGCTGACCGTGCTGCAGAAGCCTTACGTGCCGCGAGAGCTAGCGCGGCGAGTGCGGGAGACGCTGGATCGGCAGCCGGCGAAGGTCCACCGAGGATAGATTGGCCGAATAGCGAGGCGTTGTGTTTGCGCGGACACGCTCCGCCCGAAGGACTGCCGAGGACCGCTCAACGGATCGCGAAAACCACGGATCGGCCGCCGTGAGACGGCAATTGGAGTTGACACCGTTTCTACGAGCGTGATAAGGAATTGTACAACAGTGGATTCCGGCGGAAACGTCGGATTGCCAGGGCGTCAGGCTCTCCACACGCAAGCCAGTTCTGCGACGCTCTCGCAACAACCCCACCCAC
>Ga0209655_10000378_pt1 | contig 16856 bp, 16 predicted proteins | sample BogFormECP03_OM2_FD_188236 | JGI IMG/M metagenome (GOLD analysis project Ga0209655, IMG submission 188236) | Bog forest soil microbial communities from Calvert Island, British Columbia, Canada - ECP03_OM2 (SPAdes) (version 2) | ecosystem: Environmental > Aquatic > Freshwater > Wetlands > Bog ...
GGCATCCCGCTGGCCGCGAACTATTCATGGGCTTTCACGACGGGCATCACCACCAACACCACTGCGGCCACCGTGATTGCCACTGTTCCGGCATCGGGCGCGACACTGGTCCCGACGAATTCAAACGTTACCGCCGCATTCAGTAAGGCCATGGATCCATCCACCATCACGGCGAGCGGCACGTTCACACTGGCCGTCTTTGGAACTGGCGGCGCCGCTGTGCCCGGAACCGTTCAATAGGCCGGCACCATCGCGACGTTAACGCCCACCAGCCCGCTGGCCGCCGCGACAGAATATACCGCGACGATCACCATGGCGGCGAAGGACCTCACTGGAAACGCGCTGGCCGCAAACTGTGTTTGGAGCTTTCCCACCGGAGCAGGTCCCAATACCACTTCGCCAACCATCACGCTGACGAATCCTGCCGATCTGGCACCCAACGTCACGGTCAACACTGCGGTCAACGCCACCTTCAGCGAAGCGATGGATCCCACGACGATACTCGCCCCCGGAACTTTCACTTTGGCTGTGAGCGGAGTTGGGGGCGCGGCCGTCCCTGGAAACGTAACTGACGACGTCAACAGCGATATCGCCACGTTCACCCCGACCGCGAATCTTACCGCGACCACTAACTACACCGCGACGATCAGCGACGCTGCGACGGACGTAGCCGGCAATCCGTTGATCGCGGGAACGACGCCAAATCCGTGGACCTTCATGACCGGCACGACCCTCGGACAACTTGCGCCGAACTTGGGCGCGGCCGCGACATTCGGTTCACTGGGCGGCAATGCTGGCATCACCAACCAGGGAATCTACACGGTCATAAACGGAGACATCGGCACCACCGCTGCTTCCACGCTCGTCACCGGATTCCACGATGCGGGCCTGGGATGCTCGTACACCGAAACGAGCAGCAACATGGGCATGGTCAACGGGAACATTGACGCCGCAGCGCCGCCGCCGAATGGCACATGCTCGGAAGAAGGCACCGCTGCCACCTTTTCCATTGCACAGCAGGCGGCCCTGGCTGCGAACGCGGCATACATCGACCTTTCCCCCGCTTCACGTCCGGGCGGCACTGATCCGGGCGCCGGGCAACTCGGCGGGCTCACTCTGCTTCCGGCCACCTACCAGGCGGCGCTGGGCTCGTTCCTGATCACCGGCACGGACTTGACTCTGGATGCGCAAGGCGATGCCAACGCTGTTTGGGTGTTTTAGATGGCCAGCACTTTGACGGTGGGAGGTCCTGGGGCTCCGCGCCAGGTGATTCTGATCAACGGCGCGCAGGCCAAGAACGTGTTCTGGCAAGTGGGCAGCGCGGCCACGATTAATCGGGCGGGCGGAGGAACGATGGTGGGCACGATCATCGCCTCGCAGGGTGTTACGTTCTCGACGCCTGGCATCGCCGCAGTCACTACGCTGAATGGTCGAGCGCTATTGCTGAACGCGTCGGTGACGATGGTGAACACCGTCGTCAATGTGCCGGCGCCATAAACCGGAAGTGTTTCGCTACCCGTGCGTGACGGCGCGGACGAATGCGAATGGGCCGGTGCGGAAGTCGGAGTAGAAGCTGGCGTTGAACAGATTGTGTGGCAGCTCATCGAGGGTCCTGGAACCATGCTGCAGAGAGCAACCAAGTTTTTAGGGAGCGACAATGAATCGAGCGGCGCGATTGATCTCGACGACAGCGATAGCTCTTCTGCTGGTGCCAACGCTCTTTGCGGACGACACCACCAAGCCGAAAGCAAAAGCCAAAGACGAAGCTGCCGCATCCAGCGGCGCGTCGAGCTTGCCCGGCACGCCTGGCACGGCTGGCGGGTCCAGTCCGTCTTTGGGCATGTCCAGCTTGCCCTCTGACGCGCAGCCCCAGCCGGATTCTGCTCCTGCGCCGCCCATGAGTTCCGCGGCCACCAGCCCGGCGCCGCCGGAAGGCAACGCCGAATCCATGGACGCAATGCATCGCTGGGACGACGCGGAAGGCTACACGCCTAACGTCGAATGGTTTCTCGGCTATTCCTTCTGGCGCGCCACTCCCACTTCGAACGCCAATCGCATCGGCTACCTGCACGGCGGCAGCACGTCGGTCGCGTACAACTTCAACAAATATGTAGGCTTCATTGCTGATTTCGCGGGGTTCGACAACAGTAAGCTCACGCTGTTTGGTCCAACCGGTACCGAGACGGTGAACGCCAGCGGAAGTGTTTACACCTTCATGGTCGGGCCGCGCCTCTCCTACCGCAGATATGAAAAGTTCACGCCGTACGCTCAAGTGCTCGCCGGAGTGGTGCATGTCAGCTCGGTATCGATTTCTGGATGCACGGGAGATCCTAGCTGCACACCCATCGGCTCCGATACTACTTTCGCGACCATGGCCGGCGCCGGGTTCGATATCAATATCAGTCATCGCATCGCGCTGCGCTTGATCGAAGCGGATTTTCTGCTCACTCATTTCCGCGACCCGATCTCGGCCACGGGCCTCTCGCGCGGATGGCAGGCCAATACGCGACTCTCCACCGGAATCGTGTTCCGCTTTTGCGGGAATCCGCCACCACCGAGTGCGCCGCTCGGCGCCGGCTGCTCGGCAAATCCGGAAACGGTCTACGCCGGCTCGGGTGATTGGATTGCAGTACGCGCAGACGCGAGAAATCCCGCGAACTATCCTTTGAATTATTCCTGGTCGGCAAGTGAAGGCAGCCTGGACGGCAGCGGGCCGAACGTCCGCTGGAGTTCCGTGGACCGGCATCCCGGCACTTACACAATCACGTTGCGTTTGGAGGCCGGGCGCCACGGCACGGCAAACTGCTCGGTAATCGTTCGCGTGGCTCCGCGACCGAATCGTCCGCCAACGATCAGTTGCTCGGCGGACCGCAACACCGTGACGGTGGGCGATCCAGTCGAGATCACGGCCAATGCGAGCGATCCCGATAACGATCCGCTGACATTTTCCTGGAGCGCGAGCGGCGGCAGATTGGAAGGCACGGGTACTACGGTGCGGTTCCACACCCGCGACGTGTCGCCCGGCGCGTACACCATCACCGGCCACGTGGACGACGGCCGCAGCGGGACTGCCGATTGCACGGTGAACATTGATGTGCAGGCGCCTCCGCCACCACCGGAAATCAAACAGCTAGAAACTCGGCTGGCGCTGCACAGCATCTATTTCCCGACCGCGCGTCCTACCGAGGCTAATCCCGAGGGTGGATTGCTGGATAGCCAGCGGCAAGTGCTATTGGCGCTCGCTACGGACTTCAGCCGCTATCTCACGTTCAAGCCGGACGCGCATTTGACTCTGGTGGGCCATGCTGATCATCGCGGCGGGGTGAAATAGAACCAGAAGCTGACGGAACGGCGCGTGAACCGCACCAAGAGCTTCCTGGTCGAGCGCGGAGTTCCTGCGGCGAACATCGAAACGCGGGCCGTGGGCGAGGAAGACAACCTTACCACTGAGCAAGTGAAACAATTAGTTGACGAGAATCCGGACCTGACGCCGGAAGAACGCGCAAGAATTCACAGTCACCTGCAGATCATCGTTTGGGCCAACAACCGGCGCGTGGACGTCTCTCTGAGCACCACGGGCCAACAGTCCGTGCGTCAATATCCGTTCAATGCGAAGGACTCACTCGCATTGCTGAGCGCCAAAGGCGGAGACACCGCGAAACCGGCGACGCCGCCAGCGCGAAAGAAGCCTGCGCAACCTTAAACGATGTTCCACGGCGCAGCGTGCGGAGCGTCCTGGCGGGCGCCCGCATCGCTGTTTTCATTGACACCGATTGGGATCTTAATTGGGTTGCGAAGTGGTGGCCAGCGGCGCGTCGGAGAGATAGTGGTTGAGCGTGGTGACTGGGAACTCCACCACGAATGTAGCGCCGCCTTCAGGTCGATTGAAGCACTCGATGCGGCCGCCGTGCTCCTGCACGATGCCGTAGCAGATGCTGAGGCCCAGGCCGGTACCTTTGCCAACGGGCTTGGTGGTGAAGAACGGATCGAACACTTGCTGCGGCGATTTGATGCCTGGGCCGGTGTCCGAGAATTCGATGAAAAGTTTTTCCTGGTCGTGCGAAGTGCGAATTACCAGTTTGCCGCCGCCGACTTCTTCCAGCGCATCCACTGCATTGCTGATCAAATTGAAAAAAACCTGCAGTACCTGGTTGGCGTCGCCGAAAATGTGCGGCAGCTCAGGGTCGGCTTCGGTCTGCACCTGAATGTGCTTGCCGCGCAGGTCGAGGTTGCTCAGGTGCAGCGCGGAAGCAATTACCTGGTTCAGATCGAGGGCGAGTTTTTCGGTGGGCACGCGGCGCGCGAAACTCAGTAGGCTGGTCACCAGCGTCTTGATGCGCCGCGAAAGCGTGCGGATTTTTTCGGCGACGACGCGCTGGCGTTCACCGAGGGTGGGATCATCCACCAGCAGATCGGAATAGCCCAATATTCCGGTAAGCGGATTATTGATTTCGTGCGCGGCGCCCGCGGCCAGTTGCCCCAGCGAGACGAGCTTTTCGGTCTGCACCATCTGTGCTTGAAAGTGTTTCAGGTTCTCGAACGACTCGTGCGATTCCTCCAGCAAACGGAGGCGGTCGTGGTCCACCAGGCGTTGCCGCATGGCGATCAGCAGCGCCGCCAGCATCAGCGTCACCTGTGTGACCCCGACGCGGAACGTGCGAACGTCCGGCGGGTTGCGCGTGCTCCACAAGCTCCAGAGCGCCATCAGCGGAATGGAAAATACTGCGGTCATGGCCAGGCGCGCGGCCCATACCTTCGAGTGGTCACCGCGTGAAGCGGAAACCTCGCGCGGCGGTTTCAGGCGATAGGCCATAATTCCGGCGGTGCCGAACCACACGAAGGATGCCACCAGCGGCAGATCGAAAGGGCTGCCGGTGTAGTAATCCATGCGGTCAATGGCGCGGTTGGTGATGTAGGAGCCAGCCGCGTAGAGCAGGGAAGCGCTGAACAGGTGCGCGTACACTTCCTTCCAGGCGCCGCGAGCCCGGGTGATGAGCATCGCAAAGCCAACGGCGAGTGACAGGTTTTCAATCGCCGCCAGATGGTCGTAACTCCAGCCATATGCCAGCACATTTGGCGCGATGTATTGCCAGGGGATCACCACGAACAGGTAGAGATAGACCCACCAGACCAGCAGCAGCGAGAAATCCAGATAGCCGATGTGCACGTTCAGGTCGTCGCGCTTGTCATGCGGCTTCAGTGCGAGCGCGCCAATCATGGGCACGGGGTGCAGGAACAGGATCACGTCCCCGACGAAGGGATTGGGAACGCTTTGGCGCAAGTCCACTTCGAAGTAGGTCCAGAGAGTTTGGCCCACCAGCCAAGCGAAGCAGCCGAGGGTGAGGAGCACCCAGAAGACGCGCGTCCGTTTTTCCTTGATGCGCCAGTTGAGGACCAGGCCGCCACAGGCGAAGATGGCGGCGAGGCATTGCACGACATCGCCGAACGCGGTCAAGCCGCGGCCGTTGTGAACCGTAAGGGCGGCGACGGTGTAGCTGCCTACCAGTAGAACCCAGGCAAGGGCGAGCGCCCAGCCTGTCGGCGACATTTGTCGCAAACCTCTCTCCACCGTTTTGTGCAGCGGTATCGTGGCGCTCATGAGCTCTGGCGGACTGGCGCAGCCTGGATTAAGGATACGTTCTAGAGGGGGGCCGGTCGAACCGGTTTTGGCGCGGCGTGCCGTTGCGGGCAATAGTTACGGTTTGCGAACGGGGGAGGGTTCAGCTCGGGCGGAACAACGCGGCGAATCGGCGATCGCGACGGACCCTTAAGGCATGGTCAAAGGCAACTGCGCCCGCCTAAAAAGCAGGCGGCCGCTACCCTTCGATCCCGCACTGCAGCATCTCAGGATGAATCGCGCTGCAGCGCGATTCACATAATTAAAGACAGGTTCATCGGAAACCGTCGCCGCGAATGATTACTGCGGTTGGCTGATCTGGCCGGCTTCGCGCTCGGCCAGGATTTTGCGCGCGTTCTGGTAGAGCGCCTTGGCTTGCGGAATCAGGTCAATGGCTTTTTCCAGCTGCACGTCGTCCTGCAGTTCCACTTTGTAGCCGTCGTTCAATCCGAAGTAGGCTGTGAAGACTTCGCGCTTGATCTGCCACTTCAGCCAGGTGATATTGGCCTGAATGTCGGCGTCGCTGTACTTGATTTTCTGCTGGTCCAGGTACTTGCGAAATTGCGCGAGCACCGCATCGTTCACCACGAAGTCCTTGGTGATCTCCGGTTTCTCGCCCAGGTAGAAGCGAGTGAAGTCGCCGACGCCCTGTTGCTGGGTGTAGAACACGCCGCGGCGGTAGAGCATCTGCTGGAAATCGTCCGGCTTGGGAGCGGCCACGATGTCGTCCGGAGTAATGCCGCCGCCACCGAACACCTGGCGGCCGCTATCGGTGAGCTTCACTTCGGGCTTGGTGGGCGGCTGCGGATTATAGTGATAATCGTAGAGCGAGACGTTTTTGTAATCGCGCTGGATCAGGCGTCCGCTGGGGGTGTAGTAGCGCGCGGTAGTGAGCAGCAGCGCAGTGTCCTCGCTGAGCGGGAATTGCGTTTGCACCAGGCCCTTGCCGAAGCTGGTCTCACCGACGATCAAGCCGCGATCGTGGTCCTGAATCGCGCCGGAAACAATTTCCGAAGCGGAAGCGCTCTGGCCGTTGATGAGCACGATCACCGGAACTTCGATGCCCTGATTCCCGCGAATTGCGTAATAAGGGTGGTTTTGCGAAGCGCGGCCACGATGCGACACGACGATTTCGTTCTTGTCGAGGAACATGTCCGCCATGCCGACCGCTTGATTGAGCAGGCCGCCGCCATTGTTGCGCAGGTCAATAATCAGGCCATCGAGCTTGGAAACATCCAGCTGCCGCAGAGCTTCGGCCAGATCGCTATCGGTGGTCTCGTTAAATGTAGAAACGCGCACGTAGCCGATTCCGGGCTTGACCATCGTGAAATATTCCACGCCGGGGCGGGGAATTTCGTCCCGGGTGACGATTACTTCGATGGGCTTTTCCCAGCCTTCGCGGCCAAGGGAAATATGCACCACCGTGCCCTTCGCGCCCTTCAGCATATCGGCAACTTCCGTGGTAGTCAGGCCGTCGCAGGGTTTTCCGTCCACTTTCAGGATGATGTCGCCGGGACGTATCCCAGCCTTGTAGGCCGGTGAGCCGACGAACGGCGCCAAAACCACGGTCTGGTTCTCGCGCTGCTGTACGGTCATGCCAACGCCGTAATATTTGCCTTGCTGTTCTTCCTTGAAGAGGGCGTACTGCTTAGGATCGAAGAAATTCGAGTGGGGATCCAGCACACGGAGCATGCCGGGGATCGCGCCGTCGTAGATGACCTTGTCGGTGTCCACCGGTTCGGCGTAATTGCGCTCCACGACGGAGAGGACGTGCGTGAAGCTCTTCACCGAGTCCTGCATGTCGTTCTGTCCAGCGGCGGTGGCGCGCACCGACGGCCCATACAAGCCGCCCAGCACCGCGGAAACAGCCAATACCACTATAAGGACAACGACACCGCGCCTTGATGACCCCGTCGATTCCATGCGTCCTCTCTTAAGCCCCAGCGATCAAGTATAGCACACTCGTTTTGGGCAGTTTGACAGGCCTGTGGCCCTCTTCTATGATTCAAAAACGGCGCTGGAGATGCAGGCGAAGTTCGCATCCCTGCCGTTTGGCGGGCCACGAAACCACATGTTCAGCGTCCCGCACCTGATCATCATTTTCGCCGTCGCTCTGATGGTCTTCGGACCTGAGAAATTGCCGGAGCTTGCGCGCACGCTGGGCAAGGTGATGGGCGAATTCCGCCGCGCGACGGGCGATCTGCGCTCCACGTTCGAAGGGCACATGCGCGAACTGGAGCGCGAAGCTGAATTGCGCCGGGTGCGCGAGGCGCAGCCGCCCACACAGAGTATTGGAGGCGATTCACCCGCTCCGGCGTTGCCTGAATGCACACCTGCGGCATCGGCGGAGCGGGCGTCGTCGGAGGATCCGCTGCCGCCGGCGCCTGGAACAGTTCCCGCCGAGCCCCCGAATTCTTTTGCGGCTCGCGATTTGCCGGAAGCGAAGCAAGTGCAATTTGAAACCCGCGAATTACCCCTGGGTGCGCAGACCGAGCAGGCTCCTGCTGCTAATAATCCCGCGGTAGTCGAGCCGGATTCCGAGAAAGTGACTGATGGCCGCACCCGCCCAGCCTGATCCGACCATAGCGCCGCCCGCCGAAGAAGATGCCGGCGGGCGCATGTCGTTTTTCGAGCACCTGCTCGATTTGCGCAAACGCCTGATTTATTCCGCTGCGGCGATTGCGCTGGGCGCGGGGATCGGGCTGCTGGTCTCCAAACATTTCATTGTGATTCTGGTGAAGCCGATGCAGGATGCGCTACGCTCCGCGCATTTTGATGACAAGTTGTACTTCACCTCACCGGCCGGATATCTGACGTTGGTCATCAACATCGGTTTGTATCTGGGCGTGGTGCTGGCGATGCCATTTGTGTTGTACCAGGTGTGGTTGTTCGTCGCGCCGGGTTTGTACAAGCACGAGCGGCGCGCGGTTTCCGGATTCATTGTGTCGTCCATGGTGTTGTTTCTGTGCGGCATTGCGTTTGGGTACTTCATCATGCTGCCGCGCACTCTGGGATTTCTGATGGGCTTTGCAACGGACTCGCCGGTAAAACCGCTGATAAATTACAACGAATATTTCGAGCTGATCCTGATAATTCTGGTGGGGTTGGGAGTGATCTTCGAGCTGCCGGTGCTGATTTTCATTTTGTCGCTGTTCGGGATCGTCACGCCGAAATTTCTGCTGAAGAATTTTCGCTATGCGATGTTGATCATCACCATCGTGGCCGCGATTGTGACGCCTACGCCGGACGCGACCACCATGCTGGTGTTCATGGCGCCGATGATTGTGCTGTATTTTATAGGCGTGCTGGTTTCTTACGTTGTGCTGCGGAAAAAAGAGTCGCAGACTGTGACAAGTGGGGAGGCGCAATAGCGTGGGAAAATTGGCAAGCAGAATGTGCAGCAAATTCTGGATGGCATCGGCGGTTGTGGTGCTGTCCGGCGTGGTGGCCTGCGGCGCGTCAAATGCGCCTTCGTCCGCGTCTTCTGCTTCGTCGAATTCCACTGCGCCCGGTGCCGGCGCGGCCGCGCCTGCCGAAGCCGCGGCATCGCGATTGGCGGAAGTCGCGCCGCCTGCCGACCAAACCGGCGGGTTCGATGGCGCGAAAGCGTACGAGCACGTGGCGAAACTGGTCAGCTTCGGGCCGCGCCCGCCCGCTTCCGATGGGCTGCATCGCTCGCAGGAATACATCATCGCGCAACTGAAAGCTGCCGGCTGCCAAATGGATCAGGATGATTTTCATGCGTCCACGCCGAAGGGCGACATCGCAATGAAGAACATCATCGCGAAAGCGCCCGGCACGGGGCAGGGAATTATTCTGCTGCTGACGCACTACGACACGCTCGGCAGCGTCAAAAATTTTGTGGGCGCCGAAGATAGCGCTTCTTCCACCGGCATGATGATCGAAATGGCGCGCCTGCTCTGCGCAAAGAAGGGCCCCAATTCCGTGTGGATGGCGTTTCTCGACGGCGAGGAAGCCTTTGTGAACTGGGATCAGGACGACGACCACACCTACGGCAGCCGCGAACTCGCCGCGCGCATGGCCGTCTCCGGCGATCTGAAGCGCATAAAGGCGTTGCTGCTGGCGGACATGATCGGGCAGTACAATCTGAAAATTCTCCGCCAGTCCGATTCGCCGAAGTGGCTGAACGATTTGGTGTGGAAGAAGGCCGCGCAGCTGGGCTACAAAGACATTTTTGTTTCCGACGAGACGACGACCAGCGACGACCACGACCCGTTTCTGACGCGCAGCGTTCCGGCGCTGGACATCATTGACCTGAACGATTACATCACCGCGGGTGACTGGCATACGCCGCAGGACACGCTCGACAAAGTCAGCCCGCGCAGCGTCGCGATCGTGGGCTACGTGATCCTGGAATCCGTGGACGAGCTGCAGAAGAAATTTCACTAGCCCCCGAAGGGCCGCCTGGGAATGCCAATCCCGCTCTGCGGGATTGGCGGGTTTCGTCGCTTACCTGTGCTACATTTCTTTGACCCGACCATGCCGACAGTTCGCATCACTTCATCCGCCGGCACGTATCAGGTGCAATGTGCGCCGGGGATTTTCTCGCGCGCGGGCGCACTGATATCGCGCTCGGGAGAGACTACCGGCATCTACGTGCTCTCCTCGCCGCGCGTGTGGGAGTATTGGGGCCGGCCGCTGATTCGCGCGCTGGGCAAGCGACTGCGTGTGCCGGTACGCGCGATGCTCTTCGACGACAGCGAAGCAGCGAAGGACCTCGCGACGATCGAACAGATCGCTCGCCAACTTGTGCTGGCCGGTGCCGATCGCCATGCCACAATTGTAGCGATGGGCGGCGGCGTTGTAGGTGACGTCGCCGGTTTCGCCGCGGCCAGTTACCTGCGCGGCGTCCGCCTGGTTCACATCCCGACGACGTTGGTCGCGCAAGTGGACAGCTCCATCGGCGGAAAGACCGGCGTAAACCTGCCCGAAGGGAAAAATCTGGTCGGCGCGTTCTATCCGCCGAAGCTGGTCATCGCGGATCCGAAAGTCTTGCTCACGCTGCCGCATCGCGAATATCGCTCCGGCCTCTACGAAGTGGTGAAGTACGGCATCATCGCCGATCCGGAACTGTTCGCGTTCCTGGAGTGCCACATGCTCGCGCTGTTGCGGCGCGACGCCAAAGCCCTGGCGTGGGTCATCACGCGCTGCATTCGCATCAAAGCGCACGTCGTCACGCGCGATGAACGCGAAGGCGGCCTGCGCCACATTCTGAATTTCGGTCACACGCTTGGCCACGCGCTGGAAGCCGCCACGCGCTACCGGCGCTTCCTGCACGGCGAAGCGATTGCCTGGGGCATGCTGGCGGCAACTTTGTTCGGCCTCGCCACCGACCGCCTGCGCGAATCCGATGCGACGCGCATGATGCGGTTGATCGCCAGCGTAGGCCCGGTGCCGTCGCTCTCCGCAATTCGCTCCGCGCAATTGCGTCCCATCCTCGCAGGTGATAAGAAAGCTCGCGGCGGACGCGTGCTTTGGGTGCTGCCGCGCCGCCTTGGTAAAGTAGAATGGGGCGTTGACCTTCCCTGGGCGCTGGTGTCCCGCACCTTCGCGGAATTGCCCGCCCTCTCCGCGACGGCCAAAACCTGATGCAAGTGCAGGTTGAATGACGGTCCAAACTGGAAAAACGGCGAAATTGCCCGGCTCGCGGCCTCTCGGCACGCGCAGCGAGGGCGAAGCGTCCGCGCGGGTGCGCGAAATGTTCAGCCGCATCGCGCCGCGTTACGATTTTCTGAACCACGCGCTTTCCTTCTCGCTGGATAAAGTGTGGCGCCGCCGCACAGCACGGAGATTTCGCCGCATCCTGCGCCGCACCGACGCGCGCGTGCTGGATCTCTGTTGCGGCACCGGCGATCTGACGTTTGCATTGGAACGTGTGCGCATCGGCGAAATACGCGACGCGGGTGCATACCGTTTTCCTCTGATCGGCAGCGATTTCGCGCAGCCGATGCTCGATCGCGCGCGCCGGAAAGGCGCCGCGCATGCGCGTTCGACGGTGTTTACTACCGCCGACGCTCTGCACCTGCCGTTTGCGGACGCCTCGTTCGACCTGATTACCAGCGCTTTCGGTTTTCGCAATCTGGTGAACTACGAAAGCGGGCTGCACGAAATCGCGCGGGTGCTGAAGCCCGGCGGGGAAGTGGGCATCCTGGAATTTTCAGAGCCCGGCGCGGGGCCCATGGCGGGATTGTTCCATTTCTATTTTCGCAGAGTGCTGCCGCACGTCGGCGCGGCGATTTCAGGCAACAACGAGGCTTATGCGTACTTGCCCGGCTCCGTCGCGAAATTCCCCGCGCCGACGGAAATCACCGCGCTGATGCGTAAGGTGGGATTCACTTCCGTGCAGACTACTTCCTGGAATTTCCGCAGCGTGGTGCTGCATACCGCGAAGTTGCCGCAAGACTGATATGCCTGGGCTTGCCGCTGGAAAACTCCGCCCGGCCGATACACTCATGATTCAGGAAACCAATGAATGCCGCGCACCATCAGAAGGGATGAAGCGAGTTGGACCGTTCATACGTCAAAAGTGAGGATGCGACAGCGTGATCCAAGACCAGGTTTTTGCCGGGCTCTGACTCTTGCGGTTGCGTCGCTGTTTTGTGCGGTGGGCGCCCGGGCGGCAGGCGCTCCGATCCCGCACGGCACGCTCGAGCTCGTCGCTGAAAATCAATGGATCACAGCGGGGCGTACGATTCATGTCGGCTTGCATTTCCAGCTCGAGAAGGGCTGGCACGTGTATTGGGTGAATCCCGGCGATTCCGGCGAGCCGCCGCGCGTGAAATGGCAATTGCCAGCAGGCGTCACTGCGGGTGAAATGGAGTGGCCGACGCCGCGGCGGCTGGGTACGGCCACCATCGTGGATTTCGGTTACGAGGACGATGTGATGTTGATTGTGCCGCTGCGTGCGTGGGCCGGCGTCGTGGCGCAGGGCCCAGGTCAGGGAACAGCGCAGCTCAGCGCCGAAGTGAAGGTGCTGGTCTGCCGCGAAATGTGCATCCCGGGAAAGGCGCAGGTTTCGCTGACGCTGCCGGTGAAATCGCAAGCGCCCGCGCCCGATGCGCAGACCGCGGCATTATTCGCTGCCGCGCGCAGGGCGGTGCCGCGCCCGGCGCCGGCCAACTGGCGAATCAGCGTGGCCGATGCGCGTGACTCATTTGCGCTCGCCGCGAAACTCGGACAGGGCGTCCCGCAGGCAATTTTTTTTCCGTTGGAGGAGTCGCAAATCAAAGACGCAGCGCCGCAGCAATTCGTGGCCGTGCCCGGCGGCTTCCGCCTGACGCTGCAAAAATCCGACCAGCTTCTGAAACCGATCGCGCGGCTGAGAGGTGTGCTGGTGCTCGCGGGCGATCGTGGCTACATAATTGACGTGCCGGTGAGCAAGGCTGTCGCCGCGCGGCATGAGGATGGCATCGAAATTGGCCCAGCAGAACCCTTGAAGGAGGTACCACTGAAATGAACCGCTCAACTCTATATCGCACGCTCGTCGTTCTACTGCTGTGTGCCGTGCCGCTGCTCGTCGCCGCCGCGAAAGTAGGAGACGCAGCGCCAGAGTTCACCGCAACAGCCAGCACCGGCAAGACCGTTCGCCTTGCGGACTACCGCGGCAAATATGTGGTCCTCGAATGGCACAACAACGGCTGCCCCTACGTCGGCAAGCATTACAATAGCGGCAACATGCAGCGCCTGCAAAAGCAATGGACCAGTCAGGGCGTGGTGTGGTTCACGATAGTTTCTTCCGCGCCGGGCAAACAGGGCTACGTCACCGCGAGCGAAGAGAATGACTACCTGACGAAGGAGCATGCCGCGCCAACGGCCGCGCTGCTCGATCCCACCGGCGAAATCGGCCATCTCTACGATGCGAAGACGTCGCCGCAAATGGTGGTAATCAATCCACAAGGCGTAGTGATCTACAGCGGCGCAATCGACGACAAGCCGACCTTCGACTTGCAAGATGTGCAAGGCGCCACAAACTACGTGAGTCTGGCGCTCGAGCAAGCGATGGCAGGCAAGCCGGTGCAAACTCCCTCCACCCGTCCTTACGGATGCTCGGTGAAGTACAGGGATTAAGCGCGCTGGCCGCGGCGCAGGAGTAGAATCACGATTGGTCCATTGGCGACGTAGTTAGGAGCATTCGCCATGTCTCTTCTCGTCCGCTCGCATCGGCATGTTTTCAAGATAGCCCTGCTCGCTGGAAGCTCGTTCGTTGTGCTTGCCGCCGCGCAGCCCCAAGCTCCCTTCCCGCAGGTCGCTAACAACACCCATTCGTTAATGGTCGAGAGCTTCGACGAAGCCGATGATGGATACAACCTGAGTTTGCGCAGCAATTCGCCGGTTGCTGTCTACGGCGTCGCGATCGCAGCGATCGGAGAGAACGGTGTTTGCGACTTGCACACTCTCGGGTCGTTAACGGGCTCGTTCATCGAGCCGAGTGGACATCGCGCGCTTCCAGCTCTCGACTTTCCTGACCCGGACGCGGGCGGGTTTGGGCCGCGAATGGGAGCCTGTGCCGAGACTGCTATCCCCGAACGTCAGCCGGAAAATCCCAAATCGCCAGTTATTTCCAAAATTGTAATTGAGGCAGTGGATTTTGAAGATGGGTCTTATGAGGGCGATCGCGCACTCTCCGCAATGTTTGAGGCTCAACGCCTGGCGCGTGGTCTGCAGCGGCTGCGAATCGCCGCGCTAGTTGCGGAAGAATTACAGAGCCTTGTACCCGATGACCCTGACTGGGTCAAAGCCCTGCAAACGGGGGTTTCGGAGCTTCCGGTGCAGCCGGATGCAGATACTGTTCACTTGCTGCAACTTCGATTCAGTCTGTCGGCTGCCACGGAAGAATCAATTCGGGAAGAATTTCAAGACTGGTCCAAGTTTGAAGACGTTCTTGTCCTCAATCATCTAAAGGCCTACGTGAGTCAGAGTACCAAGTTGGGCCTGCCAATCGTTTCGCTGCAGACTTGGTGGGACGCCACGAAGGGCGAGTGTGAATTCGTGGTGTCGCAACGGAGTAGTGGAACGTTGTAACAAAGAAGCAGAGGGACGCGAGGTCTCTAGTTTTCCAAACCCAAAACGCGGATTTTATTCAGAAGGGTTTTGTAGCTTACGCCGAGCTTTTCGGCGGCGCGGGTTTTGTTCCATTTGGCGTCGCGCAGGGCGTCTTGAATCTTGAAGCGTTCGACGTGCTGCACGGCGCGTTGCGAGACTTCCTCGAGTGAACCTTCCCACAAAAATTGTTCGGCTAACATTCCGCCGGGCAATTCCTCGACTGTCGGCTTGGACTCCGGCAATTGCAGCGCGCTCTCATTGATTTCGGGGCCGTTCGCCAGAATCGCGGCGCGCTCGATGGCATTCTGCAATTCGCGCACGTTGCCGGGCCAGGAATAGGTGAGCAGACGCGCGCGGGTCTGCTTGCCCAATTGCAAATCAGGCTTGCGGAATTCGCGGCGGAATTTCTCGAGAAAATATTCGGCGAGCAACAGGACGTCGTCACCGCGGTCGCGCAGCGGCGGAATGGTGATGGGCACGGCGGAAATGCGGAAGAAAAGGTCCTCGCGAAAAGTTTTGTCCGCCACGGCCGCGCGCAAGTCCTTGTTGGTCGCAGTCAAGATGCGTACGTTCACCTCAATTTCTTGGGTGCCGCCGACGCGCTCGAAACGCTTTTCCTCCAGCACCCGCAACAGCTTGCTCTGAATGGCCATGGGCAATTCGCCAATCTCATCCAGGAACAAAGTTCCGCGATGCGCGAGCTCCAGCTTGCCGATTTTCCTGGCGCCCGCGCCGGTATAGGCGCCGCGCTCGTGGCCGAACAGTTCGTTCTCGACAAGCCCTTCGGGAATAGCCGCGCAATTCAACGCCACAAAGGGATGATCCGCGCGCGGGCTCAAATGATGGATCGCGCGTGCAAAAACTTCCTTGCCCGTGCCGCTTTCGCCCAGCAGCAGAACGGTGGAATCCGTCGCGGCCACGCGCTGCGTCATCGAGCTGGCATCCTTCATCGCAGGATGCTCGCCCACGATTCGCGGGAAGCCGTAGCGCACCGCGTACTCCTCGCGCAGCAATAAATTCTCGCGTAGCAATTCCTGCTGCTGCGCCGCGCGCTGTAAGAGTAATTTGAGATGGTCCAAATCCACCGGCTTCTGAATGAAATCGAACGCGCCTTCCTTCATGGCGGTGACGGCTTCTTCCACCGAGCCATACGCAGTCATCAAAATCACGGGCAAAGTGGCTTCCACTTTCCGCGATTCGCGCAGCACGTCCAGGCCGGAACTGCCAGGAAGTTTTAAATCGGAGAGAACCAGCAGGTAGCGCCGCCCGCGCACTTTCTCGATGGCTGAATTTCCGTCCGGAGCTTCTTCGACCGTGTAGCCCGCGCGTTCCAGCGCCTTGCGGAGCATCGCCCGCAATTCGGCTTTGTCTTCGACAAGGAGGATCGGTTCCATGAAGCGAAATTTCTAGCGCGCCCAGCCGGAATCGCCGCCGGCCTTCTGCAGCTCATCTTCTGCGTCGGCAATGGCCTGCTGATCCGCCTCGATGGTTTTTTTCTTGGCTTCGATTTTTTCGGTTTTCTCGTTGATGTCGCTGCGGGAATAGCCCTGCTGCATGCTCTTCACGGGATCGTTGTAATACTGCACGTCCAGCACGCCCAGCTCGCGCTGCATTATGTCCAGCTCGGCTTGATCCTGCTCCAATTTTTTGCGCAGCTTCGCGAAGCGTGAGCGCCATTCCGCTTCGCCTGCTGCCGAAGAAGCTGCGGCTGGAGCGCCCGCGCTGCCGTCACCCGCGCCCGCAGCGGTATTCTGACCGACCGCGGAGACGCCGCCAGTCGTGGGAATATTGTCGTTGTTGAAAACCCTGGCTGGCTTCGCGCCGGCCTGATCTTTCTTCTGCTCGCGTGCCTTGCGCGCAGCCGCCACGAGCGAATCTTCCTTCGGCGGGGAACTCACAACTGTGGATTGCGAAGAAGGTGCCTGAGCCGATGGCGCCGGTGCCGAGGATTGTGCGTTAGAAGGCGCCGCTGACTGTGGTGACTGCGGTGATTGTTGCGCCTGGTTCTGGCTGGGCTGTCCCTGGGCGTTCTGGCGCGCAAACGCGTCCCCCGATAACAGCAGAAATGCCGCCACAACGGCGGACAATAAGTCTCTACGCATGGGTTAACGCCTCCTCGGAGGTCGGTGGAACGCCTGCTCTGAGTTTAGATGCGGGCAGCGCGGGTGGCAACCGT
>Ga0209655_10000379_pt1 | contig 16855 bp, 15 predicted proteins | sample BogFormECP03_OM2_FD_188236 | JGI IMG/M metagenome (GOLD analysis project Ga0209655, IMG submission 188236) | Bog forest soil microbial communities from Calvert Island, British Columbia, Canada - ECP03_OM2 (SPAdes) (version 2) | ecosystem: Environmental > Aquatic > Freshwater > Wetlands > Bog ...
TCTGAACTGCAAGCTGGTCGCTGACGTGAGACAAAAGGTGAACCGTTGGCTTCTCGTTGCAACTCTGTTCGCGGCGGTCTTGTTGGTCGGTGGGTCCGGCTACAATACGGTGCCGGTCTTTCTCCCGGTACTTGCCAAGCACTTTAGCTGGAGCAGAGTCCAGGTTTCGATGTTGCCGAGCGCGCTCGCGGCCTCTGCCGGACTTGGCTATGTCATCGTGGGATGGCTGCTCGATCGCGTCGCAGCGCGCTACGTGATGGTTGTTGGCGCGCTGATAGCGGGGGTGGCTTTCCTCGCAGCGAGTCAGGCTCAATCATTCGCTTCGATGATATGCGCCTATTTGGCGCTCGGTGTAGGGATCTCCGGCGCGACATTAATTCCAGCATCATTGGTCATCGCTAACTGGTTCGAAGCTCGCCGTGGATTAGCCATGGGTGTTGTAGCCGCCGGCGCTTCGGCGGGCGGACTCGTGATGACGGTGTTTGCGGTTCGCATGATCGGCCGTTGGGGATGGCGCTCAGCTTATGTGGGTCTGTCTCTGCCGATTTTTGTCGTGCTGGTCCCTATGCTGTTGTACGCGGTCCGAAATCATCCCAACGAGTCGAATGAGCACAAAATCGTAACGAGCGGCATTGAACTCGAAGGCTTGGAGACTGGCGAAGCGGTGCGGACCCGCACATTCTGGATGATTATCATTGCGCAGTTCTGTTTTTCGCTGTCAGTATCCGGAGTGGTCGTTCATCTGGTGGCATACTTGACGGATGTCGGCTACAGCTCCGGCGCAGCGGCCTTAGTGATGGGCCTCATTTTCGGCTTGAACGCCGTCGGCAAGATTTTTCTTGGTTCCTTTGCGGACGCGGTCGGCGCGAGGATCGCGCTGGCGGCAAATTTCATCCTCGAAGCGATCGCGTTGCTGCTCGCTCTGCGGGTTCGTAATGTCGCTGTGCTGGTCTTTTTCGTACCGGTTTTGGGCGCAGTTCTGGGCGCTCCGATTGCATTGGTTCCCTTGCTGATTGCTGAGTCTGTCGGACTAAAGCGATTCGGCTCGGTGTCCGGGCTGATAGGTATCGCGTCAACCCTGGGAGCAATACTCGGTCCGGTTGTTGCCGGACGTATCTTCGATGTCACGGCGAACTATGCAAACGCGTTCGTTTTGTTCAGTGCAGTTGCCTTTACCGGCGCGATCGCGACACTCGCCTGTACCAGCTATCGGACCGGGCAGCATCAAGCGCCGCTCCCAGCTTTGGTAACTGGATAGTAGTGTTGTCGGATCGGATAGTCTAATGAATAGCAACGAGGGCTGCGGTTAGACACGAGATCAAATGACTTAGGTAATCGAGCGATGCCTTCTGCGTCATACTCTTTGTCTTTGATTATATCGGTTATGGTGTCGATGGCAGCCGCATGTGCACAGATTAATCCGCCGCCCGGTCCCCAAGTGTCCGTCACTCAGCTTGGTTCCTTCAACCGCGCGCCAAAAGCCGCAGATTGTCATCTTTCGTTACTGAACAGGGAACCGATCGGTGACTTCACAAAGATCGCGATTGTAGAAGGATGGGGTAGCGAAGAACAAAGAAGCGATCTTATGACAGCGGTAGAGGAGAAGGCCTGCGAATTGGGGGCTGACTCTCTGCTTGTTGTTAGCGACAATTCCCAAAGCACGATCCACCTGGCCTATGATCCCGCCGGCGAACAGGCAGGCATAGAAGGCGATCCTTCAATTGCGACCTCGAAGGGTGACGAAATCATAGAAAAGGAACACGTTGCGAAGATCGGTGAAAAAGGCCACTCGGGATACTACATTGAAACTTATGCTTTGGTTTTCCCGGATCCAAAAAAATGAAGATTGACCGCAAATGGCCTAGACACTTGATCCTGACGCTTCTGCTCCTGAGCGTTCACGCTTGTGCGTCCGCGACTCAGCCCGCGAGTATCCCGGTGTCTGCGGATGTTGGTGGGCGGTGGTTAGGTACCTCTACCGCCTCCTGCATGGCCTTCCAGACTCCCCCGGGCAGGTGCAATGCTCAACAAAAGATCACCTTTGACCTGTTTCAAAGAGACTCGGGATTTACCGGCGCTTACTCATGTGCCTACGGAAACATGGTTTGTCGTAACGGCAATAATAAAGGACGAATAGAATCGGTGACCACATCAGGAACCGACACCACGCTTCTAAGAGTTCAACTTCCTGATGGCACGAGCTGCATCTTCAAGGGAATCTTCCAGGAGTCCGAGGTTAACGGCGGTTATACCTGCTATGGAGGGGCTTCAATCATCGAGCAAGGTTCCTGGCGCGCCTCGCGGGATTCCTGAAACCTTCAGTCGCCAGAGTTGGTTCGTTGATGGATTCTCCTACAAGTAATCTCATTCGACGACTATCGTTCGAGACGCTGCTTGTAGTTACAGCCGCATGCTTGATGCTCGCGTTGGCCGGTTGTGCTGGAACTAACTCCGACCTCCCTACATCGCCTGGAATCGAAGGACCCTCGAACAGAGAATCGGCCGAGGAAGCCGCCGAAGTTCAAGCTGTTATCAAAAGCGCAAAGCCGCAGCCTTTCCCTCAGCAGCTCGAAGGATGCTGGAAGGGCTCCGTTGCAAAGCCCGATTCGTTCACGAGACTAGCGCAGGTGGCTCCTGACTCTTTTTTGACTTTCGATTGCTGTGCGCCGGTTGACTACGCGCTGTGTTTTGATCGCTCTTCCGACTCAGCAGCATTCTCCGCCTCGACGCTGAACTCTCGATTCTTGTCACAGTGGGTTGGTACGAGCGTAACGCCCGTTGATAACCATTCCGACATTCTTTTTTCCACCGATAACGATTTCGCAGTCCTGAGATCGATCAACCACTACAAAGTGCGCGCCGGACTGATGACCGGCAACGTGTCATCACAGATCGATCTTCGCGCGACCTACCTTGGACCTGACAGGATTTACGTGGAGGCTGCGGTTGAGGACTCTTGTTCTGATTCGCAGATATTGAATTGCGATGGACAACCCTGGGCCGACTCGACCTGGCATGCTGAGTTTACAAGGCAGCTTCCCGTGGAAACGATCGACGGTGCTCGCGAATGATCCCCTCCAGATGGCGACGGATCAGGGCCCGCCTCTCGATCTTCGCAGGTCCATTGCCTCTCTCTATTCTTTTTCATGTCGCTGTTCTTGTTGCGATCCTGATATCGATCCAACCACAAAGGGCACGCGAACTGATCAACATTAACCTTGAAGCGGGCGGAGGCGAGGGTGATGAGCGGGCACCGGATGCGGAACTCGCAATGCCGGATGTGCCTATACCGGCAACTCCTTTTCCTCAACATCTGGAATCGCCGCCAGTGGTGGACACTTCGGGCGCTGTCAAATTGTCCAACGAATATGCGCGCACAGAAACTCTCGGTGGACCGGGAACGATGCGGGGAGGGGGCTTGGGTGAAGGATCGAGCTACGGAAGGGCCATCGGCGCAGGATTCGGCGGATATATCGGCGAGCTAAGACGTAGCGGTCTGGAAGTCGTCCTCGTGATCGACGGTACGGGCTCAATGCAGTATGTAGTCGATGACGTGAAGATAAAAATGAAACGCCTGGTTCTGGTTCTTCATCAACTGGTTCCCACGGCGAAAATCGGGATTGTAGTGTATGGAGGCCGTGGCGAGCCGTTATCCGTGCAACCTTTAACCCCTTCATCCGAGACCATCGCTGGATTTCTTGGTCAGCTTAAGGCTCAAAACGGCGGCGCGTGGCAAGAGGATCTATTCAGCGCGGTGAACACCGCTGTACTCAAGATGAATTGGCAACTCAGTTCGCACAAAGTCATCGTCCTAATCGGTGACACGCCTCCGTTCGACGAAGACTATGCGGCCGTGCTCCTTCTCGCTCAAAGGTTTAAAGATGAAGGAGGCGTTTTCAATACGGTCGATCTTACTGATTACGAGCATCGCCTGTGGGAGATAACCAATTGCGCGAATGGAGAATGCGGTCAAGGATATGAGGACGTCTACGTTAAGCATCGCAAACCTCCTCCTATGCTTCCTCTTCCAGCATTCTATCTGCAGACGCGTCGAGCCTATCAAGAAATCGCACGAGCGGGTGGCGGTTCAACGGGCATTCTCGATGAGCGGGTCCGCGTCAATCAAGAGATACTTACGCTAGCGTTCGGAGAACAATGGCAGCGTGAAATAGCAGTCTTCGGCGCAGCGGCCGCCAGATGAATAGTACCGCACTGGGTGGACTGGGTTGTTACTCGCGTTCGATCGCGATTGCTATTCGGGTTGTTTGCCAGCTGAGAAGGTGCGCACGCCTCTGATCAACTGGGCGCTCACAGTTTGGCGACAATTAAGAATTTGCCAAACGCTATCGCGTTCGATTGGATATTCGATGCTGCCGTTCTTGCAGAGCGCCGCCTGCCGAATCTCCATCTCGGCTGAAGTCGCAACGAGCTGGAGAGTGCCGTCTTCGCGGGTGATAACACCGTCGGCGTGGTCAAATGCCAACCGTCCGGGTTCCATCGTCTGCAGCGTGGGCAACGTCACCTCGAGTAAGGGACCTTGGCTGTCGCTTATGAGCGCTCGCGCCTGAGTACGATCAGCCGCGAATTCTATCTTGCCCAATGTGTTGGGAAAGCCGCGCTCAGCTATACCTGCAGCCATAGCTCTTGGATTGTCGGTAATAGATGCGGCTACCAATACGGCTGGCATCATACTCATACGGCATCCCAGGCCAAGATAAGCGTCGCGGAACGGGCCTATCGGCGATTCGCCAACATCGAAAACAGAAAGCCTGCAGTAAGCGGGGGACGTACGGCTGTACTCTGATAAGAGATAGTCGAGGTGACGCTCCTTGCGGATCTCGAAATAGACATTCAGCATCGTCGTGTTGGCGCATTTCCACGGCAGCGAGGGATATTCCGTGCGCGACGCTGGAATCTGAATTCGATACTGTTCGTGTGTCGCTCGACCTATATCAGGCACCTGACATTCTCCTATGAGTCGTCCAACTTTGACATCCGAGTAAAGATGATCACGCCGGCATTGGCGGCGCTTCAGGGCCACCCTTGGATGTATCGCTAGGGACTGTGACTGTCCGACGTCCTTCGGCGAATTCTGGCATCACATATTTCGCAAATCTTTCGAGGCTCGCCAGAACCTTCTTATGGGGAATCACCTGGTCGTAGTTGATCATGCTCACGATCCGATCGACACCTATAGCCTCCCAATGGCGAACTTGTTCAATGATCTGATCGGGCGTACCTACCGGATAGCCGTCGCGCAGGGCTATCAGATCCTCTTTGGACAGTAACGCAGTCGCATTAGCGGTCGAGGTATAGCCATGCGAAGGGTAAATGCCACCGAGACCCACCAGATGCGCCGCCGAACTGAAGAATTGCAAGGCCCCGCCACCTCCGACCTCGCGCGCTTCCTCCTCGGTCTCGCCACAATACATCCAGCTCGCGGCGTTGACCTGGTTGTTGACGAATTTCCCAACCGGATCGCAATACTTGATGATGCGTCGGTAGTCTGCGACCAAACGGCGGTAGTCACCTATCGTGCCCAGCGACACACCTAGCATTCCGATTCCCCGCTCCGCGGCCTGAATTGCGGTTTCCGGCGACGCGACCGCAACCCACATTGGCGGATGCGGATCCTGAATGGGCTTTGGAAGTATGTTCCGCGGAGGCACTTTGAAATACTTTCCGTTCCACTCGAACTCCTCCTCGGTCCACATTTTAGGAATGGCCCTTATGACCTCATCCCACATGTCCTTGGTATTGTCGGGGTCTATTCCAAATGCTCCTACCTCGGTCCAGGTCGCCGAACGTCCGGTACCAAATTCGAGCCGGCCATTGGAGATAAGGTCAAGCGCCGCGGCGCGCTCTGCAATTCGCACGGGATGATTCATCGGAGGGAGGCATACGGAAATGCCCTGGCCAATTCGGATTCGCTTGGTACGGGCAGCCGCCGCAGCAAGGAACACCTCGGGAGCTGAAGAGTGCGAATATTCCTCGAGGAAGTGATGCTCGACCTCCCAGACCTGGTCGAAGCCTAGTTCATCAGCCAACTCGATCTGCTCGAGCGCCTGGTGATAAGCCCGCAATTCTGACTGCCGACTCCACGGCTTGGCCACCGAATGCTCGTAGAAAATTCCGAATTTCATAGTCGCACTCCTTTAGTTCAGTTCCACCAGGCTGGGACAGTAACCGATGCCCACAGTTCCCGAACCGCAGTACGATCCTGCGGAAGGTCCCAGCTGAGTGACGATCAACCGTCTGGATCGCAAGCGCCTATTTACCTGGGTTGCTAGATCCTGAGCGCCACGCGGGTTCTCCGCGTGGGTCACGATGACTGTTGCGTCATGACCTGCGAGTTGCGATTCCGCCCTATCCAGGATCTTTGCAATATTTTCAGCCTGGGTTCTTGCCTTGTCGACCACGGAAACTCTACCCCAGACGCGCACCAGCGGAAGCATGTTGCGTAGACTGCCAACACTCATCTCATAGATGGAAAGTCTCCCATCACGCACCAGGTACTCGGTAGTAGCAGGAGCGTAGAAGGTATCGATTTGAGAGGTCACTCTCTCAATCGCAGCGATCGTCTCGGACAGAGTCGCACCCCTGCGCGCCATATCGGCGCATTCGATTACTACTGCACCCAGGCCCGTCAACGCTCTGCCGGTGTTAAGCACCTCTACCGTGAAGTTGTCCTGACGCTTGGCAGCTAGTTCCGCAGTATAGGCGGCTGTGTAGGTGGAGCACGTCTCGAAAGGATTGATGAGACAGAGCACTTCCTCACCCAGTTGGTGAGCCTTGCGATATGCCTGGAGAAAGTCAGAATTCATGGCGGCTGCGATTGTAGGCAAACGGGGTTCGTCAGCAAGTCTGCGATAAAACTCGCCGCGATCGAGCTGATCGTCTCGAAAGTATTCATGGGAAAAGGCCACCTGGATGGGCGCGATCTCAATACCCGAAGAAACGGTTTCGGAGAGAGGCAGGTCGGTACTGCTGTCGCTGACTATCGCTAATTTCTGGTCCATATCCTCTCCGATCGAGTTGGTCCCTGATTCGAGCAGCGCACGCCTGAATGCCGGCCGATCCGGGTCGAACGAGTCGCGATTCCTCGCCGCCAGCTTCTCGCAATTCTCACCACCGACTTTCGCTATCGAACCAGTTGAGTTTTACTCAAATCACGGTGCTGCGGTCAAGCGGAAGGGAAAAGTTTGGTCGGACCTTCGCTGATACAGCTTGGTGTGCGCGTAGCCGCTATTTTTGCCACGCGGTTCGGTGCGCGCGGCGGCCTCAGCAGACCCTTGTATCGTTCAGGACAGAGCGGGATCCATTGCATACTTCCGGCAATGCTCGAGGTATTCCGCCTCGTGAAGAACCTGCAACTCGACAACGCTCGACCAGAGCCACGAAGGAGCGTCCTTTTTCTTCGGTCGATGCCGCCTCAGTTCTTCTCGCCACTTTTTTTTCATTGTCGCGTCCAACTGTCGCGCGTGAGCTTTTCCCAACACTGCAGCTAGATATCCTGCCGCCTTCATCGCTTCATCACGGGTGAGCTGCTCGATTTCGAGTTGTAAATCTTGCGGTAGCAGTTCTCGTATGAAGACTGACTTATCGAAGAACCTGGCTGCCAGCATCCGCTGGCCCAGATTCGGCGCAAGATGACGCGCTCCTTCGACGACCCGCTCCGCGTTGTCTCGTGGCATCCGGACGTGCGGATATTGTGGCGCCGCGGCTTTGATAGCTTCCTTGATGTCTATCAGGCAAAGATTCTTGCCTTTGAAGGGTGGTTTGCCGATTCCTACCAGTACGGCGAGTCGAAGACGACCCAGCGAACTGCATCCTTTCCTCCAGTAAGCTGCGTCCAAGACTTTAATTGCGGCTTTGTCCTTGCGCGCGTAAAGCGAAGTCGCCAGTCGACGCACATCTTCTTGCTCAAACAATCTTCTGACTTCGAGTTTCTCGTCCTTGCGTAGCAGCCAGAAGCGTTTTCCCAGCGGAATCGTTGGCTTGGTATCTTCGATGCGGTCACTGGCCAATTGTTTCCACGAGCGATTCAACGAACGGTGCATCGCTTTCCGGATGGAATCTGGTTTCTTATGTCGGGACTCGGGATTTTTTGAAACTCTGCCGAAGGCCTGTTCATAACAATCAAGCATGTTGTCCAGCATCCTGGCAGTCGTGACGCCGGGAAGATCCGAGCCTCGAACAGCAGTGGCTAGAGAGAGCCCGAGTCGTACCAGGTCGTGAACGGGGTTGCCGATAACACTTTGATCGAGGTCGCGGATCTGGACGTCGATGTCGCCATTCTCATCGGCTAGCGGACCGAGGTTGCCCAGGTGGCAGTCTCCACCTATCCATACTGGGGGACCGTGCGGCAATCTGCCGACCTCCACAGTCTTGAGCCATTCATAAAACTTGCGGGTGTTACCGCGAACATATGCTTGCGCCGAGCGCGCCATCTTCAGATTCCGGCATGCGGTCAGAGCAGCCGCTCGATCGCGAAACCCTACGGCCTTATGAGTGTTTCTCTTCACGCTGCGAGACGCCATGCCAGACCGTAAGTGTCTCGGCATGTTCGACGACCTGACCAATCGGTCTCGCGACTGGAATGAGACTCGCGATATGGGTTTTCGAGTATCGTTCTACTTTTTCGCTTTCTTTCGCTGCGCGCCGGCCGCTGCCGCCGGTTTCTTCTTGATCGATCCCTTGCTCTTGACCGCTTTTCTAGTGGCGGCTTTAGGAGCTGGCCTTGTCGAGCCCGATAAAAGGTCTTCGACCGCCGCGCCCGCTGCCTCGGGCAGCGTCTCTTCGCCTTTCAGTGCTCTCACGATATGCTCGCTACCAGCAGCCATCGTCTTCGATACAATTCGATTGAGTGTTCCGGACTTTGTTGCCATTTTCTTTCCCTAAGGTCTGTTGGTGTTAGGAGGTGAGATCGTAGACCCCACCTCCTTCGTTCTAGCTGATGGAACTACGCTGTTCCTTGGGAACGGAAGCCTCGCCGGTGTACGAAATATCTTCGGCTCCACCGTTCTCGAGAATCTTCTTCGCGCGATCGCGCTCCGTGCTGTCTTCGGTATGGACGGACAGCAGGATATTTCCGTCCTTGACCTTGCCCTCATACCGCTTTGCTTCGTACTCAGGGATCCCCATGCCGATTAGTGCGCCAGTAAGTCCGCCTGCTGCAGCGCCGCCAGCCGCGCCCGCCAATGCCGCCATGATTGGACCCGCCGCGATGAAGACGCCGAGCCCTGGAATCGCCAATGCCCCGATCCCAACCATCCAGCCCAGCGCTCCGCCGAGGACCGCGCCACTTGCTCCGCCAGCCGCGGCGCCCTCGGGAGCTTTCGTGTGCTGCTCGTGCGCAAAATCCTTACTGCCCTGTTTGTCGGGAAACAGAACCGACACGTCGTTGTTGGTAAAGCCAGCCGCTTTCAGTTGGTCGGCCATGTTGATGGCCTGGGACTCACTCTTTGCGATACCGAATACTGCTTTCTTCGCCATGATTTCTCCTTACTACTGACCTTTGACTTCGAGTTGATTGTCGACCTTGTCTGCGCCGGCGATCTGCTGCGCCTTGCTCGCGATAGCGGTCTTTTCTTCTTCGGTTTTGACCGGCCCACGCAGCGTGACACTGCCATTGGCGGTGACAATCTTCACGTTATGCGCTAGCATCGAAAGCGAGTGATCCTTGACCACCGCCCTGCGAATCTCGCGAGTGAGTTCGACGTCGCTTTTACTATTCGACTGTTCGCCGGCCGTCATTGCGCCCGGATCTCGATCTCGAACATTCACCGCGGAGTTGTCGGGTGCGACCGACCCAGACTCTTGCGCCATTGTGACAGTACCCAGCCCCAACAGGACCGAGGACAGTACCAAGGTTAGTGCTATTCGTTTCAAAGTTGATTACCTCTTGCTCTTGATTTCAAAGCAGGTGACTCAGGACGAACCAGATCACCAGTACCGAGACCGGCACTCCGAGTAGCCATGCGATTCCATATTTCATTTCGGTTTACCTCTCTGTTCTACTTTCCAGTCTAAGCCGCGGTTTGTTTGTCCATAGGTGAAGCAGGATTTTCTTCCAGATCTTGTTTGCGCGCCTCTGATTCTGCTCCCAGTTCCATCAACCGCTGCTCGCCCAAAAACTTTCTGGCGTCGGGAAACATCTCTGTTTCCTCGTCCTTGACGTGATGCTCGACGTCTTCCTTGAGGACCTTCACCTTCATGTTCCAGGTTTCGTCGGCCGGCGTGATATCAGCGATTTGCGCCAGGAGAGCTTTTATCTGCTTGTGCTCCTCGTACCCTTCGCGCACTTCGTCCTTGACGTGTTCGGATCTGGCCTTCTTGACGGCGGGATAGAAGATTTCCTCTTCGATAGTCGCGTGGACTGTGAGGGCATCCTTTATCTGATGGAAAATGCTCTGTTTCTTGTCGTCGTGGTTCGTCGCCTTTTCTTCCTGGGCGAACAGTTTTTTGACCGCCGCATGGTCCGCTTTCAACAACGTGATCGCGTCCTGTTTACGCATCTTGTTCCTCCTATTTGTATCGCGTGATGTGCGAGAAGAAGTTCCTGAAAATTACGATCGTGGTAACGGACAAAGTGCAAATTGCAACGCTTATGCCATAGTGCTCTCAGCAAATGTACGACAGAATCAGAACAAGCAAGGTACCTAATCATTGAGGAAATTGGTTCGAGGGACCGCGTTTAGACGGCTTCAGATCTATGGCCGTAAAACCTACGGTCGGAAGACGGTAAATTGTTCACTCATGATGCCGAGAGGCGAATGCATCTACCTCGTACAACTATCATGGTGCGTTCAGTAGTAGGTGGATTAGATGAATGGTTATCGTCCTGGTAGGTTCCGTCGAGTACGATCATCCGCGGCAAATAGCGTGCGGAAACCGTTCTCAAGAGAACTAAAGGTCAATATCCAGGATTTTCGCTCTGCGGTAAATTCGGCCCGATAGAGGCTGCTTTGCCGCCAAGTAAATGTTGCCGCGCGTTCGGTTCAATTTCTTACTGCTCCGTCGAAAGCAATTTTCACGTAACAGGCTCGAGAGGGTGTCCCGCGAAAGCTGTTAGCTAGCAGTTGGAAGTATGAGTATGGCATCGTGTCCTTATCACCAACTCGTAATCGCGCACAGGCATAAAATGGTTTATAGGGCTTTCACAACTTTCCTCTAAGATTGTCCTCAATCCGTTCAGCTAATCGTCAATGGCAAGGACAGTGCGTGAATCAGCCTCACACGGAAGCGATGTGAACGCTTTCACTTTATGAAGTACGCATTCGACATTCCTCAATCTGGCGCCTTTGCCGATCCCCGCCTGCTTGCTCAACTCGCGCACGAAGCCGAAGAAGCGGGCTGGAATGCTTTTTTCTTGTGGGACCATATCCAGATGGGTCGGCTGGACGCGGTCGCAGATCCATGGATCGCGCTGGCGGCGATGGCAATGGCGACGAGGCGAATCCTGCTGGGCCCTATGGTCACGCCTCTGTATCGGCGCCACCCATGGAAACTCGCGCGTGAAACCGTAACACTCGACCAGCTGACCGATGGCCGAGTCGTCCTTGGGGTTGGTCTTGGCGATGATTTCTTCGGCGAGATACGAGCTTTAGGCGGACCAACCGACGCGAGAACGCGAGCAGCGATGCTCGACGAAGGCCTCGCGGTGCTGCTGGGACTCTGGAGCGCCGAGAAGTTCTCATTCGCGGGAAAACATTACACGATCCGCGATGCGCAATTCCTGCCAGCGCCTGTGCAGAAGCCGCGGATTCCAATCTGGGTCGCTGGTACGTGGCCTAGCAAGCCGCCGTTTCGACGCGCTGCGCGTTTCGAGGGCGTCGTGCCGATCTCCGGCGATATCGAGACTCCACTCATGCCTTCACAGGTCCGCGATCTCGTCGCCTTCATAAAGAGCGTTCGCGCCTCCGACGCTCCATTCGAGGTAATTCAATCGGGTTCCACCGCTGGCGAAAACCCTGAACAGGATCGCGCAACCATTGCTTCATACGAGGAAGCCGGAGCGACCTGGTGGTTCGAGAGTCGGGTACCATGGCGGACGTCGGTAGAACAGTTGCGTCAGAGAATTCGGTTGGGGCCGCCGCAGTTGTGACGCTCCCTTGTGATGATGCGTCTCCGGTTATGCAGACCGGCTAGCTTCAAATGACCAGACACCATCTCGCCGTCGACCCGCGACTATCACGGATGCGTCGGTATGCGCGTGCGGAACTTTAGATCTGGTCGACAATGCCACCGTTCGCTTGTCCGACCCGGTGAGATTTGGATAGGCTGTCAGCAGACCCGCCATCCTGCACAAACCGATTCCTTGCCAACTTGATTGAGCCGGTTCCACTTTATTCACATAAATCAAATGGAAAAGAGCTTGCCCTAAAAGAACCCGATGGCTGCTGAAACCGCCTATATTGCGGATTACCTGGAGCAACACAAAGACGAGATCCTCGACCGCTGGCGCAAAGCTGCGGAGGCAGAGTCTACGCAAGCCGAACGCCTCGCCAAGATGGATGATCGCGAGCTGCTAGATCATCTGCCAGCGCTTACCGACGCGTTGATCGGCGTATTGCGCGGCGAGGAAGAATCGAGGGTGGAGGATGACGCACGCCGGCATGGTCATCAGCGGCGGCTTGACGGCTATGGCGTCGTCGATGTGCTCTGGGAACTGACAATTTTCAGACGCGTCTTCCTGGGGGTGCTGGACGAAGCTTCGGCAGATGTCGCCGATTGGATCCCCGTCCATGGAAGCAAGACCATCCTGAACCTGCTGGATCTTTGCGCCAGAGCCTCGGTCGATCAGCACGTTAATGAAACCGAGCAGGAGCGCGATGCAGCCGCTTCGAGAGCCAGCGTCCTTGAAACTCAGCGCCAGCGATTCCTCGGTACGCTTTCCCACGAGCTCAGGAACCAGATCCAGCCGATCCTCTTTGCCCTCGAACGTCTGAAAGGAGATGAACCTTCTGAGCATCAATTGCGTGCGCTTGAGCTCATCGAACGACAGACCCGCCAGCAGTCCTTTCTTATCGAGGATCTGCTGGATCTCAATCGAAGGGAAACGGGCAAGATCGAACTCCGGAGATCGCGTGTCGATCTGCGAGAGTGCATACAGCACGCCGCGGAAACGAACCAGGCGGAGGTGGGTCGGAAGTCTCTCGACGTGCAGCTCGAAATGCCTTCAGAGCCGCTCTACGCGGAGGTTGATCGCGAACGACTGTGCCAGGTAGCGAACAACCTGATGTCGAATGCGGTGAAGTTCACGCCCAACGGCGGCAGCATTGTCTGGAGACTATTTGAAAAGCCGGGATGGCAGGTCATGAGCATTCGCGACAGCGGAGTGGGAATAAAACCCGGAGACCTCACGCATATCTTCGATATCTTTTTCCAGGGAGAAGTGCCCACAACCGTTCGCCAGGGAGGGCTGGGGATTGGCTTGCCGGTGGTTAAAAACCTCCTCGACTTGCATGGCGCGACAATCGAAGCTCACAGCGCTGGCGAAGATGCGGGAGCAGAATTCATAGTGCGAATCCCGGCAGAGCAAAAGTAGCGAAGGGCAATCCGATAGTTAGGGTACTGGAACTATGTTTTGATTGACCCTGAAGAAGTTGTCAGGGTCGAACTTGCGCTTAATCAGTGAGAGTCGCTGGTAGTTGTCTCCATAGGCGGCCCGAACTCGAGCTTCGCCCTCGTTTTCCAGATCGTTCACATATACCGCGCCGGTCGAGAGCGGCTCCATTGCGCGATAGAACTCCTCTACCCAATCCCATGACTCCTTCCGTTCAGCGGCCTTGCGCCAATAGGAATGGATCCAGAACTCGAAACCAATGCGTCGAAAACCAAAAGCATTCTCGTGAGGCTTGGCACACCACGGCCCGTGCCAGTACATCATCGTTATTCCGCTCGCTTCATGCGGCGCGTTCGAAGCGTGCTCGATGATAGTTTCGATAACATCGTCCGAAAGCCTCTTGAAGTGTCCTGCTCGTCGATGGCTCGAGTACTCTCCTTCAGGCACGTCGAAGCCGCCGCGCTGCTCATCGAGATACGCTCTCGGCTTTATCGTATCTTCGAACGGCCGGAGATACTTGCGGAGCGGACGAATGAGTCGTTCTCCCTTTTGCTTATCACCCATCCAGACTACTTTAACGTCGAGCATCCGCTCACCCGGATGAGGCAACACAGCAGCGATCAGAAATAGTTCGGAGGGAATCGTAGGCGCGAAGCTATCAAGGAAGTGTAGGATCTTTCTGGCCTGCCGAATCGGATACCTTAGGCTACCTGACAGGACGGTTTCGATAGGATGGAGTTTGAATTCGAGTGACGTCGCGATTCCAAAATTTGCCCCCGCTCCACGCATCGCCCAGAACAGATCGGAATTTTCCCCTGCGTTGACGGTCATGGCCTTACCATCTGCGGTCACCACCTCGAGTCCTACAATGCTATCGCATCCATAGCCGAACTTGGGTGTGAGAGAGCTCTCGCCTCCGCCAAGTGAGTAACCTGCGACTCCAACTGTAGGACAAGAGCCGAGCGGCACCGCCATTCTGAATGACTGCGTAAGACAATCCAGCTCGCCAGCGATGATTCCAGGCTCGATGCAAATTGTTTCGTGAGCGGGATCGATGTGAACGCGTTTCATAGCCGACAGATCGATGACCATTCCGTCGTCGCACACACCATGACCAGCGAAACTATGTCCGCCCGATCGGACCGCAGTCAGTAGGCCTTTGTCGCGAGCAAAGTCAACTGCCAGCTGGACATCTTTTGGGCTGGCACACCTTACGATGATGGCGGGATGTTTATCGACGGCATGATTGCTGACGCGCCGCAGTTTGGCGTAGCTACGGTCGCGCGGTAGTACGACTTCTCCTGCCAAGGACTTAGCGAACTTTGCGATGCCGGAAATACTCATTTATAGCGCCATCACGACAATCGCCCCTAGCTAGCTTTACGCGCCCAGAAGCGCAGCTTGCGGCATTCCTGGATAAACTTAGTACTGTCCTTCGCGCTTCCTATCGTGATAAACCCGTCGTCGAATTTAGCCAAACCAAGCACTTTGAGTAGAAAAGGTTTGGCGGCGTCGGAATAACCGATGAACTTCGAATGAGCAAACGCGTCGGCGGCAAAATCGCGGGCTGCCGGGTCGTTCGCCAACATGTTAGCTCCGTCTTTGGAGACCAGCAGCGCTACAGCGTCGTAGAGCACGGAGGGACCGCCGCCAATTTTCTGATTTGCCGGTATGTTCGAGCCGTCGCTCGCCTTCACCCCCGCAATTGTCGGTGCGATGAACTCGTAGCTTGCCCCTTCCTTGTCGAGCGCTTTCTTCATCCCGGCGACAACCTCGCTGTCGACGCCATCAGTTATCAGCATCCCGAGCTTGCGGCCTTCGAAAGTCTCGTGAACATTCAGCAGGATACTGAGCGCCTTCGACGGTTTCAGATCGGTGCGCGTCGGCTTGGCAGCGTCGGCCTTCACCGGCATTTCTTTGAGACCCAGACCCTTCGCGACCTTCTCCGCGAGTCCATCATCGACATTCATTAGATGCGACACCATTCGCGCTCGAATGTCAGGCCGCTCCACCTTGCTGAGCTCGAACGCGAACGAATCTGCGATATGAGTCTGCTCGATTGCGGTCTGGCTGATATAAAACTGGCGCGCCTGACTATAGTGATCGGCAAACGATTCGGAACGAGCGCGCAGCTTAGGACCTTCCTCTTCAGCAGGATAGGAGTGAAAACCAAGATCGGGATTCTCACGCGGTCCCGCTTCAGCGCCAGGCCATGAGTTAGGCTCATAGTTCACTCGATTCCTGGGATTCACCATCGCCATGTGCCCGTCCTGTTGAAGCGTGCGGAAGGGGCACTTCGGCGCGTTGATAGGTATATTCGTGAAGTTCGGGCCACCCAGCCGCGAGAGTTGGGTGTCGAGATACGAAAAGTTGCGGCCTTGAAGCAAAGGATCGTTGCTGAAATCGACACCGGGCACAACGTTAGCGGTACAGAAGGCGACCTGCTCCGTCTCGGCAAAAAAGCTATCGACGCAACGATCAAGGACCATACGGCCCACCTTTCGTATTGGTACGTCCTCTTCAGGGATGATCTTGGTGGCGTCCAGCACGTCGAACGGGAATTGGTCGGCGAATTTCTCGTCGAAAACCTGTAGCCCGAGCTCCCATTCCGGAAACTGACTCGAATGGATCGCTTGCCACATATCGCGGCGGTGGAAATCCGGATCGGCGCCGTTGATCTTTACAGCTTCATTCCAGACGACGGATTGCATGCCGAGCTTGGGTTTCCAGTGAAATTTTACGAAACTCGACTCTCCTTTGGCGTTTACCAGGCGAAACGTATGAACTCCGAATCCTTCCATGAAGCGAAGCGAGCGCGGGATTGCCCGATCGGACATGATCCACAACGCCATGTGAATACTTTCCGGCATCAACGATATGAAATCCCAGAAGTTATCATGAGCAGTTTGCGCTTGCGGAAAGCCGCGGTCGGGCTCCTGCTTTGCGGCATGGATCAGATCGGGAAACTTGATCGCGTCCTGGATGAAAAATACCGGGATGTTGTTGCCGACGATGTCCCAGTTGCCTTCCTTGGTATAGAGCTTCACCGCAAAACCACGCACGTCTCGCGCGAGATCGGGCGATCCCTTGTTACCGGCTACCGTCGAAAATCTCGCGAACAAGGGAGTCTTCTCTCCTGCTCGCTGGAAGATGTCGGCTCGGGTCAGGCTAGTAAGAGATTCGTAGTTTTCGAAATAGCCGTGAGCGCCGAAGCCGCGAGCATGAACGACGCGCTCCGGAATGCGTTCATGATCGAAATGAAAGATCTTTTCGCGAAAGTGCGAATCC
>Ga0209655_10000380_pt1 | contig 16851 bp, 14 predicted proteins | sample BogFormECP03_OM2_FD_188236 | JGI IMG/M metagenome (GOLD analysis project Ga0209655, IMG submission 188236) | Bog forest soil microbial communities from Calvert Island, British Columbia, Canada - ECP03_OM2 (SPAdes) (version 2) | ecosystem: Environmental > Aquatic > Freshwater > Wetlands > Bog ...
GACGATATGACTTCTTCCATCCGCACCGTTTCCAGCTTCGATAGCCGCCGCGATATCGAAGTCACCCTGAAACTCTCCAAGAAAAAAAGCGAATAGCGCAGACAACAACCGCCTTCAACGCATTTTAGAGAAAGCCGGTTTCAGCGGTGGGCATGTGTGTGTCAGCGTCTTTGCTGTTATCTGCATTTATCTTTATCAGAGTTCGTCTCTGTCAGCGTTCATGTGCGTTCATCCGTAGTGCCGTTTCTCCTGACCATCACGCGAATCGCTCCCGGCAAAATCTCAAACTCCGCAGGCGCCACTCCCAGCGCTTCCCCATCCCCATGCACTCGCGCCGCCCGGTCCGCACGCAATGCCACACGCCGGCAGCGATAGCGCGTCACCTCTGGAAATCCGCGCAGATCGCCAGTCGTCAGCACAATCGGTATCGCTTCCAGCAAACGCAGCAACCCCACATCGCCCACCATCACCACGTCGAGCCAACCATCATCCATCTCCGCCTGCGGTGCGATGCGCACGCCCGAACCGTAGCTCGTAGCGTTCGCCACCGCTACAAATAACGCGCGGCCAGACCAACTCGTGCCATCCATCTCCGCCGTCACATCCAAGAGCGGCTCGCGAAAAAAAACCGTAAACGCGCCCGCAAGATAGCGCGTCACCCCCGGCCAAGCACGGAATTGCGTGTTCGCCAGATGCGCGGCCTCCGCGTCCAGGCCCATCCCTCCGGCGCCAATGTAATGCGCCACGCTGCCGTCGCTGAATCGCGCGCACACCACGTCCACCGCGCGCGGCTGCCCGCGCAAGAAGTCGTGCGCCGCCGTCACTGGATCGCGGGGAATTCCGAGCGCGCGCGCAATGTCATTTCCATTTCCCGCCGGAAAAAATCCCGCCACCACGTCAGTCCCGCGAATGCCTTCTACCAAGTGATGAAACGCGCCGTCGCCACCCAGCGCCACTACGATCCGAAATCCATCAGCCGCCGCGTGCGCCGCCAGTTCGCGGATGTCTTCCGAGCTTTTCGAATGTACGAACTTCGCGCGGCATCCGCGCGACATGAGTAAGCTCGCCACTTCCGGCTCGGCGCGCAACGCTCGCCCTCCGCCTGATGTGGGATTCACAATCACCAATGTGTCAGGTTTCATTCCAGAGATAATATCGCCACGTCGCGGCTCGTTTTCGCTAGTGGCTGGCCGCCGCATGTAGGGTCATGCTCTGCACAGACGCAGGATCGGCCAGAAATTTCCCCACGATTGGCCCAGCGGAAATGCAGTCGAGACTCAAGTGGCCACAAGGAGAATCCAAGGTAAGCACCGGCGCGCCCATCATTCCCGCAAAGGCGATCGCCGGCGTGGGATTCACCATGTGATCTTCCGGCGAAATCACCACAAGCAACTTAGCGCGTACGCTCTTGGCCGCCTGTTCCATCGTCTCGCCGAACTCCCCGGGAATGTCCAGAGCATTAATCGCCTGGCGTTGCCGGATGGCATCGCACGCCGTCGCCGCGTTTAGCGTGAGTTCCTTCCGCGTTTGCTCAATAAACGTGGGGAAATCCTGCGGGGTGGTCTTTGCCACGCGATAAGCCGGTGAAGTCACGTTCATATTGCCGATTTCGTTGTACACCGCGAAGCCGCCCGTCATCGGCCGCGCACCCTGGCCGCCCTTCCATTCCGGATCCAATCGCAGCGCGTCCATTTCCGCTGTCCACAAGAGCATGTCGTAAGAGGTTGACTGCGGCGAGCCCGCCATCGGAACTGCCACGTCCATAAAATCCGGATAAGCCACTACCCACTCGAACGTCTGCATTCCGCCCATCGAAATTCCCATCACCGCCCGCAAGTGCGTCAGGTGCAGTACCTCGGTCGCCAGGCGATGCTGGGACTCCACCATGTCGCGAATCGTAAACTCGGGAAACGCCAACCGCGCCTGGGTCTTGCTGTTCGATGGTGAAGTTGAAACGCCGTCTCCGATTGCGTCCACCAGCACCACGAAATATTTGGAGCTGTCCACCACTTTGTCCGGACCAATAAACTGCACCAGCTCCTGCGTCTTGCCGCCTAGCCAAGTGGGCCACAAGATCGCGTTCGACCTTGCCGCGTTTAGCTGCCCAAAAGTGCGATAACCCAAGCGAAAATCGTGAATCACGGCGCCGCTGCGCAGTTTCAGATCGCCCAAAGCCGCGAATTGCTGCGCGCCTTCCACAGGCTGCGCTTTCGCGGCTTGTGCCCCAGCCTGTGGCCGCGCATGCATGGTCTCCGCTGCGCTGCAGAAAATACCAATCAGGAGCGCCGCGCACAGTGCCGTTTGCATATTCCTCCATTCTTCTGCGGCGGCAGGTGCTGCTCGACATTCCAGAAAACCCGGTTCGGTTCTTGCGTTTCGCTGCCGCTCGGCCATTGCGAATATACCCGCACGTTTCGGATTTTCCACACCGAATATTTGAAGATTCGCCCGCAAAGTGAGATGCTACTTTTCCTTCTTCACCACGGAGGTGTCCGATGACCACTCGTTTGGCCCGCACCGCAGCTGCAGTTTTCATTTTCTGCGCCGCGCTCGTTCGTGCGCATCCCACGCTTGCCCAAGAGCACCCGTCCGCTCCTCACTGGACTTACAGCGGCGCGGATGGTCCGGACCATTGGGGTGACCTGTCGCCCGATTTTGCCGCGTGCAAGACAGGCCAGCGCCAATCGCCCATTAATATTGTCGGCGCGCAGCCCGCGGAACTCGCTCCGATCCATTTCGATTACAAACTTGCGCCGCTGAAAATCATCAACAACGGCCACACCATTCAGATCAATTACGAGCCGGGCAGCAGCATAACCGTGAACGGAACTGCGCTTGCTCTGGTGCAATTCCATTTTCACCACGTCAGCGAGAACGAAATTGACGGCAAGAAATACGACATGGAGCTGCACTTCGTGCACATGGATACTGCGGCCGGCCGCGCCGCAGTAGTCGCCGTATTCATCAAAAGCGGCGCCGAAAACGCCGCGCTTCGCGACCTATGGAGTCATATCCCGCGCGAAGCAGGAAAAGAAGTCGAGTTGAAGAAAGTGGAGATCAATGCCGCCGATCTTTTGCCCACCGACCAGAATTATTACGTGTTCGATGGCTCGCTCACGATTCCTGCCTGTAAGGAGGGCATCAGGTGGTTCGTACTGAAAACTCCCATCGAGGCTTCTCCCGCGCAGATCGCGGCATTTGCAAAATTGTATCCGGACAATGCTCGCCCGGTTCAGCCGACGAACGGCAGAGAGATTCACGAAAGCAACTTCCATTGATGAAAAATTAGTTTTGTAATGAATGACTTCAGAAAGCACGCTGGTTCACTCCAGGCTGCGTAGGAGACTGCATGAATCACGGATTTTCAGGGCCCGCTGCTCGTGCTGCGCGCATTTCACTTCAGCGAATTTTTTCCGTACTCGCTCTCCTCTTGGCCGTGTGCCTCGCCACCATGCCGCTCCACGCCCAGATATCGCCGGAATCAGATCAGCTGCTGCATCGCATGTATGCGTCGGAAGATTTCGAGGTCAAGTATTTCGGCCCGGCGCGCTGGCTGGACGAGGGCGCGTTCTACACCACCGTCGAACCGTCCACGGCCGTGAAAGACGCGCAGGACGTCGTCTGCTACCAGACGGCGACCAGAAAACGCGAAGTTCTCGTCTCGGCCGCCAAACTCATTCCCGCCGGCGACAAAAGTCCGCTAGCCTTCGAAAACTATGCCTGGTCCAAGGACAAAGCGCGCCTGCTTCTTTACACCAATTCCGCGCAGGTCTGGCGGCTGCGCACTCGCGGCGATTATTGGGTATTGGATCTGCAGTCTGGCGCGCTGCGCAAACTCGGCGGCGACGCTCCCGCCTCTTCACTGATGTTCGCCAAGTTCTCACCGGACGGTGCGAAGGTTGCCTACGTCCGCGCCAATAATATTTTCGTGGAAGAAATCTCCACGGGACGCATCACTCAGCTCACCCACGACGGCTCGCAATCGATTATCAACGGCACGTCCGACTGGGTTTACGAAGAGGAGCTGGACGTTCGCGACGCCTTCCGCTGGAGTCCCGACGGCCGCCACATCGCCTACTGGCAATTCGACACCAGCGGCGTGGGGATCTTCAAGCTGCTCTACAATCTCGGCGCGCCCAAAGAAATTGTCACCGGATTTCCATATCCCGGCCTGGGCGTGTATCCCTCGGTTTTGAATATTCCGTATCCGATTCCCGGAACCACCAACTCTGCAGTGCGCGCAGGCGTCGTAAGCGTTGATGGCGGAGAAACCCAGTGGATGCACGTACCCGGCGATCTACGTGACAATTATATTGCGCGCCTGGAGTGGGCCGGAAATTCCAGCGAACTCGCTATCGAGCACTTGAATCGTCTGCAGAATACGGACGATGTGCTGCTCGCCGATGCCTCGACTGGCGCAGTTCGCCAGATTTTCCGCGATCAGGACGCTGCCTGGGTGGACGTGATGGACCAAATTCACTGGATCCACAATGGCCAGGACTTTTTGTGGTTGAGCGAGCGCGACGGCTGGCGCCATGCCTACCTTGTTTCACGCGACGGAAAGCGCGTGCAGCTGATCACTCCGGGTGCGTACGATGTCATGGAAATCGGAGGCGTGGACGAAAAAAGCGGGCAGCTCTATTTCATTGCATCTCCGGAAAATGCCACGCAGCGCTATTTGTATCGCGCGCCTCTCGACGGTTCGCAAAACGCGCAGCGCGTCAGTCCCGCTGCCGCACCTGGAACGCATCGTTACGATATGTCTTCCGACGCGCATTGGGCTTTTCACATTTATTCGCGCGCGGATCTCACTCCTGTAACCGATCTTGTGGAACTTCCCGCGCATCGCTCCGCGCGCGTGCTGGAAGACAATGCCTCGCTGCGCGCGAACGCAGCACCGCTGCTTGCTTCGCCCACGGAATTCCTCAAAGTAGATATCGGCGACGGAACCACTCTTGACGCCTGGATGTTGAAGCCCCCGCATTTTGACCCCGCGAAGAAATATCCCGTTCTCGTTTACGTGTATGGAGAACCTGCGGCGCAGACCGTGCTGGACGAGTGGGGCGCGTGGAACAACGATTACAATCGCGCCGTCGCCCAGGCCGGTTATATCGTCGTAAGCTTCGACAATCGCGGCACGCCCGCACCAAAAGGCCGCGCTTGGCGAAAAGTGGTTTACGGCGCGATCCATCCCGTGATCGTTCACGACCAGAGTGCGGCGTTGAAGGGTTTCCTGCAATCAAATCCCTTCGCAGATTCATCGCGCGTCGCCGTGTGGGGCTGGAGCGGCGGAGGTTCCAGCACGCTCAACCTAATGTTCCGCTCTGCGGATCTGTACCAGGTGGGAATGTCGGTCGCGCCGGTACCGGATCTGCGCCTGTACGATACGATTTACCAAGAACGCTATATGGGCTTGCCGCTGCAGAATGTGGAAGGTTATCGCAGTAGTTCCGCCATCAACTTCGCCGAAGGTTTGCGTGGGCACTTGCTTATCGTGCACGGTTCGGGCGACGACAACGTGCATTACGCCGGCACCGAATTGCTGCTCAATCGCCTGATCGAGCTGGATAAGCCGGTTGACTTCATGGAGTACTCCAACCGCACGCACGCCATCAACGAAGGTTCAGGCACCACGCTGCACCTGTACAGCTTGCTCCTGCGTTATCTTGAGGAGCATTTGCCGCCGAACGCAATTGCGGCGCAGTAGTTGCTGCTGCAGATTTTGGGGATTTGAAGCGAAGAAGCCGCGTCGCGTTTTGCGATGCAGCGGTTTTTTTTCCCACAGCTTAGTGCACAAACTTATGGTGCCGGCTGTGGGACTCGAACCCATGCGGGATTCCATTAAAGCGTGTGTTTATGCGGCGTTGCGCCGTCCTACACCGGCACTAATAGGTACGAATTGGTACGGCAATGGATTTTAGGGCGCGAGTGCGTTCCATCTGATTTGAACCCGAATGACCGCTAAAGTATGCAAGCTATAGCTTGCATACAGATGCTATAATGCAAGGTATAGCTTGCATACAAACGGAACGATGCAAGTTACAACTTGCAAGAAATGTGGGTCTGAAAGGGAGCAACATGAAACCTGCCTACAGGCAAATACGCGTGAACCAAATAGCGGAGGCATTAACTGGCTTTGAAAAAGCTAAGCGTGTACCCCGTCCACAGCGTGGTTGGCTGCGAGCTATTCGCGAAGCGTTGGGCCTGAAGTTGCAAGAGGTCGGAAAAGCCGCTCACGTAAGCCATCAACAGATCGTCCTTTTTGAAAATGCTGAAGCGAAAGACCGAATCACTCTAGCTAGTCTTCGTCGCATTGCCGACGCGATGGACTGCGAACTTGTATATGCAATCGTTCCGAAATCTGGAACGCTAGCACAATTGGCGGACCGAAAAGCGTGGGCCGACGCCAAGAAGAGAGTTCTTTCCGTTGAACATTCCATGGCCCTCGAAAATCAGGAGGTCGGGCGCGTCAAGGAATTAATTGATTCTGAGACGAGAAAGATCACTAAGAAGCCACAGTCGTAATTATGAAGCCGGAAGAACTAAATCAGGTTCCTGGCAATACGCCGATTAACCCCGACGAACTGGAGGGATTAATTCCCGACTTATCCCTAAAGAGGGAACTGGACGAATTTGAACGCAATAATATTCTCGACGGCTACAATTGGGCCTTGAGTCCACGTCGCCTAAGATCCCGTGACCCGTTGACAGAACCCTACATTCGCGAACTCCACAAGAAAATGTTCGATCAGACCTGGGAATGGGCTGGCATTTATCGCTGGACGGAGAAGAATATAGGATGCCTAGTTCACGAAATTCGCGACAGGATACCCGCGCTGCTTGGAAACGCGAGTTATTGGATTGAGCATCAAACTTTCTCGGTTGACGAAATTGCAGTTCGTACGCATCACGAAATTGTAGGCAGAATTCATGCCTTCCCTAACGGCAACGGAAGGCACGCTAGACTATGGGCCGATGTTATCGCAGTAAAGCACGGTAGCACCGCGTTCACGTGGGGCCAGAATAGCATCGCTGCGATTGGGCCGACGCGGGACGCCTACTTCAGATCTCTCAGAATTGCTGATAACGGCGATATTCGAGACCTACTAGCTTTCGCACGAAGCTAGCTTATTCCAGCGCGCCGAATATTGGAATTTCGCGGACCCTAACCAGGCAATCCGTGGCATCGCCAGGTCTGCCACGTCCACCATGATGACCATGCCCACCATCATCATGCAGAATCATCCACCACCTAATCACCATGGACATCACGTCCACCATCATCATCCCTAGCGGCGAACACTACTACGCGGAGTGAAGGCGCTTCAAGATGGACGACGGGCCTGGCTTCAGGGCTTACCTCTCTTCAAGGAAGCAATTAGCGTGTTCGTTGGAATGTGCATCACCCGAAACTCGTTATCGGTCACCTCTACCAATTCTCGTAATCTTCGGATCGCTTTCTCATGGCCGGTTACACTGTCACGCCAGACCTGCGACCCGTCTGGAAATACTTCAAACAAGTCGTACTCCCTGTCCGTACATCTCCTTCGAGAGTGGGACGCTCAGACTGCCACATTTGGCGCGCTGGCGCTGTCTAAAGTTAGACATCGCGACTTGGGTTCCTTCGTCTGCGGGGGCGCAGGTGCTTCGCTAGTTTGAAGCGCGCGAGCGCCGCCTCCGCCATTCCTGCCGGCACAACTCACACTTTGAGGCGTTGTGAACCTTGGACACAGGATCACAGGATCTAGCCAGTGTGAAGCGGCTGGCGAGCAGGAGCGGCCTAGCTTAATCAATTTCGCCTCCGTAAGATATAATTTCGGACCTGATGCAAGCCTCGGTCCGCTACGCTATCGCGCTGCTTTCGATACTCGGAATGGCCGCATCGCTAGTAAGCGAGGCTGATTCGAGGCAGAAAGAACCGGGCCAAAGTTCGCGCGCCGCGTTCATCCCGATTGATTATTCATACCTTATTTTCGCGAGAGCGCGGGCTTACGGCGCACACGGAAAGGAAATAACTGGACAGTTCGTTGTGGACACAGGTTCCCAATTCTCCGAGCTAGATAAGAGAACGGCCGACGCATTGGGTCTAAATGTCGCAGAGCGGGGTAACAGTCACTACTTAGGCGGAAGTCAACTTGTACAAAAAGCAACCGTGCCAAGAATTTGCTTGGGCAGTGTTTGCGCGCACCTCCTAAAAGTACATTTGATGGTGGAGAAAACGGCCACTTCCTTAGAGGTTGAGCATTCCTCCATAGGAACGCTCGGAGCCGATTTTTTTCAGGGGTATGTCCTTACTATTGACAATCAAAATCGAAAGATGGCCTTGACACCAAGACCGCCGCCAATGTCAGGCTACCGTACTGCTTTGAAAGCGCCAATCAATTTGGTTGATGGCTTCAGCTTTGTCAACTGCAAGTTGCCGACGCTCGATGAATGTAATCTGCTGATTGATACCGGCAACGGTGAAACAGTAATTTTTGGTAATGACTCGGCCAAGTTTATACGTCTAGGCAATGTGATCCGAACAACCGGCATATTAAGTAAGACTGGAGACACGCCGATAAAATTTGGGCCTATACCATGGATCGAAATCGCGGGAAGACTAAAGCTGAGCAATATCACCGTCGGTCTGTGTGAAACTAAGATTATTTCGCCGCTGCATGCAAAATACGCTCCGGGGCTGCTAGGTAACGGAGTGATGGAGAATTACGTCGTCCAAATTAACTATTTGGAAAAAACTATCATCTTCCTTGAGAAGCGGTAGCTTTGGATTTCTGGCTACCGTGTGATGCCAATCAGACGCCCATGTTGTGACGAATATATGCGGATGGTGAAGTAGCGCGGCGCTTAGGAAGGAAGCGCGGAAGATGTACGGGCTGGCGCGCCAGGTTTTCGTTTCGGTTTCTTCGTCCGGCGTGGCCCTGGAACGATTATTATTGGTTGGTTCAGCTTCTATCTTTAGCCGCCGTGGGGGCAGTGCAAATGGCGGAGGGCGCGCGCGGATTCCAGTTAATGGCGTATTATCTGGAAGCGTCAGGCGTCTTTGTATACCTATAATTCTAAAAGGCTTGCGGCATTTCCAAGTATTGAATACAATATCCTGTTAATTGGGCGAGCGAAGCGAAAAACACACGGAAATCCAAGGCCGCGGGTCGGCGGGCCGACGCCAAAACGGTGAGGTAGCGCGCGGGCTGGGGTAGCGTGAGACTGGTGAGACTGTGAACAGTTGAGGTCGATTTTTGCACTCAACTGTTCATGTATCAATACATACTTCCCCACCAGGGGCCATCTCTCTCACGCGCTGACAACAAACAGCTTAGCTAAAAGAAAACCTTCAGTGTCATGAACAGTTGACCCCTAATGAGGCATCCTAATTCAAGCTCGGCAATTGATGCACTTTTTGCGTGGGACTTGCTGTGAGACTGGCGAGACGCAGCCCCTCCCAGCCCTTCGACTGGCTTGACCGCGCGCTGGCGATCCGGCAGATGCCGCCACCATGCAATCCCCGCGCGTTACCTCGGTTGCCCGAACGTGTCACCTTTTCCCTCCACCCAGTTCAGGATAGTGCAATTTCTAAATACCTGCCGGCTAACCCGGATTGGCGCCCAGAACCATCCAGAAATAGATCATTAGAAGTGAGTAGCCGCGCGACCTCAAACTCCACTTGGGCAAGTTCAGTCCATATAGCGCCCACAAATCCTTTCAGATCATACGCACTGTCACTCTGTAGCAGTGATCGGTAAAGTGATATCACATTTATATTGACATATGTTGGAGTATTCCGCATTCTAGGCATTACATAGCAGACAGAATAACAAAGCATATATCACTTTTATATTGACAAGCGGCCTCGCAACATGATACTGTTGAGGCATCCTAATTTTCAGGAGCACACAGCATGAAGAGGAAAAAGAGGCCGGAAAAGGTAGCATTCCTCTTCCAGATCCAGAAGAAACAGCTAGAGGAACTCAGAGATCTAAGCAGAAAAACAGATCGCAGCATCGCTCAACACTTGAGGATTGCAATCGCGCAGTATCTTGGGATGCAGAGCGGCAAGTAACGCGGGATTGGAAAAAACGGCACGTCAGGTACCAGCAGTAGAACGAACAAAAACAACAACGAGGCACCAATGGATTTTTCAACTGCAACGACTAATTATCTTCAAACCTTGACCGCACCACGCCGCGGCGAAACCCTCTCCGCAAACACGCAGCGCGCCTACAGGTTTCATGCCCGGCGCCTCGCCGCACACTTCGGCGCCCTGGATCTGTCCCTCGTAAAAAACGGGCGCGTTGAAAAGTTTGTTCAGTCTCTGCAAGCCGAATCCCTTTCTCCCGCTTCAATCGTTGCCATCTACGGCGTCCTGCGTCAGATCCTCGGATCTGTGCGCGACGCAGACGGCACCCGCCTCTATGCGGCAAATCTCAAAGAGTTAGACCCGGAAGGCAGCAACATCCCCCTGCTTAAAAATCAAAAGCAGCCCTGCGCCGAACCCAGTGACGTGGAGCGCGCGATTGCCATCGACCTGCCCGTTGTGCCATTCCTGGCCGCTAGCGGGCTGCGAATCAGCGAAGCGTTGAGCCTCGAAATCAATGGCTCCGGCAACAGCTATGACACCCACAGGAGCACAATCCACCTCCGCGAAAAGCTAAAGATCGATGCAGCCGCGCGCTCCGTAATTCTCCCGTCCTCATTTGCAAAATGGTTTGCCCAGTTTGTAGCCGCCAGCGGCCAACTATTCCCTCAAAACTATCAGCAAGTCCGCTACGCACTAGAGGGCGCGACGCTGCCTCCATGCCATGCCTACAGACGCCAGCGCGCCACTTGGCTGCGAACGCAAGGCTGTTCTGAGGATGTAATCAAAAGCCAGCTGGGACACGCGGGCGCCACAATGACGGACAGATATTCTCATGCGGGGCAAAATTTGGAATTCGTGCGTGCTGAGGTAGAGCGTTGTGGTTTGGGATTCTCACTGACAGGAGATCAAAATGCAAAACAGGCAGCCTGAACTTAGCAGCATCAAGTTTCGCAGCAAGGGGCTGGTCCAATAACGGCCTCAAGGACAGCTTCAAATCTTCCCTACTCTGCATAATACTTAGCAGTGTTGAGGGCAAGACGGGAGGCACTTAGAGAGCCAGCAATTCCGGGCCTGGGAATGGGCCTAAACAGGGCAGTTTCAGTCTGCTGTGACTGAGTCGTGCCACCCGGCGCGATGCACGATCAACACCGAGGCTTCTCAAAAGCCTCACACGCTCTGAAGAGAGCGTATCAAAACTACTAACGTTGGCGAGAAATACCGGCAGTGTGCCGAGACGCAGGGTCGCCACCGGAACGGTGAAGCACAACGGCAAGACACCGCACTCCAGTACCAAAATCCAAAACAATTAAATCAAACGGGAATGCCGCGCTCGGCGGCGGGAGATTCCAACGTCTCGGTTGAGTATGAATTATAGGGCCCATTCCCACAGCGCCCAGAGATTTGAAGCAGGAGAAAGGCCCAGCACGTTGCATAAGCAACTGCGGGCAAAGGAGAAGCACGAAATGAAAGTAATCAAGGATTCGAGGTTCACCATTCTCTGTTTTGAGCATGATTATGAAGGCATCCTCGCACTTGGCAGCAATCTCACTCACATCGGCTGGGTTTTTGACCTCTTCGAGGAGGATGGAAACATTGAAGGCGAACCTGCTGCCTTTGTGCCTGACCTCCAAGTTGCTGCGCTTCTGCGCGACCTAAACAACATGCACAACGAAAACGTCTATTTTGCCCTGCCACCAAATTACAGCGAAGCTGACTTCAAGCATTGCTGTGAGCAAGTGCCTGGAATTCTTAAGGCACGCGCTCTGGCACGGCAAGAAAGTATGCAGCGCGTGAAGAGGATGCAACGCCGCGGCGAGGATGAAATCACCACGCCCAACCTCAGACGCTAGGCATGAAGGATCGTTCGCCCGTTTCCGTTCCTTCAAAGCGCGAAGCGGAACAGATTGGTTTAAGGAGATTTGAAAATGAGCGCAGAAATACAAACAGGCACCATAAGTACCTACGTCGCGGACAAAGGCTGGGGCTACATATCTCGTACAGCTGAGCAGCGTGTGGAGAAATTCTTTTTCCACGTATCCCAGTTTCGATCTAAGGAGCGGAAACCCGCGATTGGTATCGCAGTCTCGTTCCACGTTAACTCGGTTATTGAGGGCAAGTGGCCCACGGCGTTGGATGTGACACCAATCCAGTAACGCGCAGTCGGATCGTTGTCGCTGCCGTTCCAGCCCTAAATCGTGAAGCGACAAAAACAGCTAAAGAGGATTCAATGACAACGCAACCAGTACCGAGCATCGCAGAAATCACGAAAGGCTTCGAGCTAGTCCCAGCGCAAGGTATCACGGAAATTCGCGCGCGTTGTGCTGACGGCATACGGGGCGGCTTCTACGACGCCGGCGCCGTCGTGCAAGCTGTATTCAACCTATCCGCCCAACTTGGCACGTCAGCGGTCTGGCGGACTGTTCAAGAGCTAGACAAGCCCGCGGAAGGAAAGACGAAGTATGAAAACGTAAAACGGTTTCGCTGGCTGGTTGTGGACATTGACCCCACGCGCGCTACGGGTTTTGACACCCAAGCCTCAAGTGACGAAGAGAAGGCCAGCGCGCGGCACGTTGCCGAACAAGTCAGAGCATTTCTCATAACCCTTGGGATTGCCTCTATTCTGATTGATAGTGCAAACGGCTTCCACGTCTACATCCCCCTCGACGTTCCGCCTTCAGCACTCCCCCTTATGAAGCGGGTGCTGGACGCACTGAACACGCGCTTTGGAAACCCCAGCGCGCCGATTGACTCCGATGTTGTCCAACTTGTTTTCAAAGTCCCCGGAACAGTTTCGCGCAAAGGCAACCACACCGCAGAGCGTCCACACCGCATTAGCACAATTCTCGACGCTCCTGAGATCACCGCCCGATTAGATGAACCTCAACTGGAATCACTGCTCGCCAGCGTTTTGGCTGGGCTGACACCAGAACAGCAAGCAGCGCGCGTTGTGCCTTCTGGTGAGGCTGCGTCAGCTGATGCCGTGGCGTTTTCGTTGCAAGAGGTAAAAGACTTTTTGCAATGGGGTGGGGTGAGCTACACACGGGAGAAAGTGTCCGGGGATCTGCGGATGCTTGTCATGCCGTGCATTTTTGAACATACCTCTGGCAAGCACAGCAATGACGAGGCGTGGGTTGGTGTGAATGAAACTACGGCGCGGCGTTTCAAGTGTATGCGGTGTGACGCTGAGGGCGGAAAGGGATGGAATGAATTTAGGGCTGAGCTGGAGGTGCGGAAGGGCGAACGATACCGTTTTGCGCCACCTCCTGAAGATCCGACCGAATACGAGTTCAGCGCCAAGCCTCGCACGCTGCCTGAAGCTACACCGGGTTATCAATACTCAGCCAGTCGGCCCGGTGTGCCTCTCAACGCCTTAGACAATCAGATCATAGCCAGCATCCTCTGGACAGGAACAATCATCGCAACCGCTCCGAAATTCATCCTCTCAGATCCTCTTGGGAACTGTCTGGAGTTTGCATCGAGGGAGGCCGCGCGCGCCGCTCTTTTGGCGAACTTACAGAACGACTACAGGGATGATCCCGAATTCGTCGCGGAGTTCTTCAAGCAGGTGGATTGGAAAGTCGCAGAGCAGCAGCCCGTAGTGGCCGATGAGCAAGGTGCCAAGTTCAAAAAAGGCAGGGTGGAGGGTGGAAATTTTGACTACGTGCTGGACGCCAAGGACTTCATGGGCAGCGCGCTGGATGATTACGAGGGCTGGTTTGCGCGCGGTAGTGTCCACATGGTTGGCGGATCATCTGGCGCCGGCAAGTCCCGTTTTATGATTCCCCTGCTCGACTCCCAGGAAAAAGGGGAACGCTGCCTGGGCCACACGTCGCACAGTCTCTCCTATTTAATGTTGCTGGCAGACCGTGGAAAACGCGCGCTTATTCGGACGTTGAAAAGCCTGAATAGCGAAGGAGCGACGCGAAACAGTGCGGCGTTGCCTTCGGGTACAGGCTTGAAAGCGGTTTTGAACATTCAGCGCGCGATTGAGGCGCGTGACGTAACGCCGGTGATTGTGTTCGTTGAAGGTGCGGACATGCTCGTGGACGATCCAAACTCCATGCCCGATGTTTCGGCCCCGATGAAAGGGTTAGAACGCATTGCGGAGCATTATCACATCGCATTCATTCTCACCGTGGGCTCCAGAAAGCTGATGCAAAAAGAGGCGTTCGCTGCGAAACGTGACTCCCTGTTCGGATCTACGGCATGGGCGCGTAACGGAGAGACTGTGGTGATCGTGGAGGGGTCTGACCCATCTACGGAGCGGCGGGTTTTTGTGATGTCGCGAAATGGAAAATCGGAACTGTTCCACATGGAGTTTGTAAAGGGGCGCTTTGTAGAGCGCGAGGAGCAGCCTGAGGAGGCGCCGGAACTTCCCGCGGTTACGTTTGCGAAGGGACGTACTGGATATTGGACTGTCCAGGATTACATGGATGCCGTGGGCCACTCCAGGGCAACTGCATTCAGACACATCAAACAGGCCCAAGAAGCAGGGAAGGTGCGGGAGAAAACAGGGAAAGGAAAAGGACACGCAACACAATACACGCTGCGCGAACTTGCAGACTCTGATTGAGGAGCCAGAGGAGACGGAAGAGGAAGGCAATGAGGAAGCTGAACAATGAGCGGACTAACTTGGAACAAGCAAACCAAAACCTGGCTGATTGACGGCCAGCCCAGCGCGAGAAGGAAGGGACAGCGCGGGTTTGATCCTATTCGTCGCAAGCGCGGCGTTTCCAAGCCGATGAGTGAGCGTGCAATTATGCGTGAACTGAAACGCGACGAGGGGAATTACTGGCGGCAGCAATTCACAGCGCAAGGATTATCGTCTAGTGGGGTTGAGTTGCGTGTGCTTCTCTACACCAATGAACACTTCTCGTTGCGCTACTTGAAGAACTATCTGAAGGATGCCGTGGCGCGCGGTAAGTGCCCAACGAGCTTTGGCGGATCACACAGCTGGAAGTACGGAAACGGCCGCTGTAATAGGTGTGGCGCTCTTGATTCTGCATCCCACCGCCGACTGCTTCGCGCTCTGCCCCCTAAGACAACGAAGCTACTTGGCATCAGTAAACCGGAACTGCGGAAACTGGTGAAGGAAAATCCAGAACAGGTGGTGCGGATGATAAGCCGTGCGAAGCGAAGGAAGGATCGAAACGCCGCGGTGCTTGCTCGCGCTAGGGAGTTGGGCTTTACGCCGCCTAGCGAGCGTGTGAATCAATGAAGTGAAAAGCAGCAAAAGCGGTCTGCCGGAGTTGGCTGTCCTCAATCACGGGCGCCGGCAGGACAGAAACCGCGTCAGCCAGCTGACATTTGAAAGGCGCTCGGATCAATCAGCACACCGTAGCGTCCAGGTTGCGTAAGCGGCCAATCTGAATTCAACCAGGTTGGTACAACCATGGGCGCTTTAGCCTCGACTTCACAGCCACAGTTAAGTTACAACCAGAATGCAACGCCGCCTAAACACAGCAAAGGAGCTGTGATGAGGCGACGGTTTCAACGTGGTGCGTTCGTAAAGGAAGCAGGCGGTTGGTACAGCATGTGGTATGAGTCCAATGAGGGCGGCGGCACAAAGCGTGTAAAGCGTCTAATCGGACGCTGCTCCGAAATGTCGGAACGGGCAGCGCGCCGCGCCCACGCCATTCAGATGGACAAGGTAAATCAGGACCGTGGAAGTCTGGCGCCAATTTTCAAAGGCCAGTCTTTCGCGGAAGCAGTTAAGAACTGGAGGCAGGCTGTGGCACCAAACTTATCCCCGGCAACAGTGCGTGCGCGTGAATCGCATTTGCGCGTGCATGTGACTCCCCGGTTTGGTGACGCGGCGCTCGCCGAAATCGGTGTCCACCAACTTCAACAGTTCGCAACCGACTTGCGAAAGACTGTATCGCGGAAAACAGTTGTCCACATATTGACCACAATCTTCGGGGTAGTGCATTACGCCAAGCGTTGCGGGATCACCGTCAACAAGGTTGCCTTTGCGGACCTTGAACTCGGAGCGCGCGGTGATGCCACTGTCGTACCCTTTTTCACCCGAGAGCAGGCAACACAGATTGTTGAGGCGGCGAAGGAACCGCACAAGACACTGTTCGCGCTTGCCTGGTTTACGGGATTGCGGTCAGGGGAGCTACTCGCTCTCACAGTGGACGATCTAAACTTCAAAGATCACACGATACGAGTCAACAAAAGCGCGGACGATCTGACGCAGGCTGTTCGTCAACCCAAGACCAAGTGTTCTGTGGCAATGCTACCGATGCCCTCTGAGCTGGAGAGCGTGCTGCAAAACTACTTGGATTCATGCTGGCAGCCAAACGCAGGTCGGATTTTGTTTCCTGCGAAGTCGGGAACGCGCGCAAGGTCACGCCGCAATGTCGTTGTTCACGGTTTGCATCCGATACTTCGGAAGCTTGGCATACCGACGCTAAACGCTGGCCTCCACGCTTTTCGCCACGGCCTAGCTACGGCGTTAGTTGAAGCGAGCGCGCCGATTTCCGTACTGCAAACTCAAATGCGACATAGCGACGTTTCGACAACCCTGCGCCTCTACACCCACGCGATCCAACAGAGTCACCGCGCGGCGATGGAAGGCATAGGGCTTCAATCGGTACGAACTGCGCAATCAGTACGAAGCGGAGTTGGTAACTGATTCAAAAATAAGTGGATGCAAGGAAATTGGTGCCGGCTGTGGGACTCGAACCCACGACCTAGGGATTATGAGACCCTCGCTCTACCTCTGAGCTAAACCGGCCCGAACACAATCCTCGATGCTAAAGGTTCGCTGC
>Ga0209655_10000381_pt1 | contig 16827 bp, 18 predicted proteins | sample BogFormECP03_OM2_FD_188236 | JGI IMG/M metagenome (GOLD analysis project Ga0209655, IMG submission 188236) | Bog forest soil microbial communities from Calvert Island, British Columbia, Canada - ECP03_OM2 (SPAdes) (version 2) | ecosystem: Environmental > Aquatic > Freshwater > Wetlands > Bog ...
TTGGAGTTTGCGGGCGGGCACATTACTAATGTAGTGAGAATCGGGGGGGCCGTCAATATAAGTGCGCGGGGGTGATTCCCTGCGGCAACATTAGGACGGGCTATGGCGCTACCCCCACCCGCTCTCGGTAATTGGACTGCGGGTTGGTTCGGTGACCTACCTTTTACACGTATCAGCTAACTAAATTGGGGTGGCGTACATCCAAGGAATTCAGCACAGGAAGATGCCCGGAGGGGTGTATAATCCGGGCAGTATCCGCCGGAGGTAGCCATGAGAAACAGTTTGGCGGGGCAGCTTGGGGCCTTGATCGTCGCGGCGTCGCTGATGACTTCGACCAGCATCGCTTGCGTGCCGCAGGCGCAGCAGCAGGGTGCGCAACAGCCTTCATCACAGACTTCGTCGCAACCGCAAACTGGCGCGCCACAGGGTAACACTGCCCCGTCGCAGCAGCCCACTACGCCGCCGAGCGGTACACCTCCGAGCGCTACACCTTCCAGCGGAACGGCTGCACCCGGCAGCGCGCCTTCTGCCACGACACCTTCTGGCACGGCGCAACAGGGATCTGCAGCGGCGGATAAACAGCAGGGCGCGGTGCAGCAGGCGGACCAGCCCATCGAGCAGTCCAGCGATCCCAACGTAAAAGCTGGCAGCAAGGCGGACGTGAGCGCCATCGGCAATCGCAGCGTGGGACATGGACTTAACTTTTATTCGCTGGAACATGAGATTGCGCTGGGAAAGCAGCTATCGGCGGAAGTAGAGCGGCAGGCGAAATTCATCAATGACCCAGTGGTGAACGAGTACGTGAACCGCGTGGGCCAGAACCTGGTGCGGAATTCGGACGCGCAGGTGCCGTTCACGATTAAGGTGATTGATTCGGACGTGGTGAACGCGTTCGCGCTGCCGGGCGGATTCTTCTACGTGAACAGTGGATTGATTCTGCATGCGGATGAGGAATCGGAACTGGCGGGCGTGATGGCGCATGAAATCGCGCACGTCTGCGCGCGACACGGCACGAAGCAAGCGACCAAGGGCGAAATCGCGCAGCTGGCCATGATTCCAGCGATGATTTTCATTCCGTACACACTGGCGGGGTACGCGATTTATCAGGGCATGCAGTTCGCGATTCCCATGGCGTTCCTGCAATTTACCCGCACGGACGAGGCGGAAGCGGATTATCTGGGGCTGCAGTACATGTACAAGGCAGGGTATGACCCGAACGCGTTTGTGGCGTTCTTTGAAAAAGTAGCCTCGGACGAAAAGAAGCAGCCCGGAACGATTCCGAAGATTTTCTCGACGCACCCGCCGACGCCGGAGCGCATCAAGGCTTCGCAGAAAGAGATTGCGACGATTTTACCGGAGCGCGCGGAATATATCGTGACTACGTCGGAATTCGACGTCGTAAAGCACCGCTTGCAGCTGATCGAAGCGAACGTGAAGGTGAACGACAAGAATCCGAACAAGCCGCAGTTGCGCAAGAAGACTGCGCAGACGCAGGCGCCGCAGCCGGGGGACACTTCAACGACGGGTTCGGATCCGAATTCTGATCCGGACCGGCCGACTTTGCAGCGCAGGCCGGATCCTAGTCAGCAGCCTTAAGCGATAGTTGACAGTTAAGAGTTAAAACCTTTTGCGCCCGGCTCTTTAGCCGGGCGCTTTTTTTTGCTTTGATCATCGGCCGGCATCCGCTAGCCGCGTCGGCAGAAAGCAGATTCCTCTCTGCGTCCCGCGCCCGCCAAAATGCGGCGGGGAGGAAAAGGCGCGGGACTCCATTCGGGATGACACGCGACTGGGATCAGCCTGAATTGAGACGAGCGGCTGAGACTGCGGCGGGCAATGGTGGCTGCGGGGCTAGCGGGTCTGGACTTCGGCTACGCCCATGCGTTTCAGGCCTTCGGCGTAGTATTTGCGGTAGAGGATGTCCCACTCTTCGCTGCCTTCCAGGATTTCTTTTTTCTGCGAGGCGATTTTGGCGCGGACTTCGGTGTCCACCTGGGCTTCCACTTTTAGAAGAGCGGTGATGATGGTGACGATTTCCTGGCGGATGGTGTCGCGGTCTTCGACGAAGTCCACGTCTGGGCTGGAGACCAGAAAATCAATGATGCGATGGGAGAGGCGTACGGTTTTTTCGCGTGTCAGTCTCATGGCGTCAGTTGGAAGTCCAAGGGCCGCTGGTTAGCGGAGAATTAATTTCCTTTCGCGGGCCAGCTGGCCCTTCACTTTCTTGTACATTTCCTGATAGGAGGCGCCGGAAGTGCGCATCTCCTCAGCGTATTTGGCGAGGATTTCGCGGACTTCTTCGTTGAGGCGGTCCTCGATGGTGACTTCCTCGGCCATCACCTGGCGGACTTGCTGGGTGAGGTTCTCCGCGTTCTTGGCTTCTATCATTTTGGCGGCTACGAGGCGCTTGACGATTTCCTTAGCCATGTAACCGACATAATCGCGCGACAAAAGCATTCGGGTCGACTCCGCGTGGTGCGACGAGCAAATCAGTTTACTGGCAGGCTGCGCGGAGTGTCAAGGCGAGGCGTTGGTATCGATTTTGCGCTGGTTTGTGGTTGGTCAGAGTTGAGCTAGTGTTTGGCGGTCCAGCGGTTTTGCGCGGAGCCGAAGAGCGCGGCCGCGCCGATGAAAACGCCGCCGATGAGAGAAAGAATCATGACGGCGAGGCCGTCGGCAGGGGTGACGTTTTCGGGCTTAACGATGACGTGTTCCCACATGGTGGAGAGGGGGTAGTAAACCGCGACGCAGCCTACGACCAGGCCGACGATACCCCAGACGACCGGAATGCTGTAATTCGCGAACAACTTGATTTTTTGCATGTGACCCCCCGCATGTGAGCTGCAGCATGCGTCCCCAAGATCGTGGTGCGATGCGCAGATAATGTCACCGGAGCGGGCGGAGGGCGATGGGGATTGCTACTGAAAGTGTTCATTTTAGTAACAGCAAATTCGCGTACGCAGCGGAGAATTACTACGGATTGGGCGATGGGTCAGCTTTAGCTAACGCGCTGGCCAGCCGGGGAGCGAACCGCTGAGCTGCGCGTACATCGAGTGTTTGCAAAACCTTTTGGAGATGTACGGATTATTTTTCTTTCTTCAATTCAACTACGACGACTTCGATGGGTTTATCGCCCGCATTGACGTCGGCGTGCATGGTGTTGGGCGGGTTGGCGGGGAGCCAATAGGCCTTGCCGGTTTCCCAGATGTGAGATTCGGCGGGACCGTTCTGTTCGACGATCTTCATGGTGCAGCCGGTGAGCGCTACGATCACGCGGGGATGTTCGTGGCGGTGCATGGCGAGGGGCGCGTCTGGAAAAATGACGGACTTCCACACTCTTACGTCGTCATTTTCGAATAGGGGAATTCGCTGCGTCTGTGTCGCTTGCTGGGCGTGGACAGCGAAGAAAAGCGACGACGCGAAAAGCGCGCCAAGTAGAAACGTTTTCATGAAAGCCTCCGGGCGCGAATCGTAACACAGAGACGCGCCAATGCTGGACCATACTGGCTGCCGGCCAGATTGGCTGGGTTCGCTGAGGGCGCGGGCATCTGCTATTCTTGTGACTTCAGTGTAAACGCTACACAATTGCCGGGACCGAAATTATCGGGAGGGGATGGCATCGTGACACTTTCTATCGAATCGCCGCGGGGGGTGGAGCGCGCGGCTAATTTTAACGCGGGGCCGGGGGCTTTGCCTTTGGCTGTGCTGCAGCGGATCCGCGAGGAGTTACTGGATTATCGCGGGACCGGGATGTCTGTGATGGAGATGAGCCACCGGTCGGCGGAATTTGAGGAGATTATCGAGCGGGCGGAAAAGAATTTGCGGAAGCTCATGGGGATTCCTGAGGAATACGGGGTGATTTTCGTGCAGGGGGGCGGGAGCGCGCAGTTTACGATGGCGCCGCTGAATTTGTGCTTGCCGGGAAAGCCGGTGGATGTGTTGCACACGGGAATGTGGACTGGGAAGGCGCTGACGGAATTGAAGCGCGGAACGCCTTACAGGATTGCGGCGTCGACGGAGGCCGTGAAATTTACGCGGCTGCCGCGGAAAGATGAGATTCAGCTAGGGGCGGACGCTTCGTACGTTTATATGTGCACGAATAATACGATCGAGGGGTCGCAGTGGAATTGGCTGCCGGAAACGGGCGCAGTGCCGCTGGTGGCGGATATGTCGTCGGACATTATGTCGCGGCCGGTGGACGTGCGGAAGTTTGGGTTGATTTTCGCGGGGGCGCAGAAGAATTTGGGGCCCTCCGGGGCCACCGTCGTGATCGTGCGGAAGGATCTGGCAGAGCGGGCGGACAAGAATTTGCCCACTGTGCTGCAGTACCGCACGCATATTAAGGAGCGGTCGCTTTATCACACGCCGCCGACGTTTGCGGTTTACATTGTGGGGTTGGTTTTGGAGTGGATCGAGGCTGAGGGTGGAGTGGTGGCTATCGAGAAACGGAACGAGGCTAAGGCACGATTGCTTTACGACGCGATAGATTCCAGCGGCGGATATTATGTGGGGCCGATCGAAAAGGATGCGCGGTCGAAGATGAATGTGACGTTTCGGGTGGCTGGGGGGAGTGAGGTCCTTGAATCGAAATTCGCGAAGGAAGCTGCCGCTGCTCGGCTGATTGGGTTGGGCGGGCATCGATCTGTTGGGGGGATGCGGGCTTCGATTTATAATGCGGTGAATCTTGAGACCGTTCAGGTTCTGGTGAACTTTATGCGGGAGTTTCAGAAGGTAAACGGGTGAGGCAACGGCGAAAGATTTAACACAGCGTGCACGGAGGAAAGACTGAGGGCACGGAGAAAGACGCAAAGCGAAACTACCGCCGAGACGCAGAGAGCCAACTGGAAGCAACGGAAGCGACAAAGGCTAATGCGACCCCTGGCGATGCTGACGCCTGGTGGACTGGGGCGCAGCAAGCAGCGCCCCTACCGGGTATCTGAATCCTCGATTAATTTTTTGCTGCAGGTGGCCCGCTCGCCGATGCGCGGTGCCTGTGCCACGATCGGCATCGTCCGCGGATACAACCGGAGATACGATCCCCTGCCTACTGGCTACCGATCTCCCAAAGGTATAACCGAAGAGCCACAGTAGTGTGGCAACTGCACAACAGTTGTCTTGACTTGGCTGATTGGGCCCGGTATTCTCGGTTTTCGATGGCAAAATCGCTCAAAATTACGCGTTTTGGAGTTCAACGACGCGGGATTCGTGCGTGTGGATTCGCTCGGGCGACCGAATTGGCACGGATTGGCGCGCTACGACGGCTACAGGCCGGAGAGCGTTCGTTGGAGCTAAGTCCGGAGGGGCGGTCTTGAAGGCGGAGCGAGCGAAGCGCAAGAACCGGTTGTGGCCGTGGATCGGCGGGATCATCGTCACGCTGCTGACGGCGGCTGTCTTCATGGTGGGTTCGCTGGACGTGCCGCTGCGGCCGGAGCAAGGCAGCGAGTTCGCGGTGTTTTTTGCGTTGACGACCTTGCTGACGGCGGCGCTCCTGGTGTTCGCGGTGATTCTGGCGCGCAGTCTGGTGCGGCTGTGGATCGAGCGGCGCAGCGGGCAGATGGGCTCGCGGTTCAAGGTGAAGATGGTGCTGGGCGCGATTGGCGTGTCGCTACTGCCGACCGCGTTCTTTTTCATTTTCAGTTACGCGATTGTGAATCGCACTTTGATTGCGTGGTTTCCTCGACCGCTGGAAATTGCGAATGAGCAGAGCCAGCGGCTGCTGGAGGATATGGGACAGGCCAACCTGGGGCATCTGAACGCGATCGCGGAGAAGGCCGCGGCGACGAGCAAGGAGAATCAATCGCTGCTGGGTCTGGCGTGGTCGGTGGACGCTTCGTGGATCGCGCATACGGCGGGACAGGCGGACGACGGAGTGGCGTATGTGAAGCCGGAAGACGCTTCGAGCGACCAAACCGTACCGGAAATGGAGACGATTACTCCCACGCTGGTGCAGACGCTTCCGAACGGCGCGGAGATCTGGCACACGGCAGACCATTTGTATATCGCGGGCAGCGCGCCGCTGGATGGCGGCCGATTGTATGTCGCGCGGGTTCTGCCCAATGATTTTTTGTCGCGCTATTCGGAAATTCGCACGCAGACGGAAACTTACTTGCGGCAGAAGCAGAGGTTGCGGGCTTACAAGCGCGACGTGCTGCTGGGACTATTTTTATTCACCGTGATTTTGGGATTTTCGACGACCTGGGTGGCGCTGTTTTTGTCGAAGCAAGTGACGGTGCCGATTCAGGCGCTCGCGGAGGCTACGCGGGAAATTTCGCGCGGGAATTTCGATTACCGGATTGATGTGAAGGGGCAGGACGAACTGGGGATGCTGGTGCGATCGTTCAATCGGATGACGGAGCAGCTTGGCGAGGGACGGCGGCAGATTAATGAATTCACGCAGAGTCTGGAACAAGCGATTGAGGAGCGTGAGCGGCGGCGGAAATTGATGGAAGCGATTCTGGAAAATATTCCGACGGGCGTGATTTCGCTGAATTCATCGGGCGAAGTGGCCCGGGTGAATTCGGCGGTGCCTGCGATTTTGGGAGATGCGGCGCGGGAGGCGCGGAGTTTGCCGGACCTGGTGGGTGAGGAGGCGGCGCGGGCGGTGTTGCATTTGATGCGGCGGTCGCTACGGATGGGTGTGGCTTCGCGGGAGATTGAGATCGCGACGGCGGGGCGGCTGGTTCGTGCGGCGGTGACTGTGAGTTCGCTGGGGCCGCGGCTTTCGAATCCTGGATATGTGATCGTGATTGACGATCTGACGGATTTGCTGCGCGCGCAGAAGGCGGCGGCGTGGCAGGAAGTGGCGCAGCGGATTGCGCACGAGATCAAAAATCCTTTGACGCCGATACAGCTTTCGGCGCAGAGATTGCTGCGCTATCTGGAACGGAATGGGTCGCAGCAGGCCGCGGCATTGCGGACGGAACTTGAGAAATTGGTGGCGGAGTGCGCTGGGTTGATTGAGCGCGAGGTGCATACTTTGAAATCGCTGGTGGATGCATTCTCGCAGTTCGCGCGCTTCCCTTCCGCGCGGTTGGCGCCTGAGGATGTGAATACGATTGTTGCCAGTGCGTTGGATTTGTTTCATGGGCGGCTTGAGGGTGTGACGGTACGCACGGAATTGGCTGCTGCTTTGCCGTTGGTGAAAGCTGATCGTGAGTTGTTGCGACGCGTCTTGGCTAATTTGATTGATAATGCGGCGGAGGCGATGGAGGGATCGTCGATACGGCGGATGCGGGTGGCTACGCGCGTAGATGCAGATGGGGACGCGGTGGAGATTGAGATTTCGGATAGTGGGCAGGGGATATCGCCAGAGGATAAGGAGCGATTGTTCTTGCCGCATTTTTCTACTAAGGAGCGCGGGACGGGATTGGGATTGGCGATTGCTAGCCGGATCATAGCGGAGCATAACGGGACGATTCGGGTGGAGGATAATCTGCCGACTGGGACGAGGTTCTTGATTCGGTTTCCGGCGGCGGAGATTCCGGTTTCGCCGGCGTGAAGTCGAAAGATTTAGCACAGAGGACACAGAGGAAAGGCGGAGAACGCAGCGAAAGACGATCTACCGCAGAGGACGCAGAGAAAACCTTTATAACATGCCAGCTTCCATATTTGTTGTTGATGACGAAAACGGGATACGCGAATCTCTGGGCGCCTTGCTGCGCGACGAGGGGTATGAGGTGGAGGCTGTCGCGTCGGGGGAAGAGTGTTTGGCGCGCCTCGAGACGCGAGCGTTTGATTTGGTTTTACTGGATGTGTGGTTGAAGAGAATGGATGGGCTGGAAACATTGGAGCGGATGCAGGAGCGGGACGGGGCGCCGATGGTGGTTATGATTTCGGGGCACGCGAATATTGAGACGGCGGTGCGGGCTACGAAGTTGGGGGCTTTTGATTTCGTCGAAAAACCTTTGTCGCTGGAAAAAGTCGTGCTGGTAGTGCGCAACGCGCTGGAATATCTGCGGCTGGAGACCGAAAACCGGAGGTTGCGGGCGGAACTGGAGGAGAAGCATCAGATTTTGGGCGGCAGCATTCCGATGAAGGCGCTGCGACAGCAGATTGCTTTGACTGCACCGACGAATGGGCGCGTGCTGATTTACGGCGAGAGCGGCACCGGCAAGGAATTGGTGGCGCGGGCTTTGCATGCGAGCAGTTTGCGCAGTTCGATGCAATTTGTGGAAGTGAACTGCGCGGCGATTCCGGAGGAATTGATCGAATCCGAGATGTTCGGGCATCGCAAGGGGAGTTTTACGGGGGCGAGTGAAGACAAGGTGGGGAAATTTCAGAAGGCGGACGGCGGGACGCTGTTTCTGGATGAAGTGGGCGACATGAGTTTGAAGACGCAGTCGAAAGTGCTGCGGGTGCTCGAGGAACGACGCGTGGAGCCGCTGGGATCGAACCAGCCGGCTACTGTGGACGTGCGCGTGATTGCCGCGACGAATAAAAAGCTGGAGGAAGAGATCGCGCGGAACGCCTTTCGCGAGGATCTTTTTTACCGGTTGAACGTGATCCCCTTCTACGTGCCGGCTTTGCGCGAGCGGGTGGCGGATATTCCGATTCTGGCGGCGCATTTTCTGGCGGCTTTTTGCCAGGAATATGGGAAAAAGGCGAAGGAGTTCAGTCCGACGGCACTGGACGTGCTGTTGAATTATCCGTGGCCGGGAAACGTGCGCGAGCTGAAGAATCTGGTGGAGCGGCTGGTGATTGTTTGTCCTTCGCCGCGGATTGAGCCGCACCATTTGCCGCCGGAGCTTTTTCGGGGTGCGTCGAAGAGCCCGCAGAAACCTTATGAGAGTTTGCAGGAGGCGCGATCGGCTTACGAGCGCGAGTTTGTGCTGCGCAAGTTGGAGGAGAATCGCTGGAACATGACGAAGGCGGCGCAGGCGCTGGGTTTGGAGCGCAGCCATTTATACCGGAAGATGAGGTCGCTGGGAATTGCGCCGACGCGAGTTTGATGAGCGATGACTGCGCCAGATGAGCGACCGAACACGATCGCGCTGAGACGCATCGGAAGATTTCTTTTCGATTGGGCAAAGAGCCTCGGGTTGTTTGTCGTGGTTGTCGCTACCGGTACATTTCTCTTCTTAGTGAGTTCTACGATTGTCGGATTCCTCCCGCACAGTGACCGCCCGGGACCGGGTTGGGGACGAGGTGCCTTCAGCTGGCATGAAGTGGGATTCTTTGTCGGCTGGCTGCCGTTACTGATTTATCCTCTTTTGTTTCTCGGATTATCGCTGTTTCCGTTCGTACGTCTGCTCGGCTGGTTTCGTGCGCCGCGGTGGCTGTTGCGCGTGTTTGGCACCGTTTTCTCCGGGCTCGCGGCGTTTGTCGCAGTGATGGCCGCCGGCTGGTACATCGCGATTTCTCAATATCCGGTGTATGCAGGCGCATTGTCGGGGATAGTTTATGGAGCGATTCTACTTCCGCGCGCCAGCGGAGCGCCACCAAGCGGCCTAACGAATTGGAAGCACTGGGCGGGCATGGCAGCGACGGTAATTGCGTGCGGAGCAATCGTTGTGCACCCACTCCTGCCAAAGGAAAAAGAACAATCCCTTGAGGTGCTGTATGTTCGGCTCATTCCCGGCCCCGAAGATCTTACAACTGAGGCGAAACCCGGGGGACTAACTCCGGACGAATTGAAGTTGTTGAAGTCACTGGGACTGGCCGGGACCATTCGATTTGGCATGGGGCAGATTCACGGCAATACTCCGACCGAGGCACGAGCCGTGATCGTTTTTACGGGAGAACTTCATTCGCGTGCTGAACTTCGCGAACCTTTGAGAACTCGTGTGCTCTACGTGCAGCAAGGCGACGGTTGGACAATGTATCCGCCGAACGCACGAACAATTCGAAACGAGATCAAGTTCTGGCCTTCGTCGGAGGATGTAACTAAAATCGAAGCTCAATCGGATCCTGCAGTAGGCTCGCCTACCGTTTTCTCGTGGTGCCCGGCACTGAAGAATTCCAAATAGCTTCGGCGTTTACCGGAGCGAATTCGGGCCGTGGAGCCGCGCGGCTCAGTTCCCCTCCCGCGCCGGGCGTGATCGAGCCTACGAGCCAACGCGGATGTGCGCGAAGGAATTAAATATCCCGAAAATATTCAGCAGCCAGAGCACCACTGCGATTACTACCACCGCGTTCAGGATTGATTTGATTGTGCCCTGCATGGGGATGAGGTTGACCAGCCACAGCAGGACCCCTACCACGATCAGAACCATTATTATCGTCAACAATGGCATCGGTTGTTGACCTCCTTTGTCGAGCCGTCGAAACGACTTTTCTCGATGTGAGAATACGCAGCGCTGCCGCGGTGGGCCATACATGGAAGGGAGTAGAGCTGCTTAGGGATTTACGTTATGCCGCGGTGCGCAGCGGGCGGTGCAAATTCAACGGCGGCGTTAAGTTCGACGGCAACGATAACTTCATATTCAGGGTCAACGGCGCCCGCCTGAAGGCGGCCGCTACAAATTCAACCGCAGTGTCAAACTCGAAAGCTACGTCAACGGCTGGCGGTCTGAAGACCGCCGCTACGAGGGCAACTTGCAGGGAGCTTTTAGCCTTCTTCGGCTTCTTGGAATTGGGCTAGTTGTTCTAGTTGGCGGTGCCAGTCGAGTTGGCGGACCAGGGTGGAGTTCTGGCGCCAGTTGGCTTGGACTTTTACAAAGAGCTCGAGGAATATTTTTGAGCCGAGGATCAATTCGAGTTCTTTGCGGGCGGCTGTGCCGATTTTTTTTATGGCTTCCCCACTCTTGCCGATCAGGATGCCCTTCTGGCCTTCGCGTTCTACGTAGATGGTGGCGCGGATGCGCAGTAGCTTGGGGGTTTCCTCGAAATTATCGATCAGGACGGCGATGGCGTGGGGGACTTCGTCTCGTGTCTGGAGGATGGCTTTTTCGCGGACTACTTCGGCGGCGAGGAAGCGCTCGGGCTGGTCGGTGAATTGGTCGGGCGGGAAATGCGGGGGGGCTTCGGGGAGACGGGTGAGCCAGGAATTGACGAGATCGAGGCAGCCGGCGCCGGTTAACGCGGAGATGGGGAAAATTTCGGCGAACTCGAATTCTTTGTTGTAGCGTTCGATCAGCGGGAGGAGCAGGTGCTTGGCGATGCGGTCCACTTTATTCAGCAGTAGATAGACTGGGCCGTGAAAGCGTTTGATCCATTCGATGGAGAAGCGATCGCCGGGGCCGTAGTCAACGGAGGCGTCGGCGATGAGGCAGAGGATGTCGATGCCTTCGAGGGCGTGCTGGAGTTCGTCCATCATCATGCGGCTCAGGACGTTTTTGGGCTGGTGGATGCCGGGCGTGTCTATCAGGACGATTTGAGCGTCTTCGCGATTCAGGATGCCTTGAATGCGATTGCGGGTGGTTTGGGGCTTGGGAGAGACGATGGCGACTTTTTGGCCGACGAGGGTATTGACGAGTGTGGATTTGCCCGCGTTGGGGCGGCCTACGATTGCGACGAAACCGGATTTGAAGGGCATCGATAAGTAAATTGTACGCCTTTGGAGAGTCGCGAGGAAGAGAGAGGGCGCCGGTGCGTGGCGTGCGGGAAGAAGTCAAAAGATTTAACACAGAGTTCGCAGAGAAAAGGCGGAGAAAAATCTGAGAAAGACAGCAGAGAGGCTTTACCGCTGAGATGCCCGACTCCGTCGCGGTATACGCCGGGCGCACCGGACATTCGGAGATTGCTCAGGCCGCCCAAATTGCATTACAGGTGGATGAATTGGCGAAGAACAAATCGCGCGCACGGATTTCCACATTATGAATCATTGACTTCGCGATTGATCGTAATAGACTTTATAGCATCGCGGTTCATCGCAGCCACTCTGGCTGGGGTGTTTCCGCGCTCCACCCTATAAATTGCACGGCACGATCGCTAACCAATAGGAGATCAGCTATGGCCAACCCCGTACGAGCAATCCCCGAAGGGTATCACTCGATAAGTCCAGCGTTAACCTGTAAAGACGCGGCACGCGCGATCGACTTTTACAAGCACGTGTTCGGCGCCGAAGAAATCATGCGCATGCCATCCCCCGATGGCAAGATCTCTCACGCAGAATTGAAAATCGGAGATTCGATTATTTTTGTAAACGACGAAATGGGACCGATGGCGGCCGTCACTCCTGGTGCGCCGCGGATGTCTTTGTTCCTTTACGTCGAGAATGCGGATAAGACGTTCACGCGAGCGGTGGCTGCCGGCGCGCAGATTGAAATGGCGCTGGAGAACCAATTCTGGGGTGATCGTTACGGCAAGGTGACGGATCCGTTCGGGCATCAGTGGGGAATTGCAACGCATGTGGAAGACGTGGCGCCGGAGGAAATTGGAAAGAGAGCGGCGGCGTTTTTTGCGAAGGCGGCGGGACAGAGTTAGTCGCTGATTCGGTTGCGATTTCGGATGATTGGAACGTGGTTATCGGGCCTGCCTATGGCGGGCCCGATTTTTTTTGTGAGCTCGCGATCATTTGCGGCCAGAGCGGCTGTCGGCGAAGCCACTCAACAAATCGTTCGGGTGTACACCGCGGCAAGCTGGGGCGTAGCAAGCAGCGCCCCTACTGAGTATCGACAAGGTCGAGTTTTTTGGTGGGCCGGCTGTTAGACGGTGCGGGCGGTGTTTGCTGCGGTGTTGGAGATTGGTTTGGCGCGGACGCGGAGGACTTTGCGTTGGTTGGCTTCGACTACTTCGAAGCGAAGGCCATCGGCGTCAATTACTTCGCCGGTGCGGGGGACGTGGCCCGCTACGCTATTTAGAAGGCCTGCGATGGTGGTGGCGGCGGAATGTTGCATGCCGGAGTCGAGCTGCACGCCGAAAAGTTCGCTGACTTTTTCGAGCTGCACGCTGCCGCGGATTACCAGGGCACCGCTGGGTTCGCGGACGACGTCCGGGGCGGGGCGGCGGTCTTCTTCGCCGATTTCGCCGACGATTTCTTCTACCAGATCCTCGATGGTCACTAGACCGGCCATCAAGCCGTATTCGTCAATCACTACAGCCATCTGCTGATTCTTGCGCTGCATTTCTTTCAACAGCTCGGAGCCGAATTTAGTTTCAGGAACGAATAGCGCGGGGCGCATCAGCTCGCGGACGGTGCGGTGGGCGGCTTCGCGGTCGGGAACTTCGAGCATGTCGCGCGCCATCACGATACCGGAGATGTCGTCGAGAGTTTTTTCGAATACGGGCAGGCGGGAGAATTTTGTTTCGACGACGAGGTCGCGCAATTCTTCGAGTGAAGCGTCGGCACGAATCGCGATTACGTCGGGGCGCGGGGTCATCACGTCGCGCACGCGCTTGTCGCCGAATTCGACTACGGATTCGATGAGGCGGGCTTCGTCCTGCTCGATGATGCCCTCTTCGGTGGCGGCGTCCACCAGAGCCTCGATGGCCTGTTGCTGCTCGGCGGCGGGAGTTTGCGCTTCTTCGGATTCTTCAGAGAGATGCAGCACGGAGATCAGCAGTTCGAGGACGGCTTGCACCGGCCATATGACGAAGAGAAACGTGCGCACGACGGGAACGAGCGGGAGCACCCAATTCCCCGGAGCGCGGGCCAGCAGCAGCGCGGGGAAAAACTGCATGGCGATGACGACTTCAGCGCCGAGGAAAAAAATCATCTCGAGAGCGGCTTCGCGGGTGCCGGGGACGAAGAAGAGCACGCCGCGCGCGGTGATGGCGGCAACGAAGACGAGCCAGAACCGCGCGAGGAGGCTGAAGCCGAGGGCGGCGCGGCGGCGTTCCATGTGCAGGCGCGGCTCGACGTCTGCTTCGAACGTGTCGAGGTGCTGGTGGATGCGTCCGGGATGCACGCGGCCGAGTTCGCGGTAGGTGCGATCGAAATAGGAGAAGACGACGAGGCCTATCGTGAGGGCGAGGACACCTGCAGAGTAGATGAAGAGGGGCATGGTCAGAGCAATCCCAGGTCGCGGCGCAAGCGATTTTCGCGGCGATCCATTTGGCCTGAGTCGCTCTCGTGATCGTAGCCGAGTAGGTGCAGGATGCCGTGAAGGATGAGGAGTCGCATTTCGTGGTCGACGGCACGGCCGTAACGGTGAGCGTTGCGGCGTGCGACGGCAGGAGCGATGGCGATGTCGCCGAGATACTGGGACGCTGACGCGGCCCGAGACGAAGAGAGGCGCGTGGCGCGCGTCCGGCGTGCAGGACGCGGCTGACCTTGCTTTCGCGTAGTTGCAGGTTCTGCTTGGAACACGTCTGCTGGGAAGGACAATACATCGGTCGGGCGATTTTTGCCACGGTAGGCGCGATTCCAGCGCGCCATTTGGGCGTCGGTGACGAGAGCGACGGTGACCGAGCGTGGCGCGAGACGCAGGCGCTTGCGCGCGGCGGTGAGAAACTTCTCCAGGCCGGAAACGGAAACACGAACGCGACGCTGTTGATTGAGGATCATGCGCGCGAGGCTAATCCCGGGGATTTTGCTGACCAGTATGGCTGGAGTGGCCGGCGTGCCCCGAGCCACGGCCGTTGTGATGGGGATGCGTGGCGGCGTGCTCGTCGTAAGCCTTGATGATGCGCTGGACGAGATTGTGGCGGACGACGTCACGTTCATCGAAATAGGTGAAGGAGATGCCTTCGATCTTGCCGACAATTTCGATGGCTTCGATGAGGCCGGAGCGGCGCGATTCGGGCAGGTCAATCTGGGTGACGTCGCCGGTGATCACGGCTTTGGAATTGAAGCCGAGCCGCGTGAGGAACATTTTCATCTGCTCGCTGGTGGTGTTCTGGGCTTCGTCAAGGATGACGAAGGAATCGTTGAGCGTGCGGCCGCGCATGAAGGCCAGCGGCGCGACTTCGATAATTCCCTTCTCGAGGAAACTCTCCAGCTTGTCCGCTTCGAGCAGGTCATGCAGGGCGTCGTAGAGCGGGCGCATGTACGGGTCCACTTTTTCCTGCAACGTGCCGGGAAGAAAGCCGAGGCGTTCGCCGGCTTCGACGGCGGGGCGCGCGAGGATGATGCGATTCACTTGTTTCGACAGCAGCGCGGTGACGGCCATGGCGACAGCGAGATAGGTCTTTCCTGTGCCGCCGGGGCCGATGGCGAAGACCATGTCGTAAGCCTCGAGGGCTTCCATGTAGCGCTTCTGGTTCGCGCTTTTCGGAGTGATGGTTTTTTTGCCGAACGAGCGCGTGTTGGAAAGGGCAAATGCGCCGCGTGTGGATGCGGGTTCGCTGGTGGCGCCTGTGGCGATGCGCAGCAGGGATTTCACTTCCGAGCTGTCGGGAATACGGCCGTCGCGGATGCGTTGATTGTATTCGCCGAGGATTTGCGCGGCCCGTTCCACCTGGGGCTGCGAGCCTTCGATTTCCAGATCGTGATCGCGCAGATGCGTCGTGACGTGAAGAGCGGACTCGAAGAGTTTAAGATTTTCGTCGAGGGTACCGAAAAGTTCGTTGATGCCGCCTGCTAGTCGGACAGTTTGTTTCATTCAGTTTCGCGGGAGCGAAGCCTCCTGGAGAGCACCCCTATTGCTAGAATTAGCGTAGCGCGGTAGAGCGGGAGGGTCAAGGCGGGTGAGCAGGATTCATCAGGTAGTAACATACGCAGGGTTGAGGCGGCTGCGGGAGCGTTGGCCACAAAGATGCACAGCCGAGGTGGTGGTCGCTGGGCAGCCAAGGTTTCGCTTTTGGGCACCGCTTGCTTGAATATGCCCGGTCCGGGGCCTGGTATCCCTCAAAATTGTACCGGGCGGCTACTACCGGGAGAGCTGGATGACGAACGGCAAGGACTTACCGCCGCTTCAGGCGGCCCAAAATTATAGTAAGTTGCGGCGGACGCAGCGCGTGCACATCCAGATGGCGGTGCTGGTGCGCGGCATGAGCAAAGGTAAACCGTTCCAAGAAGAGACCAAGACCAGTACTGTGAACGCGAATGGGTGCCTGGTTTCGATGGATACGCCGGTAATGCGCGGGCAGCAGGTTTCCATTGTGAATTCCAAGACCGTGGAAGAGTTGACGTGTACCGTGGCGTTTATCAGTGAAAATAAGGGCAGCAAGAGCGAAGTGGGATTGGAATTTACGGAGTCTTCGCCGCTGTTCTGGCGCATTGGTTTTCCACCGGAAGATTGGAGCGAGTCCTCGGAACGCAAGCGCGCGCCAGCGCCGCCACCTCGAAAGACATCCGCAGAGCCGCAGGAAAAGAAATAACAACGACATATTCTGCACGCGAGAATTCGACGGCTGCGCAGGCCTTCGTGCGAATTTCTGCGCGTGTTCGCTCGCCGCTTAGGGCTTCGCGGCTGGGAACTGGACTTTAGGAGCTTCGCGCGAGACTTCGGGGGCCGCGAAGTAGTCGTTGTTGCGTTTGAACCCCGCCCATCCTGCGAAAATATTGTTGGGAAGTACGCCGATGAAGGTGTTGTAGGCCTGGATGGAATCGTTGTAGCGCTTGCGCTCTACGGCAATGCGATTTTCGGTGCCGGCGAGTTCGTCCTGCAGGCGCAGGAAATTTTCGTTGGACTTCAGCTGGGGATAGGTTTCTACGAGGGCCAGGAGCTTTACTTCCAGCGGAGCAATTTGGTTGCTTGCGGCGATCTTATCCGCGGGAGTCTGCGCGTTCAGGTATTGCGCGCGGGCTTTGGCGATGTCGCCGAAGACGGTTTCTTCATGCGCGGCGAAGCCCTGGACCGTGGCGACCAGGTTGGGGATCAGATCGGCGCGGCGTTGCAGGACCACGTCCACTTGGGCCCAGTTAGATTTCACTGTTTCGTTGAGGCGGACCATTTCGTTGCGGCTGCCGGCGTACCAAAGACCGATACCGATTGCGCAGATGACGATGATTGCGATTACGCCGATGGCTACTTTCATGGGCTGCCTCCGAGTATGTATGTGTGACGC
>Ga0209655_10000382_pt1 | contig 16808 bp, 15 predicted proteins | sample BogFormECP03_OM2_FD_188236 | JGI IMG/M metagenome (GOLD analysis project Ga0209655, IMG submission 188236) | Bog forest soil microbial communities from Calvert Island, British Columbia, Canada - ECP03_OM2 (SPAdes) (version 2) | ecosystem: Environmental > Aquatic > Freshwater > Wetlands > Bog ...
CCCCTACCGCCGCGTCACCGAGGCCCGACGATGCTTGGGCCCCGGTGTCCGCGGCGGTCTGAGCGACGGTCTCGACCGGCGCGGCCGGCGAGAACCCTGCCGGGGTTATCGGCGGCGGCGTCGATGCGATCGAACCCATCAAGGTGTTCAGCACGCCCGCATAAGCCAGGCCGGCGTTCATGTTCTGTGGCGTGAATTGCCCGAAGTACATCTCTTCGTTCGCAGCGATCGCCGGGGTATTGCAACCGCAGATATTGCTCGCGTACAGCGCGGCTGTTTCGTCGCGGTTGGTCTGACAGACGATCGCGGGTATCACCGCGGACCGGGCGACAGTGTTGGCTTCCACAGCGGCCTGGCCGATCGCCATGTGTTTGAGGCAGTGGGCGGCCAACGGCTCCAGACCGAGAAAGTTGAGCTCGCTCCCTTTCATCCCATATGCGGTGCCACCGAGGCCCATCCACTGCTCGAGGGTGGCGCCGATGTTGGCGACCGATACTCCCATGGACAGCTCATGCTGGATCGCCTCGGCAAGCCATGCCGCGATATTGGCGACCACGGCCGCCGGGTTACTGGTTTCGAGGAGCGCAGCAACGCTTTCGGGTGGACCGAACCATAGCGGGTCGGGCATGTCGTCCTATATGAGGTTGTTGACGTTCGTGGCGCTCATGAGTTCTTGGATGACGTAGCTGAGCGACGCGAGGTTCTGCGCGCCCGCGTAGGCGGTCCGTTGCGCAACATGCCCTTGCGACGCGGCGACGTAACCTGCGCCGGCGGAGTTCAGAGCTGCCGCGAAGGCCGCGTCGTCTGCCGTCGGCACCATCGGCGTTGTCGCGGTGAGGGCCGCCGATCCAGCCGCGGTGCTGGCCTCCATCTCGCCGCTGATGGCCATCTCCGTGACCGCCGACAAATTCGCGGCCTCCGGAGCATGAAAGAACATCCCCGTCATCGTGTCTCCCAGGTTGTGTTTCGCGGATCAAGTCCGCGGCGTGATGCGAGTCTAAAGCGTTCGTGCATTCTCTGGGTACACAACTTTCTGCCAGCAGGTGGCGCCCGCTAGCGTGGCCCCTCTGGGGCTCCTACCAGCACCCCTTCAATCTGCCCGTCTGTTGTGACCAGGAGTCCACGCCCGGGCGGCAGTTGCTGCGCGGCGACCCTGCCATAAACCTTGACGGCGGCCGGGTCGTTGTCCATGAACAACGTCGGCGAACGTGACCCGGTCAATTTCTGCAGCAACGGGTTCATGACTACTTGTGAAGCCCAGTTGCCCGGCAGGCGCGAGGCGATGACGTGGAGGCCAACCTCGCGGCTGCGTTCGATCAGCCCCCACAGCGGGGCGGTAGCCGCCGGCTTCAGCGTCTGATTGTGCGGTCGAAGTTCATGTTCGTCGTCAAGCAGAACAAAGTGGTGCGCACCCTCCCAGGACTTGAGATTAAGCAACTCTTCCTGAGTCAAACCCGCCGGCGGGAGACGGTCCTGCAGCTCGGCGACCAATTCACCGATCGCGGTGTCAATGTCATCTGCCGTATAGGCGTATGCACGCACATGCGGGCCCTGGATCTTGCCGATCAGTGTCGTCTTCGGATCGATGATGGTGATCTGTGCCTGCTCCGGACCGAATCTGCTCATGATCGCTTGCCCAATGGCTGCCAGGGTGGTGGTCTTCCCGCACAACTGACGGCCCATCACCAGCATGTTGGGCACAGTGCGGCTCGGCAGTGCCAGCGGCTGGAGTGCGCTCTCGCCGAGCGCGAAGGGAATGCTCAACGGATCGGCGGCAGCGGCGGTATCGGCGAAATCGGCGATGATCTCGCTCAACGCCACCCGCTCGGGCAGGCGGGACAGCCGTTCCACCTTGCCGGTCCCGGTGACCTCGGCGATCACGCCGCCAACGCCGCGTGTCCCCACCCGTTCACCGTTGGTTCCGGTGACCTCGGGCACCCCTATCAACAGTTCATGGCCATCTCTCGTGAGTCCAAATCCCGGCCGGTCCAGCGTGTTTCGGGCGGCTCTGCGCAATTCCATTCCGGTGCCCATCTGGGATTCATCGGGATTGCTGAGCCGAAGCTGGATTCGCGCGTTTGACACGGTCAGCAGCCCTTGCTTCTGGCCGACAAACCAGCCGTTGGAGCTCGTCATGACGTGCACACCGTAGGACAGCCCCTGGCGAGCCAGAGCGATCGCACGATCCCCCATACCGGCATCTTTTTCATAGAGGTCGCCGTAGTTGTCGATGACGAGGAAGACGTCACCGAACTTGTCGTCGGGGTCGGTTCCCCCACCACCTGCCGCCCCGAACCGTCGCTCACGGAATTCGGAGATATCGATCTGATAGTGCTTGAACGACGCCTCCCGCGCACGGATCAGTCCCTCGAGCGTGGCCAGAGTGCGTGATACCCCTTCGGTGTCGTTGAGGCTGACCACTCCGGCAACGTGTGGAATTTCCTCGATCGGATACAACGCCGCGCCGATGCAGAAGAACGTCACCCGCTCCGGCCGGTACATCAAAGCGGCCGAGGTCATCAATGTCATCAGCGTGGTGGATTTACCCCGCTGAGCGGTCGCGACCACGATGACGTTGTCCATCTCGGCGTCGATCGCATGGACCCGTTGTGCGTGTTCGTCGGGAATGTCAACGATCCCGATCGGAAACACCAAACCCGGGTTCTGCCCGTAGTCGACATGCCATGGCTTGCTACGCCAGTACCCCACCAACGCGTCGACCTGTTCACTGACTTCCAATGGGGGCAGCCAGATTTGGTGAGGCAGCCGGGCAGGATGTGAAACCAGCGAGTCACGGATGACGTCGAGGATCTTCTTCTTCTTGAAACCGTCGCTGTGGAACAAGAACTCGTCGGGTTCCTCGGATTCGTCAGCAACGGCCAGTGCCGCGGTGTCCTCCTCGCTGAGCGGCTGGTACTCCCACGTGAGCGGGCGCGGCTGGGAGAAGCTCACGTCGATCGTCCGGTTGATCGCGACCTTCTTGGGCAACACGAACGGTGCCGACAAGTAGAAACACCGGAACGGCTCGAGATCGCGCGGGCCGACCTTGAGGAGCGCGTAGCCGTTCTCCTTCGACGGAAGATGCAGCGCGGCATCGCTGCCGATCACGTCGCGCGAATCCTCGGCGGTCTCCGCACGCAGCGCCACCCGGAACGCGATGTTGCTCTTGACCTTGCTCAGCGACGACAGATCCAGGCGCTGGCCACCGAGCGTGAAGAACACGTTGCAGCCGCGGCCTTCCTGCCCGATGTGGATGACCAGTTGTATCCACTCTTGATGATGGTGGAAGAGCTCCAGGTACTCGTCGATGATGACCAGCAGAATGGGTACCGGTTCCAGGTCTCGGCCGGCCAGCCGCATCTCTTCGTATTCGTTGGCGTCGCGAGCACCGGCTTCCTTGAATAGCCGGTAGCGCCGGTGGATTTCGCCGTTGATGGCTTTGCGCATTCGTTCGGCCAGGTGCCGATCGTCCTTACCAAGGTTGGACAGCGAGCCCGCAACATGAGGCAGCCCCTCCAGGTCCTGGGCCGCCGATTCGAACTTCATGTCGACGAAGATCACGATGAACGACTCCGGCGAGTGCGTCAGCGCGATCCCATTGACCAACGACAGGAAGAACTCCGACTTACCCGAGCCGGACGTCCCGATCACGACGGAGTGAAAACCGAAGCCGCCGAAGTCTTTTGCACGGAAGATGACGTACTGCAACTCACCGCCGGGCTTCACCCCGACCGGCGACATCGCCCACTTCGGGTCGCCACGGCCGCGGCTCTCAGCCCACAACCGATCCACGTCGAGTTGGCGGGGATCGTTGATGCCCAACGCGCGCAGCAATTCACCGGCCTGGCTGTCGGTTTCGGACAACTCCCCCGCACTCATCGGCGACCAGCGCGCCAACGCCCGCGCATACCTGTACGCGGTGCTCTCGGCCAGCATGTCGGCGACCGCGTAGAACGCTTCCCGGTGATAAATCCGGCCTTCTCTCAGGTCGAACCGCTGCTCTTCATCGGCGAAGCCGACGCCCACTCCGGGCCGGGTCGCCAACCGCAGCACGGTGATACCGGCCATACCCTTCTGTCCGGTCACACCTTCCCACTGCTCCGGAGTTCCCACGGCGTCGTCGACGATCACCCAGTGCGGACCGCTCAACCCTGACGACTCCATCGGTGAGGGCATCGACGTGGGGCTGGTTCCCACCGGCGGTGTCCACGGCCCACGGCCCTTGCGGTGCAGTTCTGCGTCGAGTGCGTCCTCCAGTTCGAGCGGCGTGGCGAATACCAACCGGCGCAGACCGCAGGCATCGAACATCTCGTCATGTTGGTTGTGCGGCAGCCACACCGGCCACGACCACAGCTCGGGATGGCGGGTCACCACCATGAGCTTCAGGTCATTCGGGCTGTGGTAGACGGCCAGCGAGCACAGCAGCGACCGCGCCATGTTGTGCAGTTCGTCGGGATCGCTTCCGATGAAGCTGAATCCGGGCTTGGACCGCAGGCTCAGCACCTTGCCGATGCCACGGATTTTGCTTTGTTCAAGAATGAAATCCCGCAGCGCCCCGCCGGTGACCGGTTCCAACTCCTCCCCGATCGGGACTTCCGGCCACTGCAGCGACACCGCGGAGTCGCTGGTCTGCTGAATACCGATCCCGAGACGCACATCGAGGAAATCCGGATCACCCGGACGACGCTCCCACATCCGCGGCCCACCGATGACGGTGTTCAGCTTCTGCGGATCGCCGTGCACGAACAGTTGGCTACGGCGCTGGTCCTGGGCGGCGCGCTGGACTTCGTCACGATCCTCGTCGAGCTGGCGCAGATACATACGGCGTTGCTTTTCCTGCTCGCCCCACGAGATCCGGCGCCCACGTCCGAAGCGTCCGCTGAACATCAACGCACCGAACCCGGCCAGGCCCATCATCGGGAAGAAGCCCGACTGCAGCGATCGGACGCCCGAGGTGTACATCACGACCAGGGTGCCGATGATCCCCACCAACAGCGCCGGCAGCGCGATCATCAGCAGGATGTTGCGTGGCTCGCGCTCCGGCAGCGCCAATGGCGGCGCGACCGCAACCCGCACAGGTGGCACCGTCGGCGCCGGTTTACGGGCTCCGCGAACGAATCCGAGTTTGGACATGCCTAACCTCCCAGCTGTTGGTTGGCTTCCGGAAGCGGTGCCACGGCGCCGCCATTGGGAATGGTGTCGTGCGCCAGCAGGGCACTCTCACGGCTGATGGCCGGTCCGGCCGCAAAGGTCCGGACGATCGGCCAGGGCGCTTGGACCGCGGTGCCCGGGTCCAGTCCCAGGGACGCCAGGGTTCGCTGATCCCATTGCACCCCGAACCGAACACCCTGCGGTGAAAGCCAATACAGGGATTCACGGCTGTTCGATGTAGCGAGACCGCTTGTCGTCGCGACGAAGTTCGCCGCACCCGGCAGTACCAATGCCTGGTCGGCCTCCACCGACTCGGGATTGCGGTCATCACGGACCAGCCGGACCAGGCGGGGGTCCATGGCGATCGACACGGGCAGGCCTCGACCGCTGAAGACGCTGATCGTCGCCTGCGGGTCGGTGGACTGCTTCTGCCACGCGACGCAGGTCACCGGATTCGCGGCTGTGTCAATGAAATTCAGTTTGCCCGAGGGATAGTAGCCGACGTCCAGCATCTCGACGGCCGGAATATGGATCAGCTTGTCCGGGGAGATCAAGGTCGGCGTGGCAGAGCCTTGCGCGAGGGCGGTGCGAAGCAGGTCGGCGACGAAGCTGGTGATCTTTTGGACGCCGTCAGGCAGCAGTGCGTAAAAGCCGGTGACGGCACCGTTGGCGTCCTGGGTTTCCAGGACACTTCCGACCGTTGAGCCCGGCAAGAATCTCGACGGCGTGCCGAGGTCCGGGATCGCCGGAACCACAAGGGGTTCCGTCGACGGCATGGCATCGAAGAGTGTGTTGGAAATCTCGATCGGATAGGTCACACCCGGATCGAGACCCAGGTTGAAGGTGACCGATCTGTCGGTGGGGTCGATTTGTGACCGCTGGCCGCCCCAGACTACATACGTCGCGCTTTTGTGAGTGACCAGCACGGCCTGCGACGACGCCATCGGAGCCGCGCGACCCGCTGTCGACAGCTCTCCCGCGATCGATGTCACCAACGGCGGCGCTCCGCTGCCCCGAGTTGGTGCGGTGTCGCACACCGACCACGCCGACACGGAACTCGCTGTCGCGGTGAGACTGTCGGGCACGCCCGGGATGCCGATCATCGGACCGGTCGGGTACTTGGCGATCTCGGATGCCTTGACCCAGGTCACCGCGGCCGCGTTGCCGACAGCCAGCCTCGCGGACGTCAGGTTGAGCGCCGGGTACAGCCGCCCGTCGATCTTCGCGTAGACCGCACCGGTGTCGCGGTTTCCGATGATCGAGGACTGGCCCACCAGACCGGCGGGCTTCATGACGTGTAGCAGTGCCATCCAGCCGATGCCGATCAGGACGAAGACGATTGAGAGTGCCACCGCCGCTTGCTGTTTACGGTCGTCATGTTTCATCCTCACCGAGAACCGGGTGATCGCGGCCTTCAATCTGCGGTTGTAAAACAGGTGCCCCGAGTTCTGATCTCGGTTCGAGAGATTGAGTGGCACGGTCAGTATCCTTTCGGCGGTCGATGTGCATCCGCCTGTTGCACCAACGTGGCGAGGTTCTCGCCATTTAAGCTGACGCCGTAGCGATGGATCACGTAATTCATCGAAGCGCAGATATTGGCCACCGGGTCGTAGATGTTGTTCGACGTGCCCGGTTGGTGGTAACGCGCGAAGGTGGCCGGAATCGTTTGCGCGATGCCCCGGGCGAAGCCCTGACCGCGCCCGTCGGGCAGCGTGATACCGGATACCGTCGCCGGCTCGTGCGCGACGGCCGATGGCCGCCCGCCCGATTCCCTGGCTATCAACGTCTCGTATCCGCGGATCCACTTGCTACGGGCCGCTCGGTCGGTGATACCCATGTGATCCAGCGCCGCGGCGATTCGCTGCCTGACATGGCCTGGCGCGAAGGCTTTTTCGTAGCCAACAGCGGTTAGCGGAAGCTGACCCCTCCGCATTGCGTCGCTCACCGAGGCGTGCCGACGGTGCCGGTAGCCCAGTCCCCTCAGCCGCCGGGCGAGCAGCTGCGAACTCCGATGCGACCGATGTAGCTGACGCCGTTGCCAGTTCATACGAGCGGCCATGCGACGCAAGGCTTCCCGTTGCCCGAGCGGCGTATCTGCCGCCGGCATGAGGTCACTACGCGCCGCATCGAGGACCTGACGTGAGCTTTGCCGGCCCGCCGCATGATCACTACCCGCATCGGCGAGCGCGGCGGCCAATTCGCTGTCGGCGGCAGCAATGCGACGCAGCCCGGCGGCCGTCCGGACATGATCCGCCGCGGCCCCCATCCCCGCACCGTCGCCTTGGCAGATCCGGACAGCGCGCTGCCGGAGTTGCCCGGGCGCTTCGGAGAGCCCGGCATCGAAATACTCGGGGCCATAAAGGCTGTGGCCACGCGCCAGCAAATCAATTGCTCTCAGCAACAACGGATCCCGCGTCACTGGAGGGCCCCACCGTAACGCGCCTCGTTCTCGGCTGCTGCCTCTTCGCGCAAGGCCGTGATCGCGAGATTCAACCTGTCGGCGAGCTCGCCATGGGTGTATCCGGACATCACGGTCGGATGCAAAGTCAATTCGACGAGTCGGCCGTCCGAATTGACCACGGCGTGCAGATCGCCGAGATCGACACTGTAGGTGATCGTCTCAGCCTGACCGACGAGCGCTTCCCACTTATCGGCGGCCTCGCTCAGTTCACGAAGAACCGATTCGACGAGATCCTTGTCGCTTAGCTGCGCGCGATTGCCTGGCCCCGGCATCATGACAGTATCTCGACCCCTCCGACCAGCGTCAATTCATTCTCGGCACGCGTGAGCGCCACGCCTTACGGGCCGGTTTTCCATCCGCTGGCCGGTGGCGCACTGAGCATTTGGAACCAGGCGAAGTGATAATTCGCGTTCACCAGGTTCCCGGTGGCGATACCTTCGGTGGCGGCCAGCAACATGCAATTGAGGAGCAAACCGCTGTCGATGTCCGGGTACATAGCGAACAGCTGGTAGCGCGAAGTATCGAGATAAACCCTCAGAATGTCGATTTCCGCGTCGATGACGCCCGTTCCCCCGGCACCGGCCTTAGCCAGTGTGTTAACCATCCGCGGCAGGCCATCACGCCAGTGGGTGGCCTCGCTCAGCAGCCAGCCCAAGTCGTCCACCGCGGGTAACTCACGCGGTTGCGACGAGGTGTCGCTGACGTCGTAGTCAGATGCCCACCCCAACGGATCGCCCGGGGCGTAGGTCGCCAACACCGCTGTCCGTCCCAGTAACGCCGCCGCGTTGCCCACGCGCCGGCCCGGCTCCAGCAATCGGACGTCGGCGGGCAACGTGATTCCCGGCGGTATCCAGCCGTGGGCGAGGTCGGTCACTAACAACGTGATGCCGTCCTCCCGGTTGCCGATGGCCCACCGCAACCCCGGTTCCTGACGAGCCACGAATTTCAGCAGACGTTCCAGCCGTTCGCGCTCCGACTCAGACTCGACCGGCGGCGCGGGCTGCTGCGCAGTCGCAACTTCGTCGGCCGGAGCGACCGGAGGAGCCGGAGGAGCCGCATGTCGGGCGGCAGGGGGCTGCCGCGGCGGCTCAACGACGGGAACCTCCGTCGGGCGAGCGGGCGCGGGTTGCCGGGGCGGGTGGTCGAGCGGAGTGTCAGCGAGGGGTGCAATCTCCTGCAGCACCGTCGCAATCTCTTCGAGGACCTCGGTGTCGTCTGAGTCGGCGGAGTGCGGCGGCGCCGACCGCTCTGGTTCGGCCCAGTCCAATTCAGCGGCCGGCGTCGGCTCTTCGGCCGCCGCGACCGGTTCGGTCCAGCTGTCGTGCAAGTCGACTGCCGCTGCTTCGTGCTGGTCCTGATCCGAATACTCCGGCAATGGCGGTGCGGACCAGTCAGTCAGTTCGTCCGTTTCCGTTTGCGCAACGGGGACTACTTTAAATCGCCGTGTCTTTTCGGTGTCGTTGACGCCATTTACCGGCTTTACCGCCCGATGTTGTGCCGGCAATTTCGGCGACATGTTACGGAGATGACGAACTGTCGACTCGACTCGTCGAACAGCGAAGGCACGAGCACCATTAATCACTCGGGCCTCTTCTGCTTGCCGTACCGCATCAGCCAATCCCGCTCGCCTGATGCCCAAGAGTTCTTCGTTTGCTGAATTGACGATCTTTTGCAAGTCAGCCTTCAGATATTTGACCAGCGGCGCGGTGTCAGCGGTAACTGTCGACAGCTCGGCAGGCCACAGCCCACCCGTCACCCACGGCGTGCAGTCGACCGGAGCGCTGAAGGCCGGAATCTTGAGGGATTCTCGGGTAGCTCTCCGGAGGCGCTGCCGCGCCGTATTCCGACCGAAGATCGCCACCGGCCAAGCCTACCGTCATCAACGGAAGCGACAACTTCACTGTTTGACACAGCCTCGGTATTCGCCCTAAGTGGTGAATTGTGCGAATAAACCGGCCTGAGTAGCTTAAGCATGTGGCTGATTCCGGGCTCCAACAGCAGCTGAACGAAGTGCGCGCACTGCTTGGCCGGGCGCGCGAGTTGTTCGGCGCAAATCCTGTTGAGCCGCCCAGCGATATCGCTCCGGATCGCGACGCCGTCAAGACCTGGATCCGCTAAGGGCGCGCGCTCGTCACGGCTCCGCGCCGCCTGGGCGGTGCAGCTCATGCGCCACCAGCTCCTCGATCGCCACGTCGAGATCGTGAGCGGTCGGAACTTCGGCGGACGGGGTATAGCCCGCTGCGACGATCTCGCCGCGGACGTCCATCACCGCCTTGAGGTATGAGACGTCAGCGGTCAACAAAATGCCCTGCGCGAGGGTTTCCGCGTCGCTGCCCATCGCCGCTTCGCTCAGCGTGACGCTGTGCATGTACCCGCCGCGGCACGAGCGGACGAGGATATGCCCGCTCGGGTGCACCGTGTCGAACGCAGGATCGGCCTCAGTCATTGACTGTCGTCAGAAATACGCTTGAGTCTCTGGACGGTCTGTGCTTCTTGCTCTTCGAACATGCGCGCCGATTTTGTCAGGTTCTCAGCCATTTTCTCGTGGCTGTCGGCTTGTTGCTCGTAGCACACGCGCCTTTGCTCGAGGAGTTCGCGCCCGGCCTCCCGCAGCTCGCCGAAGATCGGACCCAAAGAGTCCAGACTGTCTTGAATCGCCTGGTGCGACGACGGCAGGGTCCGCAGATACTCCGATGTCTCTTGGTGGTGGCCGGCGGCTTGACGCAGGTTGTCGGGCACCACATAAATTCGGTCTGCCATCCGCTGTCTCCTAATCGGTTAGTAGGAATGGGTTACTGGTCGTGTTGACCGGGGTCTGTTCCTGGCGGGGTCTGCCGCCGGGCTGATGCCTGGTGTCTCCCGGCGTTCGACGCCTTTTGAGAGAGCGGCGCGCCTGGCGGCAGATCACGTGTGTGGGTGGTGGGATGCCGTTGCCCGAGCCCGCCGCGGGGTTGACTTCCCGATGGTTGTTCCCGAGCCTTGAGCTCTTCGATAGAACGAGGTCTTGCGGTGGGTTGGAGTCACTGATGGCTACTGAGATGACGGACCGTCGAGTCCTGCGATTAGGGCGCCGCGCGACTTTACCGGGAACAACAAAATCACCGACCGAAGGAGTGCTGATATCTTGGGCTTGTATTGCGGAATCGATTGGGCCAGTGACCATCACGACGTCGCGGTGGTTAATGACGACGGACAGGTGCTGGCCCGCGGACGGGTCGGCAACGACGCTGCTGGCTTCGCGCAGGCGTTGACGCTGTTGGCCGATGCCGGCGACACCGCGAATGATCCGATCCCGGTGGGGATCGAAACCGACCGCGGGCTGTGGATCGCCGCGCTGCGCGCCACCGGTCGGGTGATCTATCCGATCAACCCGCTGGCGGCTTCGCGCTATCGGGCACGGTATGCGGTGTCGGGGGCCAAATCCGATGCCACCGACGCGGTGCTGCTGGCCAATATCGTGCGCACCGACCCCGACGCGCACCGCCCCCTGCCCGCCGATACCGAGCTGGCCCAGGCCATCCGGGTGCTGGCACGGGCTCAGCAAGACGCGGTGTGGGCGCGCCAGCAGATCGGCAATCAGCTCCGTGACCTGCTCAAGGACTTCTATCCGGCCGCGATCATCGCGTTCGCCGGGCTGCCCAGCGGCGGGCTGGCCCGCCCCGATGCCCGCACCATCCTGGCCGCCGCACCCACTCCCGGCCAAGCAGCGAAGCTGACTCCCGCGCGGCTGCGCCGGCTGCTGATCAAAGCGGGTCGCCGCCGCGACCTCGACCGCGACGTCGAGCGACTGCGCGCGGTATTCACCGACACCCACCTGCACCAGCCGCCCGTGCTCGAAAACGCCATGGGCATTCAGCTGACGGCGCTGCTGCGCCAGTTCGAGGCCGCCAATGCCGCCGCTGATGAGTTGGCTGAGGCGGCGATCGCCCATTTTGAGCAACACCCGGACGCCGAGATCATCACCAGCTTTCCCGGGCTGGGGAATCTGGCCGGCGCCCGGGTACTGGCCGAGATCGGCGACGACCGAACCCGCTTCACCGACGCCCGCGGATTGAAGGCCTTCGCCGGATCCGCCCCCATCACGCGTGCTAGCGGCAAGAAAACCATTGTCAGACACCGGCACATCAAAAACCGGCGCCTGGCTACGGTCGGGTCGATCTGGGCGCTGGCCTCGCTGCGCAGCTCCCCGGGTGCCCGCCGCCACTACGATGCCCGCCGCGCCGCCGGAGACTGGAACCGCCAAGCCCAGCGCCACCTGTTCAACAAATTCCTCGGCCAGCTTCACCACTGCCTGCAAACCGGCCAGCCCTACAACGAACACCGGGCGTTTCCACCTCCTCTCCCCCTCGCGGCTTGACTCTTAACTTCCTGAGATGTCTCTTGATGTCCCGGCGGGCGCCGGATTCCTACTGAGTTCTCTTACGTTCTCTTACGGTCTGTGGGATCCCTAGGCGGTAGCCGGCCTGGTGGGCGCCGGTGGGTCGGTCCTGTCCGGTGCGGCTGCGGTGACCGGTCCCGGAGGATGCTCCCAGCCTAGGAAGCTGGGCCCGTTCACGGTGGAAATGTGCTGGATCTGGCCGTTGAGCAGGGCCCGGCTTTGGCCGAGGGCAAGAGCGTGGCGATCCGTGAGCATGCCGATATCCCCGGGTGTGAGCCGCGACGGGTCGATCGGGTCGTTCACCGCGGTCCCCGGAGGCGGAATGGTGATCCCCTCCTGGCGGAAAGCATCTGCGATGGGTGTGCCAACCGCTGCGGCCTTGATGGCCGCTGCGAGTTGAGGATTGGCAGCGGTGACGGTTTCCCCGTCGGGCAGCGTGACGGTCGTCGGACCGGCGGCCGGCGCCGTCGGTTCAGCGTCGCTATGGTCCACCTGCTCGTCGCCGTGTGTATCGCCGGACGGCTCGTCATCTGCGGCGCCTGCTTTGAGCAGTGCGTCGTCCAGTTCCTTCGGTGACAGCTCGTCATCGCTGCCCCGCAGCGGCCCGGACAGCGGGAATCCGCCTGGCATAGCCAAACCGGGCATCGCTCCCCCGCCCGGAATCCCTCCGCCACCAAACGAGGGAATAGTCGGCGTCACCGGGGTCATCGGCGTCGCTGCCGACGGGGTTTGGGCCGGCATGTCCTCGGGCAGCAGGGCGGAATCGTCAACAGGCAGCGAACCCAGGTAGGGGTCCAGGCCGGTGTCAGGTGCTGCCGGCGGGCTTTCGCTCTTGCTTTCTGGTGCACCAGCAGGCGCACCGGTTGACCGCTGGTGTTCGTCCGCATCACCGGTCTCGCGCTTGGCGGCGTTGTACAGCGACGTCCACGCCGCCATCAGCGCTGAGTTCGACGTATCGTCAAGGTTCGCGTTCGCCACCACGGCGCGGATGTCTCTGAGCTTGCCGATCAGGAATCGCTGGAAGTCACGCGCTCCTGCCGGGGTGTCCAGATCGGATCGCGTTGTCACCGCCGCCTCGATATCGTGTTGCAGCCTGTTCAAGGCTTCCCGCCCCTCGGCGTTCTGCTGGTGTGCATTGAGAACTGCGGTCACCACTTGCAGGTCAACCTGCGCAGTCGTCGAATTCTGATGTGCGAGAGCAGCTTCCGCACCCCTGATCGCGTCCGCAGCATCGCCCTCCTGACGATCGGGAGCATGATCGTCGGGTAGCAGGGTTGCCGGCCGGGCGCCGGGCGGTCCGGTCTGCGACGGCACGATCATCTCCCCGCTCCTCGGGTCGAACAGATCCGGATGCTGTTGGCGAATCCTGGCAATGACTCCGTCGAGCCGTTGCGGGCTTGCTCCGAATACCGTCACGACATCCGCCACCTCTTGCGGTGTCAGCCCGGTCATCCATGCATTCGGGTCGCCCGTGTATTCCTTGACGTGCTCGGCGGCGGCCAGCACGTCACTAGGTGTTGCCATTGATCAGCCGAGAGACGGCGGATCGTTGTGCGGCCCCGACATGCAGGCGACAGTAGCCAGGGGCGCCGGTATCGACAATTCACTCGTGCACAGCCGTGGGCGCTAGCCGTCCGAGGCCGTGTAGTGCACGGTCAACTTCTCCAACACAGCCTTTTTCGCAACATCGAGCTCGTGGGCATCGGACACCACGGCTAGGATTTCGCGTTGCTTGCCGATCAGAAACTTTTGGAACTCTCGCGCACCCATCGCGGTATCGAGCCCGATGGCAGTCTGATTCGCTACCGCGCGGTCGATTTCGGCGGCGATCGCGTCGAGGCGCCGGACACCCTCGACTGTTGCCGCATGCGCGCTGGCGAGTGCCTCGGCGAGAGCACGATCGGCGTCCACGGCGGCCGCATGCTGCCTTGCCAACGCGGCTTGCCCTTCCCCGATGGCGTCGATCGACTGCCCGGCCTGCTCTGCCATGGGTCGACCGTACTCAGGGGTTCCGCGCTCAACAACCATCGCCGCTACCCCAGCGGGCGCCTGATCTGCACACCCGTGCCGAGTGGACTGATCCGGACCGCGGCGCCCGAATGGGGTGCTTCGACGACCAGATTGTTGCCGATGGCCATCTGCACGTGTCCGGCGCTGGGGAAGACGAGGTCGCCCGCGCGGACCTGGGATCGGGGGATGGGGATCCCATCGTAGATCTGCTGATAGGTGGTGCGGTCCAAGTGAATTCCCGCCCGCGCGTAGGACCACTGGGTCAACCCCGAGCAATCGAATCGGTCGGGCCCTGTTGCACCCCATACATACGGGCTGCCCAGCCGCGACAGCGCCGCGCGCACCGCGATCCCGGCGCGGCTGTTCGCCGGCGGCAATCGCAGGCCGGTCCGGTAGCCGCCGCGTCGCAAGACTCGGTAGCGCAAGGCGCGCAACGCCGCCCGATGCCGGCGGGCCTGCTGGCGGGCCGACATCACATGCGCTCGTTGCGCCCGTAGCCGCGCGGCCCGGCGGCGCACCGCCTCGCGCTGCGCCATCGGTGTGTCCGGGGCCGCGGTGTCCGCGCGGGCCTCGTCGAGAACACTCCGGGTCAGGGTGCGGGCGTCGGCGTGATCGCGGTGCGCTTGTGCTGCGGTGGCCTCGACCGCGGCGTCAGTGGCGGCGGCCGAACGCAAGGCTACCCGGCCACGGTCTACCGCTGCGTGGTAAAGCTCTTGTCCCCCACTGGTATTCAGTCCCGCGGCTCGCTTCAGCAGTCCGTCATACTGCGCTGCGCGCGCGTCCAGCGTTACTTGCCGAGTAGGGGCCGCGAACAGTTCGTGCGCGCGGCTCAATGCGGCAAGTTCGCTCCCGCTCACCGTTCTTCTCCCGTACTGGCGTCGCCGCCGGCAAACGCACGGACGCGCGGCAACGCCCCCGGTGGGATGACCCCCCGGTTCCGGATGTCCCACATTTCCGCGGAGCTGACTCCGATCAGCGCCGCGACGACTGGCTCGGGCAGCGATGACTGAGCACAGGCCCGGTCGAACCGCGCGCTGAGGCTCATCGGCATGCGGTCCAGAAGCGCGCCGCGCGTCGTCTCCAACGCCTGCAGGTGCCGCATCAGCCGGCTTGCCGAAGCCGCGTCGGCATTGACCGCCATCCGCCAGGAGTTGGCGGCCAGCATCTCGGCCCTCACGCATTGTCCGATCACAGAGAGAATATACGATTCGTATTCGTTTGATGTCACCTCAGGCACTCGCTCGATCGCCGAGTTGATGGCATCGAGCTGAGCTTCGGCGTATCCCTCGAGCACCGCGGTATCGGTGTGCCGGTCCACGACGATGGGGCCAGTGGCTCGCGCAGGAGGCGGTTCTGCCGGCCTCACCGCGGTCAAGCGCTCGAGCTCCGCCGCTGGATCGGCGGCTACCACAAGCCGCGAGTAGGTACCCGGTGGCAAGCCAAGCCCGTTCTCTACCTTTTGAACTGTGCCCTTATGCGGCTTGCGGGCTCCCCGCTCGAGGTAGCTCAGCCCCATGATGCTCACGCCGGTTGCCGAGGAAAAGTCGGCCAGCGACCAGTCCCGCGACTCGCGTAGTTCCCGGATCGCCGCCCCGGCCGATTCGCGGCTCACCGCAGCGCTCCGGGCATATTCGGATACTACACAGCCGTATCCGTTCTCCCGCGTATATATGTTTTTGTCACGTTTCTCTTGCCAACCTGGCTCGAGTGTGTATACGCTTCTGCATACGTTTTAGTCTGAAGGAGGCGTTCAGATGGGGCATCCATGTTCGGTCAACCCGGAATTGTGGTTCGGCTACGCCGATGACGACGGCGGCGACGGCGCCGCCAAGGCACGCGCTTACGAACAGTCGGCCACCGAAGCGCGGCTGCTGTGCCTGCGCCGGTGCCCACTGGCGCAACAGCGGTTGTGCGCGCGATACGCCGTCGAGAACAAGGAGGAATACGGCGTCTGGGCCGGGGTCAAACTGCCCGGTGGCCAATACCGCAAGCGCGAACAGCTGGCCGCGGCCCACGCCGTCCTGCGCCAGATCGCGGCCGGCGAGATCAACTCACGACAGCTGCCCGACAACGCAACCCTGTTGGCGCGGCGCGAGGGCGATGCGGTCCCGGTAGCCGCCACGGTGTTTCATCTCCCGCTCCGCGAGGTCGGTCCCCAGACCGCGGCCTGAGCCGTCGCCGCGCTTGGGTTGAATCGGCTGACAGCGGGTAATAACAGGGTCAACCGACACCGGGGATCCAGTGACCCGCGGCGACGACGATGATGCCGGCATGATTCGGGGGGGTCCCCCCGCTTGCGGGGGAGAGTGGCGCACATGGCCTTTGACCTGACGCCGACGGCGGCCCAACACGACCTGGCGCGGCGCACCCACGAGTTCGCCGAGTCCGTCATACGCCCTGTCGCGCTCGACTATGACCAGCGCCAAGAGTTTCCGTGGCCAGTGCTGGAGGAAGCTGCCCAACGCGGCTTCTACAGCCCGCTGTTCTACCGCGATCTCATCGGCGACCCGACTGGCCTTTCGTTGCCGATGTTCATGGAGGAGCTGTTCTGGGGTTGCGCTGGAATCGGTTTGGCGATCGTCATGCCGGCACTGGCGCTTTCGGCCATCGGGCAAGCGGCCTCTCCGGAGCAGATGCTGGAGTGGGCGCCCCAATGTTTCGGAAACCCGGGTGACCTCAAGCTCGCGGCGCTGGCGATCTCAGAACCGGAGGGTGGCAGCGACGTACGGAATCTACGCACGCGCGCGCGGCGGGACGGCGACGACTGGGTGATCGACGGTCACAAGATGTGGATCGGCAACGGCGGTA
>Ga0209655_10000383_pt1 | contig 16797 bp, 12 predicted proteins | sample BogFormECP03_OM2_FD_188236 | JGI IMG/M metagenome (GOLD analysis project Ga0209655, IMG submission 188236) | Bog forest soil microbial communities from Calvert Island, British Columbia, Canada - ECP03_OM2 (SPAdes) (version 2) | ecosystem: Environmental > Aquatic > Freshwater > Wetlands > Bog ...
GGACCGGCGCGCGAGCTGAGTTTGCGAAATGTCCCCAGGATGTTGACTCGGAACGGACTGAACCGATCGCTGCTGTTCACCAGCCGTTCATACGCCATCATCGGATAAAAGAGCAGGGGATGGGCGGCACCATAACTGGGCTCGGCTTCGATCATGCTGAGTTCCTCCGGCAGTAGGCCGGATCTGTGGGCCAAGCGACGCAACGTGCTGCGCGTGTTCGCGCGGTACACCGTTGCCCACGGATCATGGGCGTCAGCGGCGAGCGCGCGCAGTTTGTTAGCCAACCGCAGATGGATCGAATGCGGCATCAGGCTCGCAGCCATCGTGACGTAATGCCAACGATTCGGAGTGCGGAAACAGTATGCGCCGCCCGGCTTCAGAACTCGAAAAACTTCCTGAAAGTGAGACGCGGGATCCGCGACGTGTTCCAGAACGTAATTTGACACGCACAGACCGACAGTTTCGTCGGGCAGCGGCATTTTGATTCCGTCGTACACGCGAGCTTCGGAGATATTGGGATTGTCTAGCACTTCCGCGGATACATCCAAACCACTGACGGGTCCTAGGCCGGCCAGAAATGCCGTCGTTGGATTTGCCGGACCCGCGCCAATTTCCAAAATGCGCCCGCCATTCGCGAAGCACGACTGGCAGAGTTGATGAAAGCGCTCGGTTCCGCCGATATACCCGGCTCTCGAATAGTAATAGCGATCAAAGAGAGCTTGAGTCCGCATGGAATCGCTATTCTAGCATTGCCAAAGGACCGAGAATTTGCAGAAGTGGCTTCGACGCTGCGATGTGTCTACAGCGAATTTATCGTGACTAACTAATGTGCGGAATAGCCGGCAAGATCGAGTTCAGCGGTGCGGTTGTGCCGGAATCCGTGATTTTGCGGATGTGCGCGCCCGTTGTTCACCGCGGCCCTGATGCGGGTGGGACGCACTCGGCTCCTTACGTCGGGCTCGGCGAGCGGCGGCTTTCGATCATTGATCTGCAGGAGCGGGCAAATCCACCACTTACGAATGAGGATGAGACACTTTGGATCGTATTTAATGGGGAGATCTACAATTTTCGTGAATTGCGCGCCACGCTCGCTAAAGACGGCCATCGGTTTCGCACGCAGGGCGATACCGAAGTAATCCTCCATCTTTATGAGAAGCATGGGGTGCGATGCGTCGAGCACTTACGGGGAATGTTCGCGTTCGGAATTTGGGATTCGAAGAAGCGTTTATTCTTCGGAGCACGCGACCGGCTGGGAAAGAAGCCATTTGTCTACCGCAAGACGCCGCATGCGTTTCTATTTGGTTCGTCGATTAGTGTTGTGCGGGCGGATTCGGAGACGAGCTCTTCGCCGAATTATGACGCGATCGACAGCTATTTAACTCACCAGTACGTACCCAGCCCGCTGACGGCCTTTTCCGGGATCTCCAAGCTGCCGCCGGCACATTATCTGCTGTGCGATACAAATGGCAATCTAACCATTGAGCGATACTGGTCGCCGCACAGCGAACGCCAAACCGCGGCATCTGAGCAGGAAATCGAAACTGAGCTGGTGCGATTGCTCAGGGAATCTGTTCGCCTGCGTTTGAACGCGGATGTGCCGCTTGGACTGTTCCTCAGTGGTGGCATTGACTCTGGAACGATTGCGGCGCTGATGGCGATGGAAAGTTCCGGAGCTGTGAAGTCCTTTTCGATCGGTTTTGACGACCAGGGTTTCGATGAGCTGCCGTTCGCACGGCTGGTCGCGGAAAGATATGGTTTGGAGCACCATGAGATTATCGTCAAGCCTTCCGCAGCCGACATTCTCCCGCTGCTTGTAGAGCACTACAACGAGCCGTTTGCGGATTCTTCTGCGATACCGACGTACTACGTTTCGCGAGCTGCAAGAGCGCACATCACGGTGGCACTAAGTGGTGACGGCGGTGACGAGAATTTCCTGGGCTACGACCATTACCGGGATACGGACCGCTGGCGCAAAGCCGACTTCATTCCGTACACGATTCGGCGACGAGTTGCGAGTGTTATGCGGGGTGCCCTGGAGCGTTTTCCGTACGGAAACGTAGAAGCAAAAATGTTGCGCGGCTGGCGCATGTTTGGGTCCTTGCTTCCAGACCGATACGCGCTGCAAACCTCAATCCTCAAGGACGAAGAAAAGCGCGCCGCTTATACGCCACACTTCCGATCGCTGTTGAACGGGCATAACGGATCTGCGCACCTCACTGATTTGCCTTGGGATGAATCCATGGACGATTGGGACTGGATGGCCCGGCACGATCAACATTATTACTTGCCCGACTGTCTGATGGTGAAGACCGACGTCGCCTCGATGGCAAACAGCCTCGAGGTGCGAAGCCCGTTTCTGGATCATCATCTCGTGGAATTTGCCGCCACTATTCCCAGCTCCCTGAAACGGGATCGCCAAGGTGGCAAGGCTATCTTAAGGCGAGCAGTTCAGAGCCTGCTGCCGCAGGAAATACTCGGTAAAGCAAAAACAGGGTTCGGTGTGCCGTTGGCAAAATGGTTTCGCACCGACCTGCGCGAAACTCTGCGGGGCACGCTGTTGGATGATACGTCGGCGAAACGCGGGTTATTCAAGCAAGAGTTTCTGAAGCGAATGGTCAATGAACACATCGACGGACAAAAAGACTGGAGCAGCAGATTGTGGGAATTACTCTTCCTCGAAACCTGGTTCCGCGAATATGTTGACTAGGTCTGTGGCATCAGCAGCGTCGCCAATCAGCCTGCATTCCCGATTTCAGACGGGTGTCGCTTTCAATTTGCTTGGCACTTTCTTCAACCAAGGCAGCACCTTTGCGGTCAACATCGTCGTTGCGAACTCGCTGGGCCGCCAGATCTTTGGCGAATACGCCATGGTACAGAACACCCTGGTCGCCGTCGCCGTGTTCGGACAGTTGGGGATCGGTTACGTCGCCACGAAGTACGTAGCGGAGTTCCGCTCGAGCGACCGCGAACGAGCCGGACGCATTTTAGGAATGCTGTGCGCATCTTCGATAACGTTAGCTGGGATTGCATCGCTTGCTTTGCTGTTGCTCTCTCCGTGGCTCGCCGCGTCCGTGCTCAAAGCTCCCTCACTCGTTTCGACGCTGGCAATTGGTTCGGCTGTGCTGCTGTTCGCGGTACTGAACGGCTTTTTAATTGGAGCTCTGGCCGGCTTGGAAAGCTACCGGATGCTTGCTACGGCGTTGGTCTGGGGCGGTACGATTTATCTCCTGGTCTGCTCCGGTCTCGCGTGGCGAGGCGGATTGAACGGAGTGATAGCCGGTCAAGCAGTAAGTGGCTTGGTTCAACTCGTGATATTGGCTTTCGCCCTGCGGAGTGAGTGCTTGCAGCAAGGAATTAGAATTAACTTCCGTAAGACGGCGAATGAGTGGCCCATCATTCTGAAGTTCGCCGTACCCGGCGCGCTGAGCGGGCTCACCTCCGCGCCTGCGCTGTGGCTCGCGGGCGCATTGCTGGTGCGTCAGCCAGACGGATTTTCACAGATGGCGATTTTCAGCGCATCATTCAGCTTGATGGCAGCGGTTCTGCTACTTCCTAATATCGCCAATAATGTAGGAATGTCGCTGATTAATCACCGCAAAGGTAGCGGCAATGGCGTGGAATATCGCCAGATATTCTGGATCAATCTTGTGGCCACACTCGCGATCGTGGTGGCTGGAGCCGCGGCTGCAGCGCTCTTGGGTCCGGAGCTGCTCCGACTTTTTGGCAAGAATTTTAGAAATGGGTACACCACGTTACTGATTTTGCTGGTTGCGACCGTACCGCAGGGACTCGCCGTCGCGCTGTATCAAATTATCCAGAGCCAAGCCAAAATGTGGCTTTCCTTTGTAACTGTCTCGGTTCCGAGAGACACGCTCATTGTGATTCTTGCGTATTTGCTGATCCCTGCGCATGGTGCAACTGGAATCGCGATCGGGTACGCGGCCGCCTGGAGTGTGGCTCTACTGATTATAGGTGGCCTTGTGTATCGAATCGGCCTCGAGCCAACCGGTCGTCCTTCGAGTGCCGCGTTAAGAAATCGCGCGACATCGACACTCCAGTTTTCGCAGAACCCGCTGCCCGGATCCGTTCAAGAGTCGCAGCTATCGGTTGCGGCGTTTAGAGCTTTGAAGGCTTCAGTCGGCAAGCTGGCGATGTTCCGACCGCTGCGAGTGAAGCTTTGGAAAGCTTTCTTGTTTGTAGTGAGGAAGAAAACAATCATCGCGAAGATTGATGGGATGACTTTCCAATTGGACCTGGGAGAGGTCATTGACACGAGCCTCCTGATGGGAACATTCGAGCCTGATGTGACTAGGATCATCGAAACGGTCTGCCAGCCCGGCTGGACGATTCTGGATGTGGGCGCGAACATCGGAGCACACACTTTGAGATTTGGCAAAATTGCCGGCTCCAGCGGTAAAGTGTATGCGTTCGAGCCAACCGAGTACGCCTACAGGAAGCTTCTGAGAAACATCGCGATCGATCACCTCGATTCGACGGAAGCATTCCAGGTTGCCGTGTCCAATCGTAGTCAACGCCGACAAACGGTGAACTACCGGTCCAGCTGGCGAACGGATGGACACAATGTGTCCGGCGCCGGCGTGGTGGACTTTGTGCGCTTAGACGATTGGTGTACAGAAAATGGAATTGAGAAAATCGATTGTGTGAAAGTGGATGTTGACGGCGATGAGTGGCCGGTGTTGAAAGGCGCCGAGCAGATCCTGCGACGGTATCGCCCGCTGGTCATAATAGAAATCGGTGCATGGCACTTTCGTAAAGCGGATGAGAATCCGTTGTCATTGCTAAAGGAATTGGGTTACCGGTTTTGGGATGCGAAGACTTGCTCCGAATATCCCGATCTGGAATCCATTCAAGCCGTACTGCCAGCCAAGGACGATCAGATGGCCTATTCAATAAACGTGCTTGCCTGGAATCGTCTTCCAGAGGCCCGTAGAGTTCCGAAGCAGGAGCCGCCGCTCCGTGACTCGAGCGGCAGCGAGGTTCTATCCACATGACGTCCGCCGCAAAATTAAGCCATCCCGAGCCGGCGCCTATGCCCGTGGACCGGGAAAAATGGTTCCGTGAATTGAACCTGTGTAATTTCGTCAACACGTATTATCAATACCGCGACCTGCAATCGCTCGGGAATTGCAACAATGTTCTAATCGTCGGACCTGGTCAAGGCCTGGAAACCCAAGTTTTGCGGTGGCGTGGCTATCGCGTTACTACATTTGACATTGATGACACCTTTCTGCCCGATTATGTCGGCAGCGTTCACGACCTGAGCAAATTCGGCAACAAAGATTTCGACGCCGTGATTGCATCTCACGTCCTGGAACACCTCCCGGTACCCTATCTCGATCAAAGCCTGCGCGAACTGGCCCGCGTATCGCGATTTGCATTGGTTTATTTGCCCATACACGGGCGACACTTTCATGCTCGAGTCATTCCCGGATTCAAGGGAATTGACCTTTCGCTTTTCCTGGCATTCTTTAATCCTCTGATCAAGCCGGATGGTGTTACGCCTCGTTACATGGCCAAACAACACTTTTGGGAAGTTGGGATGCGGGGATATCGAATTAAGGATGTCGTACGACGGATGTCACAATTCTTCCGAGTTATTTCTGTGTACCGAAACAAGGATTGGAATGGGAGTCAAAATTTCGTTTTGGAGTCGTCACTTTCGGAGTGAGCGATCCTTGCGGCACGTCGCTGGCATCGAGACCCACCGGCAATGAACATATTATATTCGTTCAATAAGACCGGCTTTGAAGCGCGCTACTGGACTTCTGAAATCTCAGCGGCGTCCGGGTCTGAATACAAGTTCATTCCCTTCAACCATGGGCTCTACGTGGATCCAAGTCTTTACGGTCGGGCCCAGCATCTCGACGGTCTCTTTTTTGCCAAGAACGCCAATCTCTTGAAGCTTTACTCGGAATTCGAGCGTCTCTTGCGGGAAACGCGAGCTGCTGCCGTAGTCGTTGACAACGCGGCTCCCTATCATCCCGATTACCTCAGAAATATTCCCGTGCACAAGGTCTTGCGGGTTGCGGACGGCCCCGTTGCCGCTTATGACCGGGATTTTGCGTACTTACATGCATACGATCAGATCCTCTATCACAGCCCAGCCTATAGTCCTGAATTGGACATGCCTTCCAAGCTGCGCTACTGCGGCGCGCGTAATTTCGACTTCTGGCCGCATGCCCTATTCGACGCCGCATTCGATTCAAGCAAAACTGAGGAAACGATTCTTGCCGGCGAACGGGACGTTGACGTGATTTTCATCGGCGCCCTTTTCCCTGGAAAAATGCCGACGCTGGCCAAAGTGAAAAAGGCGTTCGGCCGGCGCCTTCGGCTGCATGGGCTTACCAATCTGAAGAAGAATGTCTACTTCAATGTGAAGTACGGATTTCCCGGGTGGGTTCGGCCCGCAAAATTCGAAGAATACGTTCCCTTGTACCAACGCGCCAAGATCGGAATTAACGTACACAACCGCGGCGAGTACACGGTCGGAGGTTATCGCCTATTCGACCTTCCCGGAAATGGCGTAATGCAGATTTCGGACGGCGGCGAATACCTGGATCGTTTCTTCAAAGAAGATGAAGAGATTGTCGGTTATCGAAACGCAGACGAACTGATTGACAAGATTCGCTATTACCTCAGTCACGACGCCGAACGAAAGCGCGTGGCGTTGAATGGCTACCGTCGCGTGATAGAGGATCACCGGTTCAGTTCACGAATGAAACAAATGGGAGACCTGGTTAAGCAAGGCATACAGCGCGCACATCGAGATGATAGAGCAATCGTATTCCAGTCTTAGCCACGAAGTTGAGAACTCGCGGATGCGACCAATCCTGCTTGATCCTGGCAGCATGATTTCGAACGTGGCTCGCACTCTGCTCTGGTATACACCCTTCCGGCGCTTCATGTACTACCGGTATGCATACAACTTCACGCCCGAACAGCTTACATTCTTCGTGCAGTGCATCAATGAAACCCGAGATGTCCGCGGCGACATCTTCGAGTTGGGTTGCGCGACTGGGCATACCACCTGTTTTCTTAACCGGCATTTGCAAACGGCCGGAATCGCTAAGGATTACTACTGTATTGACACGTTCGGTGGGTTTACGACGGCAGACGTTGCCTTCGAGATCGAGAAGAGAGGGAAGAATCGCGGCGACTTTACAGGCTTCCGCAACAATAGCCTCAAGCGGTTCGAGTACACACTCAAGCAAAATTCCTGCCGCCGGACCTTTTGCGTCAAGTCCGACGTGCAACAGTACGAATTCCGGCGGCCGATCAGCTTTTGCCTACTGGATGTTGATCTATACCAGCCCACAATTTCAGCTCTCGGGAAGGTCTGGGCGATGTTGTCGCCCGGAGGAATCATCGTGGTAGATGATTGCAAGCCATCGAATCAGTTCGATGGAGCCATGCAAGCGTACACGGAGTTCGCGGAATCCCAGAGGCTGCCTTTGCGATATACGTTGGACAAGTTGGGATTACTGAAGAAGTAGTAAGTCGGGGACCGGTGCTGCAGTGAACTCCATGGCCAGCGAAAAAATACCACGCGTCTATTGGGAACGCACGCACACACAACCACGCTGGCGGCTACCCTCAAAGCTCAACGTCGGAGTGGGCAATGCACTGCGCTTGCTCACCAGCCACGTGCAGCCAGACATGCACGTTCTGGAAATTGGATGCGCTCCGGGTAAACACTTGGCTTATCTTGCAAAGATGCGGCGGGCTAAAGCTTGCGGACTCGATTATTCCGAGCCGGGTATCGCGAATTCGCGAGAGCTGTTTCGAAGACTCGGTTTGGAGGCTGAATTTCATTGCGAAGACTTACACCAGAGCACGTTCCCGGAGCATTCGTTTGATGTGGTGTATAGCCTCGGAGTGATTGAGCATTTCGGGAACCCCAAACCTGCTATTGAAAAGCACTTATCCATGGCGAAACCCGGCGGGGTTGTGCTGATCACCGTTCCTAATTATGGCGGCCTTTACGGCCGTATCCAACGTTACTTTGATCCCGAGAACCTGGGAATTCATAACCTGGACATCATGACTCAATCGGAATTGCTTCGGTTGGCTCCAGCCGAAATGCCTGGCGACGTGAGCGCTTTTCCCAGGGGACGGCTTTCACCGTGGATCATCAACTTCGAGAAGAAGTGGCCCGCACCGGTCGCACGCGGCATGTCGCTTGCGCTGAACGCGCTGGGACTGCTTCAACCGTTTGACATCGGACCGCTCTGCCCCTTTTTGGTGCTGAAAATGACAAAAGAAACCGCGATCCCGCAACGCGGCGCGCCGCACACAAATGCGAGCAGTTGACTTGCTAACTGGCGCACCAGCTTTTCGACTGACAAAATCCCTGAGGCGTTCCGTACCAACAAGGAGGAGTTGATTTTGAGAAGGCTGAATTATCTTGCGGCTTTGATTGCCCTACTCTCGTATTTTGCTGCGATCCTTACGTACTACCGCATCTTCTATATTCTTGTCGCTTTGGCGTTTTGCCTCAGTCTGTATTTTGTTTGGGCCGGCTTTATGAAGAATCCTGGATTGTCGCGTCAAGGGCGGCCCTTACTCATCTTCTTCGCCTATCTGGGTATTACAGCATTGTGGGCTGAATATCCTGGTCAAACGCTTACCACTGTTGCGGTCTTTTCGATTTTCCTGGTGCTATGGGCGCTATTCTTTCTGTTGCAATCGAATTATGACGAGTTCGAAGTCATTCAGCTGTTTCGCTATGTGCCTTATGTCGTCGCAATCACATATATTTATTTGGGCCTGAGATTCGGAGGCATCAGACCATACGACCTCGATACTGCGGATAGCATCGGCGCGACCGCAAACTCCGGCGCACTATGGTTGATCGCGTCCCTGCCCTTCATTCTTTACCTGGTGCGACGAGGAGACAGGCGGGCGCGGTGGGAGCTCATTTTGGCCTGCTTCCTCATCGCGGTTTCTGAATCGCGCGCGGGATACCTGCTGGCAGTATGTTGCTTCGTCGCAGATGTGTATCTGCATCGTGCGAGTTTAGGCCGCTTCGGCGCAGACATGCTGAAGTACGGCATGCTGGTGCTGGCTCTAGTTGTTTTCGCTTGGTGCTTACCGGTAACGCGACCGCTGATCGAGGATGGGTTTAGCCGTGCGGTCCAGACATCAACGGAGGATGAAGCCGCCGCCGACATCGAGAGAGTGGCGATGTTCGAAGTAGGCTGGGAGTCCTTTCGTGAGCATCCGCTGCTGGGAATCGGATACGACAATGTGGGGCCACTGGTAGAGGACGCTTACGGGGTCAACATCGTTTCGCACAACCTCTTAGTCACGCTGATTGCCGAAGCCGGATGGCCTGGATTTATCCTGTTCGTGTGGGTGATATGGACATTTTTCAGAAAAACGATGGCCGCGATGGCGACTCGAGGCGAGAAGAACAGGGGATTTTATCAGGCCTGTATCGTCAGTATGGTAGTGACGCTCGCTGCGGGGATGGCACATCCGCTTCTGGGATTCCCGATGTTTTACGTCGTCTTAGGGATGGGCTACGCCGCTGTAGAAAGGGCGACTGCAATCGTTCCCGTCGTGCCGTGTCGTCCGGTTTTAAGGCAAGCATAACCTCCTGCCCACGAATCGCGAAATTCTCGATAAACGGCATGTCGAACTTTACCTCTGCGTCAATTTAACCTCGTGAGCGCGCGTAGAATGCGGATGCTTTGCTGCATCCCAGGCCTGCACGGAGGCGTTGCTGAACGCCTTGGGATTTGTGCAACCTTGCGACCTTGGGATGCTGGATGGTCTTGACGATAAAAATATGCATGGCGTGACAGACTCCGTGTATTCGATCTCCTATTTGATAGCCGATCGTAGCCGTTGAAGTTCTGGCTCTGTTTTCGTATCAATCGCAGATCGTTCTAAAGAACCTAAATGAAACGCGTTGGGCGGCAAAGGATACTTGTTACCGGTGGAGCGGGGTTTATTGGCTCCCATCTGGCCGAGGCATTGCTTCGCGCAGGCAAGCAGATCACGATCGTGGATAATCTCAGTGATTTTTATCCTCCCGCCAGGAAAATCGCAAATTTGAACGAAATCCGAGAGATCGGTGATTTTGAGTTTGTCGAGGCAGATATCTGTGATGCCGTTTCGCTCCGTCAGGCGTTTGTACGGGCAGATCCCGAGGTCATAATTCACCTCGCCGCCTGCGCCGGAGTGCGTCCCTCGATTGAGCAACCGGTTCTGTGCGAGCGTACTAATGTCCAGGGCACGTTGAACCTATTCGAGCTGAGCCGTGAATTTAGGTTGCCAAAATTTATCTTTGGGTCATCAAGCTCGGTGTACGGAGCAACTAGTCGGGCTCCATTTTGCGAGCAGCAGCTCGAGTTACGCCCGATTTCCCCTTATGCAGCGACGAAACTGACCGGCGAAATGCTGGCTTTTACCTATTCACATCTCTTCGGTATCGCAAGCATATGTCTCCGTTTTTTTACAGTCTACGGGCCTCGCCAGCGTCCTGACCTGGCCATCCACAAATTCACCGCGCTAATCGATGTCGGAAAACCGATACCGCTTTTTGGCGATGGCAATTCTGGACGAGATTACACGTACGTTGACGACATAGTGGCTGGGATCATTGCTTCTCTCGAGTATGATCCTCCGCTGGCCGACGGTGCACGCTTTGACGTACTGAACTTGGGCAATTCGCAGCCAGTCAAGTTGAATGAACTGGTGGACCTTTTAGGGACGATTATGGGCCGGAAAGCGATCCGCGATCCGCAACCCGCGCAACCCGGAGACGTCCCGCTCACCTGGGCGGACATTTCGAAAGCTGAACGCCTCATCGGTTACCAACCACGCACCCCGCTACACGAAGGCCTTAAGAAGTTTGTATCCTGGTATAGAAGCACGCTTGCGGATCGTCAAATGACTCTTGGCCAATGCAAATGAGTGGCGACGAACACTGCCTATATGTGTAAGCTGATGCTCCGGCAATTGAGCACTTGGCGCAACCCTCGCGCCGAAGAAAACGACACTCAAAATCAGAGTGATCGAGAGAACCATCGCACGAAAGGACTAGCCCTTGAAGAAATGGATTTTTGCGATCGATTTGATTGCTCCAATGTCTCATTTTCCAAAGTCCGTCCGAGCACTGAACTCGCATGCCGCATGGAATGCTGCATGACACCTAAAATGCGGGACACGGATAAGCTCCTAAACTCACAGAGTTGCAGCTAGCGATCCACTGAAATAAATGGGCACACAGAGACTACGGATTCTTCATTGCATTCCAGGTCTGGATGGTGGCGGCGCAGAACGCCAGCTTTCTTATCTAGCCGGAGCGCTTGGGAGAAAAGGTGTGGATGTCCATGTGGCGTATCATTTGCGAGGGGCGCGGGTCAGCAACATTCCGGATTCCAGCGTCACCTTTCACGAGCTGACGAGCCACGGCAACCACGATCCCTCATTGCTTTGGCAACTCTTCAAAATTACCCGCAGGCTCAAACCCGATTTGATCCAAACGTGGCTCTTGCAGATGGATGTCCTGGGTGGGCTGGCGGCCCTGGCGACTCGAACGCCTTACTTGACGACCGAGCGAGTCGTCGCAGCGGCCTATACCGGAATGTGGAAGGTAAAGCTACGCTCCTGGATCGGCGCGCGGGCTGCGTTGGTAGTCGCGAATTCCCAAGGAGGAAGAGAATATTGGTTGGGAAGGAAACCTTCCAACTTCGTAAGATTTGTACCCAATGCGGTACCGGTCGAAGATGTCCGCCAGGCATTGGCGCCTGATCCGGAGACTTGCGACGCTGCGGAGAACAAAGAAATCCTGCTTTTCGCGGGTCGCTACTGCGCTCAGAAGAACGTCTTGATCCTTTTAGATGCGCTATTCCTCGTTCTTTCCGAGAGGCCTGCGGCGATGGCGATCTTCGTTGGATCGGGCCCCCTGGAAAGCGAGCTCGTCGATCAAGTGAAACGCCATCATATGGAAGACCGGGTGAAAATACTGGGTTATACCCAGCAACTCTGGGGGTGGATGAAGAGGGCCAGAGCTTTCGTTTCAGTCAGTCTTTTTGAGGGCAGTCCGAACGTCGTCAGCGAAGCTGCCGCGGCAGGATGCCCACTTGTTCTATCCGACATCGCGGAACACCGCGCGCTACTGGGCGACGATTCGGCGTACTTTGTACCTTGCGACGCGCCCACAGAAATCGCTCGAGGCATTCTTGACGTTTTGCGCAACCCTGAAGAAGCCAACGGTAAGGCTGAATCGGCCTACGCGAGCGTGTCTGGTTTCACCACAAATTCGATCGCGGATCAATATCTAGAGCTTTACAGTCTTGCGATTAAGCGGTAACCGTACAACTGCCGATGAACCTAGATCTCCACTCTGGCGACGTCCGAGCCAATCGTAGCGCCGGCCTGTCTATGAGGAATCCAATTGGTGAGATCGAGAACCGCTGGATGCAGGCGGCGACCCTTTCATACTGTCGCTGCATTTCGTGCGAATACCAAGCAATGACCTATGATTCCGACCAGAGTGCAGACCGGGAATTCATTCGCGAATCGCTAAGGTGCCAGAATTGTTCGGCCGTTTATCAGATCGTTGACGGAATTCCGCGTTTCGTCCCGGACGACAACTACGCACAATCTTTCGGTTTCCAGTGGAACACGCACGAGAAGACGCAACTGGACAGCTACACGGGCAGACCGATTTCAGAAAAGCGCTTGTTCGGTGTAACCGGATGGCCCACGGACCTATCTGGACAAGTCGTTCTAGAAGCTGGCTCTGGCGCAGGGCGATTTACTGAATGTCTGTTGAAGACGGGAGCAACAGTTTTCTCGTTCGACTATTCATCCGCTGTAGAAGCGAATGCCCGCAACAATGGGTCGTCCGAGCGCCTCTTCCTCTTTCAGGCGGACATGCGAAATATCCCCCTCCAACGCGCTGCGTTCGACAAGGTGATGTGCCTGGGAGTGCTCCAACATACGCCGGCGCCTCGCGAGTGCTTCCGTTGTTTAGCAGAAATGGTTCGTCCTGGAGGGGAACTCGTTGTTGATGTGTACGGAAAAAGTGCCGTGGCGCTGCTGCAATGGAAGTATCTTCTGCGGCCAATAACCACGCGAATGGATCAGCTCAAGCTGCATCAGATTGTTTCGCGCGTCGTGCCTTTGCTGCTTCCGGCCGCGAAAAACATGAGAAGAGTGGCCGGGCGAGCCGGCGCGCGACTGATGCCAATCGTGGAATATTCACACTTAGGTTTACCGCGCGAAGTAAATGAACAGTGGGCCATTCTCGATACGTTTGACATGTACGCCCCTGCTCACGATCATCCGCAAACTCAACGGACTTTGAAACATTGGTTCAAAGAAGCGGGTTTCATAGATATTTTGGTTCGCCCGGGCCCGAACGGCTTGGTTGGCAAAGCTCGCCGACCCGAATAGGTCGGCGACCGAGGAACAGCTCCATCATTTATCATGTGCGGAATTGTCGGCATCGTTGATTTTCATTCGAGCGTTGATCTGGAGACCCTGCGCGAAGCGGCGGCGACTTTGCGCTTGCGAGGGCCAGACGACGCGGGAGTATGGGTCAGCGAGAATGTTGGGCTAGGGCACAGACGCTTGTCGATCATCGACGTGTCGGCAAGCGGGCACCAGCCAATGTTTTCGGCAGACGGGAGATATGTGATCGTCTACAACGGCGAGATTTACAACTTCCGCGAAATCCGCGAGCTGCTGGGTGGAAGCAGCACGCGCTGGCACAGCGAGAGCGACACCGAAGTGATCCTGGAGGCCTACGCCAGATGGGGCCCGAGTTGCGTCGAGCGCTTCCACGGGATGTTCGCGTTCGCGATTTGGGATCGTCAAACCAGAGTGATGTATGCGGCGCGGGACCGGATGGGCGTCAAGCCGTTCTACTACCACCATTCCTCAGATTGCTTCGCGTTTGCGTCTCGCCCGCGTGCGCTGCTGGCCCTGAATCCCGAGTGGTCAAATCCACTCGACGAACAGGCAATTCGTTTCTATTTCGAGAGCGGCTTCGTCCCGGCGCCCTATTCGGTGTTTCGGGCGATCCGCAAGCTGAGGCCGGCTCATTGGCTTTTGCTGAACGAATCGGGATTGCACGTGAATCGCTATTGGGATTATCGCCAAATTGCGACGGAACATTCGTGGAATAGCCGTCGCGAAGAGGATCTGCTCGATGAGCTCGACGGGATTCTGTCGCGCAGTGTGCGCTCGCGGATGATTAGCGACGTGCCGTTAGGCGCGTTTCTCTCGGGCGGAATTGATAGTTCGATTGTCGTCGCGATGATGGCGAAATGTTCCGCGGAACCCATCAAAACATTCACGATCGGATTCGAAAACAAAAATTACGATGAGAGCAATCACGCACAAGCCGTTGCACGACATCTTCGCACCGAGCATTTCTGCGAGGACCTGAAGATAGACGACTTGCTGGAATTGAAGCCCGCGTTCTCTCGCGAGTTCGATGAGCCTTTTTTCGATAGCTCGGCGTTTCCGACGATGGCTGTTTCGCGCTTAGCCCGCAGGCATGTGACTGTTTCACTCAGTGGCGATGGCGGAGACGAACTTTTTGGCGGCTACCCGTACTATCAGCTAACCCAAAGGCTCGATCTTTTCTACAAGCTGCCTTCTAGCGCTCGCGCGCTCCTGGCGTCAACCATTGCAATGGCGCCGGACCACCGGACGAAGCTGTTGTCGGCGGCAATGCGCCAACAAAATGTGATGGAGGCCTTCTGCTTTGCGAGAAGCATAGCGAAGGATTTCGACACAGTCCTCCTGCCGGAAGTCCTGCGCAGCACTATTGGCTTGAGGGAACTGTTTGCGGAAACTGCTAAATCGTTTCCGGCCGGCCTGAGCGCCCCTGAGATTGCGATGCGGCTCGACGCGTATTACACGCTTCCTGACGATTATCTGCAAAAAGTAGATGTTGCCAGCATGGCTTTTTCGCTGGAATCGCGCGAGCCGTTGCTCGACCAGGACTTGGTGGAATGGGCCATGAAGCTTCCCTTGAAGTGGAAATTGCGCGGTGGGCAAAACAAGTATCTGCTGCGCAAGCTCGCTTACCGTTATGTTCCTAGGAAAATCGTGGACCGGCCCAAAAAAGGTTTTGAAGTGCCTATCGCCGATTGGCTTAAGGGCCCACTGCGGCAATGGGCAAATGCCGAATTGAATAATCCGGAGAGCTTCGAAGGAATTCCGCTCGTCCAGGATTCTCTTCGCGAACTTTTGCAAATTCACGATGCCGGGAAACGGCGCGCGCATCCGCTCTTGTGGGCGGGGCTGGTCTTCTTAGATTTTGTGGAAACCTTGCCGAACGTGCGCCAGGAATTCATTCCGAGCCAAGTGCAACATGGGGTCTAACACGAAGGGCGCCACGCGAATTGTTATGAATGCTCTGTCTGCTCGTCTCGGTGGAGGGCAAACCTACGTAAGCAATTTGCTCGAGTCTCTTCCGGAGCAACTTGACGTGGAAATCTTCATCTTGGCGCCCGATTCGTTGTCGCTGCCGCGCGGCAAGAAAAATCTTAAGAGAATTCCCGTGACCTGGCCCGTAGAGAATCCGTATATCCGAGCGATGTGGGAAAAGCTGTGCTTGTCACCGCTACTAAGGCGCCTTGGCGCGGACGTGCTTTTTTGCCCCGGTGGAATCGTCGGCGCGCGCGCTCCAGCCGGATGCAAGACCGTGACTATGTTTCGCAACATGATTCCATTCAGCCCGCAGCAACGGCGCCGTTATGGGCTGGGTTCCATGCGCATTCGCAATTGGCTGTTGGAGCGCGCTATGACGCGTAGCATGGTGAAGGCGGATTGCGTGATTTTCATATCCGAATTCGCGCGCCGAGTGGTCGAGAAAAAAGTGCCGCGGCTCCCCGCGAAGACGATCGTTATCCCGCACGGCGTCCATGCCGTCTTTCGCAACAACCGCGAACCAAGGCCGTACTGGCTGCCAGCGGAGAAGTATATTTTGTACGTATCGATTCTCGATGTGTATAAGGCGCAACTGGAAGTCGTGCGCGCGTTTGCGTTGCTGAAGGCGCGGCGCCCCACAACGGAAAAACTGATTCTGGCGGGGCCAGATCATTCGCAGTATGCGCGCACGGTGCAAGACGAAATTGAGCGGTTGGGTATGCGCAACGATGTTCTTTTGACTGGGCCGGTCGCGCACGACGCGTTGCCGTCGCTCTATCGCAACGCCCTGATTAACATCTTCGCGTCCGAATGTGAGAATTGTCCGAACATAATGCTCGAAGCGCTGGCGTCGGGCCGTCCTCTTCTCGCGTCTTGCCGCGAACCGATGCCGGAATTCGGCGGCGATGCTGCGGTTTATTTCGATCCGTCCTCGCCTCAGGAATTGGCTGAAAAGCTCGAATCCATCATTGACGATCCTGCCCGTATGGCGGAGCTGTCGGGCAAGGCACTGGAACGCTCGCTGCTCTACGATGGGTCGAGAGCCGCACAACGCACCTGGGAATTGATTCAAGACTGCGCGTAAAAACCGTCTCCCCATAAATAGGCAATGTGCCGCGGCGCGAACGCGGATTTTCTGCGGCACCGCCAATTGCAAAGCTGAATGACGCAACGACGACAAATCGAAATTCTGGTGCTGGGTGGGACCGGGATGCTCGGACACAAGATGTTTCAGCGGCTGCGGGAGCGCTTTGCCGAGACGTATTGCACGATCCGCGGAGCTGTCCGCGACGCGGCGTTGGAACACATTGAATTGTTTCAGGCAGGAAATGTTTGCGAGCACGTGGACGCCGCGGATTACGCGTCGCTGCAATCTTT
>Ga0209655_10000384_pt1 | contig 16783 bp, 7 predicted proteins | sample BogFormECP03_OM2_FD_188236 | JGI IMG/M metagenome (GOLD analysis project Ga0209655, IMG submission 188236) | Bog forest soil microbial communities from Calvert Island, British Columbia, Canada - ECP03_OM2 (SPAdes) (version 2) | ecosystem: Environmental > Aquatic > Freshwater > Wetlands > Bog ...
AGGATCCCTTCCCGGGCGAGCCTTCGGGAAAATTTGCCGGGCGAATCAGCCGTGGCTCGTGCGGGAAGAAATCTATAATTTCTTTACGATCCCATACGTGATTTCCGCCGGTGATGACCTGCACGCCGCAGGCGAACAGTTCTTCGGCGATGCGAGGGGTGATTCCAAAACCGGAAGCGGAATTTTCCCCGTTGGCGATGCAGAGATCAATTTTGCGCTGCGCCAGGATATCCGCGAGACGATCGTGAACGATCTTGCGTCCCGGCGAGCCGACGATGTCTCCGATGAAAAGTATCCTCAAAACGGGCCTTTCTTGGCGAAAATCGAAATCGTGAGGAGCGGTCCACTCCGCCGTGCGAGCTAGGCCCTGAACCCCACGAATAGGTGGGTGCCCTGCGCCTGCTTTAAGGCTATCCAGCTAACCGAGGCCAGCGGACGGCACAAGGGCAGGACGACGGGGGCTCCCTGGGATCCAGTGTTGGTTCAAATAGGCTTTCGCGCGACACCTGCGTCGCAGGCCTACTCCACGACTAATTGTATCAGGAAACCGGAATGCAACGATTTTGGGAGCACAGGCTCGTCGAGACGAGGGGCTCCGCGGCGCGGCTAGAAAAAGAACTTCGCGCCTAGTTGGACGAGCCGAGGCGAGGCGGCATTGATGACTTGGCCAAAAGTTGAACTGCTGATATTTCCGTCAACCGCTTGCGGGCCGAAAAACTGGGCGTGGTTGAAAGCGTTGAAAGCTTCGAGCCGGAACTGCAAGGACTTTGATTCCGTCAGCCGCACGTTTTTGAGAAGCGCCAAATCGTAGTTATTCAGTCCGGGACCGTAGAAAAAGCGCCGCTTGGAAGTGCCGGGAGTGCCCAGGGCGTTTTCGCCGAAGAGCGCGGTGTTGAAGTAATTGGCTCCGTTCCGGGGATTTTTATTCAGCTTCAAAGGGCCGGGGGTAAAGTCCGGTTCATCGACGCCAAAATTATTGATGCCGTTGGGTTCGGAACCCAGCAGCGAATTGTCGCCGAAATTCACCAGCGTGACGGGAAGGCCGCTGCTGAAGCGCGTGATGCCGGAGACTTCCCAGCCCTCGGTCCAGCGATTCGAAGCGCGGAAAAGGCGTTCGAAAGGAACCCGGTAGCTATAGCTGACTACGAAATTGTGCTTCACATCAAAGGCGGAGAGCGCTTTGCTGAGCGCGGGATCGATAGGATTGACCGCTTCACCCAGATTGGAGGACTGGTCCTGAGATTTGCTGTAGGTATAACCGGCCAGGACGTTCAAGCGTCCGCTGGTGTGGTTCAGGATGATTTGCAGCGCGTTGTAGTTGGAATTGCCGATGGTGGCCTGATTGGTGTTGCTGCCGAAACTTGATCCCAATGGCTCTCGTGTGCCGTGGAATACTTGACCTGTGGAGGTCGTGTAGGTGGTGTCTTCGCCGAAAGGGCCGCAGGGAGTTTGGGCAGGATTTGTAGGGGCCAGATTAGCGGGGTTGCTCAGAAACAAGCAGAGCGCAGGGTCGCCGGGATTAGCTTCTTCAATCACCAGAAGACGGTGCGCCTGTGTGCCGACGTAATTCACACTGAGCACGGTATTGGTTCCAAACCCGCGCTGCAGCGAGAGCACGTAGTCCTCAGTGTATGGAATGCGGTTGGTGGTGAGATAGTTTGGAAGTCCGGTAATGGGTTCGAACTGCGACCAGTCAATGTTGGGGTCAGGGTGCCTGGCGGAGGAGTTTAACGGCGCGAGCGTCACCGGGAAAACCTGGCCAAGATTCTGGCCGCTCGATGCGGTAATAAACGGAGTGGCAAAGAGCGGCGGAGCAGGGCTGGTGTAGGTGGTTCCATAAGGAGCGTTGGCGCTCGTCACGCCGAGCGTGAGCGCTTCGATTGCGGTGTAGAACACGCCGAAGCTGGCCCGCACACTGGTCTTGCCGGGTCCGCCAAGAATTTTGGCCAGCAGGCCATTCCCGGAAGCATTCGGCGAATAGGCGAGGCCAATGCGCGGAGCAAAATCTCGATTTCCAGGCGGTGCTATAGTGCGCGAAACTCCCGGATCTGTTGGGTATAGGATGCCGGCGGGTGCGCCCGGAAATACCACGGACTGCTTGCCGGCCTCGAATGTCGCGATCTGGTTGAACTTTTCGTACCAGGGCTCGATGCGGTCCCAGCGCAGGCCGTAATTCAGGGTTAGATTCGGTTTCAGCCGCCAACTATCCTGCGCGTAAAGACCCACGTACTTGTTGCGGCCGTAGAAAGGTTGAAGCTGGCTTTGATTGTATTGGCTGGGAACTCCGAGCAGGAAGTCGGCGAAGTCCAATCCCGTCTCCGTTCCGAAAAACAGGAAGCTGCCATTAAACTGAGCGGTGGGATTGACGTTGACCTGATCGTAATGGAATTCGCCGCCTATTTTGATGGTGTGAGTTCCTGCGACTTTGGAAAAGTTGTCGAGGATTTGAAAAGTGTTGTTGAATTGCTTCAGCTCATTTGTGTTGGTTCCGAAATTAAAGCTGTTGAAGCCGACGCTCTCCACACCTTCCGTTTTCGGCGACAACGGCACGATGCCCGGAGTTCCGGGGCCCACGGTGAAACCCTGAGACGCCAGGCTTACGCCGACCCCTCCCACGGGTTTGCCCAGATCATTTGCGTCGCGCAGATAACTGAGGCGGAATTCATTCACTGCCGTCGTGCCCAGCGTTTTCGTGTCGCCAAGGTCAAGCAACTGCGCGCGACCGGAGTAGAGAGCGTTGAAACCCGGGACGTTCGCTCCGCCCTGCGCGATTGGGTACGGATTGTTTTGGGCCCAATCGTCCAGAAAATAGTATGCGGACAACAATCCCCAGTGCGTGTTGGCATCCAGCCGATAGGAACCCTTGTCGTCACGCAACGTCCTATTGAAGGCGGAAGTGGAGAAAGTGCTGTTTGAATTATTCGGCTTGGGAATGTATTGCAACAAATTCGTTCCAGGTGCGACCCAAGCTTTAGGAAGGACCGTGGCATTCGGAAAGACACATCCGTTCACCGGGTTATTGCTTACACAAGGCCCTCCGGTAGGATTCTGTACCGTGGGGCCGCTAAAGTAGTACGGCTCGCCACTCGTCACGGTTTGCCCAAGCTTACTGGCGAGCTGATTGGCTATATTGGGCCCGCTGACGGTGCAAGGTATTTCGACCACCGTGTGCGTAACCGGATCCGTTTCGCTGCCGCAGAAACCCAGCGGGTTGAAGCCGCTGGAATTGTCCGGTAGATCCGAGAAGTTGCCTGTGGTGCGGTCTTGCAAGGACGGCACGGGAATCTGGCCGGTATCCACGCCCTGCGTTGAACGAGTACCTTGATAGTCGGTAAAGAAGAATATTTTATTCTTTCGAATCGGCCCGCCCAACGTTCCGCCGAATTGGTTTTGATCGAATTTGCCGCGCGTGGGTGAAAAGAAGCTGCGCGCATCGAGATCGGTATTGCGCAAGAATTCGAAGGCGTCTCCATGAAATGCGTTGGTTCCGGATTTGGTGACTACGTTAATTTGGCCTCCGCTGAATTCTCCGTATTCAGCGTCGAAGTTACTGGTGAGAATCCGGAACTCAGCGATGGAATCCAGGTTAGGGACGATCGCCGCGCCGTTGTTGACGTCTTCTTCCACATCGCTTCCGTTCACGATGAAGGCGTTTGCGAACTCCCGCTGGCCGTTAATGGAAATGGTGCCGGGATTTAAATCGCCGGAGGGACTGAGCGCGCTGGCACCCACGTCCTGAACCGTCTCGGACGTGATGGAAGTAACCGGAGCCACTCCCGGCTGAAGTGAGAGCAGATCCGTGTAACTGCGGCCGTTCAATGGCACTGCGGTGATCTGAGCGCCGGTGATGACTTCCCCCAGCTGGGTGCTAACCGTCTCGACATGAGTAGCGGTGTCGGTGACCGAAACAGTGTCGTTCTTTTCACCGACCGCGAGAACCGGATCGATCAGCAGAGCGTTATTCACATCAATCACCACACCAGCGCGTTTATAGGGTTTGAAACCGGCTTGCGAGACGGTCAAGTCGTAATGGCCGACGGGCAGGTTGAGGAACGAATAGGCGCCTCTGTCATCGGTGGAGACTGTCTGTGCAACTCCCGTGTCTGTATTTGTCACCGTGACGGTGGCCTTGGGCACAACGGCTCCGCTGGAATCTCTTACCGTGCCGGAAATATTTCCTCCCACGCCAGCCCAGGCTACGAATGCAAAGAAAGGAATAAGCCCGAGGAACAAAACGCAGGAGAGAATCTTGTTTCGAGATCGTCGAAGAGCACGTTTCGACGCAGATAAATGCTGTATTGGTTTTTTCCGCACTAAGGACATTTGCACGGTTCCAGGTTCGCTGCCGCCGAAGGAGCTCTGTCGCGCAAATCAAGGATGCGAGGGACGGGAGCCTTCCACTTGCAACTGACTTACAACTAGAGGAGGCTATTCCAGTTGATACTGGCTGTCAAGTGAGAAATTGTGAAGATTCTGTAATCTCGGCTTTTGGAACGTCAGGAGGGTGTTCTATAAGCGGAGCTACGCGGGACGATTTCCATATAGCGGTTCCAACAGGCGATAAAGCAGAAACATCGGGTCTGTAGCTCTCGGGTCTCGCAGAGTTTTCCGAAAGGACGGCCTCGCAAGGCCGTGTTCCAGCAAAATCAAAATGCGGAGATTCATTCCGGTGGGAGCAGCATTTCCAATTTCCCAGCGGTTTACGGTGGACCACGTCACCCACAAAATGTGCGCAAAATCTTCCTGTGATAATCCAAGTGCTTTTCGGATTTTGTGAATGCGCCTGGGCGTCATACTGGTCAAAGTTCGTCTCCTTCTCGAAAGGATCGGGGGGAAAGGCGTCCTTAAATGGCCCACCTTCCCCCTCGGTTCGAACCTTAGAAGTGAAAACCGACGGTGCCAGTGATCGCCCGCGGCGTGACATAGTGCGTGCCGCTGAAGGTGGAAAGGAAGTTGTAGAGCGCAAAGTTGTTGGCCAGGTTGATTACTTCCACGCGAGCGCTGAACTTGTAGCGGTCGTTATGGAGGTGGAAGATGTCATCGTGGCCAACGGCCAGATCGAACAGGCTCCGCGAAGCGACGCGCGGTGGATGACGATCGTCGTCCTCGGTGTTCGGGCGGGGTACCTGAATCAGCGTGGAGCCGAATTGCGACGCGAGGCAGGGATTCGGCAACGGCGTCGCCGGCGTGGCGTGCTGGCCGCCGCAAAAGAATCCCGCTTGGAATTCCTGGTCGGCAGTAAGCGGATTGCCGAAGGGGTCTTCCAACAAGATAGCCGGCTGGCCGCCTAGCGTGGTGCTTTGCGGGCAATCGTTATTTGCGTTGATGCCGAAGCAGGGGGTTGCACCGGCGACTAGGCCGCTGTCGTAGCGCCAACTGAAGCCCATCCACGGGCCCTTTTTCCACGGCTGATATTGTAGGTGCGTGGTTTCGTTGAAGCGCTCGTCATGATCAATGCGGAACGGTACGGAACCCGTGCCGGGCGGTTGGGGAGTGACTCCGGCGCCACCGATCTGCGGCGTGAAGAAGCGCGCCGCCACGCTGGACATGACCACGAAAGCCGTCAGTCCATGAAAGTTGGGCACAGTTCCGCGGACTGCGAATCCAGGGATCTTCGAATTGTGCCACTCGATCGGGAACGTAATGGGCGTATCGCCGAGCACGCTGAAGTCGTAGCCGTTGTGGGTGTACTTCCAGATATATTCGCCGTCCAGGACGAAATACTTCCCAAACGCCTGTTGGAGGCCGGCATGAAATTCGTTGCGGAAACCGGGGCTGAGGGGCTCGGGCGAAAGCGCTCCGCAAGCGAGCAGCGGGTTGAGGACCGGAGATTCGCATCCGATGCTGGAAAGTACCAGGTTTTCGTTAAAGGGAGTTTCGAGAGTACGCGCATAGGAAACGCGAAGGACGGTGTTGGTGGGCTTAATGTTGTAGGCCACGCCGAGACGCGGCTCGGCCTGATTCGCCTTGGTCAAGCCATTGTACAAGTCGCCGCGAATGCCCAAGTTGAATGACCAGTTTTTCCAGGTAATCGTGTCCTGCACATACAACGCTAGTTGCTTCACATCCGTGTGCAGCGGAAATAATGCATCGGTGCTGAAACGAGTTCCTCCGCGCGTCAGGTCGAAGGGCAGCAGGACGGGATTGAATAACGGAAACAGCGTGGATGCCGGAGCGTTTGGATTCGTGCTCGCATTTGGCTGAAGACCGGCGGCCGCGCACTGAGATGGATCGGTGAAACCCTGGACGGGCACGTCAGGATCCGGAGCGGTGGTCGGAGTCAAGCAGGGTGCATTGAAAGTGGGGTCTACGATGCCGACATTGTCGTGCTCGCGGAGAAAGGTCTGTTCGTAGACGATGCCAACCTTGATGTTATTGATGCCACGCACGTAAGAGATGTTGGCGCGCGCGCCCGCATTGGTAAGCGTCCGAAACTGGGAGACACTCTGCCGTTGGAGACTTGGTGGCCCCAGGTCGGCGAACGGATTATCGCTCGGATAGTAGTTGTAACCGTCACGCCGGACGAAGGCTCCAAGTGTAAATACGGCGTTGGGGCTGAGGATGTGGTTCCAAGAGGGTGCGATGTTGAAGGTGCCGATCTTCGAGCGCTGGTCCGTCGGTCCCACCACGTTGCCGTTCGGATCGAGACCGCCGTTATCAACCACCACGCCATTCCAGGCGGTGGCGTTTTGAGCGTCGAACGAATTGGGCGTCTGGAACCAGGACCGCGTGTATAGGAAGTTGAAGTGGATCGAATCCGCATTTGAGATCTGATAATCCACGCGATCGAAGATGTTTTCCTCGTTCCCTTTGTCGTGCATTACGCTGAATTCCGGAGGATCCAAGAATCGGCCGGTGTTCAATCCGCTCACGGAGATGAAATTTCCCCATTTTTGGCCGCCGTAAGCGAGGTCGAAGCCGGCGTTGGACGTGCCGAACGCGCCGTACGAACCGAAGAGGCTGCCGTGAGGCGTGGTCACACCCAAACCTGAGCGGGTGGTAGCCACAATTACGACGCTGGTTTTGTCACCGAATTCAGCCGGAGGTGCGCCGGAGATAACCTCCAACGACGAGACCGAATCCACGGGAAGCTGGTTGGAAAAAACCTTGCTCTGCTGATCGGTGATGGGCTGGCCGTCAACGGAAAATGAGTTCTCCGCGTGGTCGCCAAGTCCGTGGAACAGGCCGTTGGAGTCCGCCGCGATGCCGGGAGTCGTCAGCGTGACGAGCGAGCTCAGTGACGAAGATTGGCTTTCCAGCGGCAGCTTTTCGAACAGAGTGCGGTCCACGTCCGTATGAAACGTCGAGTCGTTCTCCAAGAGATCGCCTCCGCCTTCTACAGTTACGGTGCTGGAGGCTCCCTTCAATTTCAGGGCGACCGAAACGCTCAGAGGCACCGCGGAACGGGCATCCACATCCTGGGCATACGATTCGAATCCCTTTGCTGTCACAGAGAGGTGGTAGGGGTTGAACGGCACGTTCGGAAAATTAAAGTTGCCGGAACTATCGGTGGTGGCCGAACGTTCCAATCCGCTCACGGGGTTATGGATCGTCACGGTGGCATTCACTACTACACCGCCTGAAGGATCTACGACCGTGCCGGAAATGGATGCAGATTGCGCTTGCACGCCGCGCACGGCGAAAAGACTTAAGAGACACAATGCCGTCAACATCCAAAATAGCTTTCTGCAATTCATATGAATCTCCCTAGGCCCACGTGGGGCTTGTCCAGTCGTTAGGGTGGGAAATCGCCCGGATCTCAGCGCTCGCGAACGAGCGGAAAACGAGAGATCCCGCGTGCAGGTTTTTTCTAAGATTGAATTACGACTGGCTGGGAGGCGCTCGCGGGGAAGTTTGATGGAAGACAAGTTCGAGCTTGGGATCAACGGGCCTGGTCGGATTCAGCCTGGCGACCGCTTGTGGCGTTGGCAGCGAGGTGCCATGCGACAGGTCAACGGTTACGGAATGAGCAAAATGGCAGACCCGGCAGTGTTGGTCTTCGAAGGATTGATTATGCCAGTGGCCTGCTGCCTGAAAGGCAAAAGACAACACCACGACCGCCACCACAATGGCCAAAAGCCGGTATGTCGTTCGCCGCTTCATATTAGTATCGAAATCGCCCGCAGAGATATTACTTAGGTGTGGCACCAGACGCAATGTTGACTATAAATTCTTGCTTCGTATAAGCCAATTCCGCCGGTTCATACCTGCAAGACATCGCCCTCTTTCGCGACCATCTTATAAAGAACCGGGCTCACGATTCGGCCAAGCAACAAACGCGACACCAGCCCGGCAACGATGACGATGGCAAAAGGTTTCTGGGAATCGGAGCCGATTCCGGTCGACAGAGCCGCTGGAAGTAATCCCAGGCAGGCCACAAGCGCCGTCATCATGATGGGTCTGAATCGCACGAGCGACGCTTCGTAGGTGGCCTGGAAGACACCGAGGCCTTCCAACCTGAGCTTGTTGATATAGGAAGTATCGATGACGGCGGTTTCAACCGAGACGCCCATCAGCACAAGCAGCCCCAAGATCGAGGAGACGCTAAAGGGCGTATGGGTGAGCTTCAAGGCTATCAGCGCTCCCACGGGCTCGGTCATCACTACGCTCAGTACCACAATCACTGGAAATTTCACGTTGCCGTAGAGAAAGAACAGAATCGCGAAAATCAGCAGCACGGTCAGCGGAGCAACCAGGTACATTTGGCTCATGGCTGAAAGGAATTCGCTGTACTCGCCGCCCCAAGCGAGCCGGTAGCCTGCCGGCAGCGATTTTTGGACATCGGCGATGGCGTGCTGGCCGGCTTTGACCGCGCTTGCGAGATCGCGTCCTTCGATGCTGTATTGCACGCCGATGTAGCGCGAATTATTTTCGCGATAGATAAAGGAAGCGCCGTTGGCTTCGCGAATATCCGAAAGCTCGCTCAGAGGAATTTGTTGGCCTGCCGGGGTGCCGACTAACAGATTGCCGATTTGCTGGGCGTTTTCACGGAACTCGGGCCTCATGCGCACGACAAGATCGAATAGTCTTTCACCCTGAATCACCTGGGTAGCAGCCTGTCCGCCGACAGCCGCTTGCACCACTGCTTCGACGTCGGCGACGTTGATGCCGTAACGCGCAATTTTGTCGCGATCCACCTGAACGATAAGACTCGGCTGGCCGAGTTCGCGCACGACGGTCAATTCCGTGAACCCGGGAACCTGCGAAAGGCGCCGCTTTATTTCGAGCGCTTTGTCCTGCAGCACGTTCAAATCTGATCCGTAAACTTTTACCGCCAGCGCGCTCTTGAGTCCGGTGAGCGCCTCGTCCACAGCGTCTTCGGCGGGCTGCGTGTAATTGAAAATTATTCCGGGATAGCCTGCCAGCTTCTTTTGCAAGTCTTCAATCAGTTCGGGCTTGTTGTGGATGGAGCCTGTCTTCCACGTGGCATCATTGTAAGTTTTCAGTCCCACGTAGAATTCGCAATTGAAGAAGCCGGTGGGGTCCGTGCCGTCGTCGGGCCGGCCAAGTTCGGAACCGACTTCGGTTACTTGGGGATATTTTGACAAAATGTCGCGAATCTGTGGAGCGATCTTGGCGGCTTCTTCATAAGAAATCGTGTAGGGCATCGTCGCCCGCACCCACAGAGCGCCTTCATCCAGGTGCGGCATGAATTCACCGCCGATGAACGGGATCAGGAGCAGGCTGACCGCCAGAATCGCGGTACATCCTAAAATCGCGAACCAGGGACGATCGAGAAACCACTTCAGCTCCGAAGCATATTCATTCTTGATCCATTCGAAAGCTTTGTTTCTGCGCTCCCGCACGCCCTTCTTAAACCAGTAAGAGCACATCACTGGAACAAACGTGAGCGTGAGGATAAGCGCGCCGACCAAGGCAATAGACATGGTGTCCGCCATCGGGTGGAACAGCTTTCCCGAGGGGCCGCTCAGCGCGTAAATCGGGATGTAACCGGCGATAATCACGGCCACGGAGTAGAAAATCGGGCGATCGACGTCCTTGGCCGCCGCCACGATTACTTCCTGCAGATTATATTGCTGCCCTTCGCGGAGACCCAGTTCGCGGTAAATGTTCTCAACCATTACCAGCGTGCCATCGATGATGATCCCGAAGTCGATGGCGCCGATAGAGAGCAAATTTGCGGCCACGCCATTGGCGTGCAAAAAAATGAAGGCGAAAAGCAATGCGAGAGGAATCGTCAGAGCCACGATAACGGCGGCGCGCATGCTGACCAGAAAGAAGACGAGCACGATGAGGACCAGGGTCATGCCCAGCAGTAGATTGTCCTCGACTGTGCTGATCGTCAGGCGCACCAGGTCGCTGCGGTCGTAGTACGGCCGCACTTTTACGTCGGGAGGAAGAATATGTTCGTTCAGTTCTTTGGTTTTCTCTTCCACGCCTTTCAGAACGTTCTGCGTTTGCTCGCCGCGGAGCATCAGGATGACGCCTTCGACAACATCGTCATTCTTGTTGAATCCGAATTGGCCGAGGCGTGGAGCGTGGCCAATCACAACGTCGCCTACATCGCGAACGTGTACTGGCACGCCATTCTGCGCACCGATAATTACGCTGCCTATGTCCGCTTCGTTTCGGATCAGACCGAGTCCGCGAACGTAGTAAAACTGCTCTCCCTGCGAATAAAATCCGCCCCCGGTGTTCGCATTATTGAGACTGAGTTGCTGAATCACGGTGGGAACCGTGATGTGATATCCGTAGAGTCTTGCGGGATCGAGCAAGACTTGATACTGCATTACGGTTCCGCCGAATCCGGAATCATCCGCGACTCCGCGCACCTGCTTGTATTGCCTCTCGATTACCCAGTCTTCGAATGTTTTTAGCTCTTGCGGAGAACGATCCGGGCTTTCCAGCACGTAGCGATACACCAGCCCGGAAGGACTGGAAAGAGGAGCAAGCGTCGGCTGCACTCCGGTGGGAAAGTTCACCTCGCTCAAGCGCTGGAAGACGATTTGACGCGCGAAATAATCGTCTGTGTTTTCGTCAAAAGTGAGGATCACATCCGAGAGGCCGTACAGAGAGATCGAGCGCTGGATGGCCATCTTCGGCACGCCATTCATTTCCACTTCGGTGGGCAGCGTCACCAGACGCTCGATTTCTTCCGCCGCGTGCCCAGGCCACTGAGTAATAATCTCCACCATCGGCGGCGACAAGTCCGGGTAGGCGTCCACTGGCATGCGCTGGAATGAGATCCCGCCTGCGATGATGACGAACCCGATCAGCATCAGGACCAGGAATCTCTGCTTCAGCGCGAGTTGGACGATTCGATTGATCATTTAGATTCTGGCCGCTTTAGTGCTGGAACGAATTGGCGAATTGCAAAAATAGGCTGCCGTTCGCAGCCACTTTATCTCCGGGTGAAAGCCCTTTTAGAACTTGCGTTTGGCCATTTTCAGTTTGTCCGATATCCACTTGGCGCCGGCCAAACTGGTTGGAGCTGGTAGCCACATAGACGAACGGCTGGTTTTCGTCGTCGCGCAGGATTGAAGAATCGGGCACGGCAATTGCGTTCGAGATCGTTCCGGCAGTCACCGTCGCGACGCAGTACATATCTTTCTTTAATTTTCCGCCTGGGTTATCGACCACGATGCGGGCTTGCAAAGTGCGCGTAGTGGGGTCCAGCGCGGGGGAAATAAACGAAATCTTGCCGGAGAATTTATCGGGATAGGAATCGGTGGTGATCGTGGCCTGATCGCCGTCTTTGACGTAAGCGAGGTCGCCCTGATAAATATTCGCCATCACCCAAACGGTGCTCATGTCCGAAATGGTGAAGGCCTGGGTGGTGCCGGCTTGCATTACTTGTCCCGGCGAAACGAGCCGTTCCACGATTTCTCCGCCGATGGGCGCAAGCAAAGGAATCTGCGCTGAGATGGGAGATTTCTCTAAATCTTCCGGCTTCGGTATTCCCAGAATTTTCATGCCCTCCTCGGCGGCGCTCAAATCCGCTTGCGCTTGTATGCGATCGGACTCAGCCTGCAGCAGGTCGCGGTCGGCGATGGCGTGATGCGCGAAAAGATCCTGAGCGCGCTCGTAATTCTTATTGGCCACTCGAAATGTATCGCGTGCCTTCAAGTAGGCGGCGAGCAACAGGGAATAATCCGGGCTGCTGACTTCCAAAAGCGGCTGCCCACGTTTGACGCGGTCGCCAGGGACTACCAGAATCTTCGCGACGGGCCCTCCTACTTGCGTAATCACGGGTGTGGTACTGAATGCGTTGTAAGCCACAGCTCCAGTGAGCCGCAGGGTGCGCGTAAGCTTCGACGCTTGCACGGTTACAACCTGCACGTGCGACATCTGATCCTGGGGGATGGTGAATAATGCAGCCGTATCGGTCTTCGATTCACTCGAAGAGTAAGACGTCATTTCATTCGCGCCGCGTTCCGAGCTGCAGCCGGCGGCCAAAATCCAGAGGGCGGCAGCGAATCCGATGCAGGTGGTGCGTCTTATAATTCGTAAATTCTTCATGGCAAACCCCTCACTCCCACAGCCTCGCGAAGCTGCTCGACCGCCGTCAGATAAGCTGCGAGAGACTGGCGATAGGCAAGCTCGGTGGCTCGATAACTGCGCTCGGCATCGAGAAAATCCAGCAGGCTTGCGGCGCCTCGCTTGTATGAATATTCGGTGATGTCGCGCGATTGCTTCGCTGCGTCGAGATATCCAGCGCGATAGAGCGACACGACCTGGTCGTTGTCGCGGACGGACTCGTACGCGCTCAGGACATCGCTCATCACCTGATCGCTCGCCGCGAGTTCCAGCTCCTGAGCCTGATTGATTGCGTAATTGGTGCGCGCGATTTCGCCCTGATTGCGATTGAAGATCGGAATCTGAAAGCTACCGAAAACCGAGGCGGTGTTCGTCTCGCTTACATGGTCGTAATCGAACGTGCCGGTGACGTCCACCTTCCCGTTGGCCTTGGCCAGTTCGTACTGGCTCTTCGCGGCGACCACGCCTTGTTGCGCAGCGCGAAGGTCCGCGCGGCTCTGCAGGGCTTTTGCTTGCAAGTCTTCCAGCTTGATGGTGACCGGAAGGTAGTCGAAATCTCCGGAGACGTCGTAATCCGCTCCCACGGTTTGGTATCCGAGGAATTGCCGGAGGCCGACAAGAGCTTGAATCTTGGCGAGCTGTGCTTGCGAGACGTCGCTCTGAAACTGCAGCAATTGCAGCTTGATCTTTAGATAGTCACCTTCGCTGATGTCGCCGGCTTTGTAACGAGCCTGGCTGATGTCCACCGTGTTCTGAAAGCTCTTCATGTCTTCTATCGCCAGATCGAGAGTGGATTCGGCGAGCTGAACGCCGAAGAACTGCGAAGCCACATTGAAAGTGAGGGTGCGCTCGTTATCAGCGACAGTGGATTTCGTCTGCGCCGTGGCGTCTTCCGCTGCCTGCAAGCGGTGTTGGCGCTTCTTTCCGCGTTCGAACAGGTAAGAAACGCCAATATCAAACTGCATGATGTTGTCGACGTATTCCGCGGTAAAGCTTTCCGGCTGAAAGATTGGAATGAACTGCGTGTCCGCCGTCAGCACGGGGTTCGGCCGAAGATTCGCCGTGATTTCCAGCGCTTGGTTTTGCTGGATCGTGGTTCGCGCGGCCTTCAAGTTATGGTTGTGTTCGAGAGCCAGTTGGATCGCTTCATCCAACGTTAGGCGAACCGCGCCGTGAACCTGCGCCGCTGGCGCTTGTATCTTGGGTGCGGGCGGCACAGGTGGCTGTGCGGGCGGGTTCTGCGCGCGGCACTTCGGCGCTAAAATCCCGCCGGAAAAACACACCACGAATAAGAGCACTGCGAGTCGCACACGCTGTACGAGCATAGTTTTCAACCTCTGCTAAACGGATAGAAAGTGAGTCGGAGCGTCGCGAACGACGCTGAACTTAACGGGACGATTAGACGGCAGGCGGTGCGCGGGCCGGGAGACGAGGCGCCGAGGGAGACGGCGTAAAAGCCGGCGCCGCGGGCTCGGGCCGGAATCCTAACTGTGCCAATGCAGGTGTGCGATCGCTAGCGAGCGGCCGCTCCATCGGCTGGTGATTTACATGGCAAATCGAGCAGTTTGCTTCCGAAGAGTCGGCGTGGTGATGCCAAACGCTCCCCAAGGTCGTGACGAAGATCAGCAGCACGATCAGTGCGATGGGGACCAGCAAACGCCGAATTGACCTTTGGTTACGCATTGCTTTTGGGTCCGTCATGACCCAGTCTCAATCATATAGCAGATGGCAGCGAGCGCAAATGAGTTGTGTCTGCCAGGAATTGTTGTAAGGCGTCCGAAGACGAAGCGTTAGTTCGTGTGCTCCAGAGCCTTCTCTACCATCGCGACGCATTTTTCCACGCGCTTGCGCAAGGGGCCGTCGAGCTCCTGCTGTCGCTGGCGCAGCGTAAACGTCTCGTCGGCGATGTTCAGCGCAGCCAGCACCGCAACTTTTAGCGAATCCACCATGCGCGTGGACTCCGCAATCGACCTCATTTTGCCGTCGACGTAAGCGGCCAACTCTTTCAGATATTCTTCGTTCCCGTCCGCGTTCACGTTGTAGCTTTGGTCGTAAATCTCTATTTTCACGGTTGCGCTCCCGGGCTGAGCCTCCGCCATTGTCGGCCATCAGACACCCCGGCGCAATGGGCTTGATGCGATGCCGAAAGGGGCGCCCGAAGTTAGCTCGCACGCAAGGTGGCCCCGACCTTTTGTGTGAGCGCAGTTACGATGCGGGAGGTAAATTCTGCGAGCTGAGCGTCGGTAAGCGTGCTCTGCGCGCTTTGGAATTTCGCGCGGATCATCAGCGAATATTTTCCAGCCGGAATCTGTCCGCCGCGGAAAAGATCGGCTGGCTCAATCGTCTGAAGTTCGGCTATTTCGAGCGCGCGGATCGTCTGTTCCACTTGCGCAAACGTTACACCGTCCGCTAATACCAGGGAAAAATCCCTCTCGACTGCGGGGTAGCGCGGCCAGGGCACAAAGCGGAGCGCGGAACGCGTTGCTTCGATGCCCCGCAACAGCGGATCGAGCTTCAGCTCCGCAAGATAGACGTCTTGCCGCAGCTTCAATTGCTCCGCGATGCGGCGAACGAGTTGCCCTGCGATACCCAACCGCTCGCTTGTGTCCTTCTTAAGAGAAAAACGGGCAGAACGCGCGGACGACATCCAAGCCGGGACGCCCGGCTGCCAGTCCAATCCGCCTGCGAGCTCGCCGACTCGGTCAAGGTCGCCTTTCAAATCCGCGAAACTGAATTCGCGCGCTGATTCGTGGATTGTTTTCTCTCTCGCCAAACCGGTGGCGCCCAGTGTGAGAACGGGCGTCTCTACTGGTGCTCCGTCGCGCAGTTCGTACGTCTTGCCAATCTCGAAAAGTCGCAGGTCGCGATTGCCGTGGTTCAGATTCCACTCGATCGCGCGGACCATGCTGACTATACCCGTCGATCGCATCACTGACGCATCTTCCGCGAGCGGATTGCCGATCACTGCCGGAAGGAATCCTTCCGCGCGAAATAGCGCGTCGCGTTCCGCGTCCACGATGGGAATCTCGACAATTTCCTGGTAGCCGAGTCCAACGGCGCGTTCCACCAAGCGGTCGGTCGCCTCGGCATGCGGCAAACGGAGTGCTGGTCTTTTCGCGGGCGGAAGACGCGCCGGAAATTTGTCGTAACCGTAGTGGCGGGCAACTTCCTCCACCAGATCGATCCCGCGAGTCACGTCGCGCCGCCACGAAACCTGATTGCATTCCCAAATCGCAGCGAGCGAGCCGTCACTGCCGCGATTCGCGTCCACGCGCGTGGGATGGAATCCGAGCGCGCTCAAAATGTCTTCCACCTCGCGGTCCGGGATGTCCGCGCCCATCACGCGCAGGATTTCCTTGCGCGCCAGCTGAATTCTCTTTTCCGGTTCGCGTGACGGATAAACATCCACAACGCCCGTGAGAATTTCGCCACCCGCAACCTGCTGAATTAACTCCGCGGCACGGCGCGAAGCCAGCTCCGCCATTTCAGGGTCTACGCCGCGTTCGAAACGGTAGGAAGCTTCCGAGCGCAGGGCCAGCGCCTTCGCGGTGCGTCGAATTGAAATGGGGTCGAACCAGGCAGCCTCAAGCAGGATATTACGGCTGCTGAAACCGATTTCGCTGTCCGCGCCGCCCATCACGCCACCAATGCCCACGGCGCGCACTGCATCTGCAATCACGCACACGTCTTTCGCCAACGTGCGCTCCACGCCGTCGAGCGTGCGCAGTTTTTCACCTGCACGGGCGCGCCGCACGATGATGCGCCCCTCGTTTAATTTATCAAGGTCGTAGGCGTGCATGGGCTGGCCCAGTTCGAACATCACGTAATTCGTGACGTCGACCACGTTATTGATGGACTTCTGCCCCATCGCTTCCAGCCGTTGCCGCAGCCAGTCGGGGGACGGTTGCACTTTCACTCCGCGCAAAATGCGAGCGGTGTAACGCCCGCAGAGTTCCGGAGTTTCGATTTCGACGCGCACTGCATCGGCGGCCTTCTCGGCGGATTCTTTCAGCTTTGGCCGCACCGGCTTGAGCTGCAACCGATAGATCGCGGCAACTTCGCGGGCGATACCGTAGTGCCCGAGGCAATCCGGACGGTTGGCAGTGACCTCGGCGTCCAGAACCGGTCCGGCGGCAGATTCCTCTACCGAATCAATTGCCACGCCGGCCAGAGAAAGCCGAGCCTTCAAGTCGGGAGGCGCCGCCTTCACGTCCACGAATTCTTTTAGTTCGTTGTAGAGAAGCTTCATTGTCGAAAACTCAGCCTAGCAATCGCCTGAAATTCC
>Ga0209655_10000385_pt1 | contig 16774 bp, 15 predicted proteins | sample BogFormECP03_OM2_FD_188236 | JGI IMG/M metagenome (GOLD analysis project Ga0209655, IMG submission 188236) | Bog forest soil microbial communities from Calvert Island, British Columbia, Canada - ECP03_OM2 (SPAdes) (version 2) | ecosystem: Environmental > Aquatic > Freshwater > Wetlands > Bog ...
CCAGCGCGGCCTAGCCGCCGCTGACTCAATTTGCGAGGCCTGCGTGACGTTGTTCAGCATTGACGCGGCGGCCATTTCACTGATCTTCGCAGGGGTCACCAGCGGGACTTTGGGCTCCAGCGGCGCGTCGGCGCGCATGTATGACGAACTGCAGTTCACTTTCGGCGAGGGCCCGTGCTTGGACTCCGTAGCGTCGCGCAACCCGGTCCTCGTCGCCGATCTCGCCAACGCGAACGACGTTCGGTGGCCTGCGTACAGCCCCGCCATGCTCGAGCACCAGATTCGGGGCATTTTCGCGATTCCGGTCGTGCTGGCCGGCGAATACGTCGGCGCCCTGGACCTGTTCCGCACGAAACCCGGCGAGCTGCACGCTGATCATCTGGCCGGCGCGATTGTCGCCGCCGAGCTGGCCGGCATCCCCTTGCTGGACCTCATGGACTCCGATCTACAGGCCGCCGTCAACGAGCCAGACAGCGACGCCTGGGCCGAATTGAACGCACTGAGCCGCACGGAGGTCAGCCAGGCCACCGGCATGCTCGTCGCGCAACTCGGGGTCGAACCCGCCGAGGCGCTGGTACGGCTGCGCGCCCACGCCTACGCCACCAGCCGCAGCGCCACCGACGTCGCCCGCGACATTCTCGACCGGCGTCTGCGGCTCGATGCGGACTAATGCAATCCGGCAAGGAGGGAAAATGTGACCGATACACCTCGTGAAACCCGCGTCCTCGACGCGGTCGTATCGCTCGTCGACAAACTGCTCGACGACTTCGACGTCGTCGACCTGCTCACCGAGCTCACCGAGCGCTGCGCAGACCTGCTGGATATCGCGGCGGCGGGGTTCTTGCTCGCCGACCCGTTGGGGCAACTCCGCTTGCTGGCCGCGACCTCTACGCAGACGCGCGAATTGGAACTCTTCCAATTACAAGCCGACGAAGGGCCCTGCGTGGAGTGCTACGCGACTGGCGAACAGGTCTCGGTTGCAGATCTGGGCACCGCAACCTCGCGGTGGCCGGGGTTCGTTCCGGCCGCGCTCGAGCTGGGGGTCGCCTCGGTGCATGCGGTGCCCATGCGCGCTGCCGGCATCGTTTTGGGCTCCCTGGGTCTGTTCGGTACCAGGCCCGGCGAGCTCAGTGAGGCCGATCTCCTGGTTGGGCAGACGCTTGCGCATATCGCGTGCGTGGCTCTTCTGCAGGAACACCCGCCGACGCCCTCGACGGTGATACCGCAGCTGCGCTCTGCGCTGACCCACCGCGTCGTCGTCGAGCAGGCCAAGGGCTTCCTGCGCGAACGCCTCGATATTTCGGTCGACGAAGCATTTTCGCTGTTGCGCAGGTATGCGCGCGTCCACCGCGATCACCTGACGGACGTTGCGCGGCAATTGATGACGGAACCGAGTTCCCGTCCGGCGCTACTGGAAAGGATGACCGAACTTGCTCACGACTGACGTCTCCGCAGTTGAGCACGCCGCACGGCCTCGGTGACCAGTCGCTCCGCGACCACGTACAGCTTGGTGTTCTCGCTTTGACTCAACCGGACGAGCCGGGCGAAGGCCCACTCCGCGCTGGCACCCGACCGGCTCCGGATGATGCCGATCGCCTGATCGATCACTGCGCGACTTTCCAACGCCTGCTGTAGTTGTTCCGCGCGTTCGCGAGCTCCCACCAGCAGTTGCGCGTTGTAAATCGACACTGCCGCCGGCCCGGCGAATTGCGAACCCAACCGCACGGCGTGCTCCCCGAAAGCGTCATGGCTGGTCGCATAGGAGTTGATCGCGCCGATCACGTGTTCGCCGACCATCAGCGGCAGCGACAGCGCGGAATGGACGCCCATCCTCGCCACCCGGCCACCGAAGCGCGGCCAGCGGCTGTCACTCCCCAGCGATCCACTGACGATGGTCCGCCGCGACTCCATACACGTGATGCACGGCCCCTCATGCAACTCGTCGTACTGGACGACGTCGATTTCGTGGACGAATTCCGCTGTGGCGGCAGCCTTCTGAAGTGTCGGTCTGCCTTGATCCGCGTCGATAATCAACCCAACGCCGGCACCGTCGACCCCGGGAATGGCATGGGCAGCGAACTCGGCAACCTCGCCCAGCAGCTCGAACACGCCGCGGGCACCGGCCACCATCCCGGCCAGCCCGCCCAGCCCGGCTCGCAAGTCGACTTCGTCCGCTTCCCGTTGGGCGGTGGACAATTCTGCGTGCTCAGGCCCTTCGCGACCCGGCTGAGCGTCGTAGTCGGTCATGGTGCCAACGCAGTCTACCGCCGATCTAGGTGACCAGCGCCAATGCGTGCGCGCGCCGCAGTTTTCCGGACGGCGTCTTCGGGATCATTCCCGGCTCGAGCACCACCACGTTGCGGGGCCGGACGTCCACCTCCGCGACGACCTCATGGGCCACCTGACGTTCGACCCGGCGCACCTCGGCCGGGTTCTCCCAGACATTGGATTCGACAGCGACCGCGAACATTTCGCGCGGGTGTCCGGCGTGCAGGCGGACCGCGACGGCGCAGCCGGGCCGGACCCCGTCCACGCGGGAGGCGGCACGTTCGATGTCGGTGGGGTAGATATTGCGCCCGGCCATGATGATCACGTCCTTCACCCGGCCGCACACCACCACGTTGCCGGTTTCGGTGATATACCCCAAATCGCCGGTGTCGTACCAACCGTCCTGATCCTGTGCGGCGATGAAACCGGCGGCCGTGGTGTATCCCAGCGTGACGGGTTCGCCGCGCACCTCGATGACGCCGACACCGCGAGTGGGCAGCACGTCGCCGCCCTGGTCGACGATCCGGGCCTCCATCCCCTTCAGCGGACGACCGACCGAGGCCAGCCGCCGGGTTTTACCCCTGGATGCCGGGATGGCTCGGTGCAACAGGGCAAGCAGGTCGGCGTCGACCTCGTCGACCATCATCCCGCGGCCGCACTCGGTAAACGACACCGCCACCGTCGTCTCGGCCATGCCGTAGGCGGGCACGACCGCTTCCGGACGCAACCCGAACGGCGCGCCGGCCTCGCACAGGTCCTCGACATCGGCCGGCTCGACTTGCTCGGCGCCCGAGAGCGCCCACCGCAGCGTGGACAGGTCGAACTGGCCGGGCTCAGCCTGCCTGCGCAGGCGTTTGGCGAACATCGTGTAGGCGAAGTTGGGCGCCGCTGTCATGGTGCCCCGGTACTTGTCGATGAGCTTCGCCCACAGCAGGGTGTCGCGGAGGAAGTCCATCGGCGTGACCTTGACCAGCTCGAGGCCGAAATACATTGGGACGGTTAGGTAGCCGGTCATGCCCATGTCGTGAAAGCACGGCAGCCAGCTCACGATCACGTCGGATTCCGGGTCGACGTTTGCGCCGACGAACATCGCCTCGGCATTCGAGACGATGTTGCGATGACTGATCCGGACGGCCTTGGGGAATCCCGTCGAGCCGGACGTCAATTGCAGTAGCGCCACGTCGTCGTCGTCGGTCTCGACCGGGTCGATCGCAGGACTGTCGAGCAACTGCTCGATCGTCAGCACCGGCATTCCCAGCTGGACCAGCAGCGGTGCCGCGGCCATGAACGGATCCGACACCACCACAGCCTTGGCGTCGATCATGTTGATGACGGCCGTGGTCTCCTCCCCCCAGCGTTGTAAATCGGTGCGCGGCGTGGGCTGGTGCAGCATCGTAAGGCTGCCGCCGCGCATCCAGATGCCCTGTGCGGTCGGGGCGATCTCGACCGGCTCCCCGGCCAGCATCGCGACCGCATCGCCGTGGCCCACACCGGCGGCGGCCAGACCGCCCGCAACCCGGCGGGCCCGCTCGTGCACCTGACGCCAGGTATGCCGGACTGGGGCGTTTGGCTCGCCGGTGTTCATGCCCTTGAGACTGCGCTGCGCGCTGTCATACATCGTCTCGGTGAATCGGCTCACCACAATCCCCCTGGCTCCGGCGCGACGGCACCGCATGTGTTGGTCGGATCGGTGTTGTATCGGAATCGACGGAGCCGCTGGGGCACGACCGCGGAAGAGCGTGACCCTCTCTTGTACATCCCAGATGGTGTCAGACGTGCCGACTGTACAGACTCGACCACCGCCGAGGCCAACGGCACGCCAAGAACCGCTGCACTTGCAGCCAATTGAGACCTCCGGCGCCCGAAAGCACAACCCTAACGGTCGGCTTACGTCGGAGCTAGAGGCCCTTCGGCGGGGAGATCAGGTCGCCGCCGTGACGTTTCCGGGAGGCTGGAGTGTCAACCGGGAATGACGCTACCTTCCCGACTGCCTGCTCTCCAGCAATTCACGCGCTGCGTTGCCGTTGGGCTGCTCGCAGGATCGAACCAGCGGTCAAAAATGCGGGTTTGTCGCGGTCGGCGGGGTCGATGGGCAGATCTGCCGCGCAGCGCAGCACCATCAACGCGAGCCCGCTGTAGGTCGCGTACGGGACGATCAGCAGGTTGGCACGAGCATCGGTGCCGTTGACAGTCATGACGTGCTGGTGCTTGTGTTCCCACCCTGGCCAGTTGAAGTCGGGTGGTCGTTGCAAAGGTGGCCAGTTGACGCTGATGGCGGTGATGTCGCCGAGCAGGGGCGTCAGGGTCGCAATAAGGCCGGGCAATTCGACGGTCATGCGATCTACGCGTGGCCACCACGCGCCGTCGATATCACGGCCGAGCTTGCCGGCCACCGACAGCCGTACCGGAGTGGCTCGGCGTAGAGCTCCGAGCGGATACGTCATCGGAGATCGCGCAAAGGAGCCACGGTGAGGGCGGCAAATTCCACAGACGGATCCTTCATTCGGCATCGACCCCTCGCGGGTGCGGGGCGCCGGAGGAATCACATTGCAGGTGGACGGCCGCTGACAACGAAACTGCTCAGCCTCCAGGTTACGCCACCAGCGGTTTCTCGGCCCCGGTCAGCCCAGCTGCCTTCAGGCACTGATAGTTGGCGGTTCGTTGCTCTCAACCGCCGCAATGACTTTCGCGATCAGCCATTGCACGGCGCCAATCGCCTCGGCGTTGTCGAGGTTCCACGCGCCGATCAGCCGCTCATAGGTCGGGGGGCTCCACAGCACGTCGAGGAGGCCGGCCAGCGCCCTGCGCTGCGCGTCCGGCAGCTCGGGTGCGCGCGCGGCGACCGCGCGGTGCAAGGCGTCGTGTCGCCGGGCGTCGGCGCCGGCGAAGGCCGGGCCATGCGGTGTGCCCATTGTGTCTTTGATCGCGAACCGTCGCAGCGACGCAAAGACCCGAGCCGTCACGTCGGCAAGATTGTTCAGCTCGACGTCTTCGTAGCTGATGCCCGCCTCGTCCTCCAGCCGGGCCATGATCGCGTCGTGCAGCTGCCGTTCGGAGGGGAAGTTGCGGTAGACGGTGCGCTCGCTGACCCCGGCGCGTTCGGCGACGGCCCGGAAGGTCAGCTCGTCCCAGTCCCAGGTGGTGAAGCCGCGCACCAGGCGAGCGCCCGCGTCGATGATGCGTTCGCGGGTCGCGGCGGCCCGTTGGCGGCGTGCCGGGCTGTGATAGCGGCGTCGCGGCGGCTGGTCCTCCAGCGACGTTGACAACTCGCTCATAATCGCGTCAGTATACTGACACGGATTCTCCGAAGGGGATAACTGTGGCCGAATTCGACGACGTCGTCGGCCGCGCTGTCGCGCAGACCGGCTTGGACGATTTCGGTGACGACTCCTTCCGGGAAGGGCTCGAGGTGCTGCTCGCCTCGTTGCGCGACGAGGCCCGACTCAATGCCCGCGGCGAGGGCTATCTCTATCCACGCATCGTCACCGCGGTATCCCAGCGGCTCCAGGTCGAGGACTGGTATCGCCGCCACCCCGAGATCGACGACGTCGACATCCTGCCGCCGCTCATCGGGCTGGGACTGCCCCGCACCGGATCGACGGCCTTGTCGCTGCTGCTCTCGCAGGACCCCGGCATTCGGTATCTGCGTCGGTGGGAGTCATCGCAGCCGTGTCCACCACCGTCGACGGTGCAGGGTCCCGATCCGCGGATCCCGGAAGACGAGGGCAACAAAGTCGGCTCGCGGGCGCACGTTCCGACCGGCACCCACGCTCCGATGGAATGTCTGGAATTGATGGCGCTGGGCTTCAAATCCCACATCTTCCAAGCCTTTGCGCAGATCCCGTCGTACTCCACGTGGCTGGTCGAAAAAGCCGACCTCACCTCGACTTACGCCTATCAGCGGCGAGTGATGAAGCTGCTGTGTTGGGGTCAGCCGACCCGACCGTGGCGATTGAAGTCGCCGTCGCATGTGTTGTGGCTCGACGATCTCAACCGGGTGTTCCCCGACGCTCGTTTCGTGATGACGCACCGCGACCCGACCGACGTGATCTTGTCGGTGGCCGACCTCTACGCCGACATCATCGGCGGCTTCACCGACCACATCGACCGCGAATACATCGGCCAACTCAACGTCGAGCACTGGTCGCTGGGCATGCAACGGGCGATGCGATTCCGCGACGGCGGAGCCGATCTTCGCTTCTACGACATCGACTTTCGCGCAATGCAGGCCGACCCGATCAACGAGATTCGCGGGCTGTACGCCTGGCTGGGCGAGCCGGTCAGCGACGAATTCGAATCGCGGATGCGCGCTTGGTGGACCGAGGCCGCGGCCGAACGCGAACCGAGCACGCACGCCGACCCGGTGGCCTTCGGCATCGACCTCGACAAGGTGCGGCCGTTGTTCGCCGACTATGTGAAATCGAGGGCACTGCATGGCAATTGATCTGACCGGCGGTATCGACCCGGCACGGGAGCAGGTGTTCGCGCACCGGCCCGACGACCCGGAGATGCGCGACTCGGTGAGTTTCTGGGTCGTCGACGACCGCGGCGAAGTGGGCCTGCCCCGCATCGGAATTGAGGCCGTCGCCGCGAACTGGGATGCGCACGACGTCCAGGTCAACGTGGCGTTCCCCGACGGGCGGGTCTTCCGGTTACGCGAAAACGGCCAAAGCTGGCCCGCCGAAGGGCCGGATGGCCGTCCCACCGTGCTCGGCGCCGGCGGGCTGGGGTTCCGCTGCATCGAGCCGTTCGACACCTGGACGATGAGCTACGACGGCAAAGCGGTGCAGACCTCGTCGACCGACCTGATCGACGGCAAGAAGGACGAACCACTGGTCGACGTGAGCTTTCACGTCGAGGCCAAGATGGCGGTTCCGCCGTGGGTGCAGGGCGCGCTGTCCGCCGAGGCAGACTCGCGACTGAAGACGTCGATCGAGGGCAACCTGATGGGCGGGCCGCGCTACGAGCAGCTGTTCCGCGCGACGGGAGCGGTGAAGGTCGGTGACGACGAGCGCGAATTCGTCGGCACCGGTCTGCGCATCCGCCGCCAGGGGGTCCGCAAGCTCGCCGGATTCTGGGGCCACAGTTGGCAATCGGCGCTGTTTCCCAGTGGACGCGCTTTCGGTTACATCGCCTATCCGCCGCGCTCCGACGGCGAGCCAACGTTCAACGAGGGCTTCATCTTTGACGGCTTCACCGGCACTGGCGACCTGATTCCCGCCCGCGTCGTCGAGGCGCCGTGGCTCACCCGATTTCAGCCGGTCGGCGAGGACGCCTCGCTGATGTTGGAAACGCCAAGCGGGACAGTGCACATCGACGGCGAGACAATCCTGTCCACCCACGACATCTATCACGACGACAAGATGTTCTCCACCCAGGCGCTCAAGCAGGAGATGCCCAGCTTTCCCGCATTGCAGCAGGCCGGCGTGCGCTACCGCTGGGACGGCGAAGAGACCTTCGGGATGCTGGAACGTTCCAATCCACTCGACAAGATCACTGGCTGATTTTCTAGATCTCACAACGAACGCGCAGCGCAACAGCGAGTATGGCGTGATGACGACCCAATCCAACCTGCAGCGGTGGGACCGGTATGCCGAGTGGCCGCTCGCCGCGGCCGCCCTCCTATTTTTGGTGTTGTTCTCCGTGCAGGTGCTCGCCCGGCCGCAGGGGAGTGACGCGCATGTCCTGTGGCTGATCAGCTGGATCGTTTGGGGTTTGTTCATCCTGGATTACGTTGTGCGCCTTTACCTCGCCTCTAACCGGTGGCATTGGTTACTGCGGCACCTGCTGGGCTTTGCGATAGTTGCGCTGCCACTGGTGCGGCCACTGCGCTTGCTGCGCCTGCTTGTTCTGATTGAGGTGTTACAGAGAGCAATTGGTGAGGCATTTCGGGGCCGCATCGTCGTCTATACCGTGTCAGGTGTGCTCCTTTTGATCTACACATCTTCGCTGGCCGTGTTCGATAAAGAGCGATTTCTGCCCGGCGCCACCATCAACTCCTTCGGAAAGGCGCTGTGGTGGTCAATCACAACGGTCACTACCGTCGGCTATGGTGACGTCTACCCGGTTACCAACACCGGCCGAATTATCGCCGTGCTGCTCATGATCGGCGGGATCAGCCTTGTCGGCGTCGTCACTGCAGCCCTCGCGTCGTGGATCATCGAGCGCGTATCCGAAGAAGAGACCGTGAGTCAAACGGCAACCGCTGCCCATATCGAGGAGCTTCGCGGCGAAATCCGGGAGTTGTCGCAAGAGCTACGGGGAAGAGGCCAACGGTGACCATCGCGCCTGAAACGTTCACCACCAGCGGCGTCGGCGGCACGCGCATCGTTGCCGATCGGATGGGCGACCCGGAAGCGCCGGCCGTGGTGTTCCTGCACGGCGGCGGGCAGACCCGCCGCTCGTGGGGCAAGGCGGCCGCGGCGGTGGCCGAGCGTGGGTGGCAGGCGGTCACGGTCGACTTACGCGGCCATGGCGAGTCGGACTGGTCGGAAGGCGGCGATTATCGCCTCACCAGCTTCGCCCTCGACATCCAAGAAGTGCTACAGCGTGTACCGCCGCAACCGGTGTTGGTGGGTGCATCGCTGGGTGGTTTCACGACAATGCTTCTGGCGGGGGAGATTTCACCCGGGATTGCCCGCGCGGTCGTCCTCGTGGACATCGTCCCCAACATGGATCCGTCCGGGGCGAACCGGATACACAACTTCATGGCCGACCGCATGAAATCGGGGTTCGAGTCGCTCGACGAGGTCGCCGACGCGATCGCCGAATACAACCCGCATCGGCCCCGCCCAACCGATCTCGACGGCCTGCGCACCAATCTGCGCCGCCGTGGCGATCGGTGGTACTGGCACTGGGATCCGAAGTTCATCAGCAACACCGCGTCGCTACCGCCCATTGAATTGGCCGACGTCGATCGAATGAACGCAGCGGTTGACGCGATCCTCGCGGGCGGCGCGCCGATGCTGCTCGTGCGAGGCCAAATGAGCGACCTGGTCAGCAAAGAGCGCGCCGACGAGTTTCTGGCACGCTTCCCTCAAGTCGAGTTCGTCGATGTCCGGGGTGCGGGACACATGGTCGCCGGCGATCGCAACGACGTCTTCGCGGATGCGGTGTTGGACTTCCTCAACCGACACGGGCGGTTCTGACCGCCTTCAACGTGGAGGCCACCACATCGTCGGCACCGAGGTCGATGGCAGCGCTGACAACGGCGCGGTCGATCTGACGTAAGGCATGCACGATGGCAAGGAGTCGTTGCCGAGCCGAGTGGTCGGCGTGGTGCTGCCTGCCGAGAGTCTCTGCGGCGTCAAGGAAGTCGGTCGCAGGCTCGACGGTCCCGGTTCGACCGCCGTCGAGGGCAGCGGTCAACACATCGATGCTGTGCCGAATATGCGTCGCCGCCGACGTGATGGCATCCGTCAGCCGTTCGGACGGCATGTCGAATCGCACGCTGTTGCGGGCCAGGGTCCGGCCGTAGCGGTCGCAGGCGGCGAGCATCCGCTGGCCGTGTCGAATGCTATGCCGCCCGGAGAATCCGCCGACCCCGGCGGCCAGCGGCTTGGCGGAGGTCCGGAACTGCTGTAGGTCTCGATCGAGTTGGCGCGCTTTGTCGGTCGGGCTCGCGGTCACCTCGCGGTCGAACAGCGTCGCCACCGACGTCTCGATGACGTCGGCCAGCGTCGTCAAAAAGACGCGGGCGTCGGTGCGCATCGCGGTCCGCGCGTTGGTCGGCAACACCAGGATCGCGACCGTCATGCCGATAACCGCGCCGATCGCCGTCTCCTCGATCCGCAAAAGCAATAGCTTGTAACTGAATTCGCCGAGCAGACCGTAGAGCAACGCCAGCATGGTGGTGATCCAAAACGTCATCATGCTGTAGGCGACCTTGAGGAAATACAACGAGCAGAACACGCACACGAAGATCAACACCAGCGACGCGGTGCGGTTACCGGAGACCACCGCGGCGACGAGCATCCCGGCGGGCACGCCGAGTGCGGTGCCGATCAACCGGGCCCAGCCTTTGGTGAACGTTTCATTCCAGGTGTTGGTGCCGGCGAAGATCACGAACGCGGCGATCACCGCCCAATACCAACGCGACGGGGAAACCAATTCGCCGACGACGATCGCCAGCGACGCCGCGACGGCGACCTGAATCGCTTGCTTGGTCGTGGGCAGCAGACCGGTGGGGCGTTCCTGGTCGTCGGACCCGCCGCCGTTCCCTGCGGTCGCCGCGGATGTCTCCGTCACAGCCCGCTCGACCAATGCGCGGACTTCGGAAGCCGCTGAGGCCGTAGCGATTATCGCGAGGGCGAGCCGTCGTACCGCAGGATTGGCGGCCGGGGTGGACGGGTGATCGATCACCTCCTGGGCCAGCCGCGCGGCCCGTTCCAGCCCCTCCGGCTGCGGAAGGCGGATCGCCCGGGAGAGTTGGGAAAGCGCGCCGGCCAGATCGGCGCGGGTCGACGCGGGAATCTCGGCGCCGGCGATCGCGGCGCGCGCGCCGGCCGTCGCGACCCGCTCGACGGTGAGTTCGGCATCGAACAACCACAGCGCCAGGTCCTCGCCGCTGACGCCCGGCCACAGCGCGGACGGGTTGACCTTTTCTTCGATCTGGCTCTGCACCATCAACGCGGTCTCGTTGAGCCGGGCGCTCCGGGCCCGCAGCCGGCGCCGCTGCCGTTCGTCGATCCGTCCGGCCTCGACTGCTTCCGCGGTCGTGTCGATGACGATCGCCATCCGCGCCCGCAGCGACCGCACGGTGGCGCGCAGCACGCCTTCGGGTTTGTCAGGCACCACGAAGGTGGTCATCACGAAGCTGCACACCGTGCCAATCAGCACAGCCAGGATCAGCCAGGGCAGCTCCCCGAGCTTCGCCCGCAGATAGAGCGTGAAGAAGTAGGCCATGAACCCGACCATCCCCAGCGCCCGCCCGCGCGGGCCGAACCGCCGTGCGTACACCGCGGCGAACACGACGACCACGAACATCACGTCGGCGATCAGCTGGTGCGGCGCGAGCAGCGCAGCGGTGGTGATGGCCACTGCGGCGGGCAGCGGCAGCAGCGCCATCGTGATCTTCTGCTGGCGCGGGTCCGGCTCATTGACGGCTCGTCCAGCGACCATGGTGATCAGCACGCCGAGCAGTGCGACGGTCAGCGGTTGATGCGTGGCCTTGGTCAGCAGAAACAGGATCAGCAGGGCGACCGCCAGCGAGACCGTCGTGCGGGCGGCCATCCGCAGCCGCAGCAATCCCGGGTCGGAGCCGATTGCCCAGTTCACGACCCGCAGATACAGCGTGGTGACCGAGGTGGCGGTCATGCCGGACACCCGCGACCGCCTCCTTCTGTCGGTTGAACTCATGTCTATCGTGACGTGACTGCGGCGAATCGGCCAAAATGGGGCCCGATGGGCACGATGGAGCCGACGCGGACGACGCTGGCCGACGGGCGGGAGTTGCTGTTCTTTTCGCTGCCCGGCCACACCCCGACACCGGTCGACGACCGTCGGCCGCTGCCGGCGCGCAACCCCAACCAGACGGAGTTGCGGTTCGACCGGACGACGGGGCAGTGGGTGATCATCGCGGCGCTGCGCCAGGACCGCACCTACAAGCCGCCGCCCGACCAGTGCCCGCTGTGTCCGGGCCCGACCGGGCTGACCAGCGAGGTGCCCGCGACCGACTACGACGTCGTCGTCTTCGAAAACCGGTTCCCGAGCCTGTCCGGGGCGGGGTCGATGCCGTCGCCGCCTTTAGGTGATGAGTTCGTTTCGGCGCCCGGCAACGGCCGCTGTGAGGTGATTTGCTTCTCCAGCAACCACACTGGGTCGTTCGCAGACTTGGAGACGGCGCATGCCCGGCTTGTCGTCGACGCGTGGCGGCACCGGACCGCCGACCTGATGGCGATCCCCGGCGTCGCGCAGGTGTTCTGCTTCGAGAACCGCGGCGACGAGATCGGTGTGACGCTGAGTCATCCGCACGGCCAGATCTACGGCTATCCCTATCTGACGCCGCGCACCGCGGCAATGTTGCATCAGGCGTCTGAGTATCGGGTGTCCCACGGCGGCAATCTTTTTACCGATTTGCTGGCGCGCGAGGTGTACGACGGCAGTCGTGTCGTGGCGCGCACCGATCTGTTCACCGCGTTCGTGCCGTTCGCCGCGCGCTGGCCGGTGGAAGTGCACATCTACCCGAACCGGTTCGTGCACAACTTACTTGAGCTGGCCGCCGCCGAGCTGGACGACTTCGCGCGGATCTCCCTCGACGTGTTGCGGCGCTTCGACCGGATGTATTCTGGCCCGCTGCCGTATATCTCGGCGCTACACCAATTCGCCGATACCGACGCTCAGCGGGACGGCTACTTTCACGTCGAGCTGATGTCGATCCGGCGCAGCGCGGTCGCGTTGAAGTATCTGGCAGCTTCCGAGTCGGCGTTGGACGCGTTCATCAGCGACGTGACGCCAGAGGCCGTGGCCGAGCGGTTGCGAGGACTCGGATGACGGTCCGCTACGCCGCGCCCGGTCGGATCAACCTGATCGGCGAGCACACCGACTACAACCTCGGCTGGGCGTTGCCGATCGCGCTGCCGCAACGCACGGTGGTGACGTTCGAGCCGTCAGATGCCGACGCGATCACCGTGAGCAGTGACCGCGTCGACGGTTCGGTGCGGATTCCGTTGCGCACCAAGCCCGGTGAGGTAACTGGCTGGGCCGGCTACGTCGCCGGCGTGGTGTGGGCGCTGCGCGGCTCCGGGCACGCCGTCTCCGGCGGGACGATGTCGATCAGCAGCGACGTCGAGATGGGATCGGGCCTGTCGTCGTCCGCGGCGCTGGAATGCGCGGCGCTGGGCGCGTTTGTGACGGCTGCCGGTTGGCATATCGACCGGCTCGAGCAGGCGCGGCTCGCTCAGCGCGCCGAGAACGAATATGTCGGTGCGCCAACGGGTTTGCTCGACCAGTTGTCGTCGCTGTTCGGCGCGGAGTCGACGGCGCTGCTGATCGACTTCCGGAAGCTGAGCGTCGAGCCGGTGGCGTTCGACCCGTCGGGTTCCGGCGTCGCGCTGCTGCTGATCGACTCGCGGGAGCGGCACGGTCATGTCGGCGGCGAATACGCCGCGCGTCGGGTGTCGTGTGAGCGGGCCGCCGCCGATGTCGGTGTGGTGTCGCTGCGAGAGATCCAGGATCGTCAGCTGTCGGTGCTCGACGGCGTCAAGGACCCGGTCGATGCCCGTCGTGCCCGTCATGTGCTGACCGAGAACCAGCGGGTGTTTGATTTCGTTGCGGCGGTTCGCGATTCGGACTACACCGAGGCCGGGCGTATCTTGAACGCTTCACACGCGTCGATGCGCAACGACTTCGACATCACCACCGCGAACATCGATCTGATCGCCGACACCGCGGTGGGGGCGGGCGCCCTGGGCGCCCGGATGACCGGCGGGGGATTCGGCGGCTGCGTGATCGCGTTGGCGCCGGCCGGCCGGGCGGAGGCGGTTAGCGTGGCAGTGCGCGAGGCGGTGCTGGTGGCCGGCTACCCGGAACCCGCGATCACTCAGACGTGCGCTGCCCAGGGCGCCGGGGTGTTGCGATAGGCCACAGATGTCACATCTGCACCAGCGACCAACCATGACAAGGGTTTCAACTCCGATGTCGCATGCGATATCACCGAAGCTGATATCACATACGCCTCAAGTCGGAGTTGGCAGTAATCCCCACGGCAGCGACTGCTGAGGCTAATGGGGCCATGGGGAATGGCCGGCTACTGATCGCGCCTAGCCGGCCGGGGTGAAGCGGATCGCGCGGAGATTCAGCTCGTCGACGGCCTCGGCGAACTGATCGGGGGTCGGCATTTGATGATTGCGGAACCCTAACCCCATCGCGCGCTCTGCGCGTTTGGCGCCGTACGACTCCGCGCAGCGTGCGAAGAGATCGGCGACGTGCGCCTTGTCCGTGATGAGCTCGCCGCGCATCGTCGTCGTCTTGCCGTCGTGCAAGATCTGTGCGGCGGCGCCGTCGCGGAAGTTGTTCTTCCAGGTCTCGCCGGTCATGGCATAGAGCACGCCGTCGATGAGGTGGGCGGTCAAGGGAATTGAGTAGTGCCGCCCGCTCTTGCGCCCGGTGAAGTTGACCACCATGAGCTGGTTGCGTGCTGGACCCGCGAATGGGGTGCGCAGCAGCAGTTTCATGAACGGGTTGACGACGCGCAGCAACGCGTCGGGTGGGTGCGATACGGTGATCGCATTCGACTGTTCGGTCATGGCCTCAGGGTAGCCCCCAGCCGACGGTAAAGCCGTGGTGCAGGACCAGGTTGGTGAGAACGTCCGCGCGGTCGGCCAGCGGCCACGACTCGGTCGAAAACGCGTCGAGGGCGAAGAAGGCGTAGTTGACCGAGGTCTCCGGCGTGGTGCGCGGCCGGTACACCAGCGCATCCAGCGCGTCGGGCTCGGGCCACCATCGCTTGACGGCATCGGCAAGCCGGTGGCAGGTGTCCCACACGTCGGGGTGTTGGCCGGTGTTGACCTGGTCGTCGACGCCGAGGATGTCGAGGTTTTTCTCGGTGCGCAGGTCGAGCACACGCAGGTGGCGGGTGGCGACCAGTCGTATCAGGTAGTGCGCGGCGTGATCGGATGGAATCATCGATCCCGTCAGCCGGTAACGCTCGCGGAATGTGCCGACGAGAGTGCCTGCGGCATAACGGGTTCGAAATGAGCCGGACGCCGAGTCGAAGCGGTACCGCGGCTGTGGGAAGCCCGCCCAGGTCCACTGCTGAGGGCGAGCTGCCTCGACTCGCCACAGTTCGGTGCCGGCCTCCACGCGGCGACGGCGCAGACCGACGGGCCGAGCGTCGGGCAGCGGCGCCCGGTAGCCGGCGGGAAGGTCAGGCACCGACGGCGGCGAGCATCTGCCACGCGGTGTCGGCGGTCTTTGGGCGGCGCAGCGCCTCGGCGATCGACGAGCCACCGAGCTCGTCATGGGTCAGGCGCATGATCCGGTCGGCGGCCAGCGGGTCAGACGTGAACTGGGTCAGCAGCTCGAGAATCCGCGGCAGATCGGTCCGCACCCGATCGGCATCGAATTGCCAAGCAGGAAACCAGGTTTGGTTGCCGACAGCCGAGCCCAGCAGCTTGCCTCGGCTGCGCAGCCGGTGCACCGCCTGCGGCGAATGCAGATCCAGCCGCTCCTGCACCTCCGGTGTCGGCAGCGAGCCCTCGACGAATTCGCGGACCAGCGCGCCGCGGCGCTCGTCGTTCAGGCTGCTCGCCGCGACGCGCTCCAACGTGCCTTGCGGGCCGGTCGGCGCCTCCAGCAGCGCGTCGAGCACCTCGGCGAAACTGGAGTCGTTCAGGGCACGTTCGGCGACCTGACGGGCCAGGGGAGCGAGGGCGGTAGACATGCTTCCATGCTACCAGCCACGCCGACCAATTGAAACAATCGAAACAACTAGCCGGCCGGACAGGGCGCCGGAAGCCACATGCTCCAGCACATACCGGGAGGCGGGGGTAGTCCGGGAGGCGCGGGAGCAGGCGGCGGCGCGGGAGGCGGAGGATTGTCGCCCTCCCAAACGTCACTCTGGTTATGCGGGCCCTCGGGAACATTGCCCGCGCCCTCGGCCACCCGATACCAGGTGTGGCAAACATTCATATCCCATTGGACGCCCTGATATGGCCCACCCCGATCCATATACAGGGATTGCTCCGGACACCAGCGATTTGGGCCATAGACGCACGGACCCCACGCACCATTGCATGCCTGGGCGGTACCCGCGCCCACGCCGGACAGACCCAAACCGCCGAACGACAGCGCAGTTGCTGCAAACCCGACGATCATTCGCTTCATAAACCGCGGATTATGCTCCAGATCAGCTTGGCGTATTGAAAATATCGCGAAACAGCTGACGCACTAAGCTCATCATCGCCCGGGGGTTCTGACCAAGGAGAGCTTGTGACGGCGATCGCTTCCACCCCGAAGGGTCATAACGTACAACCACCGCCCGGGCCGGCGGAGCCGCTAACGAGAACCACACCCTCCGACCTCAACGACGAGCAGCGGGGGTGGCTCGCCGAGGCCTCGCGCAGCGACATCAACGGCTGGTTGCACATCACGATCAAAGGATCACCGGCCGCGCGCGGATTCCAGTACGGGTTTCTCGTCGCCGACGAGTACGCGGAGTCGATCCGGGTGTACCGGGAGATGACCTACCAAGACATCGGGATGAGCTACGACTTCTTTGTCGAGCGGGCCGCCGCACTGCACGCCGACAAGATCCCCGACGAGCTGCGCGAGGAGATGGCGGGCGTGGCCGCGGGTCTGACGGCTGCCGGCGTGCCGGCCACGTTCAACGATGTGCTCGGCATCAACGATTGGATGGAACTCACCGGCTATTGGTGGCCCAAGAACTCGGGCCGGTACACGGCGTTGGCGCCGACTGGCGGCGAGGGCAACCACTGCAGCGCCTTTATCGCGACCGGAAGCGCGACCGTCGATGGGTCGATCGTCTTGGGTCACACCAGCTTCGCCG
>Ga0209655_10000386_pt1 | contig 16769 bp, 12 predicted proteins | sample BogFormECP03_OM2_FD_188236 | JGI IMG/M metagenome (GOLD analysis project Ga0209655, IMG submission 188236) | Bog forest soil microbial communities from Calvert Island, British Columbia, Canada - ECP03_OM2 (SPAdes) (version 2) | ecosystem: Environmental > Aquatic > Freshwater > Wetlands > Bog ...
TCATTCACCACGGACGACTCCGGCACTTCCAACCCGATCTTCCGGCAAACATCCTTGAACAACAGGCGATCCTCAGCAATCTTGATCGCCGATAAAGAGGCGCCAATCAATTTCACGCCGTACTTCGCGAGAATCCCGGCCTCTGCCAGTTCGACAGCCAGATTCAGCCCAGTCTGCCCGCCGACCGTGGGCAAAAGCGCGTCAGGCCGCTCGCGGGCGATGATCGCCTCGAGATATTCCTTCGCCAGAGGCTCGATGTAAGTGCGGTCGGCGATTTCCGGATCGGTCATGATGGTTGCCGGATTCGAATTCACGAGAACAACTTCATAGCCTTCGGAGCGCAGCGCCTTGCAAGCCTGCGTTCCGGAATAATCAAACTCGCAAGCCTGTCCGATAACAATCGGCCCCGAGCCAATGATCAGAATTTTCCTAATGTCAGTTCGCTTCGGCATTTATTTGCGATTCAAATCGTTTTCGTCCCGCGTTCGTCCATCATCTTCACAAACTCGTCGAACAAATATCGTGCATCGTGCGGCCCAGGCGAGGCCTCCGGATGATACTGCACGCTAAAAAGCGGCAATGAGCGATGTCGCATGCCCTCGTTCGTATGATCGTTCAAATTCACGTGCGTAATTTCGACATCACTCGACGGCAACGAATCCGGATCCACGCAAAATCCATGATTCTGCGCGGTGATCTCCACTTTTTCCGTCAAAAGATTCTTTACAGGATGATTTGAGCCATGATGCCCAAATTTTAATTTGAAAGTGCGCCCGCCGAGCGCCAGCCCGCACAACTGATGCCCCAGGCAAATCCCGAAAACCGGCACGCGCCCAACCAGCTTGCGAATATTCTCAATCGCATAAGTAATTGGCTCGGGATCGCCAGGACCATTCGAGAGGAACACTCCATTCGGCTTCAGTGCCAACACATCCTCAGCTGAAGTCCGCGCCGGCACCACGGTCACATCGCAATGATGGTCCACCAGCAACCGCAAAATATTCTGCTTGATCCCATAATCGTAAGCGACCACGCGATAGCGTTTCTCGCCGTTCGATTTCGCCGGCAACACGTGATGTTCAAAATCCACCGAGCCTTTGGCCCATTCGTATGACTTGCCGCAAGTGACGCGTCCGGCCAATTCCTGCCCCGCCATCGTCGGCAAGGCGCGCGCTTCCTCCACTAGCTGCTCTGCAGTCGCTCCATCCGTCGAAATCACTCCGCGAAGCGCCCCCGCCTGGCGCAAATGCCGCACCAGCGCGCGCGTATCCAAATCCCAAATCACCGGTACGCCGTGGCGCTCGAGATATTGCTGCGCAGTCTCGCTCGCGCGCCAGTTCGAAGCCAGCGTAGAAAATTCGCGCACGATAAGCCCTTCAATGTAAGGCTTCGCCGATTCTTCATCCTCGGCATTCGTGCCAACATTTCCAATGTGGGGATAGGTCAGGCAGACCGCCTGACCGGAATAACTCGGATCGGTAAAAACTTCCTGGTAGCCGGTAAGAGAAGTATTAAAAACAATTTCACCGCCACGGCGGGTGCGTGCCCCCGCGGCGCGGCCTTTAAATACTCGCCCGTCTTCGAGCGCGAGCGTGGCGCGTAGTTCGTGCGTCAGCGTCAGCTTGTTCTCCTCGCGAAATCATTTCGAGCCGGCCTCGACCGTAGTGATCGATCCGAAGTGGTCCACCGGCCAGTATGCAAATACAGCCTTGCCGTAAATAAATTCCCGCGACACCGCGCCAAACATCCGCGAATCGTTCGAGCTATCGCGATGATCGCCCATCACGAAATAGCCGTTCGCCGGAATCTGCAGCGGCCCGTAACTTGAGCCATCAAAAAAGCTGGCGGGCACATACGACTCCGCCAATTCGCGGTCGCCGATAAATAAATGCCCGCGCCGCAACTCGATCGTTTCGCCCGGCAATCCCACCACGCGCTTGATAAACGACTTCGAGCGGTCGAGAGGATACCAGAAAACGACGACATCGCCGCGCTCGATCGGCTCGAAGCGATAAACAAATTTATTGATGAAAATTCGCTCTTGATCCGAAAGCAGTGGCGCCATGCTGGTGCCCTCGACCTTCACCGGCTGGTAGAGAAACACAATGATGATGAGCGCCAAGCTCATGGCCACGGCAAGATCGCGCACCCATCCGCGAAGCTCATGCGGAAAAGACGGATGTGATTCCTGAGATGAACGCGTTTCGAGTGAAGGACGCGATTCCGGCGCGGAAGGCGATTCCAAAGAAGACTGTGATTCCCGGGAAGGACTTGAAACCGCGCTGTCGTTTTTATCTTCGTTCATTCCGAAGCTCTCGTCTTTATATCACGCCCAAGCCACGCCGCGCCATAGCCCGAGGCCTGTAAAGCGTATCTGCTGCGCAAACTTTAGACGCGCCCAACGCGTCCTTTGTTTGCCATCGCGGGTTTACTGGTACGTACGCGAATCTATTCTCCTAGCGCATAACGCAGAATCGAAATCGCGGAGATCACCGCCGTCTCGGTGCGCAGAATTCCCTCACCAAGCGAAGTCTCGAAATATCCCGACTTGCGCGCCGAAGCGATTTCCGCATCCGTCCAACCACCCTCCGGCCCAATCGCCACCGAAATCGATTTGCTCAAGCAACCCATCTGCACGCTACGCACGGGACGGGCGTCCTGCCGCTCGGAAAAAAGAAACTGGCAGCCCGCGCGCGAATTCGCGAACGCTTTCTCTGCCGCCAGCACCGCCGACAAAACCGGCGGCTTCAATTGCCGAGACTGCTGCGCCGACTCGCGCAGAATCTTTTCCCAGCGCTCCGCCCGCTTGGCCGCTGCCGAAATCAGTCTTTTCTCGCTGCGCGCCGCCGCCAGCGGAATAATCTGCGTCACTCCCAGCTCCGTTGCCTTTTCGAGGCACCACTCAAAGCGGTCAAACTTGATCAACGAAATCAGCAATTCGACTTTAAGCGCAGGAGCCTGCTGCTCGATAGGCTCGACCAGCGAAAATTCAATCGACCCGCCATTTCGCGGTGACGAGCCAATGGCCTCCACTTTCCCCAGCCACACGCTCTCGCCATCGCTCAATTCGTAAAGCTGCCCGGGCTCAGCGCGCAGCACTCGCCCCAGATGCGCCGCGTCCTCCCCGTGCAGGACAGCCGAATCGTGCTGAAATTCCTCGACAAAAAATCGTCTTCGCATAACTTCGAACACTCACTCACTTTCTAATGTTCTGCCAAATTTCGCCTATCGGACGGGTACTCGTAGGGGAGGGTGCTTTAGCCCTCCCGCAGTTCGGCCCCTGCGAACTACAAAAGCAAATGCGCTTAGCCGAAAATATCTTTCACTTTGTCAAAGAAGCTGGTGCTGCGTTCGGCGGGTTTGTTCTCAGATTTCAGAACTTGGCCCAACTGTTCCACGATGCGTTTCTGCTCGCGCGTTAGCTTCGCCGGAATATCCACGCGCACGTTGATGTACAAATCGCCTTTTCCCCCGTGCGGGTTCGGCAAACCCTTGCCCTTCTTGCGGAAAATCTGCCCCGACTGCGTGCCCTCAGGAATTTCCAAATCCTCTTCGGCGCTCAAAGTGGGCACGCGAATTTTTGCGCCGAGCGCCGCCTGCGCAAACGTAATCGGAATGGTGCAGAAAAGATCTGCGTTGCGCCGCTCAAAGTAAGGATGCTCTTTGATCTCGAAGAAGATGTACAGATCGCCGGTCGCGCCGCCGTTGGTGCCAGGTTCGCCTTCGCCCGCGAGCCGCAGCCGCGTTTCGGAATCGACACCGGCCGGAACCGCAACTTCAAGAATTTTCTCGCGCTCGATTCTTCCCTGCCCCCGGCATTGCGTGCAGGCCTCGCGAATCGTTTGCCCAGCCCCCTGGCACGCGGGGCAAGTCCGCGAAATCGAAAAGAAGCCTTGCTGATAATGAAGCTGGCCGCGCCCGGCGCAAGTCTGGCACGCCGCCATTCCGCTGCCCGGCTTCGCGCCGGTTCCGTTGCACCCAGCACAATTCTCGTGACGGAAAACTTTGACCTTGGTGCGAACGCCAGTCGCGGCTTCCTCGAAAGTCAGCGAAAGATCGTAGCGAAGATCGGCGCCGCGCTGTCCCCGACGCGCGCGCCCACCTTGACGGCCGCGTCCGCCGCCCAGGATGTCTCCCATCCCAAATAGGTCGCCGAAAATATCCTGGAAGTCTTCAAAGATTGTCGCATTGAATCCGCCGTCGAAGCCGCTCTGCTGCACGCCCGCATGTCCGTAGCGATCGTAGAGCGCGCGTTTCTGCGCGTCCGACAGCACGCTGTAAGCCTCCGTCGCCTGCCGGAATTGCTCTTCCGCTTCGTGCTTCTTATCCGGGTTGCGATCCGGGTGCCATTTCATCGCCGCTTTGCGATAAGCCGACTTGATTTGATCCGCGCCGGCATTGCGCTCAAGGCCGAGTGTTTCGTAATAGTCGCGTTTGTTCTGTGTCGCCATTATATTTTCTAAAATCTCCGCGAAGCTGGATTGTTACCGCACATCTTTAACGCCGATCTCATCGCACCGCGTCTCAAATTCAATTTGCCTGCGCGATCTCCGAGCGGGAATTCACGGTCACCCGCACCATCGCGGGGCGCAGAACCTTTCCATGAAATATATAACCGGTCTGCATCACGCCCACGACGGTGCCATCGGGATAATCCGAGGACTCGATGCGCTCCACGGCGTGGTGCAGATGCGGATCGAACGGTTTTCCCTCCGCATCGATTTGCTCGAGGCCCTTCTTGGACAAAATATTTTCGAGTTGCCGGTAAATCAGCTCGAAGCCTTTGCGGTAATTCTCGTAGCCGGGATCGCCGTGAGCCGCCAGCGCCCGCTCGAATCCATCCAGCACCGGAAGCAGCAATTCGATCAAGGCTTCGATGCCGCGGTGATGCTCGGTCTGCCGTTCGCGTTCGATACGTTTGCGGTAATTTTCAAAATCCGCCTGGCGTCGCACCAGCGTCTCGGTCAATTCGCGTTTTTCGGCGAGCAGTTTTGCCACCTGCTCGGACAGCGCCGCCGCATCCCGAGCGATGGGCGGATTTTCGTCTTCGCGGCCGGAAATCGGCACGACGTTATCCGGCGCCGCTTCATCCCGCGAATCCTGGTTGTGTTGTTTCGCCATATTTAACTTCCCTTTTCGCCCTCGCTGAAAAAATCAGCCATGAAGGCCACCGCGGTAATCACGCGCTCGTAATGCATGCGTATCGGACCCAAAATTCCGACCGTGCCCTGCGATTGCTCGTCATGCGAATACGGCGCGGTGACCAGCGCGAGCTGGCTTCCCGCCGGGGCGATGCCCTTCAATCCAAACTCGACGTGCACGGGCTCAGGCGCCTCAATAAAGCCCGTCAATAATGAGATGAGCCGGCCGCGCTCTTCGATGGTGGCGAGCAGTTCGCGCAACTGATCCTGATTCGAAAATTCCGAGGAAGTGACCAGCCGCGCGGTCCCTTCGATGTAAACGTTGCGCGAAGTCTCGTCGCCCAGAATTTTCGGATCGCAGAGCATCAGCGCGTCGGTCGCCATGCGATCGTAACGCTCCCGCTCGGTCGCCACCTGCGATTGTAAATCAACGCGAATGGCATCCAGCGTCCAACCCGAATAATGGCTGTTCAAGAATTCCGCAATGCGGTCGAGCTCTTCTTGCTTGAATGACCGCTCAGTCTGAATCAGTTTGTCGCGCGTAAGTCCGCCAGGGCCAATGAGCACGACGAGAATGCGTCCATCCGGAATCAGCAAAAATCGCAGATGCTGCACCACAGTGCGAGCCAGCGGCGGCGAAATGATGATTCCAAGCCCCCGCGAAACATCCGAAAGAATTTTGCTGGCGCGTTCCATCACCGCTTCCGGCGTCGAAGCAGTAGCCAGTTCGCGCCGAATCCATTCCAAGTCCTGAGGCCGCGCCGCAGCTTGCGCCGTGACTTCTTCGACGAAGTAGCGATATGCCGCCGCCGTAGGAACCCGCCCGGCAGAAGTATGCGGCTGATAAAGAAAGCCTTCTTCCTCAAGATCAGCCATCACATTACGCACGGTAGCCGAACTCAACGGCTCAGGATGCCGGCGCGCAATACTCCGCGAAGAAACCGGTTCCCCAGTTTCGATGTAAATGCGCACCACATCGCTCAAAACTTCGCGATGGCGCTTCTGTTGTAATGATGGAGTGCTCATTCGTTCAGCCGTGTTGCGGTTCCAGCGGACTGCCCTGCATAGCCCTGCGTCCGTCGCCTATGCTCAATTCTAATCAGTGGTTGGAAATCGAGCAAGTGCTCGAATCCCGGAGTGTCCTAATTCGGTCTCGCTTGAAGTTTAGTAGGGGGAACTCCGCATTCGCCGCGGCGAAGCCGCGGTGTCACGGTGGCAGCTCCCGAATTTATTCGGGGGAGGAGCGCTTTAGCGCTCCGAAACAGCGCGATCTATAACCATACGCTTGAGCACTGGGCACTTCTTAAGCAGCCCGCCACGCAACATCTGCTATTTCGGTTTCTGCTCGCTGGCCGTCTGTGCCGGCATGTCCTCAGACTTCTTCCACCCAGCCCCAGGCTCATATTCCTTCATAGCCTTGGCAACAATTGGGGTCTTCTTCCCCAGATCCTTTTCATACACCACGCCGTCCTCACCCACGATAAATGTCATCACCCCCGAGGATCTATATTCCGCCGGATAAGCCAGAAAGCCGAATCCCCCGGTCATCTTGCCATTCACAACGTAATTCTTCGACCCGCCGGCGGCATTTTTCCCCTGTCGAATCAGGATATGGAAGTAGTACCCGCGATAAGGAGTAGGTGGCAGGTTCTCACCCTTGGCATATCCCTCGGCAACTGCCGCCGCCACCAGCGGCCCAATCGGGCTTTGCGGCTCGTTCTCCCCAGCTTTCCAGTACAGCCCATTATGCTGTCCCGAATCGCTGAATATTTTCTGCGCGTACTCGCTATGCTGCGAGCCGTAGTATTCCTTCTGCGCCGCTACCAGCCCCTCGCAAATACGAATCGCGGACATCTCATTCCGTCCTACGCGCCGGTACAAAATTTCCTTCTTGCCCGCATCCGTGTCGAAATACCAGGAGTTGCCCTTATGCACCAGCGGGATAGGTGTAGGCCAATTTTCTGCGCCGATGTACAAGGTCGTCATTCCATCAGGCTCCTTCACCAGCCGGTGCATTTGCTGATATTTATCGGCGAAATTAGCCCGAGTGTGCGCGTCTTCGATGGCGTCGCCGGACGAAACGATCTCCTTCCCGTCCGGCCCGAGGATATCAAGCATCGCTTTTTCATCATTACTCTGCGCCGCCGAGGCCAGCGCCTTACCCGCGTCATCCGCCGACAAGAAAGTCTTCTGCCCCGGCTGCTGCGCCGAAGAACGACTAGCAAAGACCCCCACCAAAAGGATCGTGGCCGCAGCCACTTTAGAAATATCGCCCCAGTGAAAATTGCCGAAGTTAGTTTTCATTCGCTGCATAATCCCTCTCTCCATTTCTAAATCTCAGCTGCGCCGATGGAAATAAGGCGGTCGCGATTAATGCCGGCCACCGCCGCCACCACCGCGCGAACCCCCTCCACTGCCGCCACCGTGAAATCCTCCGCCGCCACCGCCGAAGCTCGTGCTCCCGCGTGAGGAATAGCTACGCGTCTCACCGCCGCGCTCCACCCCTCCAAAAGCGCCCGACCGTGTCCCGCTCTGGCCGCTCGGCGGTGCATATCCGCGCGCCGCACGGGAATCTCCGCCGAAGGGCTGCGCCGCAGGACGCGACTCACCTCCGGGCCTAAAATCGCCAGGTCGCGCTTCGCCCGGCCTTACTTCACCCGGGCTTACCGCCCCGGGACGCGCCGCGACAGCTCCGCGCGCCACTCCGCCGCGGTAGTAAGCATCGCGGTTATAAAACACGGTGCTGTGCGAGTAATACCGGTTGTTGTTGTAAATCGCATAGTGGTTATGCCAGTCAAATCCCCAATTTCCCCATCCCCATCCATACCCGCCGTAGAAACCGATTCCAAATCCCACTCCGAATGAAAGAAACGGCCCATCAAACCAGATTCCCGGATACGGATACCATCCCGGCCATGCCACGACGGGATATCCATAAATCAGCCAGGGATCGTAGGCGGGAACGTAAACGACCTCAGGATTGGCCGGCTGAATCTGGATGGTGTTATCTTGCGCCGTAACCGTCTGCTGGTCAGTGCTCTTCAGGTTTCCTGCCGCCTGGGCTTTCTGCCGCATCACCTGAATGGCGTCCATCACGTCTTGTTGTTGGTTGTAGTAAGCGTCGCCCAAAGATGAAGTCCACGACAAATTCTTGTCCATATTTCCAAGGACCGATGGAAATGCGGTCAGCGCCTTAACGCTCGGGTCCCATGTCTTCTGATCCACAGCTTGAGCCAAAGCGTCATCCTTCACGCCGGGATTCGCTTGCACCCACCGGTCGGCCTCGACGACTTGCTCGGGAAAAGTAGAAGCAGCCAGAATCTGCGCCACTAAAGAATCCGGATACAGCGCAATGGGCGCCACGAGCTGCTGCAACTGCTCAGGAGTCTGCTGCGTGTACGCAGGCGCCGGCGTAGCCGGTGTCTGGTCCGTCGCGTCCTGCGCCGGCGGCGCCTGCTGGTCCTGGGCCAATAAATTCTGCGGCCACATCGCAAATAAGAAAGCCAGCGAAAGCACGGAAACCAAGATCTGTTTGCCCAACGTGGGCGTCAAAAATTGCGTCACTCTTCGTATGCTCATAATTTTGGACCTCCCAATCAACTCCATCACTCGAGGCCTCCACCCTATCAGATGTACAAACCCGGCTCCGTGTTTCAAGTTTCGTAAAAAGCTCTGGTCGCCAGATTCGTCTGGATTTAGCTGTGAAGTTTCAGTGGGCGTTAGGATACTACAAAAATACTACCCGCGGGTCGAGCCGCGGGTTGGGGGCCGCGGCGGAGCCGCAGTGTCACGGTGGCAGCCCCCGCATTCATGCAGGGTAGTTGCGCTTTAGCGCTTCGAAAAAGCGGCGCCTTCCATAATGCGCTTTAGCGCTGGCACATCCCGCTACGAGTGCCTACTCGCGCACGAAAGGGCGTAACGCGCCGGCCCGCTCGTTCGTGGTTGCGTGAATAAGCCGAGTGTCCTATGCTTCGCGCGCGAAACTTATCGATAAGCAATCGCGTAGCTATGTAGCGGAGGTGCAAGCGTGAGAAATTGGATTGCGGCGGCAGTGGCGATAGTTTGCGCCCTGGCGATGGGCTCAGGCAGCGCAGCCCGTGGGATCGGCAGCGCAATCGCCGCCCCGCAGGCTCCAACTCCAACTGCGGCGATGACATCTAGCGCCACCGCAAAAGCGCCACTCTCCACGCGAGTAGTGGCCTACCAGATCGACGCCAATCTCGATCCCACGAAGCACTTGATCACCGCCACCGAAACGCTCACCTATCACAATTTAACCGGCCAACCGCAGCAAGAGTTCCCTTTCCACATGTACTTGAACGCCTTCCAGCCGCAATCCACAGTCATGACCGAGCAGCGCCTCGACAGCCCCGAATATGAATGGAAGCCGGAGCACTTCGGCTCCATTCGTATCAGTTCCATCGAAGCCGCAGGAATGGGCGACCTCGGCCCCACCATGCATTTCGTCCAACCGGACGATGCCAATACCGGCGATCAGACGGTGATGCAGGTGAAGCTACCGAAGCCGGTAGCGCCCGGCGCCGACATACAATTCAAAATTTCGTTCGTAGATCAAATGCCGCAAGTCGTGGCACGCACCGGCTACCTGCGCGACTTCTACATGGTCGGCCAATGGTTTCCGAAAGTAGGCGTCTGGTGGAAAGGCGCGTGGAACTGCCACCAATTTCATCGCGACACAGAATTTTTCGCCGACTTCGGCACCTTCGACGTAAACATCACGCTGCCGCAAAACGAGGTAGTCGGCGCCGGCGGGGACCTGCTCTCCGAAAAAAAGAATCCGGACGGAACAAAGACTCTCGTATTCCATTCCGAAGACGTCCACGATTCTTCGTGGACCGCCAGCCCATCCTTCACGCGCGTGGACGATACCTGGACCGGCAGTGCCGGCACGGTCCAAATTCACGCGTTGATCTCGCCGGGCAACATGGGCACCGCGCCGCGATACATCCAATGCGTAAAAGGCACGCTGCAGAAATTTGACGAATGGTACGGCCCCTATCCCTACGATCGCATCACCCTGGTGGACCCTCCGCACGGCGGTTTTCGCGCAGGCGGCATGGAATATCCCACTCTGATTACCCTCGATACGTCTTGGTTTATGCCGAAAAGCGTCCTCGAACCGGAACTGGTCACCGAACATGAATTCGGCCACCAATACTGGTACGGCATGGTAGCCACCAACGAATTCGAAGAAGCGTGGCTCGATGAAGGAATCAACAGCTACACGGAAGTGAAGATCATGGACGCGCTCTACGGCGCGAACAAAGACGTTCTCAATCTACCGTACGGAACCATGGGCGAGCGCGAAATGCAGCGCGCCGGTTATATCAGCGAGCCCGATACCGACCCGATCACGCGCGCCGCATGGAAATTTCTCGATGGCGGCGCCTACGGCGGTGTCACCTACGGGAAAACGGCGACGGTCCTGCTCACACTAGAAAAAATCGTCGGCGAGGACACCATGCGCAAGGCGCTTCGCACCTACTTCATGCGCTACCGCTTCACGCATCCCACCGGCGAGGATTTCCTGAAGACCATCGAGGAAGTGAGCGGCCAAAACCTGCGCTGGTATTTTGACCAAGCAATTTACGGCACGGCGATTTTGGACTACGAAATAATGGACATGCATTCCGACGATCTACCTTGGTATCCGGCGACCGGCGATCCTTCGGGCGCCGGGGTGGGCAAAAATGGCTTCCGGAACTACGTAGTGGTGCACCGCAAAGGCGATTTCATCATGCCCGTAGACCTACTAGTACGCTTCAAGAACGGCGAAGCGGTTACAGAACACTGGGACGGCCGCGACCGCTGGATTCGCTATACCTACGACCGTCCGGACAAGGTAATTTCCGCGGAGATCGACCCAACCCACCAAGTGCTGCTCGACCGTAATGAGTTCAATAGCAGCCGCACTTCCGTGGGAGACGGCAAGGCCACGCGAAAACTAAATTACCTCTGCACTTTCTTCGATCAATGGATCGGGCAATTCCTGGCGTGGCTAACGTAGCGACAGCAAAGTAGCACAGACACTCTTGTCTGTGTCGGATGTAGGCAGCGGAGGAAAGTGAGATGACAGGCGAGAAATCAGGAGTTTTCACAGGTGGCGCTGGCCTAGTCTGGCGTCGCCAACGCGTGCTCTGGTGGCCGTTCGTAGTAAATCTGGTGCTAGCGCATTTCGCGGCCCACATAACCATGGCTCGCGTAGAACCCCTACTGAACCGCAGCCTGGCTTCCGAGCGCCTGCTAGTACACGGCTTTCACTTCAGCGCAGTCCTCGAATTAATGGGCGGCCCAGAGAATCGGCTGAGTTTCGGGCCTGAGGGATTCGTATTCGCGCTAGTATTTTTCTTTTTCATGCTACTAGCCACCGGCGGAATTCTCGAAGCCTACTGGCGCGACGACACGCAAACCACCACCGAGTTTTTCCGCAACGGCGGCAAATATTTCTGGCGATTCCTGCGCCTGGTCCTGTTCTTGATCGTCGCCCTGATTCCGGTGGGCATTATCGGAGCGATTGGTTCTTCGATTTCGGGCCGCGTGGATCGCACGGCCATTTCGCCATTTCCCGCGGTATGGATCAATCTCGCGACGGTGCTAGTCGTTTTGCTGCTGTTAATGATGGTGCGCCTGTGGTTCGACATGGCCGAAGTGATTGCCGTAGCCGAGGGCGAGACAGCCAGTTGGAGATGTTTGCGCGATTCGGCGCGATTGCTAAGTCGGAACTTTGGCAGCCTATTCTGGCTCTATTTCCGCATCAGCTTTTTGGCCTGGCTGGTTGAGGCGCTACTTCTGCATATTTGGGTCCGGCATGTACCTCACGGATGGGTAGGCGTTTCTTTCATCGTGGCGCAATTGATCGTCTTGTTCTGGATGGGCATGCGCTGGTGGCAGCGAGCCAGCGAGGTGCTCTGGTATCAGGGTTGGGGAATGGCAGACATCTCGCGCCGAAGCGAACCAGTGAGCCCGATGCCGCCGCCGGTGCCACAGCCAGAATTGGTCACGTTGGGCTGAAAAAAGAGCGCCCCGAGGTTTAGCCTCGGGGCGCGAGAGCAGGCCATCAGTTGGTCTGTCAGGGAGAGAGAGTCAACAGAGTCCTTGCTCGAACAGATTGGACGAGCGAGATTCGAAAATGTTAGCGGCCACTCCAACTCCGCATTCGTCGCGACGGAGTCGCGGCGTGACGGTGGCAGCCCCCGAATTTATTCGGGGGGAGGAGCGCTTTAGCGCTCCGGAAAAAGCCGCCTAACGTCAATGCGCTTTAGCGCGGGGCACCAACAGCGGCGAGTTCGCCGCGACGTTCACCACCCAACGCCGCCGTAAGTTTTCGATCCCGCCACACGCCTACCAAATCCTACAACGCTCCGCCGCCGGCCGAATCATCGGATCGCCATCGCTGCACTTCCACGCCTTTTGAAACGCCGGCATGTTACCCAGCGGTGCAATCGCACGAAAGCGACCAAGAGGATGAGGATTGGTCGTAACGATCAGCCGTTCCCACTCCGGGCGATCGGAGCCGGCCCAAACCTGCGCGAACGCCAGAAAGAATCGTTGCTCGGGAGTGAAGCCATCAATCAATCCGGTGGGTTTCGCCGCCAGCACTTTCTCCAGCGCCGCGTAGGAAATCGTCAACCCTCCCAAATCCGCGATGCTCTCCCCCTCCACCAGCTTGCCATTCTCATGCAAGCCTTCCTGCACCAAATAAGAATCAAACTGCTTCGCCACGCAATCGCCGCGCTCTTGAAAATTTTTCAAATCCTCAGGCGTCCACCAGTCGCTGCGATTTCCGACCGCGTCGAATTTTGCGCCCTGATCGTCGAAGCCGTGTGTCATTTCATGGCCAATCACCGCGCCCACGCCACCGTAATTCATGGCGTCATCGCGCTTGGGATCGTAGAACGGCGGCTGCAGAATACCCGCCGGAAAAACGATCTCATTGATGGTGGGGTTGTAATAGGCGTTGACGGTTGGCGGAGTCATCCCCCATTCCTTGCGGTCCACGGGCTTGCCGATTTTTGCCAGCCGGTATTGCCGCTCGAATTCCAAGCCGCGCACTGCGTTCAATGCATAAACGCCGCGATCCACCTTCAAAGCGGAATAGTCGCGCCATTTGTCCGGATAGCCGATCTTGAGCTGGATGGCGTCAAGTTTCTCGATAGCTTTCTTGCGGGTCGGCTCGCTCATCCAATCCAAAGTTGAAATATCCTCGCGCAATGCCGCGGTAAGATTCTTAACCATCTGTAGTGCCGCGGCCTTGGCTTCCGGCGGGAAATAATCCTTCACGTAAATCTGCCCGAGCGCCTCGCCGAGAAATTGATCGGTGGAGCGCACGCAGCGCTTCCAACGCACTTGAATTTCCTGCGTGCCGGTGAGCGTGCGGCCGAAGAAATTAAAATCTTCATCCACAAATTTCTTCGAAAGCGAATCAGCTGCGGAGTTAATCAAGTGCCAGCGCAGGTAAATTTTCCAGTCCTCCAGCGGCGTGGCAGTGAGTTCGTGATCCACAGCCTTGAAGAAATCAGGCTGCGCCACATTGATCGACACGATGGAATCCTGCCCGATGGCGTGGAAATAGGCGTTCCAGTCGAAATTAGGGGTGAGCAATTTGAGCGCGGCGCGATCCGTCATGTGATAAGTCTTGTCGGGATCGCGGCGGTCCACGCGCGCCATCGAAGCCTGCGCTAGCTTCGTTTCCAGGGTCAGCACAGTTTTGGCTTCGGCCGCGGCTTTGGCGGGATCGTCGCCGAGCAGCACGAACATATTAGTGACATGCTGCACGTAGGCCTCACGCAGCTTTACGGATCTTTCGTCGGCCTTCAGGTAGTAGTCGCGATCCGGCAGGCCGATGCCTCCCTGCCCTGCCGAGCCGATAGTCATAATGCTGTTTTTGAAATCGGGCTGCGAGCCGAAGTAGAAGACCACTCCGCTGCCGGCTTCCTGTAAGTCAATGATTTCGGCCTGCAGTTGCGCGGCGCTGGAAATTTTGTCGATGCGCGCAAGGAAATCTCTGATGGGATCGATCCCGGCTTTCTCGATGGCCGCTTCATCCATGCAACTGAAATAGAAATCCCCAATTTTTTGATCGATAGAGCCGGGAGCGGCGGAGGCGTTCTTGGCCGCAGCTTCAAGTATGGTGTGCAGCTTGCCGCGATTGCTTTCTTGTAGCTCGGTGAAGCTGCCGTAAGAGGGGTATTCGGGCGGAATGGGGTGGCTCTTGACCCAGCCGCCATCGGCGAATTGAAAGAAATTGTCGCAAGGCTTCACACTGCGATCGAGATTCGCGAGATCAAGCCCGTGCCCGGCGGAATCATCTGCGGACGCTGCAAATGTGCAGTTACCGTCGGGAGAGATTGGGAGGAGCGTCTGCGTTGTGTTGGCGGTGATTGCATCGCTGCTGGCTTGATTCGGCGGCGGGGCTTGGGCGACGGCGGCAAGTGCGAGGGAGCAAAGCAAAAGGGCGACCGCAGATGCTCGGAAAATAAACTTCAAATCAACACCTCCGAAAAATTTCCAAATTTGCGCGCAAGTTCGCGGTACAAGCGCGACTGCTCACTCCGCGTTGTCGATTTGGGCGCGCTGCAACTTGTCCGAGTAGTCGATGTAGAGCGATTTCCATTCCGTGTAGAAATCCAGCGCCGCGGGCCCAGATTCGCGGTGGCCATTACCGGTGTTCTTAATGCCGCCGAACGGCAGATGCGTCTCCGCCCCGATGGTGGGCGCGTTCACGTAAACGATCCCAGTCTCCAAATCGCGCTGCGCCCGGTAAGCATTGTTCACGTTGCGAGTGTAAATCGACGACGAGAGGCCATAGACAACGCCATTGGCAATTTCGATGGCTTCGTCGAAGGTGGAAAACGGAATCGTGGAAATTACCGGGCCAAAGATTTCTTCCTGCGCGATGCGCATCCGCGGATCCACATCGAGGAAAATAGTCGGCTCGTGGAACCAGCCGCGAGCATGCGCCCCGGTATCGAGACGATGTCCCCCAGCGGCGAGCTTAGCGCCCTCATTCTTGCCAATCTCGACATACTTGATCACCGTCTGCAATTGCTGCTCGTTGATGCTAGGTCCCATGTCAGTTTTGGGATCAAGTCCGTCGCCCACGCGCAACGCCTTAGCGCGCTCCACGAGCTTCTTCGTGAATTCGCCATAGATTTTCTTGTGCACCGCGATTCGGCTCGCAGCGGTACAGCGCTGGCCGGTAGTGCCAAAGCCGCCCCAGATCGCCCCGTCCACAGCGAGATCGAGATTCGCATCATCCATCACGATAATGATGTTCTTGCCGCCCATTTCCAGATGGCATTTTTTGAATGTGGGCGCACATTCTTCGCTGATGATGCGCCCGACCTCGGTAGAGCCGGTGAAGCTAACGAGACTGGTATCGCGATGCTTCACCAACGGCCCGCCCACTTCGGGGCCGTTGCCATTGACGACATTCACGACGCCCGCCGGCAGTCCTGCCTCAGCCAGCACCTGAACGTAATTGTAAGAGGAGAAAGGCGTGTCCTCGGCGGGCTTGAGAACGACGGTATTCCCGCAAACCAGCGCCGGCGCAATTTTCCACGAAGGAATCGCCATCGGGAAATTCCAAGGCGTGATCAGTCCAGCCACGCCGATAGGCGCGCGCACGCTCATAGCAAATTTGTCAGGCAGTTCAGATGGCGTGGTCTGCCCGTAAAGGCGGCGGCCTTCGCCAGCCATCAGGTAGGTCATGTCGATAGCTTCCTGGACGTCGCCGCGCGTCTCAGCCAGCACTTTGCCCATCTCGCGAGTCATTTCGCGCGAATAATCTTCCTTGCGCGCCACCAGAATCTCGGCCGCCCGAAACAGAATTTCGGCGCGTTTCGGCGCGGGCACCAGGCGCCACTTCTTGTACGCTTCTTTGGCCGCGTCCACGGCGCGATTTACATCGGCTTCGGTGGACGATGGAAACATGCCGATCAGTTCATCGCGATTCGCCGGGTTGCGGTCTTCAATCGCCGCGCTGCCGGAGCCATCCACCCATTCTCCGTTGATGTAATTCTTGTAGCTTTTCGGCGTAACTGCGGTAGCCATCGGAAATCCTCCGGATCAATCAGAACTTTGCGCGAAATCGCGGCGCGGGGTTCTTGCTATCGAGCGATTAACTTGTCACAAAAAAATAACAGACGGTGAATGGGGCGTCAAACCGGGGTTGTTCCGACTCAATCTCCGCCCGGATCGGCGTTGGTGGTAGTGCTCGGAGTAATGTCGGGATGCGGGTTCGACGCTGGCGATTTTGTGTCGGATTTATTTTGCTTCGGGCGCGGGGCGCTTACTCCGGCGATGTCCGAGCCAAGGCCCAGCTTCTGCAGCGTAGTAGCGTCAAGCCGCCCGGAGCCGTTCATGCCATGATCCTCTTGAAAATGGCGCATGGCATCCTGCGTGTTCGCGTCCCACTTCTTCGACGGATCGCCGTGATAGTCGCGATCAGTCGTGCCGATCAGGGTAAAGTCGTCCTGATAGGGAATGACAAAGACGATGCGGCCGTCGGCGTTCTGGAACATGTAGGCGCGGTCGTGCTCGTAGAGCTTCTTCACCACGATATGCGAGCCCTGCACCAAACGCACCTTTGCGCGCGCGTTCACGCCG
>Ga0209655_10000387_pt1 | contig 16756 bp, 16 predicted proteins | sample BogFormECP03_OM2_FD_188236 | JGI IMG/M metagenome (GOLD analysis project Ga0209655, IMG submission 188236) | Bog forest soil microbial communities from Calvert Island, British Columbia, Canada - ECP03_OM2 (SPAdes) (version 2) | ecosystem: Environmental > Aquatic > Freshwater > Wetlands > Bog ...
GGTGTGGTTTTGGTTGGTCATGCGTCCTCGCGGTGCCGGGGCTCGCTGAAGTCGTGCGGCCTGTCGACGCCGCTGGCGGCTGCCCTAGCGACACACGGGACGCGGCCGAGCCGGCCGCCCTCGCGCGAGCACCACTTGCCGCGTTCGGCGCCGCAGTGCGGGCACTCGACGTCGAGGGCGCCGGTGTCGCTGTACGCCTGCCAGATCGGGCGCGGCTTCATTGGGGCTGTCATCGTTGGTTGCTTTCGGTCGGTAGTAAGGGATGGCACGCGGCGCGCATTGGTGCCTCTGGCACTGGTCCCAGGTCCCACCACCCCTGGTCTAAAGACCCAGGGGTGGGTGGAACTGAACCACCTGGGGGTGGAACTGGGTGGAACCAACTGGGACCAGCTCATTTCGTGGCCGCCTTGTAGAACGGGCGCTTCTCTGTGCCGTCGTTGATAAGTTCGCCGCGTTCCAGCAGGTCATTCAGCGCCCGATAGAAAGTGGTCTTTGGCATTTCGCTGGATTCGAGGAGTTGCGTCCCGAAGGCCCCACGGCCTCCAAAGTGGGACCTGAAGTGGGACAAGAGAGTCCCAGCGCGGTCGTTTGGTTCCACCCCCCGTGAGACTGAAATGCAGGCACTTTGGGTGCCCTCGACGAGGTCGAGTTTCAGTCGGTGAGTGTCGACTTGCGGGCCATCCTTGCGCTTTTCGCGGTCGAGGATGACCACCGCGCCGTCACGAATGGTGGAGTAGACCGTGTCAGCGCCGCCCTCGAATACTGACGATCCGCGGAATGTCTTGCCATCCTTGCCGGTGTGGTGAACGCCGAGGATGACACCGCGTCCGTTGGGGGTGCGCTCGCGTAGCCGGTGCAGCGCGTCGACTACCTCGCCGCAATCTTTGGCCGAGTTCTCGTCGGCGCCGACCATGCAGCGGGCCAGTGTGTCGAACACGACGAGGCCGTAACCGTTCCAGTCGATTAGCGCGGACAGGTTGCCGACGTCAGCTGCGTTGGTGAGGTTCACAGCGCGCGGCAAGATCTCCAGGTCGCGATCGGCGATCGTGGTGTGCCAGCCCGTTTCCCAGGCGTCAACGCGCCCCTTGAGCCCGAATGCGCCTTCGGCTGCGACGTACAGCACACGATGCACCTTGGCCTGGCGCCCTTGCCAATCGCGGCCGGTGGCGACGCTGGCGGCCCAGTCGAGCGCGATAAACGACTTGAAAGTGCTCCATTTCCCGTAGAGCAGGGCGACGGTGCCCCGGTCGAGTACGTCATCGATCAGGGGTTCGGGGTCGGGCAGATCGCGCAGGGCGGATCGGCTCAACAGCAGCGCTGCGAACTTCGGCGGCTCGCCGCGGCTACCATCGTCCGGATGCTGCCCATTGGGTTCGCGGCGGCGGTCGTAGAAATCGTCGGGCAGCTCCATCGGCCACGGAATGTCGTCGCCGATGTTTTCGACGTACATCACCCCGCCGCCCTCCGAAGCCAGGGGCGCTCAGCATAGAAGGCGTTGCGCTGCTGTATCTCCCGCGCGACCTTCGGCCAGTCCGCCGCGCCGGATACATCCCGACTGGCTTCAGCGCGGGCGGTTTGGGCAACCTCGACGCGAAGAACGTGGTGGACGCCGTCGAGCGCCAGGGACAGCAGTTTTCGCGGATCGCCCTCGGCTAGATCGCACCACGCCGGGCTGCCCGCCCGCGGTATCGGGCCGACGTTCGCCTGAGCGAGCGCAGCTTCCAGGAAGGTGTGCGCCTCCCAAAAGCTGACCTGCTCCGAGGCGCTAGCAGTGCTAGCATAGATAGCGGCTGCAACTGCGTGGTGGCTATCTAAGTTGGGTTCGTTGTTTGGAATGGCTCGGTCGCTTGGGACAGGCGACTGGGCCTTTCCTTTTGGTGGACTCATTGGTCATTTCCAGATCCTGCGTGGACGTGTGGACGTGTGGACGTTGAAAGCGCTTAGCTGGGCCTAGTTGTCAGACCGCGGCTTTTTGCGGAAGATCGCCAGTGCGCTCAATCGTGTTCTGTTCCAGGTACTTTCGTACTTCACACCACCTGTAAAGCACCTTTTTGCCAACCTTCGTGAATTTCGGGCCGGTGCCGCGGTAGCGCATCTGCGCGAGCCCGGCCACGCTGGTGTTCAGAAGCGGCGCGACTTGCGCCGGCAAGGCAGTGTCCATGTCGGCTGGGATTTCCATCGGCATTAGGTTGTCCTCCTGTAGTCAACACGCAGCGCGCTGCTGCGTAGCGTGTGGCTAGAGCCAACCATGACGACGGCGCTGTTGTCAAGCGACGCGCATGTGCGTTATGGTTAGTGTCGTGCGCGAGTCAGTTGCCGATGTGGTCGGCCGGAACTGCGCCCGGCTCCGTTCGGATGCCGGGCTGACGCAAGAGCAGTTTGTGCGCTACGCCCGCGAGGTCGGATTACGTTGGACCGCTTCAAAAGTGGCTGACTTCGAGCGTGGGCGGCGTGAGGTGGCTTTCGGCACCGTGTTAGCGGTCAGTTTGGCGCTGTCGAAGGCGCTGGCAGACGCCGAACAGCGCGGCGGTGTTGCTCACGCCCCAGTGACCCTGGCCGATCTGGTGCAGTCGGCCGGCAGCCTGACCTTGACGCCGGACGGTCCAGACCCGCTCGGCGCTGTCGTGGCCGACGTATGCCGCGGCCGGTCATGGCCATTGGAGCCTGCGGACCTCTTGGGCGCCGACGAACTCAAGTCGCAAGCGGCACACCAACAGATCCTCGAATCGGCGTTGTCGAAAGCGTTGGTCGACGGCTACCTCGACCCGAATTTGACGACGGCCGACCTGGAACGCGCGCGGCAACGCTCAGGTCTAACCGAGGACCGGATCGCGCAACAGCTCAAGATCAGCCGCGACCGGCTGGCCGCCGTGTCGTTTCGCGCGTGGGAGGGACGCACGTTCAGCGAAGAGCGCGACCGCCGCGCCGGTCCAGACGCCAACCCACAAAAGCGGGGCCGCGTGACGCGCGAGGTGCGCGCGGACCTAGAGAAAGAACTAGCCAATGGCGACGATTAGTGAGTACCAAACAGCAAGCGGCGCAACGCTTTATGAAGTCCGCTACCGCACGCCAGACAACCGTTCCACGCGCAAGCGTGGGTTTACCACCAAGCGCGATGCCCGGCAGTGGGCCGCGACGGTGGTGACTGCCAAGATGTCCGGCGATTATGTCGCGCCGTCGATCGGCAGGACCACTATCGGCGCACTAGGGCCTGCGTGGCTGGATCGACAGCGCGGCCACATGAAGCCGTCAGGTTTCCGGTCCTACGAGTCCGCGTGGCGCGTCCATGTGGCGCCGCGCTGGGCGTCCAGGCGTATCGCCGATGTCCGCTACTCCGACGTACAGGCATGGGTAGCCGAGCTGTCCGCCAAGCGCGGGACGTCGATCGTGAAGACCGCCTACTCGGTGCTGGCGCGCATTCTCGACGACGCGGTGCGCGATCGGATGCTGGCGGTCAATCCGGCCCGCGGAGTGAAGCTGCCCAAGCGGGCGCCGAGCCGCCGTGCCTACCTCACCGCCGGACAGCTGGACGCGCTCGCCAGCGAATCGGGCCGGTATCGCTCGCTGGTGTTGCTGCTCGGTGTCGGCGGCCTCCGTTGGGGCGAAGCAGCCGCACTACGGGTGTCCGATATCAACTTTCTGCGCCGACGCGTCGAGCTGACCCGCAACGCGGTGATGATCAGTACACGGGTAGTCGTCGGCTCGCTGAAGTCGAATCACAACCGCGCGGTGGTAGTGCCCGCGTTCGTCATCGACGCACTGTCTGAGACTGCCAGAGGTAAGGGCCGCGACGAGCTGCTGTGGTCAACCGCGGCGGGCACTCCGCTAGGGCCACCCGCAGGGACCACGTCCTGGCTGGCCTACGCGGTGGCACGCTGCCAGAAAGCAGACCCGACGTTTCCAAGGATCACCGCTCATGCACTGAGGCACACGGCGGCCTCGCTGGCCATCAGCTCGGGCGCTAACCCGAAGGTGGTGCGGCGGATGCTTGGCCACGCTAGCGCGGCGATGACACTGGACACCTACGCTGATCTGTTCGAGTCGGATCTCGATTCGGTCGCAGAAGCTGTGGCCAAAATGTGGCCAGGGCGGGCGGGTTCGCAGTGACCCGCAGCGCCGAAACCACGTCTACCAGCACCTATGCCGCGGCGGACAGCGGACCGCTGGTCACACCGGGGATGACCAGCGGCATGCGTAGAGACAGGACGTAGCGGGCCGATCAATTGCTTAGACGCCGCCTGGGTCGCTCGGGTTCCACGTCCCGGTGTCGGGGTCGTACCGGAATCCGCAGGCCATCATTTGCCGCAAGCACCGCGGCGGGTAGACCTGGGCGCCGGGGAACTCCGGCCCTGATGGACTTGGGATCTGATATCCCGGCGATGGTGGTGGTGTCGGGTCGGCGCCGGCCCGTACCGGCCGACGCCACCGCCGCGGTAACGAGCGCGGCCAGCGTAGCCATCGGGCGCGTCATGGGAGCTGTTCCTTGGTTGGCGGGAACCAATAGCTCAGATCCTTGTTGGCGGCCTTCCGCCTGCGGGTGTCGCCATCAATGCTGATGATTGACGCGACCACGGCGGCGGCACCGATCACTGACAGCACTAGGAACATTTCTCGATCATCCTCTCGGGTTCTGACAACTGGTTGTGACATCTGCGGGAAGTCTTTGGTTAGCGGCGGTGCCGTGCCCACACCGTGCATCCCGCCTCCGGGTGTGGTCCGACACTACGGTGGGTATTGGGCGCGAAGAGCTTTACGCCTGAGCAGCAACTCGCGAACCGGAAGGAAGTGGCGGTGCCCGGTCGGGTCGAGATCGATGACGTCGCGCCCGTCGTATCGTGCGGCGCGTATCCGGCAAAAGCTGTCGTCGGCGAGGTGGTTCCGGTCCGGGCCGCGGTGTGGCGGGAAGGCCATGACGCCGTCGCGGCGACGCTGGTGGTGCGTTACCTCGGACCCCGGTACCCGCTCGCCGGCGAAACCCGGAGGGTCAAGGCGGTGCAGGCCCCTGCGGTGGCCGAAACCGTCGCCGATCCGCTGCCCCGGGTCAAGCCGCTGCTCCTGTCGATGCAGATGGGCGAGGAGCCATACGTGTTCCATGGTCAGTTCACTCCCGACAGCGTCGGGTTGTGGACGTTTCGGGTGGACGGCTGGGGTGACCCGATCCATACCTGGCGGCACTCTTTGGAGGCCAAGCTGGAGGCCGGCCAGGGCGAGACCGAACTGTCCAACGATCTGCTGCTGGGTGCACAGCTATTCGAACGCGCCGCGACCGGTGTTCCGCGTAGTCAGCGCGACCCGCTGCGCGCCGCGGCGGCGGCCCTGCAAGCGCCGGGCGATCCGGTTTCGCGGGCCGCGCTGGCGCTGACCCCCGAGGTCGACGAACTCTTGTCGCAGTACCCGCTGCGTGAGCTGATAACCCGCGGCGAGCAGTACGGGGTGTGGGTGGACCGGCCCCTGGCCAGTTTCGGCTCGTGGTACGAGATGTTCCCGCGGTCGACTGGCGGCTGGGATGCCAAGGGCAACCCGGTGCACGGCACCTTCTCCACCGCGGCGGCGGCGTTGCCGCGAATTGCGAAAATGGGCTTCGACGTGGTCTACCTGCCGCCAATTCACCCGATTGGCAAGGTGCACCGCAAGGGCCGCAACAACACCGCGACCGCGGTCCCCGGTGACGTCGGGTCGCCGTGGGCGATTGGGAGCGACGAAGGCGGCCATGACGCGGTGCATCCGCAGCTGGGCACGATCGACGACTTCGACAAATTCGTCGCAGCGGTGCACGACCTGGGCATGGAGGTGGCTCTGGATCTGGCGTTGCAATGCGCGCCCGATCACCCATGGGCCAAACAACACCGCGAGTGGTTCACCGAATTGCCCGACGGCACCATCGCCTATGCCGAGAATCCGCCGAAGAAGTACCAGGACATCTACCCGATCAACTTGGACAACGACCCCGCCGGACTCTACGACGAGGTGCTGCGCGTCGTGCTGCACTGGATGGACCACGGGGTCAAGGTCTTTCGAGTCGACAATCCGCACACCAAGCCGCCCAACTTCTGGGCATGGCTGATCGGTCAGGTCAAAGCAATCGATCCGGATGTGCTGTTTTTGTCCGAGGCCTTCACACCGCCGGCCCGTCAGTTCGGGCTCGCCAAGCTGGGCTTCACCCAGTCCTACTCCTACTTCACCTGGCGCACGTCCAAGTGGGAGCTCACCCAATTCGGCGAGGAGATCCCGTACGTCGCCGACTTCCGTCGTCCCAATTTGTTCGTCAACACCCCGGACATCCTGCATGCCGTCCTGCAGCACAACGGCCCGGGCATGTTCGCGATACGCGCGGTGCTGGCGGCAACGATGAGCCCGGCCTGGGGCGTGTACTCGGGCTATGAACTCTTCGAGCACGAGGCCGTGTGGGAGGGCAGCGAGGAGTATCTCGATTCCGAGAAGTACGAGCTCCGACCGCGCGACTTCGAGGGCGCGCTGGAGGCGGGACGATCGCTGGAGCCATTTATCGCACAGCTGAACAAGATTCGCCGACTCCACCCCGCTCTTCAGCAACTGCGGAACATCAAGTTTCACTCTCTCGACAACGACGCTCTGATGGCCTACAGCAAGTTCGACCCGATCACCGGCGACTGCGTGCTGGTCGTCGTGACGCTGAACGCGTTCGGGCCGGAAGAGGCGACGTTGTGGTTGGACATGGCCGCATTGGGTATGGAGCACTACGAGCGGTTCTGGGTCCGAGACGAGATCACCGGCGAGGAATACCAATGGGGACAAGCCAACTACGTACGCATCGACCCCGGTCGCGCGCCCGCCCACATCGTCAACATGCCGCTCATACCGTCCGAATCACGAATGACGCTGCTGCGCCGGAGGTGACGCCGCGATGAAGCCCACCGACCAAATCGCCAGGACTCACCTGGCGCCCGAACCCCGCGACTTGGCCCGCCTGCTGGCCGGCGAGCACTACGACCCGCACAGCATCCTGGGCGCCCACGAGTACGGCGACCACACCGTCATCCGGGCCTTCCGACCGCACGCCACCGAAGTTGTCGCGCTGGTGGGCGACGACCGGTTTCCGCTGCAGCACATCGACTCTGGATTGTTTGCGGTAGCACTGCCGTTCGTCGATCTCATCGACTATCGCCTCGAAGTCAGTTACCACGGCTCCGACCGGCACACGGCCGCCGACGCCTACCGCTTCCTGCCGACGCTGGGTGAAGTCGATCTGCACCTGTTCGGCGAGGGACGCCACGAACGCCTGTGGGAGGTACTGGGCGCCCACCCACGCTCGTTCAAGACCGCCGACGGTGTGGTCGAGGGGGTGTCGTTCGCCGTCTGGGCGCCCAACGCCAAGGGCGTCAGCTTGATCGCTGAGTTCAATGGCTGGAACGGCAACGATGCGCCGCTGCGGGTACTGGGCTCGTCGGGCGTGTGGGAGTTGTTCTGGCCGGACTTCCCAACCAACGGTCTGTACAAGTACCGGGTGCACGGCGCTGACGGCTCCGTCGTGGACCGGGCCGACCCCTTCGCGTTCGCCACCGAGGTGCCACCGCACACAGCGTCGCGGGTGAACGTAAGCGACTACCGCTGGTCCGATGACGGCTGGATGACGGCACGCGCCCAGCGCAATCCGGTGTTCGAGCCGATGAGCACCTACGAGGTCCATCTGGGCTCGTGGCGACCGGGGCTGTCCTATCGCGACCTTGCCCGCGAGTTGACAGATTACGTTGTAGCGCACGGGTTTACCCACGTCGAGATGCTGCCCGTCGCCGAGCACCCGTTCGCCGGATCCTGGGGCTATCAGGTCACGTCCTACTATGCGCCGACCTCTCGCTTCGGCACCCCGGACGAATTCCGCGCGCTCGTCGACGCGCTGCACCAGGCCGGAATCGGCGTCATCGTGGACTGGGTCCCGGCCCACTTCCCCAAGGATGCCTGGGCGCTGGGCCGCTTCGACGGCACACCGCTCTACGAGCACTCCGACCCCCGTCGCGGCGAGCAACTCGACTGGGGCACTTACGTGTTCGACTTCGGCCGCGCGGAGGTACGCAACTTCCTGGTGGCCAATGCGCTGTACTGGCTGGAGGAATTCCACATCGACGGCCTGCGTGTCGACGCCGTCGCTTCGATGCTGTACCTCGACTATTCGCGCCCCGCCGGCGGCTGGACACCGAACGTCTACGGCGGCCGGGAGAACCTGGAAGCCGTGCAATTCCTGCAGGAAATGAATGCCACCGCACACAAGGCGGCGCCGGGAATCGTCACCATTGCCGAGGAGTCGACATCCTGGCCGGGCGTATCGAGGCCGACCAGTGTTGGTGGCCTTGGCTTTTCGATGAAGTGGAACATGGGCTGGATGCACGACACCCTGGACTACGTCGGCCATGATCCGGTGCACCGCAGCTATCACCACCACGCGATCACCTTCTCGATGCTTTACGCGTTCAGCGAGAACTTCGTGCTGCCCATCAGTCACGACGAGGTGGTGCACGGCAAGGGCTCGCTGTGGGCGCGGATGCCGGGCGACGACCACGTCAAGGCGGCAGGGCTGCGCAGCCTGCTGGCGTACCAGTGGGCGCACCCAGGCAAGCAGTTGCTGTTCATGGGTCAGGAATTCGGGCAGCGCGCCGAATGGTCCGAACAACGCGGCCTGGACTGGTTCCAACTCGACGAGAACGGTTTCTCCAACGGGATCTCGCGGCTGGTCAACGACATCAACACGATCTACCGCGGCTGCCCGGCGCTGTGGAGCCGGGACACCACGCCGGACGGGTATTCCTGGATCGACGCCAACGACTCCGCCAACAACGTGCTGAGCTTCCTGCGGTATGGCAGTGACGGCTCGGTGATGGCGTGCGTGTTCAATTTCTCCGGCGCGGGGCACAGCGGCTATCGTCTCGGCCTGCCCAGCGCCGGGCGGTGGCGCGAGGTGCTCAACACCGATGCGACCGTCTACAACGGCACCGGGATCGGCAACCTCGGCGGTGTGGACGCCACCGACGAGCCATGGCACGGTCGTCCGGCATCTGCGGTGTTGGTGTTGCCGCCGACGTCGGCGTTGTGGCTCGAGCCTGAAGGCGCCTAGTACAGCGCGTTGGCGAGGTTGCGCCGCCCCGTGATGACGTCCGGGTCGGCGGGGTCGAAGAGCTCGAACAACTCGATCAGCCGCGTGCGCACCGAGGTCCGCTCGTCACCGGACGTCCGCCGCACCAGTGCGACCAGCCGGTCGAAGGCGCCCTGCACATCCTGATTGAGGATCTGCACGTCGGCAGCGGCGAATGCGGCTTCGATGTCCGCAGGAGCGGCATCGGCGGCGGCCACCGCTTCAGGCCCGTGCGCGGTAGCGCGCATCAAGAAGGCGAGTTGGCGTATCGCGCCCTTGGCTTCGGCGTGGTTCGGATCGTCGTCCAGGATGGCCTGATACGAGTCGGAGGCGGCGGCGAAGTCACCGTCTTGCAGCTGCTGGCGGGCCTGCGCGAGCGCCGGGTCCACCGCCTCGGGTTCGTCGGAATCCGTTTCACCGCCGAGCTTTCCCGAAGTCGCCGACAGCAGCGAGTCGACCCAGCGGCGTAACTGGTCGGGCGGCTGCATGCCCTGGAAGCTCGAAAGTGGCTGCCCCCCAGCCAAAGCCACGACGGTCGGGACCACTTCGACACCGAAGATCTGGGCTACCCGGGGAGCCACATCGACGTTGACGCTCGCCAGTGACCACTTGCCGTTGTCGGCGGCGGCCAGGCCGGACAGCATGTCGGCCAACTGGATGCAGACATCGCTGCGCGGCGACCACAACAGCACCACTACCGGCACCTGGTTGGACCGCAGCAGCACCTCTTCTTCGAAGTTGGCTTCGTTGACCTCGATGCCGATGGGTGCTGCTCCCCCCGCGGCGGCATCGCCGCTGGACGGCGCACTTTGCTTGAGACCGGACAAGTCGACCGCGCCGGCCATGGCAGGAGCAATCGGAGGTCGAGGACGGGTCACGTCGTTAGTCTGGCACGTCGCGGTGCGCGCCGATCCACCCGGTTACAACGTTGAGGCCCGCTTCCGGCAGGGTTATGACCAAAATCACATCAGCCGTCAATTTTGCCCGTGCTCACGCTGCCAGCAACCATCGTCGTCGCGGCAACCGAACACATTTGCAAGCTCGGTGCCGGCGGCGGGCCGCGCCGCGTGAATGGCCGGCTAGCCGGCCCGCAGGATCAGCGCGTCGCCCTGACCGCCTGCTCCGCACAGCGCCGCGACGCCGTATCCGGAGCCCCGGCGCGCCAGCTCAAGAGCCGCATGCAGCGTGATCCGGGCGCCTGACATGCCGATTGGATGCCCGACGGCGATGGCGCCGCCGTCGACATTGACGATGTCGGGATCAAGACCCAGTTCCCGCGTCGAGGCCAGTGCCACCGCGGAGAACGCCTCGTTGATCTCCACGACGTCGAGTTGGTCGACGGAGATACCTTCACGGCTGAGAGCTTTTTTGATCGCGTTGGCCGGCTGCGACTGCAGCGTCGAATCGGGGCCGGCAACCACGCCGTGTGCGCCGATCTCGACCAGCCAGGACAAGCCCAACTCGGTGGCTTTGTCTTTGTTCATCACGACCACCGCGGCCGCGCCGTCGGAAATCTGCGACGCCGATCCGGCGGTGATGGTGCCGTCGCGACGGAACGCCGGCTTGAGCCCGCCAAGCGATTCGGCGGTGGTGTTGGCGCGAATGCCCTCATCCTCGTTGAACTGCAAGGGATCGCCTTTACGCTGCGGAATGCTCACCGGTACGACTTCATCGGCGAAGACGCCGTCCTTCCATGCCGCCGCGGCCTTCTGGTGCGACTGCGCAGCGAATTCGTCCTGCTCCAGACGGGTGAACTTGTCGACGTCGTTGCGCTGCTCGGTCAGCGCGCCCATCGGCTGGTCGGTGAACACGTCGTGCAGGCCGTCGTAGGCCATGTGGTCCAAAACCGTCACATCGCCGTACTTGTAGCCGGACCGGCTATCCATCAGCAAATGCGGCGCCTTGGTCATGGACTCCTGGCCGCCGGCCACCACCACGTCGAACTCACCTGCCCGAATGAGCTGGTCAGCCAGTGCGATGGCGTCGAGACCGGACAGGCACATCTTGTTGATGGTCATCGCCGGAACATCCCAACCGATACCGGCGGCTACCGCCGCCTGCCGTGCGGGCAACTGACCGGCCCCGGCGGTCAGCACCTGTCCCATGATCACGTACTCGACCGCCGATGCGGGCACATTGGCCTTCTCCAGGGCTCCGGCGATCGCGATGGCGCCCAGATCACTGCCCGAGAAATCCTTCAGCGAACCCATCAACTTGCCGATGGGGGTTCGGGCTCCAGCAACGATCACCGATGTCGTCATGACTACCTCCAGAGGGGGGCCTAACTGCCGATCCTGCGGATCGGAGAGACAGAATCTTTCTCGTCAGGTTACCGTTACGTTATGACCACCGATCAAGTTGACGTCCGTCAAGTACTCGCCACCGCATTGGTGACGGCGGTCGACCATGTCGGTATCGCGGTCCCCGACCTCGACGCCGCAATCGGGTGGTACCACGACCACCTCGGCATGATCGTGTTGCACGAGGAAATCAACGAAGATCAGGGCATTCGCGAGGCGATGCTGTCGGTGCGCGGCGCTCCGGTCGGCAGCGCACAGGTGCAGCTGATGGCCCCGCTCGACGAGTCGTCGACGATCGCGAAATTCATCGACAAGCGCGGGCCCGGCATCCAGCAGTTGGCTTACCGGGTCAGCGACCTCGAGAGCCTCACCGACCGGCTGCGCGAGCAGGGAGTCCGGCTCCTCTACGAGGCGCCCCGGCGCGGCACAGCGAACTCGCGGATCAACTTCATCCACCCCAAGGACGCCGGCGGCGTACTGATCGAGTTGGTTGAGCCCGCCGACGACGCGGACGCAGCGCACTAGTTTTCTCTTCACGACCACTTTCGGGTCGGCGCGCGGGTAGCCCGATTCACCCAGCATGGCGTGTGCCAGTGCCGCCGCTCGTCGACGGCAACCTCGCCGGAATCTGCCAACCACACCACCACGTGCGCTGTGCCCGAACGGATTTCGTGATCGCAACCGGGGCATCGATACGTTTTGGCCGCTCGCGCGGCGGGGACGGGTCGCACTTCGTAATCGTGGCCGTCGGGCCCGGTTTCCACCCGACGTTGCACCGGCAGCGGCCCTAGCGGCGGCTGTCTGAGCGGTGGGGTGCGGCGCCGAGGCATGGCACCAGTCTAGTGAGACACCTCAGAACAGCCGGAATTCGTCAGAATCCATCCCGCGCATCTTGTCGTAATCCAATGTCAGACAACGGATTCCGCGATCGGTCGCCAAGGTTTTGGCCTGCGGCTTGATCTGCTGCGCGGCGAATACCCCACGCACCGGTGCAAGCACGCTGTCGCGGTTGAGCAATTCGAGGTAGCGGGTGAGCTGCTCGACGCCGTCGATCTCCCCGCGGCGCTTGATCTCCACGGCGACCGAGCCGCCCTGCTCGTCGCGGCACAGCAGGTCAACCGGCCCGATCGCGGTCATGTACTCGCGGCGCACCAAGGTGTATCCGGTGCCGAGCAGTTCCACGTGCTCGGCGAGTAACGCCTGCAGGTGGGCTTCGACGCCGTCCTTAACCAGCCCGGGGTCGACGCCTAAGTCGTGGCTGGAGTCGTGCTCGACGTCCTCGATAGTGATGCGCAGTTGTTCGCCGGCCTTGTTCTGCACCACCCACACCGGCATCTCGCCGTCGAGCTCTTCGGTCAGCCAACACGGTGGGCTCATCCAGTTCAGCGGCTTGTACGCGCGGTCGTCGGCGTGCACGCTGACCGAGCCATCGGCCTTGACCAGCAGTAGTCGACGGGCCGACGGCAGGTGAGCGGTGAGTCGGCCGAGGTAGTCGACCGTGCACTGGGCGATGACGAGACGCACGCGACTCACCTTAAGCGCGAGCCACCAGACGAATTAGGCTGACGCCACGATGATGGCCACACGAACGGTCGCGCAACGGCTGGGCCGGCTTCTGGAGGTAGTCACCCGACAGAGCGGCCGGCTGCCAGAGACCCCGGCATACGGGTCCTGGCTGCTCGGGCGGCTCTCCGAAAGCCAGGCCCGTCGCCGGGTACGCATTCAGATCATCATCACGGTCTTTATCCTCGCGACCAATCTCATTGGCATCGGCGTCGCGACCCTGCTGCTGACCATTGCCTTCCCGTCGCCCAGCATCTTCCGCGACGCACCACTGTGGATCACCTTCGCCGTCACGCCGGCGTACATTGCCGTCGCGCTCGCGCTCGGGACCTACCTGATCACCCATCGGCTGATAACGGCCCTGCGGTGGGCAATCGAAGAACGCAAACCGACCCTTGCCGATGAGCGCGCCACCTTCCTGGCCCCCCTGTGGCTGGCACTTGGCGTGCTCGCCCTCTGGGGAATCGGAGCTGCCTTGTTGACGACGCTCTATGGGCTGGCCGACAGCACGTTCATCCCGATCGTGGGTTTCTCGGTGAGCTTCGTCGGCATCTTGGTGGCCACCGGGTCTTACCTGTTCACCGAGTTCGCGCTACGCCCAGTGGCCGCGCAGGCGCTGGAGGCGGGCCGCGCGCCGCGGCGGCTGGCACCGGGCATCATGGGACGAACACTCACGGTCTGGCTACTGAGTTCCGGCGTGCCGGTTCTCGGCATCGCACTGACCGCATTCTTCTCGTTGACGCTGAAAAATCTGAGCGAGACCCAGTTTGGTGTGGCGGTGCTGGTCATTGCGACCGCAACGCTGGTCTTCGGATTCGTCTTGATGTGGATCCTGTCCTGGCTGACTGCGACGCCGGTGCGGGTCGTGCGCGCGGCGCTCAAGCGTGTCGAACAGGGGGATCTACGAGGCGATCTGGTGGTCTTCGACGGCACCGAGCTCGGCGAGCTCCAGCGCGGCTTCAACTCGATGGTCGACGGCTTGCGCGAACGCGAACGAGTGCGCGACCTGTTCGGCCGTCACGTCGGACGCGAAGTCGCCGCCGCCGCCGAGCGGGAGAAACCACAACTCGGCGGCGAAGAACGCCATGTCGCAGTGGTCTTCGTCGATATCGTCGGCTCGACACAGTTGGTGACGAGCCGTCCCGCCGCAGAAGTCGTGCACCTGCTGAACCGCTTCTTCGCGGTGATCGTCGAAGAGGTGGACCGTAATCGCGGACTGGTCAACAAATTCGAGGGCGATGCCGTGCTGGCAGTATTCGGCGCACCCAACCGTCTCGACCAGCCGGAGGATCAGGCGTTGGCCGCCGCCCGTGCCATCGCGAGTCGACTGGAGAGCGAAGTACCCGAGTGCCCCGCCGGTATTGGGGTCACCGCCGGCAACGCCGTCGCCGGGAACGTCGGCGCCAAAGAGCGCTTCGAATACACGGTGATCGGCGAGCCGGTCAACGAAGCCGCACGGCTCTGCGAACTGGCCAAGGATGAACCCGGCCGACTGTTGGCATCCTCGGACACCGTCAACGCCGCAAGTGAAAGCGAGCGGGCCCGTTGGTCGTTGGGCGAGACGGTGACGCTGCGTGGCCACGGTCAGCCGACTCGGCTCGCAGCACCGGTGTAGTCGGTTCACCCGCTCGACCACCACGATGTCGGTTTTCCGCCAGTAATGTCAGTGGTCGGGTGTAATTGTCGAAGCGTGCATGAAGACTTCGACCGTTGCTACCGGGCCGTGCAATCCAAGGACGCCCGTTTCGACGGCTGGTTCGTCACCGCGGTGCTGACCACCGGGATATATTGCCGTCCCAGCTGCCCAGTCCGACCACCGTTCGCCCGCAATGTCCGGTTCTATCCGACCGCGGCGGCCGCACAACGTGCCGGTTTTCGGGCGTGCAAGCGCTGTCGCCCGGACGCGTCGCCAGGTTCGCCCGAGTGGAATATCCGCGGGGACCTCATCGCCAGGGCAATGCGGCTGATCGCCGATGGCACCGTGGACCGCGAAGGTGTCACCGGACTTGCCGCCCGCCTCGGCTACACCACACGTCAGCTTGAACGGCTGCTGCAGGCCGAGACCGGTGCCGGCCCACTGGCCCTGGCCCGTGCGCAGCGCACCCAAACCGCGCGAGTGTTGATCGAGACAACAGATCTGCCTTTCGCCGAAGTCGCTTTTGCCGCAGGCTTTTCCAGCATCCGCCAGTTCAACGACACGCTGCGCGTGGTGTGCGACAGCACGCCGACGCAGTTGCGCAAACGCGCCGCCGCGCGGTTCGGGCGTGCCGCATTGGACGTGCGATCACCGGGGACGGTGTCGCTGCGCCTGCCGGTACGGGCCCCGTTCGCCTACGAGGGGGTCTTCGGTCACCTGGCCGCCAGCGTGGTGCCCGGGTGCGAGGAGGTACGCGACGGCACGTATCGCCGCACCCTGCGGCTGCCGTCCGGAAACGGCATCGTCAGCCTGACACCCGCACCCGATCACGTTCGATGTCTGCTGGTGCTCGACGACTTCCGCGACCTGACGACCGCGATCTCCCGTTCCAGGCGGCTGTTAGACCTCGACGCCGATCCGGAGGTCGTGATCGAGGTATTGCGATCCGACGAGGCGCTGGCCCCGGTGGTAGCCAAGGCACCCGGGCAGCGCATACCCCGAACCGTCGACGAGGCCGAACTCGCCGTGCGAGCGGTGCTGGGTCAGCAGGTGTCCCTCAAGGCCGCGCGAACCCACGCGAGCAGGCTGGTCGCGGCATATGGCCAGTCGGTGCACGACGCCGACGGCACGCTGACGCACACCTTCCCATCGGTCGAGCAACTTGCCGACATCGATCCGGCCCATCTGGCCGTCCCCAGGACTCGTCGGCGCACCCTGACCGCCCTGATCGCCGGGCTGGCCGACGGCAGTGTGATCCTTGACAGCGGCTGCGAGTGGGACGCGGCCCGTCACCAGTTGCTGGCGCTGCCCGGCATCGGACCGTGGACCGCAGAGGTGATTGCCATGCGTGGGCTGGGCGACCCCGACGCCTTTCCCGTCAGCGACCTCGGATTGCGCTTGGCTGCAGAACAATTGGGCTTGCCGACCGCCGAGCGGGCACTGGATGCACGAAGCCGCCCGTGGCGCCCGTGGCGTTCCTATGCCACACAACACCTCTGGACCACGCTGGAGCATCCGGTGAACCACTGGCCATCCAAGGAGATCGCATGATCCACTACCGCACCGTTGACAGCCCGATCGGTGCGCTGGCGCTGGCCGGGCGCGGCCCGGCGCTGACGAACCTGCGCATGTTGAATCAAACGTACGAGCCGGACCGCAGTGATTGGGTTCGCGACGACCGAGCCTTCCCGGCTGCGGTCGACCAGCTCGAGGCGTATTTCGCCGGCAAGCGCACCGATTTCGACGTCGAGCTCAATCTGGTGGGCAGCGAGTTTCAGCGGCGGGTCTGGCAGGCGCTGCTGACGATCCCGTATGGCGAAACCCGATCGTACGGACAGGTCGCAGAACAAATCGGCGCAGCCGGCGCCGCTCGCGCCGTCGGCCTGGCAAATGGCCATAATCCGATCGCCATTATCGTTCCGTGTCACCGGGTAATCGGCGCAAACGGAAGCCTTACCGGATACGGCGGCGGCCTTGATCGGAAACGGTCGCTGCTCGAAATGGAGAAAACCGTGAAATCAGGGAATTTGACCCTTTTCGATTAGGACGCATAAGGCGCAAAAAAGGGCACCTTGTGGGTGCCCTTTTTTGGGTGTGTGTTCGGCGGTGTCCTACTTTTCCACCCGGGTTGGGTAGTATCATCGGCGCTGGCAG
>Ga0209655_10000388_pt1 | contig 16738 bp, 14 predicted proteins | sample BogFormECP03_OM2_FD_188236 | JGI IMG/M metagenome (GOLD analysis project Ga0209655, IMG submission 188236) | Bog forest soil microbial communities from Calvert Island, British Columbia, Canada - ECP03_OM2 (SPAdes) (version 2) | ecosystem: Environmental > Aquatic > Freshwater > Wetlands > Bog ...
TGGTGGCGACGTGCCGGTGGACAATGGTGATCCGAATAGTGTTCCGCAGGATGCGCAAGCGCAGCCTGCGGCCCCCGCACCCCAACCCCCGCCTCAGATTATTATTCTGCAGCAACCTGCGGCGCCCGGCGCGTCATCGGGCGGCGAAGGCAACGCTGAAGAGCGGCACGCCACGTCGGCTCCGGTACCGGAAGCGTCCGACTTCCTGCTCGTTCTGAAAAGCGGAGTGATGGTCTCCGCCGTAGCATTCACGCGCCAAGGCGACGAACTCATCTACGTAACCAAGGAAGGGAATCGCCGCACCATGAGCGTAGCCACCATCGATTCCGACGCGACATCGAAAATCAACGCAGCCCGCGGCACCCCGCTAAAGCTCTCGATCTAATGTAGCGGCGCCCTTTAGGGTGGCATCCGCCGCATAAAGATCCGGCACGCACGCCACTAACCGCAATCGAGCCAAACGTACGTTTTCAATTTTAATCTGTGATCGAATCGACCGCGGTGGCATTGGCGCATACAAATCTGCCGCCCTAAAGGGCGCCGCTACGAAACCGGCTTCGCCGGCGGCTCAGGCATATAAAGCTTCGATTCCGATGGCAGCCCTGCGCGCTCAAACTGAATAGTGGTATGGCTAATCTGAAAATCGCGCGCCAGACTCTTGCGGATTTCATCAAGAATCTTCGAACTCTCTTCCATATGCATGTCGGGAATCAAAATGTGGCAAGAAAGCGCATTCAAATCCGTCCCAATAGTCCAAATATGAATATCGTGAACTTCCTGCACCCGCGAGACACCCAGAATCGTATGCGCCACATCTTCAAGATTAAGCTGCCGCGGCAATCCCTCCAGCAAAATGTGGCTACTCTCGCGCAAAATCCCCCACCCAGACCACAGCACCATCGCGCCAATAATGATGCCGATCGCCGGGTCCACCCAAAAAATCCCAGTCCAGCGCATCACCAAAGCCCCAGCAATAATCGCCACATTCGAAAGCGCATCGCCGAACGAGTGCAGCAAAATACTGCGCACATTCAGATCCCGCCGCCCCGAAACCAGCCCCAGCGTGATCCCGCCATTCACCAGCAAAGCCAGCACCGCAACGCCAAGCATCAACCCGGTATGAACTTCAACGGGATTCCTCAGCCGCTCGATGGCCTCGAATAGAATCACCACCGCCACAGCCGCCAGCAGCAGCGAATTCGTAAACGCCGCTAAAATCCCGGCCCGGTGAAATCCATAAGTATGTTCTTTAGTGGGCGGCCGCAAGGCCCAACGCCCCGCCAACCACGAAATAAACATAGCCGGAACGTCGGTAAGATTGTGTACCGCATCGCTAAGCAAGGAAATCGAATGCCCGAAATAACCGGCCACAAACTCGGCAAGCACCAGCAGCAAAGTAGCGGCAACCGAAGCACCAAGAAACGCGGTCATCCGCGAAGAAGAGAACGCATGCGCGTGCGCATGCGAGTGTCCGTGATGGTCATGCACTCCATCATGAGCATGCACGTGCATCACTCGATTGTAACCACAGAATGCCGCCATTGCCTACGTAAGCGAGGCGGCGCAATCCCCCGTAGCGCAGGCTGCCAGCCGGCGTTTTTGTGCGGCGATCAGTGCGTGGACCGATAGAAGCCAAACTCAACCGGACTGTGGCTTTTCCGCATTTGACCCTAGCGACCGAAAGTAATTGAAGCAAGCACCCCTAGTGCCGGCAGTTTTCTCGGCCGCTCAATCCCGCTGCTAGCGTCACAAAAACGCCGGCAGGCTGCCTGCGCTACGGGAGTGCCGCCGCGCGCCACGCGAAGCGGTTTGCTCACCCGCACGCACCCCGCAAATGCGATTGACTTCCCGCGCGGCTGGCTTCTACCATTCAATGGGCTCACAATCGCGCGCACAATTCCAGCTCAAGCGGGCCGGCGCGCCACCCGCACAAGCAGCTCGTCCGGCAATGGCGAATACCACCACCACGAAAGTCACATTCTGGGGAGTGCGCGGCTCAACGCCCACGCCCGAGCGCGGCACCTGGCGCTACGGCGGCAACACCGCCTGCGTAGAAGTAGTCACCGGCGACGGCACCCGCTTCATCCTCGATTGCGGCACAGGCATTCGCCTCCTAGGCAACCGCTGGGAGGAGCAAGCCGGCCATCGCGCCATCGAAGCCCACATCCTGGTGACGCACTACCACTGGGACCACATCCAAGGCATCCCGTTCTTCCACCCGTTCTTCCAGCAACAAAATCGCTTTCATTTCTACAGTTTCGAATCAAAGTATCTGGGACCAAACAGCCTGCGCAAAGTCCTGGAACAACAAATGGCCAGCCCCTATTTTCCAGTAGATCTAAGCATGCTCACGGCAGGCCGCGAATTCCACGAAGTAGGCGGCGGCGAGCAATTCGAAATCAATGGCACCCGTGTCACGACGCGTTGGCTGAATCATCCGCAAGGCTGCCTGGGCTACCGTCTCGACACGCCGGGCGGCTCGATCGTGTACGCCACCGACAACGAGCCAGGCGTCCCGGAATTCGACGAAAATCTTCGCCAGCTATCAGCAGGCGCCGACGTGCTGATCTGCGACGCGCAATGCTCCCCCGAACAACTAGCCACCACGCGCAAAGGCTGGGGCCATTCAAGCTGGCTAGAATGTGTGAAACTAGCCCGCCAGGCAAAAGCCAGCAATCTGTTCCTCTTCCACCACGACCCAGATTCCAACGATAAAACGGTAGACGGATTCCTATTCGCAGCCCGCCAGGAATTCGCCGCCACCTGGGCCGCCATGGAAGGCATGGCCATCCAGCTAAACGAAAAGGGCGTGGACGTAACCATGCGCGAATCCCGCGTAGGCCCGCGCCGCCGCCTCCGTTTCGCCGCCACAGTAGCGGGCATAGGCGAAGACGGCAAACCCTTCGAAGAAAAAGCCGTAGTCCGCGACATCACGCTGTACGGCGCATATCTCTCGCTGTCGAATCGCCCCGCGCTCCAATCGGAATTGAATTTGGTAATCGAAGCCAACGCCGCCGACAATCATCCAAGCCTGCTATCGTTGCGTGGCACGGTCGTGTACAGCGAAGCCGCCCCAGAAAAATACAAAACCGGCATAGGCGTCCTATTCGTAGAAGACGAAGAGCGCGGCCGCACCCGCGACTAAGAAGCGCCGGCGTCCCTGCCGGCATCTTACGACCCACCATCTCGCCACACAACAAAGCCGGCCGGACGAACCTGTAAACGTAGCGGCGCCCTTCAGGGTGGCATCCGCTGTAACAATTCGCTGACCCGCCAACAAAAAATCCCCAAACCCGGCGAGCCCCTCTTTTGCCTCCTCTGACATCTCACCTGAAATTTGAAACTTCCGTCGCCGTAGCACTAGCCTCTTCTTCCGCACAACCCACAAGACAATTTGGCCCCATCCCGTCGCGCCCTTAGCAGTTGACCCGCGCCCAACGATTCGAGAAACTAGTCTCGCAGGCTGGCAAGCAAAATCCATTTCCTGCTCTGACGGGGATCGAATCCAAATCATGCGGCCGCCAAAATCTCCGCCAAGCAGAAGAGGTCCGAAGCCATGAGAGACGAACCAATCGGCGAACTACTCCCGCCCGCCAGGCTAATGCTAACGCCAGGCCCGTCATGCATAGATCCGCGCGTCTATCGCGCCATGGCCGCCCCGATGGTCGGCCACATGGACCCCTGGTTCATGGACATGATGGGCGACGTGCAGGTTCTCCTGCGCCGCGTCTTCCAAACCGATAATCGCATCACCTACCCTCTCTCCGCCTCAGGCTCCGGCGGCATCGAAGCCGCAGTTTACAATCCGCTAGAAGCCGGCGACGATTGCATCATCTGCGTAAACGGTGTCTTCTCCGATCGCATGGCAGTAATCGCGGAGCGCACTCCGGCAAACGTGATCCGCGTAGAAGCCCCTTTCGGCCGCACGGTAGATCCCGAAGATGTCCGCCGCGCGGCAAAAGGCAAAAAGCTAAAGCTGATCGGCCTAGCCCACGGTGAAACGTCCACCGCGGTCCTGCAACGCATAGACGACTATCGCAAGGTAGCCGATGAATTCGGCGCTCTGCTGGTAGTGGACACGGTAGCAACGCTAGCAGGCGTGCCTCTAGCCGTAGATCGCCAACGCATCGATATTTGTTTTAGCGGCTCGCAGAAAGCCATCAGCGCCCCCCCAGGCATGTCGCCGATGACGGTAAACGTCAAAGCCGAAGAAATAATCCGCGCCCGCAAGACCAAAGTGCAGAGCTGGTATTTCGATATGAATTCAGCGATGAACTATTGGGGCAAAGAGCGCCTCTATCACCACACTCCTCCAATCCCCTTGATCTACGCGCTACGCGAAGCGCTCCGCTGCGTAGTGGAAGAGGGACTAGAAGCCCGCTGGGAGCGCCACGCGCTAAATCAACAAGCGCTAATCGCCGGCATCGAGGCCATGGGCCTGGAACTCTTCGTGCAAAATCCAGCCGATCGCCTACCAACGGTAACCGGCGTAAAAATTCCAGAAGGCGTGGACGATCACAAAGTTCGCGGCCAGTTGCTCGATGAATTCAATATCGAAATCGCCGGCGGCCTCGGCCCGGTCAAAGGCAAAATCTGGCGCGTAGGCCTGATGGGCTATTCGAGCCAGCGCACAAACGTGCTGCTCTTCCTGGCTGCATTCGAAAAGGTCCTGCTAGATCATGGCGTAAGCATTCCGTCAGGCGCAGGAGTAGGCGCCGCGGTGCAGACCTACCGCCAATCGCAGCGCGTAGAAGTAAACGTGGGCAAATAAACGAGCGCCAACCCGCATGCGAGTGAAGCCCCGCAAGATTCGCATGCGTCGGCAAAGCACATGGCCACCACCGAATCCAAGGATCCCAACGGCATCCCGAACCTAGGCGCCATGAGCGATTTCGTAGGCGCCTTCGACGTCCGCTCCAAAGTAACCGACTACGCCTACCGCTGCCGTTTCTCGCACTGCTGGAACGGCGTAGCCACGCGCCACGCCGACACCATGGATTGCAAATTCTTCGTAGATGGCAAGTCAGTAGTGCTAGGCCTATCCCATCCAGCCTTCGTAAAATTCCGCGACACCATAGGCCGCGATCTAAGCGACCGCGAAGCCAGCTACATAGCAGCCAAATATCTAAGCGAGCGCCTAGAGCAAGAGGATGAACACACCCTCTACGACGTCTCCACGAACGACGTAACCCGCCTAATAGAAAAACTAGCCATCCGCTAATTTCCGCACAGCCCGGACCGAAATCACGAAGGCACTGATTTCGTAGCGGTGCCCTTTAGGGCAGCATCTTCGTAACGCGAGCCGACCCGCAAGATGCCACGCTAAAGCGCGCCGCTACGAAACCGAACACGCAGCCGATTCGCGCCGCACCTCAAGCATCCGAAAGCGATTCATCAAATCCACCACCATCCTTCAATTCCCCAGCCTCCAAAATCACCCCGCAATCTAAACACTCCACATACTTAGCATCCGCATCCTCAGCAATCACCTGCGTCCGAAGATGTTTGCAAGCCCCAGCATCGGTATTTTCCGGTTTCGTCATCTCCCCTAAATTCTAGCACCCCCATAAAAAGCGTCCCACCATTGACAAACCCCGCGAATCTATCTATCTCTCACTGTGCCCAAAAAGGGCAACCAGGAAGCGAGCCCGTTTGACGACAGCCTCAGACGCAACCTCAGAAAAACGAGTAGGCGCCGTCCTCTTCTACGCCGTCCTAGCAGTCCTCGGCTACTACGTCTATCTGATCTTCGAGCCCTTCCTAGCCCCGCTAGCCTGGGCCGGCATCCTCGTAGTTTTCTTCTTCGGATTCCAAAAGCGCCTAGCCAAGCGCATCGGTCCCACGTGGGCCGCGATCGTAAGCACCGCCGCAGTCACGCTCATCATCGTCGTTCCACTAATCTTGGTCGGCGCAGCATTCGTCCGCCAGGCCGTCGAGATGGCCGGCTCCGTTCAACAACAGCTCGCAGCAGGCCGTTTCGCCTGGGCCAACAAAGCGTGGACATCCCTGCAGTCGCACATTCCCGGCGAAAGCTCCGAGGATCTGAACGAAATGCTCCATCGCTACGCCGAGATCGCCGCCGGCTACCTAGCCGGAGAAATCGGCGTGGTTTTGCGCCACGTAGCCCGCTTCCTTTTCGCATTGGTGGTCATGTTCCTCGCGATGTTCTACCTCTTCCGCGATGGCCAAGACGTAATGGACCGCGTTCGCCGCACTCTTCCGTTCGAAGAAGAGCACCGTGCCAGGGTGATCAACGAAGCTCAGGAATTGATTTTCGCCAGCGTGCTTTCCAGCCTGGCCACCGCGGCCGTACACGGATTCGTGGGCGGCGTGATGTTTGCCATCGTCGGCATCCATGCCGCTCTTTTTTGGGGCGTGATGATGGCATTTTTCTCCATGCTGCCGGTGGTAGGATCGTCGATTATCTGGCTACCGGCCGCCATCAGCCTGATAGTAGAAGGCCACACCGCGCGCGGCATAGTTCTGATCGGCGTTTGCGCCGGAATCATCGCCATCGTAGAAAATATCCTGCGCCCGTGGCTGATCGGCGGACGCGTCCAGCTCAGCGGCCTGGTAATTTTCATCAGCGTGTTAGGCGGCATCGGCGCATTCGGCGTGCTCGGCATCGTTCTCGGCCCCATCATCGTAGCCACCACTTCCAGCGTGCTCGCTCTCTACACCCACCCAGAACTATCAAGGCACGCCCGCGGCAAAGCGGTTAGGCCCTGATTGACGCCCGTGCTAGAGTACGGCCCTCGGAAAAGAAAATGAGCACGAAAACTGCGCCAAATCCGGTAGGACTGCCTCCAGAGAAACTACGCTGGCGCTGCGATCCCGCGACTGTACCTTTCGCTTCGACGAAAAATGCTCCCATCGTCGAAGGCGAACTCGGCCAGGACCGCGCTCTCCGCGCCCTGCAAATGGGCGTCGAGCTAACCGCCCCCGGCTACAATCTTTTCATCTGCGGCCTTTCCGGAACCAGCCGCGGCGGCATGGTCACGCGCATGGTCGAAGGCCTGAACCCGCGCCGCGAACCGGCCCCCGATCGCTGCTACGTAAATAACTTCAAAAATCCCGATCGCCCCCGTCTGCTAACGCTCCCGCGCGGCCAGGCCAACGCCTTCAAGAAAGAAATGGAATCGGGAATCGAATTCCTCCGCCGCCGCATTCCGCAGGTGTTCGAAGGCGAGCCCTTCCAGCGCCAAAAAGCCCGTATCGTCGAGCGCTTCACCGTCCGCGAAAAAGAATTGATGGACGATTTCACCCGCCGCATCGCCCGCGATCAGTTTGCCCTAGGCCGCATGCAGGTAGGCGCGGTAGCGTTGCCCGAAATCTTCCCAGTCCTCGAAGGCCAGATGGTTCCCATCGAGGAAATTCCCAAGATGGTGCAGGACGGCAAGCTCGAAACCGCCGCCGCCGAAGATATCGAGCGCAAGTACGATCAATTCCGCCAGGAATTCACAGTCGTTTACCGCAAGACGCTCTCTCTCTCGCGCGAGCTGGCCAGCGAGATGAGCTATCTAGAGCAGGAAGCCGCCTCAGTGCTGGTAGATGGCGTGATCGAGGAGCTGAAGGAAAAATATCCCAACGAGCACATGGCCGAATATCTCGAAGAGGTCCGTCACCACATTCTGGACAATCTCGAGCCCTTCAAAGAGCGCGAAGGCGAAGAAGAAACGCCTCCGCCAGACAGCATCAGCGGCGCGCCCAGACTCGATCGCGGCGAGCGCGATCCTTTCCGCGTTTACGGCGTGAATGTGATTCTCGCTCACGGCGAGCAGGAAACCTGCCCGGTAATTTTCGAAACGATCCCCACCTACGCCAACGTCTTCGGCACCATCCATCGCAGCTACGACAATCGCGCCGGCTGGAGTTCCGATTTCATGGATCTCCGCGGCGGCTCGCTACTGCGCGCCGATGGCGGCTACCTCATCATGTACTCGCTCGACGCGCTCACCGAAACGGGCGTCTGGCGCACGCTAAAGCGCACCCTAAATCACGGCAAGCTCGAAATTCAACCGGTAGATATTTTCTTCCCCTTCAGCACAGCAGCAATGAAGCCCGAGCCGATAGCCGTAAATGTGAAAATCCTACTAATCGGCGACCGCGACATGTACGAACTCCTCTACACCTACGAAGAGGACTTCCGCAAAATTTTCAAAGTCCGCGTGGAGTTCGACGAAGAAATGCCCTGGAACGACGAAGTAATCCGCCACTTCAGCGGCCGCCTCCGCAAGTTAACCGAAGATGAAGGCCTAAGCGCATTCGATCGCTCCGCCATTGCCGCGCTGATGGAACACGGCGTCCGCTGCGCAGGCCGCCGCGGCAAAGTAACCGCCAAATTTTTCGAAATCGCCGACGTAGCCCGCGAAGCCTCCTACGTAGCCAAGCACGAAAACGGCAACGAAATGGTAACCGGCGAACACGTCCGCAAAGCCCTAGACGCCAAAATCGAGCGCCACAATCTAACCGAAACCAAAATCCGCGAAATGATCGAGCAAAAGCTGATCTTCATAGACACGGAAGGCGAGCGAGTAGGCCAGGTAAATGGCCTGGCGGTCCTCGAAATCGGCGGCTACGCCTTCGGCAAGCCCACCAGAATCACCGCGTCCGTCTCAGTCGGCAAGTCCGGCCTAATCAATATCGAGCGCGAATCAAATCTCAGCGGACGCTTCCACGATAAGGGCATGCAAATTATCAGCGGCTTCATTCGCCGCACCTTCGCCCACGATAAGCCTCTCTCCCTCTCCGCCAGTCTCTGCTTCGAACAATCCTATTCCGGCGTAGACGGCGACAGCGCCAGCAGCACCGAAGTCTACGCATTGCTATCGGCCCTAGCCGATCTACCAATCAGCCAGGAGTTCGCAGTAACGGGATCGGTGAACCAACAGGGAGATATCCAGCCAATCGGCGGCGTAAACGAAAAAATCGAAGGCTTCTACGACGTCTGCCGCCTGAAAGGTCTAACCGGCAAGCAGGGCGTTCTGATTCCCAGCGCAAATATCGACGACCTGATGCTGCGCGCCGAAGTAATAGACGCAGTAGCCACAGGAAAATTCCACATTTACCCAGTCTCAAGCGTAGGCGAAGGCCTGGAAATCCTAACCGGCAAATCAGCAGGCACCCGCGACGCCAACGGAAAATTCCAAGCGAACACAATCTTCGCCAGGGTAGATGATCGCCTAAGACTAATGGCCGAAACCCTACGCGAATTCGAGTAACCCGCCGCACGTACCGCCGGTTTGCCGTCGCGGCGGAGTCGCGGAATCACGGAGGGAGCCCCCGAATTTATTCGGGGGAGGAGCGGTTCAGCGCTCCGAAAAAACGTCTCCTATGACGACGCGCTTTAGCGCTGGGCACTCCTTCGCCAGCCCGTAAGGTGATTTTCAATAGTGCGTTCGGAATCCCATCTCAAAATTAAGACACTACAAACCCTCACACCAATCTCTTCGTCCTCATTTTCATCTCCACCGTATGTTCACCCCGCACCACAGTAAGATGATATTCATGCCCAAACACACGAAATAATTCCCGCACCCCCGAAAGATCCAGATCCGCAGCCGGCTGCCCATCAATCCCAGCAATCACATCGCCCCTCTGCAACCCCGCCTCCGACCCCGGCGAATGAGGCGTAACCGCCGCCACCTCAAAAGTCTTCAAATTCGTCCCCTTAGCCACCAAAACAAGCCCGCTCATGTCCGCCTCAAAATTGCTTTTGTAATTTTCGCCCGTCTCGAGAATCACCTGCTTGTGCGGCTGGTCCAAAAAAATCCGGAATCGCGATAGCAGCCCATTCCCGATCGACCCGCTGGAATTATCCGGTCCCGCCGCAGGAGGGAACTCCGCAATCGGCTCTTCAAACACATACGGTCCAATCGCAATACTCTTCACTCGCGTAAGCAACGTCTTCTCGCCGTTTGCGTCCATACGCCAAAATCCCTTCAGCTTCTTCTCCCTGATGTGGTGCGCGGCGGCATACGGTTTCGAAACCGAAACAGTGCTCGCAGTCTCGGTTTCCACCGCAAAGTCGTCTTCAAACGAGCCGTGCCCCTCGAGAGCAATTTTCATATGAATACTCGGCAACCCTCCGCGCATGATCAACGGCAGCTTGATTCCCTTGCCCTCATATTCAAACGAATTGGCATCGTAAAAATGAATCGCCGAGCGATCGTATTCAATCTCAATCACAAACTGCCGCAGCACATCCGCCCCAAGAATCCCGCGCACCGGCTGTCCCACTTGATCCGAGAAACCGACCAGCGACGCCGGGATCAGCTCCGCCACCTGCATGTCGAGCCCGGGAAGCGAGAAGAGCGTCTTCTTGAAATCGATCTGCGTGGCAGCCGCCGCATCTTGCGGCAACCAAGGCTTAGGATCGAGCGCCGTCCGCGGATCGCCGGTAGCCACCAGGAAAAATCCCGGCTTCCCAGCATTCACCCGCACCGGCATCAACATCCGCCCAGAAACATTCTCCAGCGGAATCTGCGCCACGTTGCCAGCATAAGCAAAGCGGTAAGCGACGCCTTCACTCGTGACGATGCCATTCGCCGGCGGCGCAGCCGCAGGCGCCGGATCTTGCGCAGGTTTATCCTGCGCGCTCAACCCAAGCCAAGCCCCGCCGCTCGCCACCAGCGCGAAAAACATAATGCCCAATCTCGCGCCCGAAATTACCGTCCGCCATGAATTCATGAATTTCTCCGCCTCAATTGTGTCGAGCCCACCTCGTACTGCGACGCTGCCATCGGTCGTAGGGGCCGCGGTTCACTACCGGCCCGGTGTAGCTTTGGGTTTTCGCCTCTGACGTTCAGCTCGTCCAGGCGTCCCCCCAAGCGGGCCGCGCCAGGCGACCCACACACGGCCAAGCCGCCATGATTGTACAGAATCCCCGCCTCATTTTTCGGCAGCAAGATAACTTTGACGCGCATAGACGCGCAGACCGTTGTTCGCCCCCGTAGCGCCAAGAACTTTCCCCTGCGCGTTGGTAATGCGAATCTCGATCGGATGCACCTTGCCATCGCGCACCGGCGGCACATACCCAAGAAAATATTGGTTCCGAAGCTGCAACGCAATTTCCTGATAAATACGCACGAAATCCTTAGGCGAAGCAGGGAAGTAAGCCCGCCCCCCAGACATCTCCGCAATCGCCCGGAGAGCCCCCGTCGCGCGTTCGAAATCGGGCCGAGTTCCCGGAGGTCCTTGCGGCGCGGCCGAAGGCACCGCCGATTCAAACGGCGCGTCGTCATTCCCGCTCTTGTTCTTTTTCGCCCCCGTCCCGCTCTTGGTTTTCTTGCCTTTAAAATCTCGAAGCTCGCCGCCAAGCGCCACAGTAAAAATCGGCACGTAGCCCGTCTCAATATGCCTTTCCAGCGCGTCCCAGCGCGCAGCCGGCGAGCTATCGAGCCCAGTCGAAAGCACCAGCAGCGCCTGTTTCGAGTGCCGCAGCTCAAGCCAGGAAAGCGTCGAGTTCACCGCGTCGTAAAAATTCAAGTCGCCCATGCCCAGAAAATATTGCAGCCCGTCCAGCGTTCCGAGCAGCGCCGTCTTATTCAAAGTAAATGGCAACACCACGCGCGTCGCCGTGTCGTAAGTCGCCAACGCCACCTGCGCGTCCGCCGGCAATCCATCCAGCAGCGCATACGCCGCTTCGAGATGCTGCCGCTCAATCAAATAAACCGCCGGGCTAGTCTCCACCAACACGCAAACTTCCGGCGGCTCCTGAATCGTCTGAAAAATAGTAAGCGGCTGCTCGACGCCGTCATCAAACACATGGAACTGCGATCGCTCGAGGCCGCCGAGAAAATTTCCGTGCCCGTCCGCAACGCTAGCCTCGACAATTACCAGCGCGGAGACACTCTGAATGGGAGTCTGCTGCAAAGCGGAGGCGCCCGATTCCCGCGTTCCGCCCCGCACAGCAAAAGCCTGCGCCAGCGCTGCCGCGGCAAAAACCACACTAAGGAATCGCGCCCGTGATTTACTGCAGATAGGAATCAAAGTAAACGCCGTCAGCCGCCTTCCACCACCCGCTCGCATAGGAATGAAGATAGCGCGAGAACACCGCCAGGTTCACGCCCCGCATCCAATCGTCCGAGGCAGCGTTAGCAGCAATGCCGCCACCGGCCGTGGAACCTTTGGCAGCCGAAGCGCTCGCCACTCCGCGCAACATCACCGCAAATTCGCGCTCCCAGGTCTGCTTCGACATCTGTGCGTAAGTGAATCCCGTCAAATCCTTCGGCAATCGCCCGCGCGCCCGTTGAAACTCAGGATCGCCGGCGAGCGACTCAGCCTTCGAATCCGAGCCGTGACTAGCCCGGCCCACCGCATCAAGCAAAATCGCCTTCCGCTGCGAATAAATCAAAAGCTGCGGCGTAACCGCAACGTAGGAAAGCTGCAAGCGCGGCGCCTTAGTCGCGGGATCAACAGAATTCGTGCCCAATTCCAGCACAGTAGCCCCGCCTTCCGTAGTCGTGTCCCGAATCATCGGCCCCAACCCTTTTCGCAGCAGGCCCAGTACAACGTCCGGCTTGTGAATCGAAATCGCCACAAGATCGGTGTAAGTAGCATCCCCCGGCGCCGAAGAAATCGTCGCCACCCCGCCCCCGAGCAAAGCAAGAATATCAGGCAAGGGCATGCCGAGCATCGCCTGCCCCAGCATGTCAAATCCTTTGAAAGAGCCAGCCTTTTGAGGCGGGAGGGAATCCACAAACGGCCCGCGAAATATTTGATAGATCGCCGGAAAATTCATTCTCCAAGCAGCAAACGAAGCCCCGTCGCGCGCCAACGGCAAGCTTTCAAAGGAAGGAGTGCTCGCTCCCACAATGTCAAACAGACTCCCCGCCGAAGTATCGCCCAAAGTCGCAAACCGAAGCCGCGTATCGTCGGCCTCCAAACTCAAGCTGCCGCACCACGCATGCACGCGCTCGAAATGCACAGCCTGCGCGAACTTGGCCACATCCAAGTCTTGCACTTTCGGCGTATTCGGCGGAATCAATCCATCAAGCCGCACAAAAAACTCCACAATCGCCCCGCTCCCAAAATTCATCCGCGCTTTTTTCCACACCGCATCATCGGCAAGCGAGGAACCCGCCGGCACCTTCGCATTGAATCGCGCCACCAACTCCTCGATCACTTCCTTCCGCGATGCGCGCAGATAATAGTTCCCCACCTGCGCGGAAAAATCCGTCCGGCCCGCCCGTTCAGCCGATTCAATCTTGATATTGCCCAGCATGTACGCGTGAAGTTGCGTCTTTCCAGCAGTGTCCGTCGCTCGAAAGAGCGCTTCCGCTTTCTCGATCAGCTCAACTCTGCCCGTGCCGTCATAAATCGAAAAAACGTTCGCGCCCGCACCGCCATGAAAGCCCTCGCCGGATCCGGAATGCGCGGCGCCCTCCGGCGATTTGCCGCCTTTTCCCTCGACGCTGCCGATGATTGCCTCATTCTCAAAAAGCGGCAGCAGCGTAGCCAAGATCTCCGGCCGAATGGATTTGTCATTCGACTTAAGCCACGAGTTTCCAAATGCCCGCCCGGTCAATGCGCGCCGGATCGGCGCAAAATCCGGATCGGCCCAAAGCCGCAAGAGTCCATTCTGAGCCCGCACCGCATCAAGCGTCTTCGTCCCGCGCCAGTGAACGTAAAACCTCACCGTCGCCGGCAGCCGCGTTTCGATTGCCATCGGCTGCGATTCGCTCGCACCCGCGAGCGTCGCGGTGGTCGATCCCTTCGCAGCACTCGCCGGAGCCCGATTCTTCAAGGACGACTGCTGCGCGAAAATTGCGCCACACAGTGCGAATGTTCCAACCAACGCGCAAATTGCCACCGCTATCGAAACGCGATTCGATTTTTTCGGAGACGACGCTAAGCATCCTTGCAGAGAATTGCGATGTGAGACGGCAGGGAAATGCCGGATGCAAGAAACCACAAAGCGCCGCAGAGACGCCGATTCAGGCATTTTTCTTTTCAATGGTACCCAAGCGAAGCGGATTCAAGCCGAAACGAATCCAATAGGGGCCGAAAACAACACCAACCCACCAAATTCCCAATCGAATCCATTGCAGGGGACGCTCGCGAAGCGCAAGACTGGAAAACTCGCGCGTCAATTCCCCGGGGGCGTCGCCGCCGCTGCCGTAGCATCTTTCGGCGTGCTCAAATAGCCGCTAATCTGATCCTTAGTCACGTCGAAAACAATGATCTCGTAAGGCGCGCGCGCACCGTGCACGTAAAACTGGATCGGCTCGCCGGCCGTCTTGTCCTTCTTCTCGATGTTCTTGTCATCCGCCAACACGTTCACGGTGTATTTGTATTTCTTGGGGTCCACTTTACGCAGCGTCACTTGAATCGGCCCAACCCGCTGCATCTGATTCGACTTCTTAATCTTAAACTCGTAAATATTCCGCTCGCCCAGCCTCTTCAACTCTTCCACTTCCTCATGATTCCGCGCGATCAATCCACTCTGCACTCCCAAATCCCCAACGGTCGAAGACAACTTAGCCTTAGTAGCTTCCAAATCCGCCTTAGTAGCGGCCACATCGCTCTTAGTGCCGCTCAATTCCGTCGAGACTTGCCCGAATTTCGTAGCCGTATCCGCCTGCACCGCCCCAATCTGCGTCTTCAGTTGCTCATCGCTTTGCTTCTGGTCCTTACGCACCTGCTGCGCCAGCGCCCGCGCGTGCGCCAATTCGTCCTGCGTCAAACCAAGCTTTTGCATGGTAACGTCCATCTCGCCCTTCAAATCCGCAATGCGCGAATTCGTCTTGTCCACCTCAGCCGCCATGGCCTGTTCGCGCTTGCTGGCATCATCCGCCGCTTTTTGCGCCGCCGTACGCGCAGACATGCTCGCGTAAGTCAAATACGCAAGAAACAAAAATGCGATCACAAACAAGATTGAAATCCAGCGCGGCGTTGCAGAAGTTTCGATCTGTTCCACTCGTTCCACCCGCGGCGGTTCCCCAGAACCCCCGAATTGCGACGGCGTGACCATCAATCCTCCTTGGCTTTCCCGCGACCGCACAGCGGCCGACGAGCGCTCCCCCAACAACTCTGCTTGCATTATCTCGAACCGCTTCCGTGAAGTCTATCCTGCTCGCCGCCGTGTTCCTCCACCACCACCCCCGCCGCGCGGCCATCTCGCCTCAATTGTCGTAGTCAATCCACCGCGCGGCGTAAATTCCCCAGTCACCGTGAACCAATCCGGCTTCGTAGCCGCCACAAAATCCCGCAACATCCGATTCACCGCATTCTCATAAAAAATTCCCAAATTCCGGTAAGCCAGCAAATACATCTTCAAAGATTTCAATTCCAGGCATAATTTACGCGGCTGATAGCGCAAGGTAATCGTTCCATAATCCGGCAACCCAGTCTTCGGACACATCGAGGTATATTCCGGAAATCGTATGGTAATTTCGTATCCGGGAAAATGATTGGACCACGTTTCGATCTTCGGCAGCTTTGCGTCAATTCCCGCGCGCGCATGTGCCGCTGTATAGTCAGGCATATTTTTCTCCCAAGTTTTTCTCCTTCAGCCATTTTACACGCGCCCGCCCCAAATTTTTCAGCTGCCCCTTGAAGCGCGCCCCCGTTTGCATTAGAGTCCGTAATCAGGAAGTTAATCCGGGAGAGTGGGGGCTGCAGTGGTTTGTCCCGAATGCTATTCGACGCGCTGCACCCGCTCGCGCCGCACCGGCGCGAAGGATTACTCGCTCGGCCTGTCGCAGGTCCGCCCGTGGCGCTGCCGCTCGTGCCAACGCCGCTTTTATGCCTGGAACGTTCCCGTCTCCTTGATCTGGTACGCTCACTGCCCCAAGTGCGGCGGCTTCGCCCTAGAAAAAATCTCCAGCCGTCTGGCCCTCGATGGCAACTTCAAATGGCTGAAGCGCACGCTAGGCTTCGCCGCCTACCGTTGCCCAGGATGCCGCGAACGTTTCTTCAGCGCGTTACTCTATCTTCCGCTCCCCTCCGAACGCGAATCCAAACTAGCCGGCCAATCCGTTAAGTAGCGCTCGTCCCGCGAAGCGGGACCGGTTTTCGTGGCGGTGGGCTTCAGCCCAGCAGCCTTTTCTGCGCTTACAATCGGCCCAAATCGCAGCGAATCCAAAACAATCGTGTACAATCCCCACGCAAGAAGCAGCAAATGGAGAACCCAATGTCCGACTCCGTCCTAAAGCATTTCAAATGGAAAGAAATCGAACTCGAGCATCTAAATCCCCTCTTCGATCGCCAAATGGTGGTAGGCGAATCCATAATGCTAGCCCGCATAATCCTAAAAAAAGGCGCCTACGTCCCCATGCATCATCACTTCAACGAACAACTCACCTACTGCCTCGAAGGCGGCATGAAATTCGGCATCGACGGCCGCGAAATCGAGCTGCGCCCCGGCGACGGCCTCTGCATCCCGCCAAATATGCCCCATGAAGCCTGGGCGCTCGAAGACACCATCGAGCTAGACGTCTTCGTCCCGCCGCGCGCCGACTGGCTAGCCAAAGACGACGCCTACCTGCGCGGCAAAGGAACGAAATAGCGCCGGGCCGCCCGCTCCGACATCCAGCCAAGCATGAACCCAAGCCCAGCCGAAGAGCGCGCCAATCAACGCAACGCATTACTCGCCGGCTTCCTCGGCTGGACGCTCGACGCCTTCGACTTCTTCATCTTGACCCTGATCATCGACGACGTGGCGGCGGCGTTCGGGCGCACGAGGCCGCAGATTGCCCTCGCCATCACGTTGACGCTGGCGATGCGCCCCGTCGGG
>Ga0209655_10000389_pt1 | contig 16662 bp, 15 predicted proteins | sample BogFormECP03_OM2_FD_188236 | JGI IMG/M metagenome (GOLD analysis project Ga0209655, IMG submission 188236) | Bog forest soil microbial communities from Calvert Island, British Columbia, Canada - ECP03_OM2 (SPAdes) (version 2) | ecosystem: Environmental > Aquatic > Freshwater > Wetlands > Bog ...
AGCCACGACTGTCACCTATGACGCGACTCATCGTAGTTTTTCGCAGGTGTCACCTATGACGCGACTCATCTGTCACCTATGTCGTGAACTCACACACCCCCTCGGACACGGTTCTAAAACTGTCAGTCACACACCCCCTCGGACACGGTTACTACCCCTAGCCGTCGGCCGAATCGAGACGCCGACGATCTGGGCGGCGGCCTTATAGACCATCTCCAATCGAAGCGCGGCAATCGCGGTGCCCTTCGGCACGGACGGGGACACCACGCGTTTGATATCGGCGCTCGGGTGTGCCGCGAGCAGGACGGAGTACTGCCCTAGGAGCTCAAATCGATGCGTAGGGTTAGTGGGCAAGTCCCCCCTCGGACACGGTTACTCCCCCTACCCATCGGGCGAATCGAGACGCCGACGATCTTGGCGGCGGCGTTGTAGACCATCTCCAATCGAAGCGCGGGCAGCCTCACGTTCTTCTAGCGCACGGCTCAGCGCATCCGCAACAGGTGCCGGTTCCTCACAAGCCTCGATCGACAGCTGTAGTCAGCGCATGCCCTTTCAGCATCGGCGAGCATCTGGTGCGCCCGCTTCAGAACCTTTGCGGTGGTGCTCGCCGATCAAGTCACGAGCCGCCAGATCGAATGCCCCGATCACACAGAGAGGACGACGAACGATACCCGACGACAGTCGAGGGATCAGTGCGGTTAATCGATTCGTATTTGATGGTGTGAATCCGCAGGTAAGGGGCCTTTGGCGTACCGGCAGCTAGCAACAGCGGGGCAACCTCGCCGACCGCCGCCCACTCCCGACTCGTGCTGATCGCTGTTCGCGGCAACCACCCGCACCGCCCGTTCACGCAGTTCAGGCGGATATCTCCTCGAGGAACTGCCTGACAAACCGTGCGGTCTGTTCACTACCCAGTCTTCCGCGCGTGCTGATGCTTTCTACCTCCAAGGCGCCGTCGACGGCCGATATCAGGGCGGTGTGGGCCGCCAGTCCGGGACTGCGGGTGGTGAACCGATACGGCCCAACCGAGACGACCATCGCCGTCGCCCATCTGGAACTCACGCCCGAGTTGCTCGATGCGGGCCAGGTACCGATAGGTCATCCTCATCCCGGGAGCTCGTTTCATCTCGTCGACGAGCACGGAAAGCTCGTGGATCGTCCTGGAGTGGTCGGCGAGCTGTACATCGGCGGACCGCAGCTCATGCCTGGATATCTGAACGACCCGGCACTGAGCGCAGCTGCGCTGCGGACGGACGTCATCGAAGGAACCACCCTCTACCGCACTGGTGACCTCCTCTTCCGCGACGACCGGGGCAACTACGTATATGTGGGGCGTTCGGACCGCGTCATCAAGCGACACGGTGTGAGGATGTCGCTGGTCGAGGTGACCGAGGCGCTCGGCGGTATCGACGGGGTCGCATCCGCGGCGTGCACGACCTTCGACCTGGAGGGTGACCTGGGGGTCGTCGCATTCGTGGTGCCGGACCGCGAACTCACCCCTCTCGCCGTCCGCCAGGCCGCCAGCAGACGGCTCCCGGCGACGATGCTGCCCGATCAATTCGTCTTGGTGGCCGACTTGCCCTTGACGTCTTCCAGCAAGGTCGACGAGCGACGGCTGCTGACGGACGCCGGCTTGTCTCCGCCAAGCAAGACGCCTGAGCCGTCAGCGTCGTCGCAACTCAGTCATATGGAGATCGACTCGCTTGTGAAAGGAACCACACGTTGACAACAGCAACTGACGTGACGACGGACAGCCACTGCGAGCAGCTGGTCCGACGCCAGCGCGCCGAATTGCAAGACGCGTACTTGAAAGGGGTACGCCGGCTGCGATGGGACGCAGGGCGTCTCGCCGCAGAACGCGAACGGCGTCTTCGCGAGCTGCTGGTGCACGCCGCCGATCGTTCGCCATTCTGGCGGGAACGACTGGCAGGCCGCGATCTGGCGAACTTCACCGAATCCGACCTTCCCTCTCTGCCGGTCCTGACCAGAGCCGAGATGATGGCCGAGTTCGACCGGGTGGTCACGGTCCCCGGATTGACACTTGCCCGGATCCAACAACACCTCGATCAGTCGGACGAAGACCGCGGGTACCTGGACGACGAGTACCAGGCCATCATCACGTCTGGACATATAGGAACCCAAGCAGTCCACGTCTACGGTTGGGACGCGTTCGTCACCTTCGTGATGCAGGGCTCGCGCTGGACCGGGCGACGCGGCGAAGACCCTGACGCCGTGCTGGCGCAGGCCTTCGCTACCAGCACTCGGCATGAGTCGGGGATATTTCACGCCTTCAGCACCTTCGAAAGCGGAGGGCCGGCATCGCACTGCTCCGGCGGCACGCAACCCCTGGACGAGATTGTCGACGACCTCAACAACGCGCGTCCCGCGGTGCAGGCTCTCCAAGCGTGGCCGAGCCTCATGCGGGAACTGGCTTTAGAGGCGATCGCAGGACGATTGACCATTACGCCGACGTGGGTCAGCGTCGCGGGCGAGGTCTGCACCCCGCCCGTGCGAGAGGCAGTTCGGTCCGCGTGGGGGGTCGAGGCTTCGGAGTTCTGGGGCTGCTCAGAGGGCACCTACGCCTTTCCATGCGGCGTTGGAGAAGGCATGCACGTCGCCGACGATCTGGTCATTCTCGAGCCGGCGGATGCCGATGGCAACGTCGTGCCCTACGGGCAACCTGCGAAGCGGCTGCTGTTGACCAACCTGTTCAACCTGACGCAGCCGCTGATCCGCTACGACCTCGTCGACGCGGTGACGATGTCCGACGAGCCGTGTCCGTGCGGGTGTGCTCATCGCCGTATCACCGCGGTCAACGGTCGGATCGACGGAGCCTTCGAGTACGAAAACGGTGCTCGGGTGCCCCGGGCCGCCATCGAGCAGACAGTGCTTGCCACCCCCGGCGTCGCCGACATCTTCGTAGCCAAGACGCAACATGGTGTCGACCTGTCCGTGGTGACCGACGGTTCAAGCGACCTCCAGCATCTGCGGACGGAACTCATCGACGTGCTCCGCCGGCACGGCGGCCCGGAGTCGGAAGTCGTTGTGCAAGAGGTCAGCTCCATAGACCGACTGTGGTCTGGAAAGTCGAAGCAGTTCGACGCCAGGTGATCTAGCGAGGTGCTCGCGGCGACGTCCACCGACTGGGCGTGGTGCCCCGCGCGCGGTGAGGGAAGACGGGCATCACGCTGCGAATCACTCACTTGCACAAGATACTTCGCAACGGATCCGGTGACTTCGACGCCGGTTTCAACGACAGCGATTCTTGCTCGCCGGCGGCGCTACTCCTGGAAGCGCCACCAAATCTACTGTGCGGCAAGCTAATCGATGCGGCACAGCTGGAAACGCCGACCGTCATTCGGAGCTGAAGTTGCGCCGAAGCGTCTCCCCGTTCGGCTTCCCGCCCAACGCGGCAGAGATCTGATCCCAGGACCAGTCAGCAGCACGAGCCTCCCGCACCGCCAACTCGATCGCCTTTTGAGCGATGCGCCTGGCATCGGTGGCGGCTTGGATCAACTCTTCGACAGATGTCGTCATACCACAGATATTGGCATATTGTGTGCCAATATTCAAGGAAGCACTCGAGCGGGGCCGGACCGGTATCGGGTTTCCCGTCGGGCCCACGCGGGAAACCCACGACTGGAATAACGCAAGCCGGCTCGGCACGGCGAAACCGGTCGTAAGCTGCGACTTAGCAACGAGGACAGACAACGCGAGTACGACGCATGAACCGACCCGGTGGCTTTTTGCGACGAGCTCCCCGACGCACCTTCCGCGACCGTCGGGAAGCTGGCCGCGTGCTGGCCGAGGAGTTGGCGGCCTACCGCGACAAGGACGGACTGCTCGTCCTCGGGCTGGCTCGCGGCGGCGTTCCGGTCGGCTGGGAAGTCGCCGCAGCCCTGCATGCGGAGTTGGACGTGTTCCTGGTGCGCAAGCTCGGCGTGCCGCATTGGTCGGAACTGGCGATGGGGGCGCTGGCCAGCGGCGGCGGCGTCGTCATGAACGACAACGTGGTGTCCAGCCTTGGCATCGGCGACGATCAGGTGCGCGCGATTATCGACCGCGAAACGATCGAACTCGATCGGCGGGAGCGTGCCTATCGCGGCGGACGGCCCGTCGCTGACCCGCGCGACAAGACCGTGATTTTGGTTGACGACGGGATCGCCACCGGCGCAAGCATGCTCGCGGGAGTACGCGCACTGCGGGCCAGTAATCCGCGATCGATCGTCGTCGCAGTGCCGGTGGGTCCGCTGTCAGTCTGCCAGGAGCTGGCGCGGGAGGCCGACGACGTGGTGTGCGCGACCATGCCCAGCGACTTCGAGGCGGTGGGACAGGTTTTCGTCGACTTCCATCAGGTCACCGACGACGAGGTCCGTGAACTGCTCGCCACCCCACCGCGGCAGGGCGAGCCCTAACGGCTGCTGCTAATGCGTGTTGTGCTCGTCGCTGACGCTCTCCGCGGCTTCTGCGTCGGATTCCGAATCCGCAGCAGCTGCTGACGACTCATCGTCCTCGTCGACCGCTTCCGCAGGGTAGTCCGCGGGTTCTTCTGCCGGGCCGGATTCCTTGGTGGGTGCACCGGCCTCGCGTCGCTGACGTTCCCGGAGTGCATCGATGATGAGCAGCACCACGCCCAACACACTGGCCCCGATGCATACCCAGGCGACCAGCTCATTGCTCGTGACAACCGCGAACACCAACGCGGCAAGGCCTATCACCGCTAAGACCAGCGCAATAATCAGCATCGGTAAACCTCCAGCCGACTGGGCAAGACTGCCAACACAGCAGGATACGCACCGCCGTTGCCGGCATCTTCGGCCGAGTTAGTTATTGCCCCGATTGAACTGGTTAAACCCCGCGGCTTCATTGGTGGCGCTGGAGTCGACTGGTGCCGCCGATCCGCGCTGGCCAAGCTCCTCGAGCTGAGACTCCAGATATGTCTTGAGCCTCGTGCGGTACTCGCGTTCGAACGTGCGCAGTTGTTCCAGCCGACCCTCGAGCACAGTTCGCTGCTGGTTGATCGTGCCCATGATTTCGGAGTGCTTGCGCTCGGCGTCGGCCTGCAGTGCATCGGCCTTCTCCTGAGCCTGGCGCAGCTGGGTCTCGGAGCGGGTTTGCGCATCGGCCAGCATCGCGTCGGCGCGCTGGCGGGCTTCGGTGACGGTGGTCTCCGCCTCGCGACGTGCATCGCCGACGATCTGTTCGGCGTTGGCGCGGGCGTCGGCCAGCAGCTTGTCCGACTCCGCCTTGGCGGTGCCGGTCAGCCGGTCGGCGGTGTCCTGGGCCAGGCTGAGCACCCTGGCCGCCTTCAACGCCTGCTCCTCGCCGAGGGCGGCTGGCTGAGGGGCTGGCTGGGGGGCTGGCTGCGGGGCGGGCTGCGGCGGCTTGACGGGCTCAGGCTCGGGCTCATACAGCGGAATGGCTTGGGTGGCTTGCGCACTGACGCCGCCGCCGGCCTTTGTACTGGCCAACTCCTGGTCCAGCTCGTTAACCCGCTGACGCAGGTCGGAGTTCTCCTCGATGAGCCGGGTCAGCTCGGTTTCCACCAGGTCGAGGAAGGCGTCGACCTCGTCTTCGTTGTAACCACGCTTGCCGATCGGCGGCTTGCTGAACGCCACATTGTGGACGTCGGCGGGTGTCAGCGGCATTCTTAGCCCCCTTGAGTGTGGACGATCAAACCGACTAGGAAAGTGTAGGTCGGCGCGAACGTTGTTGTAGCCATACTGCAACTGCCGCCCATCCTGTCACACCAGACCCGGCGGTTGCCGATTCGCCCGATAAATAAGACCGAATTTCAAAGTTTAAGAGCCGACAAATCAACGCCTTAATCGAACGAAATCCGGCGCCGCAAACCGTTCCAGGCCCGCAGTACTCGACAACCCGCGGCAGGTTCGCGGTTCAGGCGTGGTAATCCAGCGCCATTGTCATGCCGATGAACGCCAAGAGCAGCAGCACCATGATGGACAGGTCGAAACGGACGGCACCCACCGTGAGCTGCGGTATCAGCCGACGCAGCAGCTTCACCGGCGGATCGGTGACCGACAGGATGATTTCGAGGACCACCACGGTGGCGCCGCGCGGGTGCCAGTCCCGGCTAAACGATCGGATGAACTCGACGACGACCCGAGCGATCAGCAATAGCCAAAAGATGAACAGCGCAAAACCAACGATGTGCACGAACAGCGTCAACGAGAGCCCGACCTTAGTGATGAAGCAGATGTGACTTTGACGACCGCCCCGGCTGCAGCCAGCGCGGCAACGCCAGCCTACCGACTCGAGCGGGCCGTATACATTCGCCCGGCAACGGGCCGACTGGGAGTCCGAGCCGGCCGGCGACTACTGGTAGGCGTAAAAACCGGTCTCAGCGATGCGACGGCGTTCTTCGGGCGAGACGTCGACGTCGGCAGGTGAGAGCAAAAACACTTTGGTCGCGACCTTGTCGAACGAACCACGCAGCGCGAAGGCCAGCCCCGCCGCGAAGTCGACCAGCCGTTTCGCGTCAGCGTTGTCCATCGAGACCAGGTCCATGATCACCGGGGTGCCGTCGCGGAACCGCTCCCCGATGGTGCGGGCCTCGCTGTAGTCCTTGGGCCGCAGCGTGGTGATCTTCGACAGCGGGCTGCTCTCGTCGAAGAGCATCGCCATCCGGCGCGGATCCATCGCCAGTGCACCGCGGGTCGAGCCGCGCAGCGACCCGAACCGCGGCCGGGCCAAGTCGCTGCGGTCGTACTCATGGCCCCGGAACCGGGGTTCGTCCGAGTAACCGCCGCGATAGCCGCCCGTGGCGAAATCACCGGGCTCGCCACGTGGATCGTCGTATTCGCGCCCCTCGTAGCGGCCGTACCCGTCGTCAGCGAACCGCTGCCGGGGGTAGCTGCCCCGGCTCGGTCCGTGGTCGTCGTAGTACTCGTCGTCGTAGTCCTCCATCGGAGCCATACCGAAGTAGGCCTTGACCTTATGCAGTGTGCTCATCGCCTGGACCCCTTCTAGGCTCTGGGAGTTGCGGTGTCTGTGATGAAGATGTGACTGGAGTGACTAGTTAGGGTGACGGTAGCGGTCTCCTTCCCAATAACGCGGTACCGACACGCACACACGTCGAACCATGTTTGACCGCGCTTTCGAGGTCGTCCGACATTCCGGCCGACAACCCCGCCGCACCTGGATGCACTCGGCGCACCCGCTGATGCTCCGATTCCAGAAGCCCGAACGCCGTATCGGGATCCCAGTCCAGCGGCGGGATGCCCATCAGGCCAACCAGTTCCAGGGATTCCGCGGCCTCGACCTGCGCACAGATTTCGTCGACGGCACCGGAGTCGGAAACGTCGACACCGCCCCGGGACACATCGCCGTCGAGGCTGATCTGGACGTAGACCCGCAGCGGATTCTCCCGACGGCCCTCACTCAATGCAGCCGCCACGGCGCGATCGAGCGCCCGCACCAACCGGGGACTGCTGATCGAGTGGGCGGTGTGCGCCCAGTTGGCCAACGATCGGGCTTTGTTGCGCTGGATCTGGCCCACCATGTGCCAGTGCAGCCGCGGTGATGTCGCCGGTGTCGAGGTGCCACCCGATGAGGCGCCCAGCAACCTCGCGACTTCGCCCACCTTCACCGCCGCCTCCTGCTCGCGGGATTCGCCGAAGGCGGCGCATCCCAAAGTCGACAAAATCGCGACATCGGTTGCTGGAAAGAATTTGGTAATCGGCAGCAGTTGAATTTCGTCGACTTTGCGGCCGGCCGCTTTGGCGGCCGCTGCGAGCCGCGATCGTAACGCTGTCAAAGCATCGGCCAATTCCGATTCCCGCTCCGGTCGGGGTGAAAGTTTTAACGCCGCCGCACTCATTCCATCCACACCACCGATGCCAACCGCCCGGTGGGGGCGTCGCGGCGGTGACTGAACAAACTGACGTCGTCCACCGTGCACCGCGGGTCGATATCGACGGCGCTCACGCCCAAAGCCTTGAGCTGACAGGCGATTCCGACGCGAAGGTCCAGCGCGGGCGTGCCGGTCGAGGTGCTGCTGCGACTCCCCGGCAACACCGCTGCTACCTCGTCGGCCATCGCCGCAGGCACTTCGTAATTGCGGCCACTGACCGCGGGGCCCAGCAGCGCGGAGATGTCCGGCTCACGCGCGCCCGCGGCCACCATGGCCTCGAGCGCCCGGGCCACCACACCGTCGCGAGCTCCAACCCGACCGGCGTGCACGGCGGCGACGACGCCCGCCCGCGCGTCGGCCAGTAGCACCGGCACGCAATCGGCGGTTACCACCGCCAAGGCCAGCCGCGGCGTGCTGGTCACCAATGCGTCGGTGTCCGCGACCGCGGTAGTGCGCGGCCCGTCGACCACCTCGACGCGGTCACCGTGAACCTGGTTCATCCACACCACCCGGTCGGCGCCAAGGCCGATGGCAGCGGCAAGCCGCTTGCGGTTAGCCGCCACCGCGGCCGGGTCGTCGCCGACATGGTCACCGAGGTTGAAGGTGTCGAATGGCGGCGCCGAGACGCCGCCGGCGCGCGTAGTGGTCACACGCCGGACGCGAACGCTCACACATCCAGTATCCGGCTAGCGCCGCATGAAGGGCGGCACGTCGACGTCGTCGTCCTCGCCGCCGATGTCGAAGGTTGCGCCGTTGGTCGGCACCGACACGCTGACCGCGTCGGCAGGCTCGAACAAGCTCGTACTGACCTTTCCGCGCTTACCCGAAGCGATCGTCGTCGAGGCATCGCTACTGCCGACGATCGGATTTCGGCCAGGCCCGCTCGCGTCGAAGCCCGCTGCGATCACCGTGACGCGCACCTCGTCGCCGAGCGAGTCGTCGATGACGGTGCCGAAAATGATGTTGGCATCCTGATGGGCGGCGTCCTGCACCAGCGACGCGGCCTCGTTGATTTCGAACAACCCCAGATCGCTGCCGCCGGCGATCGACATCAGCACACCCTGTGCGCCCTCCATGGAGGCTTCCAGCAGCGGCGAGTTGATCGCGATCTCGGCGGCCTTGAGCGCGCGGCCGTCGCCGCGGGCCGAACCGATGCCCATCAACGCCGTGCCCGCACCCGACATGATGCCCTTGACGTCGGCGAAGTCGACGTTGATCAGGCCCGGGGTGGTGATCAGGTCGGTGATGCCCTGCACACCGTTGAGCAGCACCTCGTCGGCGCTGCGGAAGGCATCCATCAGCGATACCGCCGCGTCACCCATCTGCAGCAAGCGGTCATTGGGGATGACGATCAGGGTGTCGCAGCTTTCCCGCAGCGCCGCAATGCCGGTTTCGGCCTGGTTGCCCCGCCGTTTGCCCTCGAAGGAGAATGGCCGGGTCACCACGCCGACGGTCAGCGCGCCCAGCTTGCGGGCGATGCTGGCTACGACGGGCGCCCCGCCGGTGCCGGTGCCGCCTCCTTCGCCTGCCGTCACGAACACCATGTCGGCGCCGCGGAGCAGCTCTTCGATCTCGTCCTTGGCGTCGTCGGCGGCCCTGCGGCCGACCTCGGGATCGGCACCGGCGCCCAGCCCGCGGGTCGAGTCGCGCCCGACGTCGAGCTTGACGTCGGCGTCGCTCATCAACAACGCCTGGGCGTCGGTGTTGATCGCGATGAACTCCACGCCCTTGAGTCCCTGCTCGATCATCCGGTTGACGGCGTTGACGCCGCCGCCACCGATCCCTACGACTTTGATGACAGCCAGATAGTTGTGCGGCGGGGTCATCATTGTTGTTCCTCCCTGGTGGGATTTGGTCTATTGCGTACGACCTGGCAAACCTCAACCTCAACTAAAGGGTTAGAGTTATGTCAAGTTGTTCCGCGCAAACAGAACGGTATTGCCGCCGCGCGCGCGATCGACGCAGGCGCGCCGAGAAGCGGCGGGCGAATTTCGGGCGAATTTCTCCCAGGGCCGACGCCGAGCGCACGGTGTCCGGCGGGTCGCTATTTGACGGTGGGCAGGTCCGGGCTCGACACGTCGTAGACGTGGCCCGGCTGGGTCAACAGCGCGGCCAGCTTCTGTGCCTTCTCGTCGGTGCGTTCGTTGGTCCCCCAGATCACCGTGCGACCGTCGGCGAGCGTCAAGGTGATCGACGCGACCGACGGCGCGGCAATCCGGCCCACCTGGGCGACGATCTCGGGGCGCAGAGCGGTCAGCACCGCGAGCGCGGCCTTGGTCGCCGGGTCGGTCGGCCCGGGGTTGTCGACGTCGAGGTAGGGCAGCGCCGGCGGCGGCGGTGCGGTCGCGAAGTCGACGCCGTCGCGGTCGTAGAGATGCGGGCCGTCGGGAAAGTCCTTGACCACCACCGGAACCCGCTCGACGACGGTGATCCGCAGTGCCGACGGGTACTGGCGTTGCACCCGTGCGCTCGCCACGCGGCGAATGGCCGCCACCCGGTCGGCGACGCCGTCGGTGTCGATCTGCAGGAGCGGCGTGCCGAGCCGGACCTGCGCGGCGCCGAGCACCTCGTCACGGCTCACCGCCCCCGTCCCGACGACGATGATGCTGCGGGCCGACATCGCCGGTGTGAAATAGAGGACCAACCCGAGTGCCACGGTGAGGACGGTCAGCCCGAATATCGCGAGCGCGAGCTTCAAACCCCGAACAGCCCCGCGCGGAGCAGGTTTGGCCGGGTCCGCCGCGCGCCCGCGGGCGCGACGTTTGGCTTCCCGGCGGGCCTCCTCGATCGCCATCGCACGTGCCTGCACCTCGCGGCGCTCGGCGCGTTCCCGCCTCGCCCGCCGACGCGGACCCTCGACCACGTCGGACTGTTCGGCCTGCGACTGTTCCGCGTCGTCGCCGGATTCGGCGGCCGCGATCGGTTCGGTGACCGTTATTTCCCGTAACGGGTCCTCGCCGGTATCGCCACCGGGCTCACCCGGCACCGCGCCGTCGTCGTGCTCGGTCACGACAACGCTCCCGGCCGGCCGGGAGCGCCGCGGTTGGCCCGCACCCGCAGCGCGGTCACGATCTCGGGCGCGAGCATGGTGACGTCGCCTGCGCCCATCGTGACAACGACATCACCGGGGCCGGCGGCCTCCGCCACCGCGACAGCGACCGAGGACATGTCGGGCAGATACCGCACCGGCACACTGACGTGCTCGGCGACGCTTGCCCCGCTCACACCGGCGAGTGGTTGTTCACGCGCGCCGTAGACGTCGAGCACAAAAACCTGGTCGGCCTCGTCGAGCGCGTGACCGAATTCAGCAGCGAAAGCCTTTGTCCGCGAATACAAATGCGGCTGAAACACCACCAACGACCGGCCGGAGCCGCTCTGCTCAAGCAGTGTGCGGACCGCGTCCAGCGTGGCGCTGATCTCCGTCGGGTGGTGGGCATAGTCGTCGAACACCCGCACCGAAGCCGCAGTGCCGATCAACTCGAAGCGACGACGCACCCCTTCGAAACCGGCCAGCCCGTCGAGCACGCAGTCGGCGGGAGCACCGATCTCGATGGCGGCCAGCAGCGCGCCCAACGCATTGAGCGCCATGTGCCTGCCCGGCACCGACAGCCGCATCACCCACGGATGGATTTCGCCGCGCAGCTTGACGTGCGCGACCGCGCCGGTCCCCTGCTGTTCCCAAGACAACAGCGCCGCGTCCAACTCGTCCGCGGGGCCATTGGGACCCGTATCGGACCCAGCGCCGTACCGCAGCACCCGGATTCCCAGCGCCGCAGTGCGTTTGGCCAGCGCGGCCGCCCCGGGGTCGTCGACACAGATCACCAGCGCTCCACCGGGGGCTATTCGCTCCGCAAACGAGTCGAACACCGCGGTGTAGGCATCGGAACTGCCGAAGAAGTCCAGATGGTCGGCCTCGATGTTGGTGACCACCGCGACATTCGGGGTGTACTCCAGCAGCGAGCCGTCGCTCTCGTCGGCCTCCGCGACGAAGCAGTCGCCGCTGCCGTGGTGAGCATTGGTGCCGGCCTCGCCCAGCTCACCGCCGACCGCGAAGGACGGGTCGCGGCCGCAATGCTGCAGGGCCACGATGAGCATCGACGTGGTGGTCGTCTTGCCGTGCGTGCCGGTCACCATCAGCGTGGTGCGCCCGGCCATCAGTTTGGCCAGCACCGCCGGCCGCAACACCACCGGAATGCCGCGTCGCCGGGCCTCGACGAGCTCGGGGTTGGTCTTCGGGATCGCGGCGTGCGTGGTGATGACGGCGGTCGCGCCACCCGGCAACAGGTCCAGCGACGACGCGTCGTGGCCGATCCGGATCAGCGCGCCGCGTGCGCGTAGCGCGCGCACACCGCGCGACTCCTTGGCGTCGGACCCCGACACCTGTCCGCCCCTGTCCAGCAGGATGCGGGCGATGCCCGACATGCCCGCTCCCCCGATGCCGACCATGTGGACCCGCTGCAACTCGGGGGGCAGCGGAGGGACGTTCACCGTCGGCCTCCTCCGCTGCGCGCCTGCTTCGCGACGTCCAGGACAACCTGGGCGACGTGCTGCGCGGCCTCCGGATGACCGACCAGCGCGGCGGCCTTCGTCATAGCCGCCAGCCGCAGCCCGTCGTTGAGCAGCCTGCCGACCTGATCGGCCACGAAAGCGGGCGACAGCTCGGCGTCGGCGACCAGCAGCCCGCCGCCGGCATTGACCACCGGTAGCGCGTTGAGCCGCTGTTCGCCGTTGCCGATCGGCAGCGGCACATAGACGGCAGGCAGGCCGACGGCGGTGACTTCGGCGACCGTCATCGCGCCGGACCGGCAGATCGCCAAATCGGCGGCGGCGTAGGCCAAATCCATCCGGCTCAGGTAAGGCACCGCAACGTACGGCGGGTCGCCCGGTTCCGGCGTGCGCAGTTCGATGGTGTTCTTGGCGCCGTGGGCGTGGAGCACCGCCACCCCGGCGGCCGCCAGGTCGCCGGCTGCCGCGGCGACCGCCCGGTTGACGGAGGCGGCTCCTTGCGAGCCGCCGAACACCAACAGCACCCGCGCGTCGTCGGCGAAGCCGAAATGCGCGCGCGCCTCCGATCGCAGTGCCGCGCGGTCCAGCGAGGTGATGGCCGCGCGGACCGGCACACCGACCACTTCGGCGTGCGGCAGGCCGGGATCGGGGACCGCCGACAACACCCGCTTGGCGCTGCGCGCGCCAATCCGGTTGGCCAGCCCGGCGCTGGCGTTGGCTTCGTGGATCACCACCGGCACGCGCCGCCCCCGCCGGGCCGTGCCACGGGCGGCGAGATACGCCGGCAGCGACACGTATCCACCGAAGCCGATCACGACGTCGGCCTCGACTTTGTCCAGCACCGCACGGGTCTGCCGGACGGCACGGAATACCCGCAGCGGCAGGCGGGCCAGATCGCCGGTGGGCTTGCGGGGCAAGGGCACCGGGGTGATCAGCTCGAGCGCGTAACCGCGCTCGGGCACCAGCTTGGTCTCCAAACCACGCGCGGTGCCCAGTGCGGTGATCCGGACCTGCGGATCAAGGGCGACCAGGGCGTCGGCGACGGCCATCGCGGGTTCGACGTGGCCTGCTGTACCGCCGCCCGCGAGCACCACCGACAACGAGGAGTCCCCGGTTGGCTCCCTGACCGAGTCGTTCACCCGTGGCGCTGACCTTCCAGTGCTCGACGGCCGTGTGCATGACGCTGGCCGGTGTACCGCTGTCCGCCTCCATGATGCCCTGCCCGCGCAGTCCGCCGATCCACCGCAGGCTTTCTCGCCGGCCGTGCGGCACGAGCGGCGGGCGGCTTGGCAGGCTGCCCCCGGCTTCGCAACCTGTCGCGCAGCGCCTCGACCCGGGTCGGCGCATAGGGCTCGGGCAGTGGCAACCGCAGCAGTCGGTTCATCCGGTCGTCGCGCCCGGCTCGCAGCGCAGCGACGGCCTCGGGTTCGTGGCGAGCGGCATTTGCCATCATGCCGACCATCAAAAGTGTTGTGGCCGTTGATGTTCCACCGGCGGAGATCAGTGGCAGCTGGATACCGGTGACCGGCAACAGGCCGATCACGTAGCCGACATTGATGAACGACTGGCCGATCACCCACATCGTGGTGGTCGCGGTCAGCAGTCGGAGGAACGGGTCGGCAGACCGTCGCGCAATGCGCATCCCGGTGTAGGCGAACAGGCCGAACAGAGCCAGCAGGCCCAGAGCGCCGACCAGGCCGAGTTCCTCGCCGATGATCGCGAAGATGAAGTCGTTGTGTGCGTTGGGCAGATAGTTCCACTTGGCCGTGCCCTGGCCCAGACCGTCGCCGAAGATACCGCCATTGGCCAGCGCGAACTTCGCCTGCCGGGCCTGATATCCCGAGTCCTGCGGGTCCTGGCCGGGGTTCAGCCACGAGCGCACCCGGTCGGACCGGTAACCCGCGGACACCGCCAGGATCGCCGCGGCCACGATCGCGGCGAACAGCGAACTCAGGAAGACCCGCAACGGCAGGCCGGCGTACCAGAACAGCCCCAACAAGATAATGCCCATCGAGACCGTCTGCCCCAGGTCGGGCTGCGCGACGATGAGGGCCAGCGCGATCACCGCGGCCGGCACCAGCGGGACCAGCATTTCCCGCAGCGAGGCCCGCTCCATGCGCCGCGCGGCCAACAAGTGAGCACCCCAGATTGCCAACGCGATCTTGGTCAGTTCGGACGGCTGCATCGAGAAGCCCGCGATCACGAACCACCCTCGAGAGCCGTTGGCCTCCTTGCCGATTCCCGGGATCAGCACCAATACCAGCATCACCATGGTCACCGCGAAACCGGAGAACGCCATGCGCCGCATGAACCGCACCGGCAGCCGCAGCGCCAGATAGCACGCGACCAGCCCGATGATGGTCCACAGCACCTGGCGGCCGAAGATGACCCACGCCGACCCGTCGTCGTCATAGGAACGCACGCCGGACGCGGAAAGCACCATGGTCAGTCCCAGCGTGGTCAACAACGCGGCCACGGCGATGACCAGGTGAAACGACGTCATGGGTCGGCCCAACCAGGCGCCGAACCGGGTGCGGGGTCCGGCCGTTGCGGTGGCTGCCGGTTTGGCGGAGACCGCAGGGCTTTCGTCCGGCTCCGGCGCGCTCGTCTCCCCCGACTCGCTCGGCATGCTCTCCGTCGGCTGCCCGTCCTTGGTTCCCCGGCGTAGCAACCGGGTCAACCTGTTGGTCACGCCAGTTATCCAGACGTGGCGCGCACCGCAGCCGCGAACGCGTCGCCGCGATCCGCGTAGCCGGTGAACTGGTCAAATGAGGCCCCGGCCGGTGCCAGCAGCACCGTGTCGCCGGGGTGGGCCAGGTCTCGGGCGGCAGCGACGGCAGCGTTCATCACGCGAATGCCGACAGCCTCGTCCGACGCAGGAATCACTGTTGTCACATGAGTAACAGGAGACTCAGCAGTCGCATGCATACCAGCATCCTCGCCTGTCACAACCTGTACGACCGGGACATCCGGCGCGTGTCGTGATAACGCCTCGGCAACCGCCGCCCGATCACGGCCGATCAGCACCGCCCCGACCAGCCGCGGAGCGATCCTGGCCACTGTCTCCTGCACCGACGCGCCCTTGAGCAGACCGCCGGCTATCCACACCACCCGCGGGTATGCCAGCACGGATGCCTCGGCGGCGTGCGGATTGGTGGCCTTCGAATCGTCGACGTAGCTGATCTGATCGACGACTGCGACCAGCTCGGCGCGGTGCCGGCCCACCCGAAACGTCGCCAACGCGTCCGCGATCGCCGCCGCGGGCACCCCGACGCTGCGCGCCAGGGCGGCGGCCGCCAACGCGTCGAGCACGCCCACCGGCCCCGGCACAGGGATCGACGAGACGGCGGCCAGCGCTAAGCCGTCCGGCACGGCGGCGGAGCCGGCTTCGAAAAAGGCTCTGTCGACGAGCATGCCGTCGCGCACGCCGAGCTCCCCGACGGCGGGTTCGCCGAGCCGGAAGCCGACGCGTAGCGGGGCGTGGGTCGCCGCCAGCAGCGCCACGGCGCGCGGGTCGTCCAGCCCGGCGACCGCCACCCGGCCGGTCAGTACCCGTGCCTTGTCGGCGGCGTAGTCGGCGAGGGTGCCATGCCAGTCCAGATGGTCCTCGGCGATGTTGAGCACCGCGCCGGCCTCGGGCGACACCGACGGCGCCCAGTGCAGCTGGAAGCTGGACAGCTCGACGGCCAGCAGGTCGGCGGACTCGCGCAGAACGTCGAGCACCGGGCTGCCGATGTTGCCGCACAGCCTGCTGCGCAGGCCCGCGGCCGTGAGCATGGCCTGCAGCATCGACGTGGTGGTCGTCTTGCCGTTGGTGCCGGTGACCGCGAGCCAGCGCCGCGGCGGCCCGTAGTGACCGGACGCGTCGAGCCGCCAGGCCAGCTCGACGTCGCCCCAGACCGGTACACCGGACGACGCGGCGGCGGCCGGCACCGGTGCGGTCGGCGGAAAGCCGGGGCTTGTCACGACCAGCGCGTAGTCGGTGATGTGCTGTGCCGCGGTCGACGAATCCACCGTCGCCGTCCCGGCGTCGGCGAACTGCTGCCGGGTCGATGGGTCGTCATCGCAGAGTGTTGCCGTCACACCCAGCGGTGCCAGCGCCGTCAGCACCGAGCGCCCGGTTACACCGCCGCCCGCGACCAGTACCGGCGTGCCGGGCTTGAGATCGGATATCGAACCGCGCGCGGTGTCGCGGCTCATCGGCGCCGCTCCTCAGCATCGCTGCGCTCTGCATCGTCGTCGGCGCGGCTCATCGGCGCCGCTCCTCAGCATCGCTGCGCTCT